>OUNM011235855.1_pt1 | contig 19759 bp, 17 predicted proteins | sample 1769961 | NCBI WGS metagenome assembly OUNM01 (sample SAMEA3914820, study PRJEB12502) | metagenome | biome: forest; material: soil | place: USA | collected 2012-03-12 | depth 0.3 m
AGAAGCTCGGAATCGTCGACGAGATCGACCTTGTTCATGAACACAACCAGAGCCGGAACGCCGACCTGACGGGCAAGCAAGATGTGCTCGCGGGTCTGCGGCATCGGGCCGTCGGAGGCCGACACGACCAGGATCGCGCCGTCCATCTGCGCCGCACCCGTGATCATGTTCTTCACGTAGTCGGCATGGCCCGGGCAATCCACGTGCGCATAGTGGCGGTTCTTCGTCTCGTACTCGACGTGCGCCGTCGAGATCGTGATGCCGCGCGCCTTCTCTTCAGGAGCCTTGTCGATCTGGTCATAGGCCGTGAACGTCGCGCCGCCAGATTCAGCCAGAACCTTCGTGATCGCCGCCGTCAAAGACGTCTTGCCATGATCGACGTGGCCAATCGTGCCAATGTTGCAGTGCGGCTTGTTCCGTTCAAACTTTTCCTTGGCCATGATGGCAACCCCTGATCACGCGGCGCGGAAAGCCGCAAAAAAGCGAGGGCGGCATAGGAGTTTTCATCGAGCCGCGCAAGCAAAAAGCGCAGACAAACGGCCGTGTTTCTTCGAGAAAAGCGCTTTCTGCGCGCTCAATCCTTGCGGCCTTTCCATCCAGTCGCACTCGCGACAAGCGGGAAGTACAGCCAATAGGGCAAGAGATTGACCAATTTTAGAATATAGGCGAGCCGCCGAGGAAACACGATCTCGAAGCTATTGCGTCCGAAACCATCCACGCAACGACGTCCAGCCTTCTCCTCACTCATGAGAAACGGCATCGGAAAGTCGTTTTCCTCCGTCAATGGAGTCTTGATGAAACCGGGCGAAATGAGTTGCAGCTTGATGCCGAGATTATCGCAATCGAACTTCAGCGCCTCGCAGAGATGGATGATCGCTGCCTTGGTCGCGCCATAGGCCGCAGCCTTCGGCAGCCCGCCATAGCCGGCGATCGAACCGGTGACCGCGATCTGCCCTTTGCCACGCTGCGCCATCGCGGGCAGAACGGCCGCCATGCCGCTATAGACCGCGATCGTGTTGACATCGAACACCTGGCGGACCGCAGCAAGATCAAGCTTCGGCGCCCTCACATAGGGCGCGATGCCCGCGTTGAAGATAGCCAGAGCGATCGGACCGTGAGCTTGCTCAATTCTGGCATGGCAAGCAGCGAGCCCTTCCGCATCAGTAACATCGGCAACATGCGCGATAACTCGGCCGCGGGTATCGCCGGCTTCCGCAGCAACCTTCGCGAGTTCGGCCTCTCGCCTCGCACTGATAGCGACCGTCCAGCCGCGACGCGCGAGTTCCAGGGCGATGGCCTTGCCGATGCCGGAACTCGCGCCGACAACCCAGGCAACCCCATCCTGTGGCGTCACGCTGCGCGGTTTCACGACTAACGTCCGATAAGGCTGCGCAAGAAACCGAACATTGATCCGGTGAGTTTCAACGGCGCGTCCGTGACAATGAAGCAGATGCAATCCTCGTCCGCCGACGCGACAGGATTATGCTCGATCTCATCATCCGCGATCACGATATCGCCACGACGATATTGACCAAACTCATCGCCAAAGACGCCTTGCAGCACCAACGTATATTCGGAGCCCCGATGGGTATGCGACGGCATGCGACGACCGGCCCGTATCCACATCAATTCGGCGTCCAGACCGTGCTCGTCGCGCTTCAATCCAAAACGCCTGACGCCCGGCAACATGAAACGCCAGGGCACGGTATCGTTTGTCTGCCTGAAATGCGTCGCGACCGGGAACGGCAAAAGCGGATGCTTCACGGGAGAAATCTCCGCCGCCTCATCTTCAAGAATGTTTTGCAACATTCCGTCGCGATCGGTGATCGCAGCCGGAGAGCAGCTTTCCATGAAGGCAGCGGCAGACCTCTCCAGCGTCGAAACGAAGCCGTGATGGTCGTCCCGCAAGCTTAAATGGCCAGCCACCAGCGCATGAAGCGCAGGAGGCAAATTGCCTGCGGCATAGCGCGCGAGCAGATCGTCCAGGGCATGGGACGTTGTCCCGCTATCGGGATTATCGCTCACGACACTATCTACCTCTGAAATCTTTCGCCCTGAATGAAACGAGCGAGCTTACCGCAGCATACGCCGGATATCCGAATTCGGATTATCGGAAAATACAAAGGCCTGCCATCGGCGCCACGCTTGCGCGCCGGCCATTGTGAGAGTAGCCCAATCTGCTCTTCCAAAAGACAGGCTCCCTCATGTCCACGACCGCCCTGCTATTCCGCGATGACGCCTATCTCAAGGAAACGCCAGCGACGGTCGTATCGATCAACGAACGAGGCGGCATTGTCCTTGATCGAACCATCTTCTATGCGCACGGCGGCGGACAGCCCGGCGATGTCGGGGCCGCGGAACTGGCCGACGGTTCGGTGATCAAGATCGCGACGACGGTTTGGGATAATCCGGAAAAGACCGTTATCGCACATATTCCGGCCGAAGGCTCGGTACTGCCAAAACCCGGCGACCAGATAAGGCTGAAACTAGATTGGGATATCCGCTACCGGCGCATGCGCATGCATACTGCATTGCATCTGCTATCCGTCGCCCTGCCCTACCCCGTAACGGGAGGCTCAATCGGCGAGGATGAAAGCCGGCTTGACTTCGATATCCCGGACGCAGGCCTCGATAAGGAAGCGATTGCCGGCGCGGTCAACGCATTGATCGCCCGCGATGCCCCGGTAACCGAGCGCTGGATCACGGACGCAGAGCTCGACGCCAATCCAGGTCTCGTCAAGACCATGTCCGTCAAGCCGCCGCGCGGCTCCGGCCGAGTGAGGCTCGTCGATATCGAAGGCATCGACTTGCAGCCCTGCGGCGGCACCCATGTGCGCCGTATCGGCGAAATCGGTACGGTCGATGTCACGCAGATCGAGAAGAAGGGAAAGCAGAACAGGCGGGTGCGTATCCGCCTTGCTTGACGGCTCTTCAGCCGAAGCGGATCAACACTGTCGCAAGAGTTCCCAGCCAGATCAGGAAGACGAGGGTCGGGAAGCTGAGAGAATTTTCCATGGTCGGCACTCCAGTCACGCAGCTCGCAAATGAGCTGCTATCGATTGGTCGCCACACCGACCGACCAGGTTCGATATATTTGAGCTGCCGACCAGCGGATGTGCCAAAGATCACACGGACAGGGCCGCTGCTGCAGCTTCCTACCAGCATACGCATGAGAGCCCACGCGATACGAGAAGGATGATAGGCATGGAGAGACAGTCGAACTTCGTTTCCACAGCCTGGCTCGCCGAACGGCTTGGCCAGCCTAACCTCGCGATCATCGACGGTTCATGGTATCTGCCGACGCTGAACCGCGATCCGCAAGCTGAATATGCCAAGGCGCATATTCCTGGAGCGGTTCGGTTCGACATCGACGGCGTGAAGGACCGGACGAGTTCCCTGCCCCATATGCTGCCTTCGCCTGCCGACTTCGCGGCGGCGGTCAGCGCGATTGGAGTCGGCGACGATACGCTCGTTGTTGTCTATGATGGCGCGGGGCTCGGCTCTGCTGCACGCGTGTGGTGGACCTTCAAGATTTTCGGCGCGCGCCAGATTTTCGTGCTGGAAGGCGGGTTTCCAAAATGGCAATCCGAAGGACGGCAGGTGACGGCCGATCTGCCGCAGCCGAAGCCGCAAGTCTTCACGCCACGTTTTGATGCGGCCGGTGTCGCCGATAGTAGCGCGGTGCTGAGCGCCTTGCAGGCCAAGGACGCACAAGTCGTCGATGCTCGGCCGGCCGAGCGTTTTCGCGGCGAGGCCCCGGAGCCCCGCGCAGGTTTGCGCTCAGGCCATATGCCCGGCGCGTTCAGCGTGCCTTCCACCACCGTGGTCGAGAACGGCAGACTGAAAGCGCCGGAGGAACTGCGGAAGTTGTTCGAGCAAGCAGGCGTCGATCTCGAAAAACCGATCATCACAAGTTGCGGCTCTGGCGTTACAGCCGCGATCCTGGCGCTGGCGCTGGCGGAGACTGGCATTGCGATCAAGGCGCTCTATGACGGCTCATGGAGCGAATGGGGCGCCAGGGAAGAACTGCCCGTGGTGACTGGCAAATAAGGCAAACCACGATGCGCATTATCGACGTTCGCGAAATCACCCAGCCGATCGCATCGCCAATCCGCAATGCCTATATCGATTTTTCGAAGATGACGACGAGCCTCGTCGCCGTCGTCACGGATGTGGTGCGCGATGGCAAGCGGGTTGTCGGCTACGGCTTCAATTCGAACGGTCGCTACGGCCAGGGTGGCTTGATCCGTGAGCGGTTTCGCGACCGGATTCTTGAAGCGCCGCCGGAAAGTCTGCTCGACGATACGCAGGAGAATATCGATCCGCATCGCGTCTGGGCGACGATGATGAAAAATGAAAAGCCGGGCGGCCATGGCGAACGCTCGGTAGCGGTTGGCACGATCGACATGGCGATCTGGGACGCAACCGCCAAGATTGCTGGCAAGCCTTTGTTCCGGTTGCTGGCGGAACGCTACGGTACGGAGGCCAATCCGCGCGTCTTCGTTTATGCGGCCGGTGGCTACTATTACCCCGGCAAGGACGACGATGCGCTACGCGCCGAAATGCGCAGCTATCTCGATCGCGGCTACACGGTCGTGAAGATGAAGATCGGCGGCGCTTCGATCACCGAAGATCGCCGGCGCATCGAAGCCGTTCTGACAGAGATTGGCCCTGCCCGCTTGGCGGTCGATGCCAATGGCCGCTTCGATCTCGAAACGGCTATTGCTTACGCCAAGATGCTGCGCGACTATCCGCTGTTCTGGTACGAGGAAGCTGGCGATCCGCTAGATTATGCGCTGCAAGCCGCTCTGGCCGAGTTTTACCTCGGACCGATGGCGACCGGCGAAAACCTGTTTTCGCATCAGGACGCGCGAAACCTGCTGAAATATGGCGGCATGCGCTCCGATCGTGACTGGCTGCAATTCGACTGCGCTCTTTCCTACGGCCTCGTCGAATATCTGCGCACACTCGACGAGATCAGGAAGGCCGGCTGGTCTCCGTCACGCTGCATTCCGCATGGCGGCCACCAGATGTCGCTCAACATCGCGGCCGGGCTTGGGCTTGGCGGAAATGAAAGCTATCCGGACCTGTTCCAGCCTTATGGCGGCTTTCCGGACGGCGTGCGCGTAGAGAACAGCCATATTGTCATGCCCGAACTGCCGGGCATCGGCTTCGAGGGGAAGAGCGATCTGGCGAAGGTTATGCGCGAGTTGGCGGAGTAGCATCCGCCTCGCGTGTGCCCCGCACTTGATGCGGGGCCCATAAACGCCGACTATCGAGGTTATGGGTCCCGCATCAAGCGGGACACCTACTGCAATTAATGCAGAATCTGGCTGAGGAACAGCTTCGTGCGCTCGTGCTGCGGGTTCTTGAAGAACTCGTCCGGCTTGTTCATCTCGACGATCTGGCCGCCATCCATGAAGATGACGCGGTCGGCAACCTGGCGGGCGAAGCCCATTTCGTGCGTCACGCAGAGCATGGTCATGCCGTCCTCGGCGAGACTGACCATGGTGTCGAGCACTTCCTTGACCATTTCCGGATCGAGCGCCGAGGTCGGCTCATCGAACAGCATGATCTTCGGCGCCATGCAGAGCGAGCGGGCGATCGCAACACGCTGTTGCTGACCACCCGAAAGCTGCCCCGGATATTTGCCTGCCTGCTCCGGGATCTTGACCCGGGTCAGATAGTGCATCGCAACCTCTTCTGCCTGCTTCTTGGGCATTTTCTTGACCCAGATTGGCGCGAGCGTGCAATTCTCAAGGATGGTCAGGTGCGGGAACAGATTGAAGTGTTGGAAGACCATGCCGACGTCGCGGCGAATCTCATCGATTTTTTTCAGATCATTGCTCAGTTCGATGCCATCGACGACGATCTGGCCCTTCTGGTGCTCTTCCAGCCGGTTGATGCAGCGGATCATGGTCGATTTACCAGAGCCTGACGGGCCGCAGACGACGATCTTCTCGCCACGCGTCACGCGCAGGTTGATGTCCTTCAGCACATGGAACTCGCCATACCACTTGTGAACATCGATCATCTCGACGGCGACGTTGTTGACCAGCGGGGTTGGCTTGAGATTGACGGCCACACTCATCTTGAAACTCTCCGTTTAGCGGTGATCGCCCTTGGACAGCCGGCGCTCCATGAAGCGTGCGTAGCGGCCCATGCTGTAACAGAAGGCGAAATAGACAAGCGCCGCGAAGGCATAGCCAGTGGCGCTGGTGGTGGGTGCAGCCCATTGCGGATCGATACGCGCGGTCTCGATCGCTTTGAGGAAGTCGAAGATGCCGACGATCAGCAGCAGCGAGGTATCCTTGAACAGACCGATATAGTTGTTGACGATGTTCGGTATCGTGACCTTAAGCGCCTGCGGCAGAATGATGAGGCGCATCATCTGCCAATAGCCAAGGCCAACCGCCATTGCGCCTTCATACTGGCCCTTTGGTAGCGCCTGCAGACCGGCGCGCACCACTTCCGCCATATAGGCCGAAGCAAAAAGCGCGATGCCGACCAGCGCGCGCAGCAGCTTGTCCGGGCTGTAATTGTCCGGCAGGAACAACGGCAACATGGTGTTGGCCATGAACAGCACGGTGATCAAAGGCACGCCGCGCACGAACTCGATGAAGGCGACCGAGAAGAATTTCACGATCGGCAGCTTCGAGCGCCGGCCAAGCGCCAGCAGCACGCCGACCGGCAGCGAGACGACGATGCCAACGCCAGCGACGATCAGCGTCACCATCAGGCCGCCCCAGCGGTCCGTTGTGACGATCGCCAGATTCAGCGCATTCCAGAGCAGCGCGAACAGAAAGCCGACCACCGCAACGCCGATAACAGCTACTAGTCCAGCGACAGCGGCCTGGCGCACCGAAAGAGCCTGCATCCGGGCGATGAGGAAACCCAGCGCGTAGAAGCAGAGTGTACCGATGATTCCGCCAAGGATGCTTTGTCCCGTGACCAGGTAGAACGGGTACAGCATGAAGGCGAGCGGGTTATTGCCGCTGAGCAGGCCGTAGGTGAGAAACGGCGTCAGCACGAACATCCAGAGCATGCCGAGATCGCGCCGGGGCGCATTGACCCAGAGCATCCAGCCGACGCCGATCGCGGCCATAACGAAGAAGATGTTGACGCGCCAGCGCTCCGAAACCGGATAAGACGCGTAGATGAAATACTGGAACCGGTCCTGCACGAAGGCCCAGCACGCGCCGGGCAAGGTGCCATCTGGCGCTGCAAGACAAGCCGTGCGATCGACACCGGTCCAGACAGCCTTGAAGATCAGGAACTCCAGGATGCCTGGAACGATCCACAGGAACAGCGCAAGACCGAGCAGGGTCAGCGCTATGTTCAGCGGACTCGACAGCAGATGTTCCCGCACCCAGCCCTGAATGCCCGTCGTCGAAGCAGGCGGCGGAAGCGCCTCCTGCATGTCCTTGCGGACATAGACCGGCGTATTCGCGGTGGAGGGAGAAATGGAAGCCATGGACATCGTCTTTCCCTCCCTCAACGTTCGATAAGCGCTTTGCGCGAATTGTAGACGTTCATCGCCAACGAAGTGACGAGTGAAATCGTAAGGTAGACCGCCATGGTGATCGCGATCACTTCGACGGCCTGTCCTGTCTGGTTCAGGACTGTACCGGCGAAGACCTGTACGAGATCAGGATAGCCGATCGAGACCGCGAGCGAGGAGTTCTTGACCAGGTTCAGATATTGGCTGGTCAGCGGCGGAATGATCACGCGCATCGCCTGCGGAATAACCACAAGGTCGAGCGTCTTGTTGGGGCGCAGGCCAAGCGCGTAAGCCGCTTCGGTCTGCCCCTTGTAGACGGACTGGATGCCGGCGCGCACCGCTTCCGCGATGAATGCCGCAGTGTAGATGGTCAGGCCGAGCAGCAGCGCCACGAATTCAGGATAGACCTGCACGCCGCCGCGGATATTGAAGCGACCAAGCTCCGGCAGGTTGAAGGAGAGCGGGACACCGGCCGAGATGCTGGCGATGATGAAGACGACGAGCGGCAGGCCGATGATCAAGCCAAGCCCGGTCAGGAATACCGGCGCCTGCGCGCCGGTCGCCGCCTGACGTTTATGCGCCCAATATCGGAAAGCGATCGTCGCTACGACGCCGAAGAAGAATGCATCGACGACCCAACTGAAATCATGCGCAAAAACCGGTTCCGGCAGGATCAAGCCGCGACGATTGATGAAAATCGAGCCCGGAAGCGCCAGGCTATCGGCCACGCGTTCCGGCAAAGCTTTCAAAACCGCGTTGTACCAGAACAGGAGCTGCAGCAGCAGCGGCGTATTGCGGAACAGTTCGACGTAGATCGTACCGACCTTGTTGATCAGCCAGTTCTTCGACAACCGCATGATGCCGACGCTGAAACCGAGAATGGTTGCCAGCACGATACCGATCGCAGCAACCAGCAAGGTGTTCAAAAGGCCGACCCAGAAAGCTTGGCCGTAGCTCGACGTTGTCGTGTAGTTGATCAAGCGCTGGCCGATATCGAACCCGGCCGTGTTATTCCAGAAGCCAAAGCCTGAAGCGATCTTCTGCTTGATTAGGTTTTCTCTGGCATTCCAGCCAGCACTGAAAATCAACGCTACGACGAGAACGCCAAGAACAATTTGATAGATAAGGCCCCGAACCTTGGGGTCATTCAAATTCAGCCACGAAACCTTTGGCTGGGCCGTCTCACTCGCTATCGACATGGCAACTTCACAACCCTGAGCAGAACCCTTCGAGGGAGCTTGGCCGGTTATTGTTGTCCGGGCCGCGCCCTCCCCGCAGAGCGCCTCGTTACATCAAGCACGTGCCGTGCCATTCCGGCCCGTCGGCCGGAATGGCTTTATGCAGCGCCTCAGCGGATCGGCGGCGCGTATTGCAGGCCGCCCTTGGTCCACAGCGCATTCAATCCGCGCGCGATCTTCAGCCGTGACTGCTGGCCGAGATGGCGTTCGAACATCTCACCATAATTGCCGAGATTTTTGACAATGTTATAGGCCCAGTTGTTGCTCACGCCGAGTTGTTCGCCAAACTTGCCCTCAACGCCCAACAGGCGACGAACATCCGGGCTTTCCGACTTCAGCTTCTCGTCGACATTCGCCTTCGTCACGCCAAGTTCCTCGGCCGTGATCATCGCATAATGCGTCCACATCACGAGATCGAACCACTGGTCATCACCGTGACGGACGCCAAGCGCCAGAGGCTCCTTTGAAATAATCTCAGGCAGCACGATGTGCTCGTCCGGAGCAGCCATACGCAAACGCTCGGCGTAAAGCCCCGAGGCGTCGGTGGTGAACGCGTCACAACGGCCGGCTTCATAAGCCTTCACCGTCTCGTCGTTGGTCGCGAAGGTCACCGGCTCGTACTTCATATTGTTCGAGCGGAAGAAGTCGGCGGCGTTCAATTCCGTCGTCGTGCCCTGCTGGATGCAGACGGACGCGCCGTTGAGTTCGAGCGCCGAGGAAATCTTGGCCTTCTTCTTCACGATGAAGCCCTGGCCATCATAGTAATTCACGGCCTGGAAGTTGATGCCGAGGGACGTATCGCGCGAAATCGTCCAGGTGGTGTTGCGCGCCAGCAGATCGGCCTCGCCGGCCTGGAGCGCGGTGAAGCGGTCCTTCGCCGAAAGCGGCACATACTTGACCTTGTTCGGATCACCGAAGATCGCCGAAGACAGCGCCCGGCAGAAATCGGCATCGATACCGTTCCAGACGCCATTGGCATCGGCGATCGCAAAGCCGGCAAGGCCGGTGCCGACGCCGCAATTGATGACACCACGCTTCTTGACGGTTTCGAGCGTCTGCGCGCCAGCTCCAGAAACCACGCCGACCGCAAGACAGATTCCGGCCGCCCAAGACAAAAACTTCATCTAGTCATCCCCCACATAGCGCGCCCCGGATTTTCCGATTTGCAGCGCCAGACCCATAAACCGAATAAAAAGCGGACGCCGCCAGAGGCAGCGTCCGCTCTGATTTTTTAGCGGATCGGCGGTGCGTATTGCAGGCCGCCCTTCGTCCACAGCGCGTTCTGGCCGCGCGCAATCTTCAGGGGCGAGCCCTGGCCGACGGTGCGCTCGAAGACTTCGCCGTAATTGCCGACCTGCTTGATGATCCGGTAGGCCCAGTCATTGGTGAGGCCAAGAGCCTCGCCGAACTTACCCTCGGTGCCAAGCAGGCGCTTGATCTCCGGATTGTCGGACTTCATCTTCTCGTCGACATTGGCCTTGGTGACGCCGTCCTCTTCCGCCGTCAGCATGGCGTAGTGAACCCACTTCACGATGTCGAACCATTGATCGTCGCCGTGGCGGGTCATCGAAGCCAGCGGCTCCTTCGAGATGATCTCCGGCAGCACGATATGATCATCCGGCACCGAAAGGCGCAGACGTTCAGCATAAAGGCCCGAAGCATCGGTCGTAAACGCATCGCAACGGCCGGCTTCGTAAGCCTTCAAGGTCTCGTCCGAGGTCGCGAAAGCCACGACTTCGTACTTGATGTTGTTGGCGCGGAAGAAGTCGGCGAGGTTCTGCTCGGTCGTCGTGCCCTGCTGCGTGCAGACGGAAGCGCCGTTCAACTCAAGGGCCGAAGCGACCTTGAGCTTCTTGCGAACCATGAAGCCCTGGCCGTCATAGTAGTTGATGGCCGGGAAGTTCGCGCCGTTGGTGGTGTCGCGCGTCAGCGTCCAGGTCGTATTGCGGATCAGGACATCGACCTCGCCAGACTGCAGCGCGGTGAAACGGTCCTTCGCCGAAAGCGGCACGAACTTGACCTTGGTCGGATCGTTGAAGACCGCCGCAGCGATGGCGCGGCAATATTCGATGTCCAGGCCGGACCAGTTGCCCTGGGCGTCAGGCTGGCCGAATCCCGCGAGGCCCGTATTCGAGCCGCAGGTCAGAAGGCCCTTCTGCTTGACGGTATCCAGAGTTCCCGCCGACGCGGTGGTGGCGGCAAAAGCTGCCGCGGCGCCAAACGCCAGGGAAAGGATCATACGCTTCATAAGGAAGAATCTCCCGATTTCATAAAAACAATCTGCCAGCAGAGCCCGAACTAGGGCTGGTATCAGCGCTTTGATCGATTTGCGATTCATGCTGCGGCTGATCCCGGCGTCCTCTCCTGCTCCAGATTTAGGCATCTGAGGGGAATATGCCCCCCCGGTCAAGGCCGGGGGTGATCGATCCGATCAAGAAAGACGATGAGACTTTCGCCTAAGAAGCGTTGACGGCCTTCGTTCCATCCGATTTCTGACACGGAGCCGTCGCAGAGGATTTCTTATGCGGAAACTGACGAAAGAGCAGCGCGCGAAGCTTAAACCCCGTTCCCGCCTCGTGCTTTCTGGGCGCAATGCCGAAGACAGTTTCGGCTTCGTCAATCCGCCGATCGTGCGCGGCTCGACTGTCGTCTATCCGACGCTCGATGACTTTCTGGCGCGACGAGCCCGGTTCCCCTACGGCACCGTCGGCACCCCGACCACCGAGGCGCTGGAAACAGCCTTCAACGATATCGAAGGTGGCGCGGGCGTTATTCTGGTGCCGTCAGGGCTGATGGCTTGCACCGTACCGTTACTCGCCTGCCTGAAAGCTGGCGACCATCTGCTCGTGACCGACAGCGTCTATCGGCCGACTCGCGATTTCTGCGACAAGATGCTGACGCGGCTCGGCGTCGAGGTCGCGTACTACGATCCACTGCTCGGTGCCGGCATCGCTGCGTTATTCAAACCCAACACTCGCGCCGTCTTTACCGAGTCGCCCGGTTCGCAGACCTTCGAGGTTCAGGACATTCCGGCGATCGTCGGCGTCGCCCATGCGCGCGGCGCACTGGTGCTGATGGACAATACCTGGGCGACGCCGCTTTATCTCGATGCTCACGGCTTCGGTGTGGATTATTCGATCCAAGCGGGCACGAAATATCCAGCAGGCCACTCCGACGTGTTGATCGGCGCGGTCTCAGCTCGGACGCCAGAACTCTTCGCGCAACTCAGCGAAACACGGAAGGCGCTTGGCGTCATAGTGGCGGCAGAGGACGCGTTCCTGACGCTGCGGGGCATGCGCACCATGACGATGCGGCTCGAACAACAGGCGCCGGCAGGCCTCGAAATGGCGCGTTGGCTGCAGGCTCGGCCGGAAGTCGCACGCGTGCTGCATCCCGCCCTCGAAGGTGATCCCGGATACGCGCTCTGGAAGCGCGACTTCACCGGCTGCTCGTCACTTTTCTCGGTGGAATTGAAGCCTGTGAGCCGCGACGCGCTCGCCGCCATGCTGAACGACATGACGTTCTTCGGCATGGGTGCAAGCTGGGGAGGCTACGAAAGCCTAGCCTTGCCCTTCGATTGCACCAGCTATCGCACCGCCACGAATTGGCAGCCGGCCGGACCGACGGTCAGGCTCCATATCGGACTTGAGGACCTCGACGATCTCAAGGCCGATCTCGATGCAGGTTTCAAGCGGATGGCCGCTCAGGGCTGAAACCGCACAACGGGAAGCGTCATCGGAATGTTGTCCGGGATGGCTAGCTCTCGCTTCAGCGGGAGATGGCTATGCCGACGCGGCGCGACATTCTTAGGGTTGGCTTGGCAGCCCCGGCGTTGCTGCCTCGACTGGCGCGCGCGGCGGTGGATACGCGTCCAGAACTGCGCATCGCGGTGCAGGCGCTGCCGCCAACGCTGGAGCCGCTGGAATCCATCTCCAACATCGGCCTGCGACCGACTTACAATATTTTCGATACGCTCCTGCGCCGCGACTTCCTTGCAGAGGCGAAAGACGGTAGCCAGCGGCTTCTGCCGAACCTAGCGACTGAACTCAAACAGCGCGACGCGCTAACCTGGACAGTGAAGCTCCGCTCGGATGTTCGGATGCATGATGGCACGGTGCTCTCCGCTGCTGATGTGCTCTCGACTTTCTCGCCCGAGCGCATGTACGGATCGGAGGTGCAGGTCTTCGAGGGTCGCGTCAATTTCGGGCATTTGGCCGGCGTAGAAGCCGAAGGCAACGATACGATCGTGTTCCGGACGAAAGCGCCGGACATCGTGATGCCGCAGCGCCTCGCCTCCTATGGAGGCTGGATTCACTCTTCGAAGTTTTACGCAGCCGAAGGCCTGAAGGGGATGCAGCAACATCCTGTTGGCTGTGGCCCCTATCGCATCGATCGCTTCGAGCGCGATCACCGGATTACGCTGGCAGCGCATGACGACTACTGGATGGGGCGGCCGCCTGCCCGCGCCATCAGCTTCACTGTCGTGCCCGAGGCCTCCACCAGACTTGCCGGGCTGCAAGCTGGTGAATTCGACATCGTGACGAATCTTCTGCCCGAGCAGGCCGCGAGCCTTGACGGTCACCCTACGCTTGAAGGCGTCGATGTCGCGCTCGATTTCGCACATATCCTTTTTTACGACACGCGCAACGAAGTGCTGCGCGACAAGCGGGTACGACAGGGCCTGAATTTCGCAGTCGATTACGACACGCTCGGTGAGTCACTCTGGGGACCGAAATTCCAGCGCATGGCAGCGCTTCAACTGCCGGCCTTCGGTGATTTCTACGATGCCAAGCGGCCCGGCTTTACCTACGATCCGGAACGCGCGCACAAGCTGTTGAAGGATGGCGGATACCAGGGTCAGGAGATCGTAATACGGATCACTGCCGGCTACTATCTGCAGATGAACCTTGCGGTGCAGGCAATCCAGGCCATGTGGGCGGATGTCGGCGTCAAGTCGCGGCTAGAAACGATCGAGAACGCAGCACAACTCGTCCAGCCCGGTGCGGATGTGCGGCCAACGTCGATTTCATTCCGTTTTCCTGACCCGCTCGGCGGCGGGCTGATGGTCCATCTCTCGCGTGACTACTTCATCCAGAAATCCGGCTTCTGGACGCCGACACGCTTCAATGAAATCAGCGATGCCTTGAGGTTGGCGACGGATCATGGCGAACGGAAGCGGCTATGGCTCGCGCTGCTCGACGAGTTCGAAGCAGAGGCGCCCGCAATGATCCTCTATCCGGTCAGGGAGTACTTCGCGAAGCGGCGTTCAATCAAATGGACGCATTATCCCTTGTATTACATGGACTTCCGTAGCTTCAACCTCGGCTTTGCGTGAGGAACGACATGACGCGCATTCTGCTTCTTTCCGATATCCACCTCTCGCCGACCCACGGGTTCTTCTGGGACAACTGGCGGCTGGCGCGTGATGCCGCAAATGCTGCCAAGCCCCATGCGGTCATCATCAATGGTGATCTCGCGATCAACGGCCCGGATAGCGATGAGGAAATGGAATTCGCCGCCGCCGCGCTAAAACGCCTGGATGGCCACGTCGTCGCCCTGCCCGGCAATCATGATGTCGGCGATGAGCCTCCGGGCCAGGATGCCCATCAACTGATCAACGAAGCGCGCCTGTCGCGCTGGGACCGTACGATTGGGCCAGACCATTTCCTGCTGGATATTGATCACTGGCGTTTGATTGGCGTCAACGCTCAGCTTTTCGGGTCCGGATTGCCCCACGAAATCGAACAGAATTCTTGGCTCGATGCGACTTTGGCGAACGCCGGCGAAAAGTCGATCGCTCTTTTCCTGCATAAGCCGCTGTTTCTTGAAACCGCCGATGAGGCTGGAGCCTCGCCCGCGAGCATTGTGCCGCTCGCGCGCCCTGCCTTGCTCGACCGGCTGACGAGGGCCAATGTCAAACTCGTAGTGAGCGGCCATCTGCATCAGCACCGTGATCGCGAGATTGGCGGCATCCGCTATCTCTGGGCGCCGGCCATCGCCTTTGCTGCTCCGCATGATCACGGCGGTGACCCAGCCTGCGGCTGGCTCACCCTGGATTTCGATGAGAACACCGTCGAGGTTGCAGTAGAGCGCCCGGAAGGCCTCGCCTCGCACGACCTGGCTGCCATCAAGCAGCACGGCCGCTATCCGTTCCTGCGCGATATGCCGCCTTCGCCGCCACCGGCCGATTAGATCTCTATTTGATAAACCCCATTGTCCTCGGCAGAGACAGCGTGATCTCCGGGACGAAGGCCAGTAGCAGCAGGCAGGCGAATAAGATCGCAAGATATTTCATGATCGGCCTGACGGTCGCCTCCAGCGAGACACCACCGACCGCGCAACTCGTATAGAGGCCTAGACCGAGCGGCGGTGCAAAGAGCCCGAGCCCCATCGCGACGATCAGCACGATGCCGTAATGCAATTGCTGGATGCCGAAGCTTGCCGCGACCGGGAGCAGTAATGGGCCGAAAATGATGAGCGCCGGCGCGCCCTCAAGCGCCGCCCCCATCACGATCAGGATCAGGATCGACGCGATCATGAATGCCCAGGAGCCGGCGCCATGGCTCAACTTGATCATGGCTTCCGCCAGCAAGTGCGGCACCTGGTCGATGGTCAGCGCGAATGCGAGTGTCTGCGAAGCGGCGACCACGAAAAGAATCATGCCGGCAAGCGTCGCGGAACGTTTGAACAGAGATACCGTCATGCCCCAGGTGAGTTCCTTGAAGGCGACACGGCCAACGACCAGCGCATAGACCACGGCGAAAGCGCCGATCTCGGTTGCAGTGGCGAAACCCGAACGGTAGCCGCCGAAGATGATGACAATCACCCCGAGGCTGATCGCGCCGCTACCGAGCAGGCTGGCAAGGCTGCGGCCAGTCTGTTCAACGGGAGCGGCTGGTACCTTGCCGGAAAAGACGATCACACCGACGATCAGCGCTGCCGCCATCAGAATCGCCGGATAGATGCCGGCGGCGAAAAGTCCGCCGATCGACATGTTGGCGACGTAGCCGAGGATGATGAGGTTGATGCAGGGCGGGATGGTCTCAGCCATCACGGCGCTCGCGGCAAGTAGTGCGACACCTTCCGAGGGATCATGTTTGGAGCGCCGCATGGCCGGGATCATGACCGTTCCGACGGCGGTGACATCGGCGAGCTTCGAGCCGGAAATACCGGAGAACAGCACCATGCTCAAAATGGTGACGATGCCCAGGCCACCCTTCCGCTGCCCAACTCCGCGCCGCAGTAGTTCGATAAGCCGGACGGACATGCCGTTCACCTCCATCGCGAGGCCGGTCAGCACGAAAAACGGAACCGCGAGAAGCACGAAATTGTCGATGCCGCTATAAGCCTGCTGCGCGAAGACCGCGAAGGGAATGAAGCCGTCACCAGCGATATAAAGCAGAGCGCCGACGCAGAGCGAAAAGGCGATCGGAATGCCGGAAGACAAGCAGATCGCAAAGCCGGCCAACAACAGAACGAGCGGACTTGGCGCGAAGGCTGGCAGCAGCATACTCCAGCCGACAACGATCGCCGCGAGGGCAAGCAAGCCCGCGAGCGCAGTCAGCACTTCACGGCCCGGATATGCTAACAGCCGGGCGGCCGTGAAGATCGCCATGCAGAAACCGCCGATAATCAGCGGATAGAGAAAGAGGTTTTGCGGAAGTCCGGTCGAGGTGACCTGGTTCCAGGCCGTCTCGCAATATTGGATCGCGAAGACCGCGACACAGAGCGTCACCAGAAGCTCGATCCAAAGTCCCGCGGCCTCGAGAAGGCTCATATGTTTCGGCGCGAGATTATCGCGCACGATACGGATGCCGACGTGATTGCCCTTGGCGACGGCGGATGCGCCGCCAAGGAAGGCCACCGCGATCAGCAGTATACGCGCCACCTCATCTGCCCAGAGGATTGTATCGTTGAAGGCATAGCGCCAAAGCACGGCAACGATGACGACCGCAAGGTCAGCGGCCAGTGCGACAGCGGCAAGAACCTCCACCACGCGCAGCAGGGCGCCGATAAACGGCTCCCCGCGCACGGCCGGCGCATGGGTCTCATGCAAGGCGGCTTCAACGGACATCGTTTTTCTCAGGCCTTGGTGATGGCGTCGAGGACGGGCTTGGTCGCCGGATAGCTCTTGGCGAATTCGTCCCAGAGCGGCATGACAAGCTGCTTGAAGGCGCCACGATCGACGTCGTGGAAGGTGATACCATTGCCCTTCAACGTGGCGAAGGCCGCTGCCTCGATCTCATTGGCCTTGCCGCGCTGGAAGGCTGAAGCTTCGGCAGCAGCGGCCCGGAAAGCTGGAAGGTGCTCAGTTGGAATCTTCGACAGAGCGCGCTTGCCGATGACGATGGTCTGCGGATTGCAGATGTGCTGCGTCAGCGAAATATGCTTGGCGACCTCGTAACATTTCAGTGCGAGCACCGTTGGCGCATCATGCTCCATGCCATCGATCACACCAGTCTGCAGCGCGGTATAAACCTCTCCGAGCGACATGGGCGTAGGCGAAGCGCCCATGGCCTTCAGCGTCGCGACGAAATTGGCGACCGGCAGCACACGGATCTTCTGCCCCTTGAGCAGCGCAGGCGTGTTGGCAGGCGTGCGCGCCGCGACGTTGCGGCCGCCGAGACTATAAGCCCAACTCACCACTTCGACGCCGATCTTGTCGGCAAAAATGCCATTCAGTACTTTGCCCGCATTGCCATCGAGCACGGGCCCGGCGGCGTCCATGTTGTTGAAGAGATAGCCGAGATCGAGCACGCCGATTTCGGGGGCAAGCGTCGCCCAGATCGATGAGCCTGAAATCATCATATCGACGATGCCAAGCTTAACCTGGCCGCAAATATCGGCTTCCTTGCCAAGCTGGTTGTCGGGAAAATACTTGATCTCGATCGCGTCGCCGACCTTGGCCTTCAGGCTCTTTTGGAAAGTGTCGTACCAGAGCCAATGCGCCGAGTTCGGATCGGCCGGCAACGAAGACGACATGCGCAGCGAAATGGGCGCGGCCTGCGCCTGCGTGGCCCGACCGATAATGGCGAACGAGCCGACGCCGGCGAGGGTTGTGCCGAAAGCACGGCGCGTGAGACGGATATCCTTCATTGTTTCCTCCTTGCGGGCCGACTTTTCGCGGCCCTTCATGTTGCCAGGGATTATAAGCGCAGGTAGCCACACCTCATATCGGCACAGGCTGTTTCTCGGTGATGCGGATTGTGAGCGGTGATGACCCTTCACAGAAGGCTTCGGCCACCTGTCCGATGGCGATTTTATGAATTCCGGTTGTCGCGCCGGCGGAAATGACGTCGCCCTTTCGGAAGCCGCGGCCCCGACTGGCGAGATGATTGATCAGGAACAGGAAGGCATCGAGCGGACCGCCATTTGGGCCAGTCGCGGCCCCCTCCCCGATGACGATGCCATCGATGCGCATGCCGGTTTTCAGTGTGCCAATCACACCGTCGCGCCAACCCGTGACTTCCGCGCCGACTGCGACAGCCGTGTTGTTGCCGAAATCCGATACGACGGCGAGTGGGCCAATATCGTTGATGGAGGCAAGCGGTGAGCCCGCGATCTCCATCGCGATACGCATCGATTGGATGAGCGGCGGCAAATCCGCCATCTCCCACGGTTTTTCACGTGGCGAAACGTCTTCACCGAGCACGATACCGATTTCGGTTTCAACGGCGATAAAACCGCGGCGCACCACCGGAACATCAGCCTGCCTGCCCGGCGCTACCTTAACAAGCCCGCTTTGGAATACAGGTCCCGACAAGCGTGGCGCACCTAGGCCTGCCCGCAGATCGGGATGGATGGCCGCCACCTTCCATCCGACGACCTCTTCCCGCCAAAGGCCGATGGCGTGGTCCTGCACGACATAGGCCCCCGCCAAACCGTCCGGCAATTCACCTGGGAAATCCGGCAAAGCCCGGGCCTGACGGCGGGCGGAGACAAAGGCTTCGGCTATTGAGGCAGGTGATGACATCGGTTGACCAGCGGTGCTTTCGCTCTTATTGGTATGGTAGTATTATCTGGTATTGCACTGAATGCAAGCCGTCCAATCGCAAGATCGGACTGAAGGAGCCAACCCAGTGAATATCGAACTCGCCCGTGGCGGTTCCACGGCCCACCGGCTCGAGAAAGAGTTACTGCGTGCGATCGTCGCGCTCGAACTCAAGCCAGGCTCGCGTCTGTCTGAACAGGAAATCGCGGAACGCTACGGCGTATCGCGCCAACCTGTTCGGGAAGCGTTGATCGCCCTCAGCCGACAGAAATTCGTCGAGGTGCTGCCTCAGCGAGGCACGATTGTCGTCAAGATCTCGATGCGGAAAATGATGGAGGCCCGTTTCCTTCGCGAGGCGATCGAAACGGCCGTCGTCCGCAAGGCTTGCGAGAATTTCGAGAGCGGCAGCCGGGAACGCATCGACGATGCGCTCGACGCGCAGCGCCGCGCTGCCGCCAAGGCCGATCACACCACTTTTCAACGGTTCGATGAGCAGTTCCATCTCGCGCTGGCCGAAGGCGCCGGCTGCGCGATGGCCTGGAGTATCGTGGGCAATCTCAAGGCGCATATGGACCGCGCCTGCCAACTCTCCCTGCTCAGCGCGGACGCGATGCAGACGCTCATCGTACAGCATGAGGGGATTGTGAAGGCAGTCGACGCCAATGACGCAGACGCGGCGGAAGCCGCGATGCGCCATCACCTCACAGAAATTCTGCGCGCTCTGCCGGAGATCGAGGAAAAGAACCCCGACCTCTTCGAATAGCCCTCGCCTGAACTCCAAGAAAATTCAAACACACCCAAGGACAAGCCATGGAAATCGACGTTCGTCAGGTCAGCCACCCTGAAGCTGTTCGCTATTTCGACACCGATGAACTGCGCGAGCATTTCCTGATCGAGACCCTATTCGAAGCTGGCGCGATCGCCCTCACCTATAGCCATCTCGACAGGCTCGTCGTTGGCGGCGCAATGCCGACCGACAAGAGGTTGGAGCTACAATCCTCCAAGGTGATTGGCTCGCCGAATTTCCTG
>OUNM010557955.1_pt1 | contig 19740 bp, 18 predicted proteins | sample 1769961 | NCBI WGS metagenome assembly OUNM01 (sample SAMEA3914820, study PRJEB12502) | metagenome | biome: forest; material: soil | place: USA | collected 2012-03-12 | depth 0.3 m
GGTCGGGCCATGTGACCCGAACCGATACGAACGCTTCGAGCGTTGACAGTCCAGCTCGTGGAGGACGACACTTGGGCCGAATGGCCCGTTCATCCTGTCCGAATGGGCCGGCCCAAGGAGGCCCAAGATGATCAATGCAACGATGGTCGTGGCGACAATTCCGGTCACGGATCTGGAGCGGGCGAAGGAGTTCTACGGCGGCGTCTTGGGGCTGACCTTCCTCTGGGAAACTCCGGTAGGCGTCCGGTACCGGTGCGGACCGGTCAGTGAGATCTCGGTCTTCAAGCGTCCGCCGACTGCCACCGAGCACACCCTTGCCCACTTCGAAGTGGACGACATCGAGGCGGTCGTCCAGGACTTGGCCGGCAAGGGCGTGGAGTTCCTCGACTACACGGAGGGTCCCCTCGCCACAACAGGGCACATCGCTCAGCTCGGCCCCGCCCGCGGCGCCTGGTTCCGTGATCCCGACGGGAACACCCTCGGCATCCGCCAGGGCTAGATCGATCGCTTCGAAAGCCTGGTAGCTGCCGCCGGGCCGGATCGCCATGCCCTGCGCGGAAGGCCCGCCTCCCGGAAGAATCACTAGGAGTTCCAAGTATTCCTTCCTTCGCTCCATGGTAAATACTAGGAGTTCCTAGTATTCTCGATTCCAAGCGTCAGCCATTTGCATCGAGGGAGCTGTTGAATGAAGATCGTCGTGCTCGTCAAACAAGTGCCGGATACGGCCGAGGAACGGAAGCTGGACCTGGCAACGGGCCGGCTCGACCGTGAGGCCGCCGACTCCGTGCTCGATGAAATCAACGAGCGTGCCCTCGAAGCCGCGTTGCGCATCAAGGATGCCAACAAGAGCACCGAAGTAGTGGCAATGACCATGGGTCCTGATGACGCCACACAGTCCTTGCGCAAGGCCCTTTCCATGGGAGCCGATTCAGCGGTTCACATCGTGGATGACTCCCTGGACGGCGCCGACACCGGCCGAACGGCCGCAACGCTGGCGGCGGCGTTGAGGTCTACCGGATTTGACGTGGTGATGGCCGGCAACGAATCGACGGATGGCCGCGCCGGCGTCGTGCCCGCCATGGTCGCCGAACATCTCCAGCTGCCACTATTGGGTTCCTTGATCTCCGCGGAAATCGCCGACGACGGCGTGCGGGGCGTTCGCCAGGGCGAGGGTGGAACCCTCAACGTCCGTGCCGGACTGCCCGCCATCCTCACCGTGACCGAACGTTTCCCGGAGGCCCGCTTTCCCAACTTCAAGGGCATCCTGACGGCCAAGCGCAAACCCGTCACCACCGTGACCGTCGCCGACCTCGGAATCCCGGCCGGCCCGAGCCGCACCGTGGTGGTCTCCACCGTTGAACGGCCGCCGCGCGCGGCAGGCCGGAAACTCATCGATGACGGGACCGCGGCCGACGAGCTGGCCGAGTTCCTCGTTGCGAATCGCCTGGTCTGAGGGAGGAAAAGAAATGTCGAACATCTTGGCGCTCATTGAAATTTCCCACCGCGGCGTGATTGCCGCTTCCGCCCGCGGGCTGCTGGCTGCGGCAGCCACCCTGGGGTCGCCGGTCGCCGTCGTCGTCTCGCCTGCACCCTTGGAGGACGACGACGTCGCGCGCCTGGGTGAGCTCGGCGCGGCAAGGATCTACTCGGCCGTGACAGCTGCCGCCGGCACTGTTTTGGTGGCACCCGCCGTGGATGCCCTGGGCGGGGCCGTTGACGCATATGGGCCGGCCGCGGTGCTCACCGCGAACTCGGTGGACGGCCGCGAAGCCGCCGCCCGGCTTGCTGTGCGGGTCGGCGGGAGCGTTCTCGCCGACGTCGTGCAGGTGCGCAGCGACAACGGAACCGTTGTTGCCCGGCATTCGGTGTTTGGCGGGGCTTACACCGTCGAGTCGGTGGTGGAAGGCGGTCTGCCCATCCTGACCATCCGGCAGGGGGCGATCGAAGGCCAGGCTCCGGCAGCCACCGCAGAGCTGGAGACGTTGTCAATGGCAGCCGGAACAGAAGGTGCGGCAATCATAGACCAGTTCAACGACGATGCGGCCGTCTCGGTCCGGCCCGAGCTTCGGACTGCAGCGACGGTGGTTTCGGGCGGACGGGGTTTGGGCTCGTCCGAGAACTTCGTGCTGGTGGAACAGCTGGCCGACACATTGGGCGCGGCGGTCGGTGCGTCGCGCGCCGCCGTCGACGCCGGATACATTGCCCAGACGGCGCAGGTTGGCCAGACGGGTGTGAGCGTGTCCCCGCAGCTGTACATCGCTTTGGGAATATCCGGAGCCATCCAGCACCGCGCCGGGATGCAGACCGCCAAGACCATTGTGGCCATCAACAAAGACGAGGACGCGCCCATTTTTAAGGTAGCCGACTTCGGAATCGTGGGCGATGTCTTCACGGTGGTTCCGAAACTCATCGAGGCCGTCAAAGCCCGTTCCAACTGACGGCGTAACAGGCTTTGGCCGCTTCGGTCCAAAGCCTGTTAGCTTGATGCGTCCGACGATTGCAAAGTTCTTCCGAGAGGTGTCTGAGAAGATGTCCACCCCCGCCAAAAAGTCGACAGCAGCCAAGAGCAAATGGTCCCAACCCCTCTGGGTGGTTCCAGGCGTGCTGCTCGTACTTTTGCTCATCGTCTTGTTCGCCAAATGGTTGACGGGTCTGTCGGGTGTGCAGTCGTTCTTGCACGACTTCCCTGGCGCATCACGCCTCCCGGAGAACGCTCCCGTAGGTTTCCCGGCATGGCTCGGTTGGCAGCACTTCCTGAACGTCTTCTTCATGGTGCTCATCGTCCGATCGGGTTGGCAGGTCCGCACGGCCAAGAGGCCGCCGGCCCAATGGACCCGCAACAACAAAGGATTCATCCGGACCAAGAATGCGCCGACCAAGATCAGCCTGGACCTGTGGTTCCATCTGACCCTGGATGCCCTGTGGGTGTTGAACGGCATCGTTTTCATCATCGTGATCTTTGCCACCGGGCAATGGATGCGGATCATCCCCACCAGCTGGGATGTCTTCCCGAACGCCATTTCCGCTGCCCTCCAGTACGCTTCATTGAACTGGCCCACTGAGGACGGCTGGGTGAACTACAACGCCCTGCAATTGCTGACCTACTTCGTCACGGTCTTCATCGCCGCCCCGCTTGCGATCATCACCGGCCTGCGGACGTCCTCTGCGTGGCCGAAGAAGGCCGGCGCGGTGAACAAGATCTATCCCATCGAACTGGCCCGTGCAGTGCATTTCCCGGTGATGGTGTACTTCGTGCTCTTCACCATCGTGCACGTCACCTTGGTCCTCGCCACGGGGGCGCTGCGCAACCTCAACCATATGTATGGCGGCAGCGACGATATCAACTGGGTTGGTTTCGGCATTTTCGCCGTGTCCCTCCTGGTGATTGTGGGCGCCTGGTTCCTCGCGAGGCCGCTGTTCCTTCGCCCCGTCGCTTCGCTGATGGGCAAAGTCAGCAAGTAAACGCACCGAATAGCCAGAAATACCGGACAACCCGGAGAACTGGGAAGAACTGCAAAGGAGTGCCAATGTTTGAGCTCACAGAGGACCAGCAAGCGGTGGTGGAAATGGTGCGCGACTTCGCCACAACGGCCATTGCGCCGCACGCCGCCGAATGGGATGAGACCAAGCATTTCCCAGTGGATGTCCTGCGTGAAGCTGGCACCCTTGGCATGGGAGGCATCTATGTCCGGGAAGAGTTCGGCGGCTCGGGGCTTTCCCGCACGGATGCGGCGCTGATCTTTGAAGAGCTCTCCAAGGCGGACCCCACCATTGCGGCCTACATCTCGATCCACAACATGGTGGTGTGGATGATCGACGCTTTCGGCAACGATGAGCAGCGGGCCAAATGGGTTCCGCAGCTTGCCTCCATGGAGGCACTGGGCAGCTATTGCCTCACGGAGCCGGGGGCCGGCTCGGACGCCGCCGCTTTGAGTACCAAAGCAGTGCTCGACGGCGACAGTTACGTTCTTAACGGCACCAAACAGTTCATTTCGGGTGCGGGAGTTTCCAGCGTCTATGTGGTCATGGCGCGGACTGCGGACACGGGCAGCCAGGGCATCACCGCAATCGTTGTGCCCGCGGACGCGCCGGGCCTGTCCTTCGGCCCGAATGAGAAGAAGATGGGATGGAATGCCCAGCCCACCCGTCAGGTCATCTTCGAGGACGTACGGGTCCCTGTGGCGAACCGGCTTGGCGAGGAGGGCAGCGGATTCGGCATCGCCATGAAGGGCCTCAACGGGGGCCGGGTCAATATGGGTGCTTGTTCCCTGGGCGGCGGTCAGGCGGCCCTGGAGAAGTCCATCGCGTACCTCAAGTCACGCTCGGCTTTTGGTGGCCCGCTGATCAACCAGCAGTCCCTGCTGTTCGATATTGCCGACATGGATACGGAACTCGAAACTGCCAGGACTTTGATCCTCCGGGCCGCCGACGCTTTGGATCGTGGCGCCCCGGACACCGTGAGGTTGTGCGCAATGGCGAAACGCGTCGCTACGGACGCTGGTTTCAACGTGGCAAACAAGGCCATCCAACTGCATGGCGGCTACGGATACCTGTCGGAATACGGCCTCGAGAAGATTGCCAGGGACCTGCGCGTCCACCAGATCCTGGAAGGCAGCAACGAAATCATGAGACTCATCGTTGGTCGGCTCGCTGTAGGGGCATAAAGCACGCAGGAAACACGAAGGGCCGGACCTCACGGGAGGTCCGGCCCTTCGTTGCCGGGATTAGAGCTTGTCGAAGTCGGCTTCGTCCACAGTGTCATCTGCCGGTGTGGTGGCGCCGGCGCCGATCGCAGCCTTCGAGCCGCCCGACTTCAACGCCGCCAGGCGGGCCTCGATTTCCGTTTGCTCTCCGAGGTCCTCAAGCTGGTTGAACTGTGCGTCCAGGCTGGACGCTGCAAGTTCCTGCTGGCCGAGGACTTTGGCCTCTTCGCGGCGGATCTTCTCTTCGAAGCGGCCCACCTCGCTGGTGGGGTCCATGATGTCGATGCTCTTGAGGGCGTCGTGCACCTGGGTCTGGGCAGCAACCGTCTTGGAGCGGGCAACCAGCTCATTGCGCTTGCTCGTGAGCTCGTTGAGCTTGCCCTTCATCTGGTCGAGACCGCTCTTGAGCTTGTCCACGACCTCCGACTGGGACGCGATGTTGGGCTCGGCTGCCTTGGCCTCATTCTCGGCGGACATCTGGCGCTGGATGGCCACCTTGGCAAGGTTGTCGAACTTCACGGCGTCGGCGGCGTTGCCGGCCGCGCGGTACTCATCGGCCTTGCGGGAGGCTGCGAGGGCCTTGTTGCCCCAGTCCTGGGCGTTCTTGATGTCCTCGTTGTAGTCGGCCTGCAGCATCCGGAGGTTTCCGATGGTCTGCGCCACGGCGGACTCGGCCTCGGCGATGTTGTTCGAGTAGTCGCGGACCATCTGGTCCAGCATCTTCTGCGGGTCCTCAGCCTGGTCGAGCAAGGCATTGATATTCGCCTTGGCGAGCTGTGCGATCCGCCCGAAAATGGACTGCTTAACCATGGTGTTGCCTTTCGTCCTGCTCAGTGGTGCCCACTGAATCCAGTGATCAGTTTTGTACCGCTCTACGCGGGGGACCGGCCCCCCGCCTAGTCTTTGGAGCTAGAAGCTGCCGGAGTCGCCGCCGCCGAAGTCACCGCCGCCGCCTCCGCCGTCGCCGCCGAAGAAGCCTCCGCCCCCACCGCCGTCGCCGCCGAAGAAGCCGCCGCCTCCGCCGTCGTTGTTTCCACCGCCCCAGCCGCCGCCTCCGCCGTGCAGGATGGAGTTGATGAGGATGCCTCCGAGGATCGCTCCGCCGAGGCCGCCGCCATTTCCTCCACCACCGAACATGCCGCCACGGCCGTAGCCTTGGTTGGCGAAGCCGCCGAACTGGTCGACGTCCGACTGCGCCAGTTGCGCGGCTTGTGCAGCGAGCGCCTGGGCCTGCTGGGCGTACGTCAGTGCCGTGACCGGGTCATTGCGGGAAATAGACAGGGCGTAGTCGAGATTCCGCTGGGCTTCGGCCAAGCGGGTGCGCGCCTCGGTGCCCACGCCGCCGCGTCGGGCCGCGATGTAGTCCGAGGTGGCGCTGATCTGGGACTGGGCTGCCATGATGGTCTGCTGGAGCGCGGCCTGTGCACGCCTTGCCTGTTCCTGCTGGTCACGGATTCCCGAGAGGGACTGGTCCAAGGCCTGGTGGGCTTTCTCAACGCGGTCCAAAGTGGCAATGGGATCGATCTTCCCGCCCTGGATTTCAACCTTGACTTGCGCCAGTGCGGCTTCGACTCCGGCCACCGGGCCGGCCAGCTCCGGGTGTTCGCCGGACTGGATCATCGCCTTGGCCTGTGCGAGGTCCTGGCTGGTCTCCACCACGGCGCCCTCCAGCGAGTTCCGGGCTTCGTCGAGGCTGCCCGCTACCTTGGAGATCGCGTCTATCAACACGTTGGTCTGGTGCAGGCCCTCTTCCGCGGCACGAACTGCCACTGCGGCAAGGCTGCTCTCACCTGCGGCGAGTTTTTCCTGTGCCGTCGTTGTTGCGTTGTGAACGAAGGCGAGCCGGTCCTTGGCCTGGGTGATGTTGTCGCTCACGTGGCCAAGTGCGCTGTCTGCGTACTTCTCGCGCAGGCCGTTGAGCGATTGCTCCGTACTGCTGATCTTTGCCTCGGCTTCGTTGGCGCCGGCGGCGACAGTGGCCAGAGCCTGCGGCGCGTTCTTCTCAAGCTCGCGGAGGGAATCAAAATCGGCCTTCTGTTCGCGCAGCGACTGAAGGGCGGCCTCCGAGCGTCGGATGATTTCGCCAAGCCAACTGCGCTGCTGCTCTTCGGTGTCCGGGATATGGTCATCGAGCTGTTGCTGCAGTTTGAACGATTCGGTCATGTGGTTCTTGGCTTCCAGCAGAGCCTTGGTGAAGTTCCCGACGGCGGCATCGCCGTATTGCGCCTGGGCGAAGCCGAGCTCCTGCTCGCTGGACTTGATGGTGTCATCCGCTTCGATGAGCAGGGAGCCGGCTTTGCGTCGCAAGTCCGCGACACTCAGCGAGGCCAGGGGATCGAGCTGTTCCCCTTGCGGGCCGTAGCTGGCGCTGGATGCCTGGCTCTTCTTGCGTCGGTTGCGGAAGTACAGGTATGTGCCGACACCACCGGCCGCAACCACGCCCGCCCCGATCAAAACGACTGCACCCGAGTTGCCGCTCGGAACCGTGCCGCTGCCTCCGCTGGCGGCATCGCCGATGGCGGCCGCTGTGTCAATGGCTGCCTGGGCAACGTCCCGCTTGCCTGCACCGAGGTTGGCCACGATGGCATTGGACGAAATGGTCGACTTTTTGGGGTAGATCGCACTGGCAGAGTTGGGTGCGAAATAGTACTGACCGGCCGCGGAGAAGGCCAGAATGACGTCCGACCGGCCCATGCCCTTCTTGGTGGCCACGGCCGTAGCCCAGGCTTCGGGCGATGAGGGGTTTTCGAAGGAATTCACCGTGACCACGTACAAGTTGTATTTGTGGTCTTTCAGGAGCTTCTGGATGGCGTCCTGGACTTCGCCCTTGCGGTTGCCCAGAAGATTCGCGTTGTCCACGATGTTCTGGCCGGACGGGATGGTCACCGGGTCGGCGGCCCAGGCTGCGGTGGCCGGGAGGACCAGCATTCCGGCCAGGCCGATGACGGCGAGTACACGTTTCAACATTGACCGCATGTGCAACCCTTCAGCACGTCTGCGATTGGTCCAGGCCGGAGCAATCGAAACAGAATGCATCAGCGCCCCCACGCATGGTTGTCAAGCGGAGGGTCGCTGTGGCAATTCCACTTGATACTATGGTGCACCTTTTGGGGCGTCCACAGCGGTAAATATGCCGCCAGCGAAACGGGGAGAAATCTGCCCTTCTCCAGCGTTGAGGGGTCTAGCCGGTGCCATTCGAGGCCACAGGACCGTTCTGATGACGCGTTCAGCAAGCTCCCAGCGAACGTCGACTCTTGATCCAGCAAGAGCGACGATAGTTAAGGGGACGAGGAAGAAAGGAAGTCCCATGACGGAGAACCCAGCACAGGGCGCCGCGCCTGAGAACAATGGCCCCGGGAACCATGGTCCTGAGGGCACCGGCCAGGCGGAGGCGGACAAGCACGCCAATTCCCAGCCTACGACCCCGCTGCCGGCATACCAGCCGGGTCAGGATTTCACTGCGCAGCCCGAATACACTGCGAAGCCCGAACACACTGCGAAGCCCGAATACCCCGCGCAGCCGGACCACACAGCACAGGCTCCGGCACCCTGGGCCCATGGCCCGGCTGAAAACGCCACCGAGCAGATCCAGGCCCAGCACAGCGCTCCCCAGAACGGAGCGCCCCAACACGGAGCGCCCCAGCACAGCGCGGGACCGCAACACCCGTACCCGCAACACCAGCCTTTCTATGGCGGACCGAACCCTGCGCAGCACTATCCCACGCAGCAATTCCCGGCCCACCCGGGCGGCCCGGCGGCCAGCCCTAAGCGCAAGCCGGTCTTCGGCGTCGGGACCTTGGTGGCCTGCATCCTGGCAGCCGGTCTCGTGGGCGGAGGCGTGGTGGCCGCCAGTGATCAACTGTTGAACAGCCGGACCCCGGCGGCGGCCGGCAGCAGCCAGACGGGAACCGTGATTGTCAACAACACGGACAACGTCAACGCCATCACCGCAGCGGCGGCCAAGGCTTCGCCGAGCGTCGTGACGATCATGGCCTCGAGCGGAAGCCAGGGCGGCACCGGTTCGGGCATCATCCTCGATGACCAGGGCCACATCCTGACCAACACCCACGTGGTGACCCTGGACGGTGCCAGCGCCAACGCCGCGATCGAAGTGCGGCTAAGCGACGGACGCGTCCTGAAGGCGACGGTAGTGGGTACGGACCCGCTTTCGGACCTCGCCATCATCAAGGTGGACAACGCCTCCGGCCTCGTGCCGGCTACCCTGGGTGACTCCAGCAAGATCAACGTCGGGGACAACGCAATCGCCATCGGCGCTCCGCTCGGCCTGCCCGGCACGGTCACCGACGGCATCGTGTCCACGCTCAACCGCACTATCAGCGTGGCGTCCTCGGCCGTTCCCAACGGCGGCTCCGACAATTCGCAAAACGGCGGCCAGGGCGGATTCCAATTCGCACCTCCGGGCGGTGGCCAGAGCCAGAGCAGTGCTGGCCAGGGCACTGTTTCGCTCAACGTGATCCAGACCGACGCGCCGATCAACCCGGGCAACTCCGGTGGAGCGCTTGTCAACACCAAGGGCGAGATCATTGGCGTCAACGTGGCGATCGCTTCCGCCGGGAGCAGCAGTTCGTCGTCTTCGTCGAGCGGCAACATTGGTGTGGGCTTCAGCATCCCCATCAACAACGCGAAGCGTATTGCGCAGGAAATCATCAAGAACGGCAAGGCCACCCACGGGCAGTTCGGCGTCAGCGTGCAGCCTAAGTCGGCCACGGGAAGCAGTTCCGGGTTCTCGGTGGGCGCGCAGGTTGCGGCCGTGACCGCGGGCTCCGCCGCTGAGAAGGCCGGGATCAAGGTGGGCGACGTCGTGACCAAGTTCGCCGGTATGGACATCACTGATCCAGAGCAGCTTACCGCCGCTGTCCGTGAGCAGCCGGCAGGTGCAACGGTCAAGGTGACGATCCAGCGCAGCGGCCAGTCGCAGGAGCTCAACGTGACCTTGGACGCCGCACCGTAACGGCTGGGCTCTAGTAGCGGCGGATTCCAGCGGGACAAGCAGCGAGCAGTCGACGACGGCGGGCGGCACCTCAAGCGGTGCGGCCCGCCGTCGTCGCGTGCTCTTGCTGCCGTAAGCGGGAGCGATCCACGAAACAGGAGTTAATGCGGCTACGCGGCGTTGTCCGACTTGTCCCGCAATATGCTTAGCTAGGACGAGCCCGTATGCCGGGCACCCTTGGCCACGCGGCTAGTTGCTGGCCATCCCCGAGTATGGAAGGCTGCCTCGAACACAGTGGGAGATACATTGAAGATTGTTGTTCTGGTCAAGCACGTCCCGGACGCGCAGTTCGACCGACACCTCACCGGCCCAGGCAACACCACGGACCGCGACGAGAGCATTCTGTCCGAACTGGACGAGTACGCGCTCGAAGCCGCGCTGCAGCTCAGCGAAGCCCGCGGGGGCGCTAAGGCCGGCAACGAGGTCATCGCCTTGAGCATGGGTCCCGCCGGTGCCGTGAACGCCGTCAAGAAGTCCTTGCAGATCGGTGCCTCCTCGGGAGCGCATTTGAGCGACGACGCCTTGGCCGGTTCCGACGCCGCCGCCACCTCGCTGGCCCTTGCCGCGGCGATCCGGTATCTCGGCGCCGATTCGCCCGTGGACCTCGTCCTGACGGGCATGGCCTCGACGGACGGCGAAACGTCCTTGGTTCCGGCCCAGCTCGCAGAGCGGCTCGGGCTCCCGCAAGTCACTTTTGCTTCCTCCCTGGAGGTCAATGGCGAACGCGTCGTCGCGCGCCGTGACGGTGACGCCCACGCGGACACTGTGGAGGCAACCTTGCCGGCGCTGGTATCCGTGACGGACCAGATCAACGAGCCGCGATACCCCAACTTCAAGGGCATCCTTGCAGCCAAGAAGAAGAAAATCACGGCTCTCACACTGGCCGACATCGGCGTCGATGCCGCGCAGGTGGGCGCCGCGGGTTCGCTGACCATCGTCGAGACCGCTGAAGCGCGGCCGCCGCGCACTGCCGGCACCATCATCACCGACGAAGGCGACGCCGGCATCAAGCTGGTTGAGTTCCTGGCCGCCCAGAAGCTGCTCTAAGAGGATTCCGACACATGGCAAAAGCACTTGTATTCATTGACAACCCCGGCGCGGCGCTCAAGAAGAGCAGCTTGGAACTCCTGACGATCGCGCGTTCCCTCGGGGAAGCCGTGGTCGCCGTCAACGGCGAACTGCACGACGACGTCGCGGCCGCCCTGGGTGCGCAAGGAGCCTCGGCTCTCTACCGCCCGTCCGTTACGGACCTGGACGACTTCCTGGTTGCGCCGAAAGCGGCATATCTTGCCGCAGCGGTTGCAGCCTCCGGAGCCCAGACCGTCCTGCTGGAAAACACCGCCGACGGCAAGGAAATCGCGGCCCGTCTTGGCGTGAAGCTCAACGCCGGCGTCATCACCGATGTTGTGGGCGTCGACGCCGACGGCACGGCCCACAAGTCGGTCCTGGCGGGCTCATACACCACCACGGCCAAGGCGCGCACCGCCGTCGCCGTGCTCACGGTCAAGCCGAACAGCGTCGACGTCGAGGCCCCGGCCGCGGCAAGTACGCCCGAAACCGTGACTATCGACGTCCCGGCCGATGCCACAGCGAATGCTGCACGGGTCACCGGCCGTGCGGAAAAGCCGGCCAGCGGCCGTCCGGAGCTCACCGAAGCCCGGATCGTGGTTGCCGGCGGGCGTGGCGTCGACGGCGACTTCGGTCCTTTGGAAGAACTGGCCGACGCGCTCGGCGGTGCACTCGGAGCTTCCCGTGCCGCCACGGATGCAGGCTGGATCGGCCATGACTACCAGGTCGGCCAGACGGGCAAGACCGTGTCCCCGCAGCTCTACATTTCGGCGGGCATCTCCGGAGCGATCCAGCAGAAGGCCGGCATGCAGACCTCCAAGGTCATCGTCGCGATCAACAAGGATGCTGAATCGCCGATCTTCGAAATCGCGGACTTCGGCATCATCGGCGACCTCTTCAAGGTTGTTCCGCAGGCCACTGAAGAGATCAAAAAGCGGAAAGGCTGATCCCTTTGTCTTCTGACGCTACGTCGGCAAAGAGCCCGTTCAACGCCTCCAGGGAGCGCGTTGAGCGGGTGCTTTGTTTTACCGCCCATCCGGACGACATCGACTTCGGCGCGGCCGGCACCATCGCCGCGTGGACCGCTGCCGGCGTCGAGGTCAGCTACTGCGTCATGACCGACGGCGACGCCGGAGGTTTCGATCCTGCCCACCGCGAAGAGATCATTTCCATGCGCGCAGAGGAGCAGCGACAAGCTGCTGCCCTCGTCGGCGTCACGGATGTGCACTACCTCCATGAGCGCGATGGCTACTTGGAACCGACGCATGGGGTCATCAAGCAAGTGGTGAAGCTCATCCGCGAAATCCGCCCCGACGTCGTCCTTGCCATGCATCCGGAACGCACTTGGGACAGGATCCAGAAGAGCCATCCCGACCACCTCGCAGTGGGGGAGATCGTGACCCGGGCGGTGTACCCGGCGGTGGAGAACCCCTTCGCCTACCCGGAACTTGCGGAAGCCGGCCTGGAGGCCTTCAAACTCCCTTGGCTGTGGCTCTTCGCCGGTCCCGAAACCCGTGAGAACTATTTCGTGGATGTCACCGACCACATCGACGCGAAGCTGGCTGCCATCCGGATCCACGCCAGCCAGCACCCCGATCTGGAGGGCATGGAACGGGCTGTCCGAGGCATGCTCCGGCACAATGCCTCCCGCGCCGGCATGCCGGAAGGGCGCAGTGCCGAGGCGTTCCATGTGGTGGAAGTCAACGGTTCCCAAACCATCGCCGGTTTCTGAAATTGCTGATGTGTAACCTGTGTCATATGCTTAGTCTCGTTTAAATCATATTTAATTGAGGAAGGCAGACTTTGATGGCGAAGACTGCACAACAGCCGGTATTGGTGATCATGGGTGTCTCCGGTTCCGGTAAATCGACAGTGGCCGGCGTATTGGCCGGGCGGCTGGGTTGGGACCTCGCCGAAGGCGACGACCTGCACCCGGAAGCGAACGTGGCAAAGATGCAGGCAGGGCACGCACTCAGCGATGAGGACCGTTGGCCGTGGCTGGACATCATTGCCGATTGGATCAAGGAGCGTACCTCAGCAGGAAAGCCGGGCATCATCACGTGCTCGGCCTTGAAGAAGCGCTACCGCGATGTCCTGCGCGGCGAGGGCGTCGTGTTTGTCTTCCTCCAGGGGAGCAAGGACAAGATTTCCGACCGGCTGGCTTCGCGTCACGGACACTTCATGCCTGCCTCGCTGCTGGAATCCCAGTTCGATGCACTGGAGGCGCCCACGGAGGACGAGAACCACATCTCGCTGTGCGTCTCCGCTTCTCCGGCCGAAGAAGCAGAGGAAATCATCGAACGGCTCGGCCTTGAGGCACAGACCGCCCACGCGGTCGGTGGCGCAGCGTGAACTGGACCGGGCACGACACCCAACTCCTTGTGGTCGCGGCGATCGGCATTGCCCTGATCGTCCTGCTGATCGCCAAATTCAAGGTCCACCCCTTCCTTTCCCTGGTACTCGGATCGGCCTTCGTTGGCCTGGCCTCCGGAGTGGAGCTGGCCAAGGTCGTCAGCAACTTCGAGGACGGCGTGGGAGGCGTCCTTAAAGAGGTCGGCATCCTGATTGCGCTCGGCGCCATGCTGGGCAAGCTCCTGGCGGATTCCGGCGGCGCAAACCGCGTGGTGGACACCTTGCTGGAGAAAGCCAGCGGCAACAAAGTGGTCTGGATGATCACCTTGGTTGCGGTCATCATCGGCCTCCCGATGTTCTTTGAGATCGGCCTCGTCCTGCTGCTTCCGGTGATCGTCCTGGTCACCCAGCGCTCGCAGATGAAGCTCATGCGCATCGCCATTCCTGCGCTCGCGGGTTTGTCCGTGCTGCACGGACTGGTCCCGCCGCACCCCGGGCCGCTCATCGCCATCAGCGCGGTGAAGGCCGAACTGGGCACCACCCTGGCATTGGGGCTCCTGGTAGCCGTGCCCACGGTCATCATTTGCGGACCGCTGTTTTCCCGTTTGGCCGCGCGCTGGGTTCCAGTTGACGCTCCTGCGGTGGCCGGCGGCGTCGACACCAAGCACGCCGTCGACCTCAGCGAAGTAAAGCGTCAGCCCAGCTTCCTCGTCACCTTGTTGACCATCATTTTCCCGGTGGTGCTCATGCTCCTGAAGGCCGTCGCGGACATTGTCTGGCCCGACGCGGCCCATGCCCCCATGATCCGCACGGTCCTGGACTTCGTGGGCCAGCCGCTCGTGGCGATGACCCTGGCCGTGCTCGCCGCCATGGTGACCTTCGGCTACGCCGTCGGCTTCACCGGCAGCAAGATCACGGCCAAGCTCGGCGACAGCCTCGGACCGATTGCCGCGATCCTGTTGATCGTGGGCGCAGGCGGCGGCTTCAAGCAGACCCTTATCGGCGCCGGCGTCGGTGATGCGGTCAAGAAATGGGCCGAAGGCGCCAATATGTCCGTGCTGGTGCTGGGCTTCATTGTGGCCGTGGCGCTTCGCCTGGCGACGGGCTCGGCGACAGTTGCCACTGTGACGGCTGCGGGCATTGTGGCTCCGTTGGCGAGCAGCCTGAGCCCGACACACGCAGCACTCCTTGCTTTGGCCATCGGTGCCGGCTCGCTCTTCCTGTCCCACGTCAACGACGCCGGATTCTGGCTCGTGAAGGAACTCTTCGGCCTCACCGTGGGGCAGACGTTCAAGACGTGGTCGGTGATGGAGACGCTCATCTCGGTGGTCGGCTTCGGCTTTATCATGGTGCTCTCGCTGATCATCTAGCGGGGCTGCCTTGCAGTCAGTACGACGGCGGCCCGTCCCCCTTGGAAACAAAGGGGACGGGCCGCCGTCGTACTTTTCTTGAGGTACGCCCTAACTGAGCTCTTCTGCCGCGTACACCTTGATGCCTTCGAGCAGGTAGGACGCCAGGCCGACCCGGACCTTGTCGTAATTGGCGGTGAACCGGGGGTCGTCCACATACATCTGGCCCAGGCCCACATAGGCTTCAGCGTTGGGCGTCCAACTGGCGCAGATCCACTTGTAATGCCGGCCGACGGCTGCCTGGACGTCCGGGTGGTCTGCCGGAAGGGCGGCGTCGAAGCAGCGGGCGAGATCCTCGTTCAGCGCCGCGTACTCCTCCATGAAGGCCTGTTTTTGGGCCGTTGTCATCGCCGAGTGTCGTGCTTTGCTCTCGTCGACGGCCCGATCGCCCCAGCGCTCGCGCGCCTCGGCTTCGTACGGGTTGTTGTCGAAATCCCTGAAGATGTTCTCCGCGGTCATGGTTTCTCCTTGACGTAGTGCTGCGATCGTGGCGTCGACCGTCCGGGACATCCGGTCCAGCCGGTCGCGCTCGGCCAGCAGCCAGTTCCTGTGCACGGCAAGTGCCTCCACAGGATCGGCCTGGCCATCCAGAACTTCGCCGATGGTCTCGAGCCCAAGGCCAAGTTCACGAAGCAGAAGGATCCGCTGCAGGCGCAGCAGCTCAGGCTGGCCGTAGTACCGGTAGCCGTTGTGTCCGGTGCGGGCTGGTTCCAATAGTCCGAGCTGGTCATAGTGACGCAAGGTTCGCGAGGAAACCTTGCTGGCCTTGGCCAGTTCGGAAATGGTCCAGGTATCTGCCTTGTCCTGCTTCATGCATCCAGCGTAGAAGTTGACGTTACGTCAAGGTCAAGCCCCGCCGCCAAGAGCCTAAGTCCGGGCAGCGACCGTCGCTTTACGTGAGGGGCGCCGCAGCGACCGTCGGGAGGGTCGGCTTCTTGGAGCCGCCCACGGGTTCAACCGTGATGCCGATAGCCGCCGCGCTGGAGATACCGGAGACAACCGCCGGGTGGCTCAAGGCCTGGGCGTCCATGAGTCCCTGGGATACAGGGTCGGAGCCGTCCTTGGGAATGAGCCACATCTGATAGACCTTGCCGGCCGGGGGAGCGGGAACTCCGTTCATACGGACCACCACGGCGTTCTTCGAGCTGGAGACGGACACGGTGGCAGTGCCGCCGCCGTTGACGTCGACGGTGGCTTGCCGGACATCGCCGGCCTGCAGTACTTGGTTCACGGGATCGTTCTGCCCGGCCACGTAGGCGCCCACGCCAACACCGCCAAGCGCAATCACGGTTGCCGCCGCAGCGGCTGCCACCCACCCACGGACGCCGCCGAAGCGTCGGCGATCCCGCCGGTTCCGGGCCGCGGTGAGGTCAACGACGTCGGGGGTGACAGGCGTTGCGGGGCCGGCCGGCACTTCGGGAACGGAGGAAGGTGCGGACGCTGTGCCGGTTTGTGCCATGCGTGGTTGTTGCGGGAGCTGCCGCAGAATGTCCTCCAACAGTCCGGGCCGCGGCTCCGCCTCGTCGGCGAAAGAGGCTGCGAGAGTTTCGCGTGACTGCCTGACCCGCTCAAGGAATGCCGAGCGTTCGGGCGCGGCGGCAATGTAGTTGTCGATTTCCGCCCGCTCGGCGTCGGTCAAGGCGTCGAGGGCATAGATCTCGGCAAGCTCCAGGACGCGGCCTTCAGCAAGGTCAGTGGCTATATCGCCGGCGAACATCCTGCGGAGGCCTTCCTTTCCGGCATTCTGCTTGTTGTCATCGTGTTCAGTCATGTCAGCTCACCCCCAGGCAAGTCTTGAGTCGGAGAAGTCCATCGCGGATACGGGATTTGATGGTCGGAATCGCTGCACCGAGTTGTTCGGCGACCTCCCGGTAGGTGAGCCCGCCGTAGTAGGCGAGCCGCACGGACTCCAATTGCGTTTCCGTCAGGGTGCCGAGGCAACGGGTGACGACCTCGGCCTCAAGCCGGCTGTTGGCTTCTTCTTCCACTGAATCGTGGTCAAGGAGTTGGCTCGCGGCACCATACTTCGCTTCGCGGTCCGTTGCGGACTGGGCCGAGCGGACGCGGTCGATTGCGCGCCGGTGGGTGATGGTCATGAGCCACGCGAGCGGGCTGCCTGCCTCGGGATTGAATTTGGCCGCGTTCTGCCAGACCTGGATGAAGACTTCCTGGGTTGTATCTTCGCTCAGCCCGGCATCCACCAAGACGCGCTTGGCCATGCCGAACACCCGACGAGCGGTGAGCCGGTAGAACTCGCTGAAGGCGGCCCGGTCGCCGTCGGCCATCAATCCCAGCAATTCCGCAAGCTGCGCATTGGAGCCGGCTATCAGCCCGGGGGCCTCGGGGCCTCGCACATTCGGTGTATCCATCACCGTCCAGCATAGGTTGTCGGTGACCCCGGCAGTACCGGAAGTACTGCGGGTCTTGAGAGTAGTCACCTGCGCCCCTTCCGCGGCCGTCGCTCGACAGGCCCGTCGCTTCACCGGCCCCTTGCTTCGCAGGCCAACTGCCCGCCCAGGCTGTTGGTGCCTGCAAAGGGTATTCGGTGCAGGGGGCGTTTTGGATGGGTGATCCGCGGGGTTACTTTGCGGATTTCCGGCGGCCCTGGGCGGCCCGCTAGAGCTTCGCCCCGGCAAAACCGTGTTGGCGCCAGGCCTCGTACACCGCAATGGAGGCGGCATTGGCAAGGTTCAGGGAGCGGAGGGACGGCAGCATGGGGAGCCGGACGCGCGCCGTGACATGAGGGTCCTGTTTCAGCCAGGCCGGAAGCCCGACGGACTCGGGGCCGAACAGCAATACGTCGCCCTCCTCGTAGGCAATGTCCGTATAGGAGGACTCGCCGTCGGACGTGAAGGCGAAGACGCGCTCGGGCTGCAAGGCCGCCCACGCAGCCTCGATGTCCTTATGCACCGTGACCACCGCGAGGTCGTGGTAGTCGAGTCCCGCGCGGCGCAGCTTCGCGTCGGAGAAGTCGAAGCCCAACGGCTCCACGAGGTGGAGTTCAGCGCCGGTGATGGCGGCGAGCCGGATGGCGTTTCCCGTGTTGCCCGGGATTTCAGGGGTGTGGAAGAGGATGCGGAACACGTATCAATCCTAGCCAGCGAATATACCGGGTTGTTCCTGCAGGCTCAGTGCATGCCCCGAAGCAGCCGGGCCAGGACCGGGACAACCACGGTGTTGGGCACGGGCCCCGAACTCAGGAACTGCTTGAGGCCGCGGGACAGCCCGGAGGCGTTGACGATTTGCACCGATCCGAAGTCTCCGTCCGTGCGCCGGTAGTGGTCGATGACCGGCTCGTGCGGGTTGCCGTCCGGGCTGTGGACAACCACCCAAGCTGTGACATTCAGCTCCGGAAAGATCTCCTGCATGTGGCGAACGATCAGCTCAAGCTGCGGCGGTGGCACCGAACGCCCGCCGTGCTTGAGCGCCACCCCGTCCCAGGCGTAGGCGCCCTTGGGCAGCAGCATGGAACCGATGAGCGCCAGGCGGTAGCCGGCAAGCAGGGCGTGATCGATGTGGCTGTCGTCCGAAGGGGAGCGGAGCCCGTTGATGAGCCGCGCCGAGGGGATGGCAGGCAGGATCTGGCGGCTGATGAGCTGGACTGTCCGCATTTCGCGCTGAATGCGGGCTTCGGCGCCGAAGATTCCACGCTTCCGGGGAAGCCCGTGGATCTGCAGCGCGGCTTCGCCCTTGGAGAGCAGCGGGACCTCGCGCGGATCATCGAAGGGCGGCACATAGACGGGGGCGTCGCCGGCCGTGTTGCGCGGGGCATTCGGCCGATGGACCCCGGCGGTGGTGCGGGTTTCCGCTCCGGGAGTGCCTGACCGGCCGTAGTCCGGTCCTTGCGTTGCGAAGGGGCTCGTCCCGCCCGGAGCGCCGCCCGCATAGCGGCGGTCGTACTCCGCGCGTCGCTTGGGATCAATCAGGGTCTCGTACGCGAGCGTGACCTGTCGAAAGACCTCAGGATCCCCGCCGTGGTCCGGGTGGGCGTTCCTCGCGGCCTTCCGGTAGGCCACTTTGATCTCCTTGTCCGTCGCGGTGACGGGGACCCGGAGGATCTGATAGTGGGAACTGCTGCCCTGAACCAACCACGGGCCTTTCTCTGGATTCTGAAGATTCCCGCCGTCCCGTGCGGAGCGGCCATCCTGGCAAGTCTAGCCAGCCCATCATGAGAACGACGGCGGCCCGGGCTTTAGTTCCCAGGCTCCCGTCCCCGCCAGTGGCATGATTCATGCTGTGAACTCCCCGGCCGGCCCCGATCATCCCTTTGACCCAGCAAGCCCCGGCCCTGAAAGCAGGAACGGGTCGCCCCAGCGAAGGATCGTGCTGGCGGTCAATCCGGCCGCAGCGTTTGGCCGGCACGCCGTTGCCGGGGACGAAGCCGCCCGCTGCCTCCGCGCCCGCCGCAGGTCTTGACGTCGTCGTACTGCGGCGCGACAGCATGGACGCCCTGCGGGAAGCGGTAGACGAAGCCCTTCGGGCAGCCGCCGAAGCCCTGGTGGTGGTCGGCGGCGACGGCATGGTGCATTTGGGCGTCAACTCAGTTGGCGGGACCGGGTTGCCCCTCGGGATTGTTCCGGTGGGCACGGGAAACGACGTAGCCCGCATGCTTGGACTGCCGTTGCAGGATGTCGCGGGGTCCTGCGCCCGCGTGATCTCGGCGCTCGCCGGCGGCGGGCGGGTACTCGACGCAGGCCGCATCACCACCGGCGGACGGACCATGTGGTTTGCCGGGGCCGTATCCGCGGGATTCGACGCCGCGGTCAATGAACGGGCCAACTCCTGGAGGTGGCCCCGCGGTACGCCCCGCTACACCCTCGCGATGATCCGGGAGCTCGGATCGTTCCGGGCCATCCACTACACCGTGACTGCCGACGGCGCGACATCGAAGGAAGGCGCCATGCTGATTTCCGTGGCCAACTGCCGGTCGATCGGCGGTGGGATGCGCATCGTCCCGGATGCAGCGCCCGACGACGGGTTGCTGGATCTGTTTATCGTCAAGCCCCTGTCCCGGCTGGCCCTCCTTGCGGTCTTCCCGAAGGTCTTCTCCGGCCGGCATACCTCGCACCCGGCGGTGGAAATCCGCCGGGTGCGCTCGGTGCGGCTTGCCGCCGAGAACGTGGTGGCCTACGCCGACGGCGAGCGGATCGGTCTTCTTCCCTTGGACATTGAGGTGGTTCCGGGCGCCCTGCGGGTA
>OUNM010234242.1_pt1 | contig 19724 bp, 8 predicted proteins | sample 1769961 | NCBI WGS metagenome assembly OUNM01 (sample SAMEA3914820, study PRJEB12502) | metagenome | biome: forest; material: soil | place: USA | collected 2012-03-12 | depth 0.3 m
AAGCCTAAGAAGCCCACAAGCAGAAGGCCATAGCCTCGCTGCTACAACTGGATATCTCAGGGGCATTCGATACAGTTAACCATACCTGGCTACTAGCCACCCTCCGGGACCAAGGCTTCCCACAGTGGCTAGTTCTTTAGGTGAGAGCCTAGCTCATAAGGAGGGTAGCCTCTCTCCACTTCGACGGTCAACAAACAAAGGACATCCTAATCACCGCCAGAGTGCCACAAAGCTCGCCCCTCTCCCTAATCCTCTTCATCCTCTATATAGCCTCGCTATATACAGCCTTAAAGGAAGCCCACCCCCTAATCAGCATCGTAGGGTTCGCAAACGACACCAACCTTATAGCCTTTAGCAAGAGCCTAGAAGTAAACACCTAGTAATTAGAAGGGGCCTAGAAGACGTGCTTACAATAGGCAGAGACTAGGGGGATAGCCTTTAGGGCTAAGAAGAGCGAACTAATACACTTCAATAAGGGCAAGAAACAGTAGCCAAACGTAGTAAGCTTGGCCCTCCTTAGAGGAGAGGGCACTAGCTAGGTCAAGCCAGCAGAGTCAGCTAGATTCCTCAGAGTCTAGCTAGACTAGAAGCTCTCCTAGAGGGCCTATTGCAAAGCCCTAGGAAAGAAGCTAAAGACCTAAGACTTCGCTCTATCGAGGATAGCAGCGAAGACATAGGGCCTAAGCCTAGCCAAGGCCTAAGAGGTCTACTCAAAGTGTATATAGAGTGCTATCGCCTACAGGGCCTCTAGTTACCACACCCTAACACTAATTAGAGGCAAGCCCATAAGCCTAGCCAAGACCTTGGCCAAAGCCTAGAACAGGAGCTTAAGGATAGTTGCAAGAGCCTATAAGAGCACCCCGATCAGGTGCCTAGAAATAAAGACCTAGGTCCCCCTACTAGACTTATACCTTAACAAGAGATCAGCAGACTTCGAAGTCTAGCTTCAACAACCGCTCCTCTACACTAGGCAAGGCCTAGGGACCCCGAAAGTCCTAGCAGCCCACATCATCACAAAAGCTTATAACAAGCTCTTCAGAAGGTTTAAAGGAAGGAGGAAAGGCCTAAGGCGGAAGCCAAGGCCTAGCCCATAAGGCCTAACAGCAGTGGAATAGGCCGCAGCTATAGTAACTAAGTAGGCCAGCCAGAGGTAGAAAACAGGGGAGAAAAAAGGGGAAAGGCTAACCACCGATCAAGTGGTTGAGCTCGCATAGCAGGACTGGTAGCAATAATAAAGGAGGAACTAGCCTTTAAAAAGGATAGCCGACGAAGACCCCCCTGAACTCCTTTTCACCGACAAAGCCTTAAAAAGGCACTAAGGCCTGACGAAGGCCTAGAGCTCTCTTCTGATCTAGGCCCAAACAAGAGATATAGGCCTCTAGGACTACCTGTTCAAGGTAAAGGTCCTAGAGGTCTAGACCTCGTATTGCAGCCTCTGCGAGGAAGGGGGCCGGGAGAGGGAGATAGTAGAGCACCTGACTATCTAGTGCTTCGAACCACCGATCTAAAGGACGTAGAAAAACAACGAAATCAGGTTACATCAGGACCTACAAACTGTACTACGGGGTGTAGGAGCCCGCAGCGTTAGACTCGTGAAGAAGGTCTTGAACTAGCTAATAGACTCCGGCTAGCTCCTGGAATATAGCCTAGCTAGGAGGCTAGTACTAGAAGACGGAATAGGCTAAAGGGCTTAGAGGCCTTAGAGAGGCCTCTCTTTTCTTTTGTAGTATGATAGATTCAGCAGACGGTTGGCTTACAAGGAGGACGTTAGAGGTTTTCACCCGGCCTATATAGTACGGTTTCCTTTGTATTTAGTAGGTAGAGGGACTGGCGCGCTTGCGGGCATATCGGTGTAGGAAATAATAATAATATATAGCTATCGACTTCTACCCTTTACTAGCTAACTATACTTTATACTTCACTTCTTAACACCTTATAGCACTAAACGCGGTTATTAACGCTAAAACCCCTTACTTTATAGCGTTGAAGAATCCTACTAAAGGCGTGATAAAGATCTCTAAGCGGTATTTAATTGGCTATATCGAGGAACCCTAAGATAGCAGCTTCTAAGCCTATTCTTAGGATATTGCCTTTATTGCTTTAACTATAGCTAGTGCTATAGCTGCCGTAGCTAGCGCCCTATACGCAATAGCGTAGGCGGTAGAAGTTTATACGCTGCTAATAGGCGTAGATTTCGACGTCGACCTATATGTGGAAGCGATGCTTGCATACTCTGCCGCTACGCCTATCTATAGGCCAGCCGCTGGCTAGCTACTAGCATCGCTTAATAAAGTAGACTTAAGAGACACGACAACTCCCTAAAGCGACTACGTCTTCAATCTTACGTAGTCTACTACTGCTATTGCAGGCGATATTTAGTTAGACCTCCTAGAGGACGAACCTTAGCTAGTAGTCCTAGAAAAGATCTCTACCTTAGGTATTAAAGCGCTTAACGACCTCCCCGAGATCACTACTAAAGAAGGCGTTCGCGTTTATATCTAAGATAAGAGCGTTACATGCAAGTTTGTAGCCTTAATTAAACGCTTCTTTAGGCTCTAGACCGACTAGAGCATTATCGATATTCTAGAAGAAGATATAATATATATCCCCCTAGTAGAAGGCTAGCAGCATTAGAAGATTCGCTCCTGCTAGTACCCTCTTAGCCATTGCAACTGCGAAGTCTTGGACAGTATTTTCAACAAGCTGCATTGCTAGGACTAAATGACCTAGGTAACGAAGGCAACGCTATTCGCCTACTTTGTCTTCGTAGTCTAGCGCATAGTTAAGGGCAAGCTAAAGGGCCAAGTCGTTATCGACTTACGCTTTTTTAACAAGGTTATAGTGCTAGACAACTACTCTTTGCCTTTATAGTTAGAGGTTATTAACGCATTGTGCGGTAAGAAGTTCATTACGGCTATTAATGCTACTGCATTCTTCTACTAATTCAGCGTCTACCATCTACATTACGACCGCTTTATAGTAATTAGCTTACGCGGTCTTAAACAGTCTAAAGTCTATTTAATAAGATATTGTAATTCGCTTACGTATATATAATGCTTTATAGACTAGTTGCTACACGTATATGCCTACTTCGCGCGTGCGTTTATTAACGATATCGTTATCTATAGCGACTCGCTAAAGGACTATTTAGGCTACCTAGAAACTATCTTTAGTATCTTTTATAAGAAAAATATCGCCATCGCACCTACTAAATCCTTTATAGGATACTCTAGCGTTGAGCTACTTAGATTTCACGTAGACTCCTTTAATCTTACTACTACTTAGAAGAAGGTAGAAGCCTTTAGACAGCTAGCATTCCTAGGCACCCTTAAGGCGCTAGAGCACTATATTAGCGCAATTAAATTCCTCTAGCACTTGATCCCCTACTACGCCAAGCTCCTAGAGCTCCTCTAGAACTGTAAGACGGTATTGCTCGCGCAAGGCTAAAAGTCTAGCTAACTAGAGTTTAGCAACTATAGCAAACGTACATTATACTGCTCTCGCACTACCTTCGAGGCAACGCCTATAGAACAGGCATCGTTTAACGCTATCTAGCACTCTATTTGCAAAGAAAACCCTACTATTTTATGCCACTTCGATCTACACAAAACGCTATTCTTACAAGTGGATAGCTGCTTAGAACGTAGCTTTAGCGTAATAGTCTATCACCTAGCTAACGGCTATAAGTAGGAACTTAGTTCGCTTATTCTAGCGACTAAGATCTTGCTTATTATATTCTTTAGCTATATAATAGAATAGGCCGAAATACGCTATAGACCTTCTAAATAAGAGGTTGCTTACTTTATCTAAGCAGTTAAAAAGCTACGTATAATGATCTATTCCTCTCTCTACTTTATAGTTATTCTTACTAACTATTCAGCTACTAAAGGCATTATAGAGAAAACTAGCTTAGACACTATATCTATTAAGCGAGCGAATTATAGGCTTATTAACGCTTTAATTTACCTATCATAATACAACCTACAAGTATACTACCTCTCTAGCCGCCTTAACTTCGTGCCTAACGCGTTTAGCCGCTTAGCAGCTATTTAAGATAGTCCCGACTACAGCACTAGCGAAGCTATACTCGATAATATCTAGCTAGCATTTTCGGAAGCTAAGATAGAGGACGCCTTAGTAGAACAATTTATTAAAGGTTATAAGATTGATAAGAAGTATATTACAGTTATCGATAACCTTATTACAGCGATTGCTAAAGGCAGCAGTAATGTCTTTTTAAAGCTTAGATTGCTATTCATTCTAGTCAATAAGCTGCTTTACTATATTAAGCCTAACAGCTTACAAGCACTTTACGTGCTACATATAATAACTAAAACTATCCTTAGCACTGCTTACAACGAGAAGCATTACTTTAGCAAGGATCGTATATTCTACGACTTAAGCAGCCTATCAATCTACTGCAAGATATATCACATTAGCGACTTTATAGACTACTGCCTATAATGTAACTTCAATTCGATAGACTATAACCTTGTGATTAGCAACTACTAGCTAATCCGCTTGTCTAATACACTGCCTATGCGCATTATTGCTATAGACTTTATCGTAGGCCTGCTTATAGTACTAGCTACTAGCTCTATCTAGCAGATCCCCAACTACAATTCCTTTAATGCCCTGCTTATAATATCCTACAAGTCATCTAAATAGTCTCTCCTAATTCTAGGGCATATAACGTATACTGCCTAGGAATAGGGCTAAGTCCTAATGCGCTAGTTGCTCCTAAGCAACTAGAGAGTCTTAACCGCTATTATCTCTAATTGCAATTGCAAGTTTATATCCGAATTCTAGCAGGGCATGTAAGAAGCGTTGGGCATGAAGCTCATAATGACCGCGGCCTACTACTTGTAGGCAGATAGTCTAGCTAAACAGAAGAATTAGACTGTAGAAATCGCCTTGCAATTCTTCATCTTTGAACAGCTTAAAGCCTTATAGACAGAGGTTATCCCAGCTCTTTAATAGAACTTGAACAGCGCATTATCGGCACTTATCAATTCCTCGCTATATAAGCAGCTATTCAGCTTCAAGCTACCTAGGCCTCTAGAAGCCCTAATTAATCTAACAGCCGTAGCTTAGAACGCAGATCTCACCGCTATTCGCGACTTCGTCTGCTAGAACGCTTAGTTAGCTATAGACTTCGTAGTAGCTTATGCTAAACGTTGCTATAACAGTTAACACCGCGACCTAGAATTCAAGGAGGGCGACAAGGTGTATCTCCAGCTTTATAAGAGATACTATTTGCTAGGCAAACCCGCTAGGAAGCTCTTATAGCAATAGATAGGCCCTTTCTTAATTAAACAACGCATTAGCCGCCAAGCCTACAAGCTAGACCTTCCCGATAATATAGCTATACACCTAGTCATCTTAGTAGCCTAGCTAGCGCCTACACCCTCTGAAGAAGACCCCTTCGAGCGTATTATAACACCGCCTAGCCTAGTAGAAGACTCCTAGTCTAGCTAATCCACTGACCTAGAGAGCGGCGACGACTACAAAGTCGAGGGCATTTGCGACTATAAGCCAGTACGCAAGGCCTACCGTTACTTGATCAAATGGAAAGATTACGGCAATCACTACAACGTCTAGAAGACCGCTAACCAACTACGGCACTCTTAGAAGCTGGTCGATGAATACTAGGCATGCTAGAGAGGCATGCCTGTCGACGCAGCTAAAGCCGCGACTCTTACGCAGTCTAAGGACAAGAAAAAGGCACTTGCTAAGGCACTTGCTAAGGCGCCTACTAAGGGCACGCTATAGGGCACTCGCAAGAGTGCTTGCCAAGTGCAGGCTAAGGAATTGGATAGAAAGAACGATGTAGGCAATTGAGGCTATTTAGAGCCGAGGATCAGGGGCATAGTGAAGACGTTGTAGTGTTTGTTTTTAGGCCGGCATTTGATACCCGGGCCTTGCATGTACGATTAGATAGCGATAAGATGAGGGACGATGAGGAACATCTAGATATAGCTTAGCTACGCCTACGATTTCCTCTCGATCCTTGCACCACTACAATGAAATAATACCTTCAACCAAGTCTTCCGCTCTTTGCGCAACCTAGCGATACCCCTAGTGTATCAAGAAGAGAAAGCAATAGTTTAGTATACAATTGAGCTATCTAAACGTATATTCCCGCCTAGGTTATATAGTGTAGAAGATATAGCTAACCAATTGCTACGCATACACGACACGCCCCTTGTTAGCAAGCTCTAGGCCTACAACTTCGTTAAACGCTAGCTAGAGCTTCGTACATGTTAGATACGTTGATACAACTACTAGAGGGCTAAGTGCGAAGATCTAAAGGTCGTTAGCGAGTGGTTTGCTCTTGTACAGAACGTTAAAGCCAAGTACAGCATTGTGGACGACGATATCTACAACTTCGACAAGACTAGGTTTATAATGGGCGTCATCTTTGCAAGCATGGTGGTTACGACCTCGGATAGCCGTAGCAAGGCAAAGCTAGCCTAGCCTAGCAACTGCGAGTGGGCAATAGTGATACAAGGCATTAATGCCCTTGGCTAGGCCATCCCTCTCTTTATTATCTTAGCTGCGCAGTACTACCTCGCTAACTGGTACACCGAGTGCGACCTTCTAGCCGACTAGCGTATCGCAACCACTGATAATGGCTAGACAATTAATATAGTAGGCCTAGATTAGATCAAGCACTTTGACTACTATATAGCACTTTATACGAAAGGCAAATATCGATTGTTAATCCTCGACGGCTACAAGAGCTACTACTCGATTAAATTCGAGCTCTATTGCTAGCAAAATAACATTATTACGCTTTGCATATCTCTACATTCTTCCTACCTCCTTTAGCTACTCGATGTTGGCTGCTTTAGGCTGCTAAAGCAGGCATATAGTCGCTAAGTTAAAGACTTGATGCAGATGGATATCAACTATATAAGCAAGCTCGAGTTCCTTTACGGCTTTCGCGAAGCCTTCTTTGCCTCTATAATAGAGAGGAATATCTAAGGTGGCTTTATAGGGGCTAGCCTTGTTCTACACGATCTAGAGAGGGTGCTTTCTAAGCTAGATGTTAAGCTTTATACACTATCACTCTTAATCTTATAAGCTGCTACCCCCTAACCTTAGGTCTTCTAGACCCCCTCTAACCCTTGAGAAGCGACCTCGCAGTCAACGCTTATCAAAACTCGCATTGCTAACTATTAAAATAGCTTTTTAACGTTGATGTTAGCTGCTATAGACTAGCTTGCCAAAGGTATAATGGCTGTAATACACTAGGTAGCCCTCCTTTAGGCAGAGGTCTGTTCGCTCTATAAAGCTAATGAGGCACTAAGCAAGCGCTAGAGAGCTAAAAGGACACGCGTATAGCTTGGAGGATCACTTATTCTGCAAGATGCAATAGATCTACTAGGCATAGGGGCTGTAGGTGGGGAGGGAGTGCAGGATATATAGCTGGAGGGTGGTAGTATAGAGGGGGTTTGTACAAAGGTTCGGTGCTATAGTGTGTGTGGCAAGCCTAGCTATAATGCCTGCACTTGCTAAGAGGCTGTAGAAGGGTCTGATTCAGCTGTTTCTGATGTAATTATAGTTAGTTCCTAGTATTGTTATATTGTAATTGAGGATTGTTGTTCTTGGGTTATAGAGAGGCCACTGCTCGCTTATACCCACCGCTCGCTTATACCCACCGCTCGCTTATACCCACCGCTCGCTTATAAAATACGTTAATGTAGTTTATCACTAAAAGCTCTATATCACTGAAAGCTCTACAAAATCGCACCTTCTCAACCAAATATCCATCAATTCTACTAATATAGTTTGAAATAATAAAACTACTTAGAATCCTCTTCTTCAGACGTTTCTACTACTATCTAACAAGTGCGAGCATTATAGCCTAGCTCGCTGCAATTGCTATAACGCCGCGCACACATCTCCGTCTTCGCTTTCTAACCACTACTTGCCTACGTTTCCTCCTTGATCTACACCTTAACGTCTCTCTAGCCCTATAAATCCTATATATCTTATATAGTAAGCGATCCTCCTTATTAGAGCTATTGTTTTTTAGCTCTCTAACGCTTACTAAATGCTTTATTTACAGCTTAGAGGCTCTAGTTCTCTACCTTTAATAATGCTAACTAATACATAACTTTAGACGTTTTTTTCGCAAAGATATTAACCGCTCTTAAAATCTTAGTTAGAGAGCTATTTTAATGCTAGGCAATTTGATCCTTAATAAGGGTAGATTGCAAAGAGGCTTCGATTAAGTTATTTAAGGTCTTAGAAATCTAGGCATAGGCATTGCTAAGTCGTGAGTTCGAAGGCGTTAGTATCTTTAGACAGATATCGAGCTAGGAGATTACTTTCTTAGGATCGAAAAGAACAAGCCTAGCACCTCGAAAACCTCCTTAAATGTTTTCAAGCGTTATAGCGGCCTAGAAAGCCGCGTAGAATGTAAGAAGAAAGTCCTTCTTAGTAATATAGGTTATGCTTACTTACATTATCCCTTTAATCTACTTGCTATATACTGTTTTAAGCAAGCTAAAACATCTAATATTAAGTAGCTAGAGGATATAAGACAAGTGAAGAAGTATATAGAGCGTGATAATGTTATTCTCTTTATAGTAAAGCTTAAAGTTAGTCGAGTAGTAGCTATTATAGCTATTAAAGACGAGGAGGCGATAAACTTTAGCTATTCAAGCTTTAGTATATTTATCGAAGTGCTAAATCTATTCTAGGCCTCTCTCGTTAGTTGTCTAACCGTTTTCAGATATCACGATAACCTAGTCGTTTAGTAATAAGCTATTCTTATACTAAGAGGAGAGATAATGCTTGCCTTTAATAATAATAAATAGCAAGATCGCCTAGCTAGTAGCATTAATGCTCTAGATTACCGTTACTTACTCGCGATTGCTAGATTGCTTCGACTTTGCTTTACTACGCTTTTTAGAGCTTGTAATAACTATTATAGTTAAGATAACGCCTATCTAAAACCTAATCTTATCAAAGTTATAGATATCCGCTTCCTAAATACTATACCTCGCAATTATATTCTGTACAAGCGTAAACTAATTGCGAATAATCTCTAGATCTTTGTATTAGGCCCTCTAGTAGTTGTATTTCCAATTAAAACGCGTAGTAAGCTCTAGGTGCCGTTTAATAAAGCAATGCGCCTAGAGCGCGTTGATGTGTCTAGCATTGCGTTTAGCAAGCAATCGATCGGCTATATCTTCTATACTAGACAAGCAGGGAAGAAATCCTTTCGAATCTAGGTTAAGGATATATTAAATAATAACTAATTCCTCTAAATTAGTCAATTTCCGCAAGTTAGCTATAATATCGCGTCGTAATTGTTTGCCGCGCTAACAGCGGCTTAGCTTCGTATAATAGACCGAATAGATCTCGGCTATAGCTCTAAGGCTTAAAGTTAGGTCGTTTCTAAGAGCTTAAAGGGCTAAGACAATCTAGCCTTCGTTATTCTTTTATCGCATGTTAGGTTGCGAAGAAAGTAAGTGTTAAAACGGAGATATCGCATAGACGCGATTTTGTAGAGCTTTCGGTGATATAGAGCTTTCGGTAATAAACCACGTTAACATTATTAATTATAAATTATAATTACTTACACGTGCCTGGTCACATGAAAGTCTACATTCGGTGGCTCCTATGCGCCAATTCTTGAAGTTCTCGGGCTTTTACCTTGGACAACAAGACCAATTTGCCTTGACACTGCATATCGCCGCCCTCCCAAGATGGACCCTGAAGACTCCCAACAAGTCCCTGAGGACGGCGACCTAGACGGTTTAGACGATGGCGGGTCGGGATCCTCGCAGTACTGGGAGGAACCTAGCTTTGTTTACTCACAGGACGAGGCAGTGGCTGCTTTCACCGACTACTTTGAGTTCCTGACCAACATGTACTTGGACAAGTCTTTTGTCGCGCGCCCTCCTCCTGGGGGATGGCCCGACTTCGTCAACGCCGACCCCGCTGTGCAGCAAGCCCTAGGGAAGACAGACGAAGTCATGTCGCTTATGGCACACCTGCCCTACATCCGATTTGCCGCCAACGGCGACTCAGACGCCCATGCCGTCCCTGAGTGCAGTTTTGAAGACTGGAGAAGGGTCATTCGCCAAATCTCGGCCGCCCCCGACCCAGCAGACATGCGCGAGAGAGCCCGCGACATCCGCAACAAAGGAGAGAGCTTCGAGTTTGCACCATTCGCACCCGCCCACTTCTTCGGCATTGCTCATTCGCTCTACCCAGACGGCATCGTCATTGTGCTCGACACGAAGCTCGGCCTGATCCACTGGGATGGCTACAGTTGCCCAGATATTCTCGAGGAGAACGGCAGGGGTTCGACGAGGGTCGATATAGACTGGGAGCGGATCGCGGCGACCGAGGAAGAGAGCAACTGGTTGGGTTCGGCCCCGGCATGGACCATCCCCGAGTTCTTCGCGAACCTCAAGTGCCTGCTCACGAATCTTCACTGGATCCCTATCAGCCCACAAACGCTAGTCCCGGGCCGCGAAATCGAGATCCACCACGCTGGCATGACTGCCATGCTCAAGGAGATCTATCGCCAGCACGGCTGGCCCGACTTGGCCATCTACCGCAAAGCCGAGTGCATAGCCGCAGTCCGGGAGGCAATGGAGGAGAAATATCCCCATTCGGCTTGCTGGAGGAACTGTACTTGGAACGGTGACGAAAGCAATTGAGATGGAGATATCGATGGATCGAATGGAGGAGCAAATCAGACGCAATGTGCGCTCGTAAATTAGACAGCGCCGCCCCAAAAGAGTTGTCTTGACTTTAATTCCTATCATTTGCGGCTGGACATGTGAAAGGAAGACATTCGAATTCCAGACTCTGGCCATTGAGCTGGTTGCGGCATGGTGATTGATGATTGGGGGCGGTTGGAGGCTGGGTGCGAATGCTGCTGTGGACTGCCAAACCCGTCAGCCCTTTTTGAAGTTGGGCTGGCACTGAATGCCCGGACGCTGTACACGTACGCACTTGAGTGTTAATCGGAGAGTAGGTAGGCACGAAACTCATTCCCAGGCCGCGGAAAATGCTTCTTCTTTTACCGGCTAGTTACAAGAGGGACTCGTCGAAGATACGCTGGTGGGATTTTATTGTTTCTGGCTTGTCACCGTCTTCATCAAGACGGAACTGTGTTTTGAGCCTCGTCTAGTAAACGGTGTTACTGAAGTCAACTACAACAGCCTTCTCCACCACATCCCCGATGCTCTTGACAAACGCTTGATGAACCGGATCCGTTGTCACGTAGTAGTCTCGGTCCTCCGCAGACGAAAACTCAGCAACAAACCCATGTGTCAGTCCGTCCTGCTCGTCGTCGGTCATTAGCACAATCGACATGCAAGGGACGGGGACAAGGACATAGGGCGGAACGCACCTGGAGCCCCTCCGGGGAGTTGTCCTTCCCGCCTTTCAAGGACAAGATGTAGGGCGAGTTGCTAGTTGGGTGCACGCAGCCGCCCTTCAGCGCGAGGAAACGTTCACAAGCCTGGAGTATAGCCCGGTCAGAATATATCGGATGTCCCATAAGACCGTTGCTCGTGGCACAGTTCGAAATTCGTACCGCCTTGACATCTTCAGGCTTGGCATCTGCCTTGAACCTGAAGAGGACGACGTGGACGATGGCCATTGTGTTTTAAGCAGAGACAAGAAGAGTACCTAGAATGGCAAGATGCGTGATGGAAATGCAGCTTGGAAAGAGGGCAACAGGCCGCAGAGCACCGCAGCGGCTGTTCTTCGTGTACGTACAATAACTACCTTAGTTATATCACTCGGGCGCCTGGAGCAAACCCCGCTTCTGTTGGGCGAAGATAGGCGCCTGCGATGGGGCCTCGGTGCGGCACCGCAGCGAGCACAACGAATCAGGATGGCTGGCGTTTTCAATGTTACCTAAGGTACATGTCCCATGCACCACAAAGCACAGCCCTGGGACAGCCCTGCATTTCGTGATTGGCACTTGCTCTCACTGGCTCACAGAGGTATGTACCGTAGGCATGCAGGACGCACGGAGTTGGGCGGTTGGCCACCAAGCATTGCCTCGCCAGCCGCACGGTTCTGCTGCGGCCTCCAGAGCCTCGCTGAGTTGGAAAGAAAGAACGGGAGCGCTCGGGATGGGCTGATGGAGTCTCACTCTTCATCATTCCAACAAACGACGATACCATCGCATGGAAACGTCTCTGCAAACATGGCGGAGAGTGGCGTGACCCCAGAGATTATGGCTGTCGAGGACTTGGTGTCGACGAGGAGACGAAGTCGATTACGAACCTTGAGTGGGAGACTATGCGCGCGAAAACCGGGGATTCAGCCTTGACGACGTGATCGAGCACCTCGACACCCACAGGGCGTTTGAGGATGCGGGCCATCACACCCTCGGCCCAAAGCGGCAGCTTGTCTTCGCAGTCCTGGGCTGGCAGTCGATGATTTACCAGCCGGCCTTCAACCTTTGTGCCCCGCACCAACTCGCCATCCACCGTGATGCCGACAACCCGGACTCGGGGCTTGTCTTTGACGAGTACATGGTCTCCGCAGAGATGTGTGACCGCCCGCTGCACGTCCTCCTCAAGAGCTTTGGAAACCTTCTCCCTGCTCGGTCCATTTCTTAGGGGAGATGCTCCTCTCGTTCGGGCTCCTCTTCGGCCAGTCCCCCAAATCTCGCAGGCTGTTCCGCCACATCTTTGACCCCGCCGAAACTCCATTCCCAGGGGCGCGACGCCTGTCTTCTCCGCGGCAAATATTAACCTTACCACAACATCCAGCTCACCAGCCGCATGAAGCCCTCATCACTATCCTCATCTGGCCATTCCCTCCATTGGATGGAATTGCGGACCTCCCGGGCCCTCTCCCTGAGGTCGGCCGCGTCATCGTCCACGCCGCGGTCCATCTTGGCTTCCATGCCCGCGGAGAACCAGAGCGCCCTGGCCAAGTGAGCCTTCATGTCCGGTGCGTCACCACTGATCTCAGCGACCTCCCTCAACATCCTGCTCGCCAGCACCACTTCGCCGCTGGCCTCCAGCATCCGAGCCACGGTGAAGAGCGAATCCGCCACTCTCGGCCCGCCCCTCTCCCCGTAGACGCCGCGCCGCATCTTGATGGTCCGCGACGCGAACTCCTGCGCCTCCACCTTCTTGCCCTGCAGCAAAAAGATACGCGAGAGCAGCATGATGTCGCCGCTGTGCTTGGGGTACTGCGACGCCTCTATCTGCGCCTGCGTCATGCCCTGGAGGCGCCAGCACTCGCGGATCGCCTCGAGGGCGCCGTCGGCCTGGCCAGCCCGGAGACAGGTCAGGGCGCGAATGGCGAGCGTGCGCCCCATGCGCTTGGGGTTGTGGACGTTGTGGATCGCCATCGCTCGGTCGAGGTACGCCGAGGCGCTGTCCACGTCACCCATCTCCGTGTAGGCGCACGCGACCGAGTCGCAGACGTCGGCGACGCCGGGCGAGTCCGGGCCCTCGAGCTGCTCGCGGAGGTCGAGCGCCTGCTGGTACGCGGCCAGCGCGCCTCGGGGGCATGCGAGGTCGAGAGAGAGGTGGCCCATCAACCGGTTGGCTTGGGCCGCGATCGGAGCCGAGATGTTGTCGCCGGTCTTCAGGGCAGATTCGAAGAACGACCTGGCAAGGAACGGCTGCTCCTTCTCCCACAAGTATCTATCGTCCAGCATTTTCGTCAGTGGCTACCTTCAGGCCCTGGGAGGGGGGGGGAGGTTGCTCACGTTCCCGCCCTGCAGACCAGTTCCGCCCAGAGGTCGGGGTTTGAAGGCTTGAGCTTGTGTTTCTCCGATATCTTCATCAGCCAACTCACATGTGGCAAGACAGCGCCGCAGGTCTCCCACGAAGCCCACCCGTGTCCCTGGTGGCCGTCTCGCCGGTTCCAAGTGTTTGGGAAGCCGAAGTACAGGAGCCGGGTCGCAGTGGCAAAGTTGGAATCACGATCGGAGCTTGATTGCCGGAGGATCACGGCGAACTGGACCAGGCGGTGCATTGACAAGGCCTTGGAAGTTGAAAGTCTACTGATCAGGGACGTCCGGTTCAGCTCAACGACAGCCTCTCCAAAGCTGGGGTGAACATTTGTCAGAATCGGAACAAAGTCTCTCACCGCGTCACCCAAGGTCACAGTGGTACTCACTCGAACTCGTCGGAAAGGAACTCGAGGCGGGCGTCCTGGATCTCAGCCTTCGCGTTTGCTAGAAGCCGCTCTGGGATCGTGTCTGGGTCAAAGAAGGCGAGAAGGTTCTGCAACGCAGTCGCCTCGGTGGACAGGCTTTGGAGGGAGATCTCCCAGGTAGTGAGAAGGGTATGGTTATACTCGACCGGCGGCTCGGACTTGGCAAAGATCTTTTCTGCCGACTTTTCGTACATCCTCAGGAACTCCCCGTAAGAATACCCTCTGTCGCGAATGAAGTTGCTGATCTGCACCATGGCCAGGGGCAGTCCGTCAACTAGGCGACAAACCTCACGCGCGGCAGTCTCCTCCTCATCGCCCGCGGGCTTCATTCCCGTAAGAGACTGGAGCACCTCTCTCCCCTCCTCGGCGCGGAACGGGCTGAGCGCTATGGTTGCGGTCACCCGCCCGGCAGCTTGTGAATGGGACCTGCTCGTGATGATGATGGAGCCCCGATTGCTCGCCGGCCAGATCTGGTCCAAAAGGCCGAGCTTGCCGACGTTGTCAAAGATCAGAAGAAATGGCTTGCCTGCCGTGTTGAGCCAGTCCCTGACCTTGCCGACATTTTGGTAGTCGTCCTCGTTCTCTCCCTCGGCCAGCCCGAGCTTCTTTGCAAGCTGACAAAGGGCCTGTACAAGCTTGATTTGGGTCTCGGCGGGAATCCAGGCGATCACTTCGAAGGCGTCCATCGAGGTGTTTACGTAGTGAAGAGCCAGCTGACTCTTGCCCACCCCACCGAGCCCGTGGATGCCGATGGCGCGCAGCTGGGTTGGCTCTTCCCGAGGGTGAAGAGCATCCTTCAGCGTCTGAATCTCGGCGGTGCGCCCAAAGAAACGCAAGTTCAGCCCGTAGGGTATCATGAAGCATGGCAGCCTGGCAGGGTCCGAGAGAATCTGGAGGCTCTGGAAGTCCTTGAGGGCGGCCACGGTCTCGGCAGTGGAGATTTCCCTCGACAGCCTGATCAGCTCGTCCGGGCCGCGGACATCCCACAGGTCCTTGTCGATGGTAGAGGCCTTGATCCCGCCCTTTGCGAGCTCGCCATAGTACCTTTCAATGGCTGCCTTCCAGACGGGGTTCGTCGGGCTCCGTGACCGCTCCCTCTCGCCACCGCTGCTAAAGCTCGCCGGCGCGGCGTCGATGGTGGCCGCGTTGGCCTTGGTCAACGAGGAAGAGGACGTGGCGAGGAATGCAACCCGGATGTGATGGCGGGGATGAGCGTTTGGCAATACCGTGCGGGGAAATCGCCGAGGGCAACCTAAGCATACAGCAATTACTCAGGTACTCAGGGAGCTCTGTACCTACCTGGTACTGTTGGCGTAGAGGGGATGGTTGAGTCGGGGAAAGTAGCACGGGGTTGTTTGTGTGCACAGCGGGGTCATGCAACTCCTCAGCCTCCTCGGGCCGTTCCCCAGCGGTAGATATTCCGGATTCGCTGCAGTGTTCAGCCTCAAGTGTGCATCAGCGAGGTGCATCAGCGAGGTGGCTTGGCGGGGGGGGCGCCAACGGGTATTTTTGGAAACAGGGAGGCCGGCAGCGGAGGGCTGACTTCATGTCCCCTTGGACGGATTGGCCTTCTTCCACTCCAGGTTCTGAACCATCTTGACCACGATCTTCCCAGGAACGTACTTGCCAGAGTCGTACAGGCTCTTGTACTGCGCATACGCCTCAGCGGTGGTGTTGGCCTTGACTGAACTCATCTTGTAAGTGGCCTGTTCTTGTCATGATCGCCCTGGGAAGGACGACGCTTACCTTTACGAGATCCGTCGTCTGTGCCACAACTCAAAATAGGGACAAGATCAAGCACTTGTGTCAAGTCTGGACTCGGCGAGCGAGATCGAATTCCCGGGCACAATATGTACTATCTAGAGTGCAGTGGCTGTCGAGAATCCTCCCGACTGGGGAAAAGATGCCCAGCCTCAAGGCGGGGTCGAAAAGTAAAACCCGCTGCAGTCAAAACCCCGTCCAAACCCCCAAAAATCTCAAAGACATTCATCCACAACATCAACGCCGAGCAGCCAGGCTACATCTCAACATTTTCCCCTCGGCCATCCGCTATTGTGCTGACTCCTCCGGAAACAAATCATACCCAAAGGTGTCCTTCATGTTGACAAACCGGACGTGCCGACCCCGCGCCACATCCTCGACGGCCGCAAACTCTTCGTCCGACAGCTCCGGGATCTGGAAGTTGCTCTCGATGCGGCTGGGCGTCGAGCTCTTGGGCAGCACGATGTAGCCTCGCCGCAGGCCCCACGCCAGCAGCACCTGCGCGAGGTTGTACCCGCCGTTCTCGGCCACCGCGTTGAGCTTGGGGTCCTTGCGGACCGTCTCGCCCGTCGAGGGCACCTGGTTCTGCGACCCGAGCGGCGAGTAGGCCGCCGGCAGGATCTGGTTGTCGAAGCAGAACTGCACGAGCTCCTCGTTGGGCAGGAAGGGATGGATCTCGATCTGGTTGACGGTGGGCTTGATGCGCGCGATCTGCAGCAGCTTCTTCAGCCCGGGTATCGTCCAGTTGGACACGCCGATCGCCCTCGCCTTGCCGCTGGCCGCCAGCTCCTCCATCGCCCGCCATGTCGGCTCCGGGTCCTCCGTCAGCTCCTTGTTGATGATGTACTTGCCGTCCGGCCCGAGCTTGACGGTGTGGTCCTCGTTCTTCTCGGCGGCGATCGGCCAGTGCACGAGGTACAGGTCGATGTAGTCGACCCTCAGCTTGGCGCACGAGTCCTCGAAGCTCCAGCGGACATCTTCGGGCCGGTGCAGGTGGTTCCAGACCTTGGTGCAGATGAAGATGTCCTCGCGCTTGACCCCGGGGTTCTTGCCGAGGAAGTCGTGCAGCGCATCGCCCACCTCGTCCTCGTTGTTGTAGAACCACGCGCAGTCGAGATGCCGGTAGCCGACCTCCAGCGCCTTGCTCACCGCCCGGTACGTCTCCCCCTTGGCGCCCTCGTTGGCGAAGGTGCCGAAGCCGACGGCAGGGATCTTGACGCCATTGTTTAGCGTGTATGTCTTGGAGGCCATGTTGAGTCGTCTGAGCGGTTATTCGGGGCGCACGGGAGATCTCGGACGCAGTGGGAAACGAAGAGGGTAACACGAAGCCGAGCGCGGAAACTTCTCCTCCTTGAGCCCGCTCCCTGGGATGATGCGGCAAATAAATCGCGGCCAAGACTGGTCCCCTTGCTGGTCCGTTGGTGCCCCTCTGGTGGTGGCCCTTGGATTCTGATTAGCTCGCCAGTTTTCTGCGGCTCTGGCGGCAGCTAGTTCGGCCTCGTGTTTGAGAGACCTCTCGAGACAAGCTCCCGAGGTCGCATCAGGGTCCAATGGCGCCCCCCCGAGATCTGGTTCCGCCAGGTGACGTAATGGGCGATATCTCTGCGCGACCCCCACCCGACCCAGCGAGCCAGCAGACGCCCCTGTGGATCCGCAGGCAAGGCACGGCATCTTGCATGATGAAGAAGTAAATCCGCGGGAGCGCCAGAGCAGGACCCGGTTTTCCGGGACCCCTGAACCCACAGGTCTGGCTGAAAGAGGGCCCGATCGCCAGGCCCGAGTCATGTCGGGAGGATATCCCCTTATCCCCCTATCCCCTTTTGCGATTTCCGCCATCCCTGGGGCCAACGGCGGTTTTGTCAGCTCGGCCAGCCAAGGCGGCCGCGGGCGTGAGGTGCTCGGCGACCGGCATGCCCCTGACACCCGAACCCGAACGCACCAACGGACAGGCGCTTCGGCGGCACGGAGGCGAACAACGCGGCCTTGGGCTCCGCCGGTGCCCCTTCACTCTCAGCAAACTCGTTTGAGATTCCGGGCCGCCGCTGGAGCTCTGACGACATCTACGGATCTGCGAACGCACACCATGATTGCCGAAGCACCCGGCATTCTCACCGCCGCCCCTTGAGGATCTGTACATCGCCGATGATCAATTCTTTCTAGCCACTCGCGGGCGAGATCTCGCCTCGAGAGCGATTCGGAATTGTGGGCGGCGCCACCCAGAGGCAACGCCGCATGTGAAGTCCTCGAGCGAGAGATACCGGGCGGAAACGGGAGAGCCTGAGGTATCCATCACTGGGACGCAGGTGGAATTCTTCACCACGCCACCCCGTATCGTCGTCATAACGGATCCCTTGCTGTGGATATGGTTTGTTTGAGAGTGTTTCCGTCCGACCCTTGGTCGGGAAACAGCACCGAGGTAGGGCAAGGGGAACGAGATGGCAGGACCGTTCAAGTTTCGAGTGGGTTCTCTCTCTGATGGATAGGGGGTGCGGTGCCTTCTGTCCAGATATAAGGGCCGTTCCTCACTTGCGAGAGTCAGGCTTTTGTGGTCACTCATCTCTTACCGCTCTCTCATCGAACCTCTGGGCGTTGTTACTCTCTTGCCTTAGCTCTCTCGTCTTGGAAGCTCTTGTCTTGGAAGCTCTTGTCTTGGAAAATCAGCCATCATGTCGGGGCCGGGGTTCAAGCACATTGATTTCAGCGCTCCGCCAAAGAAGCGCGAAATCAACACTCCTCCTGACTCTCCTGAGAAGACCACACATCCCGTGTTTCCCGCGTCACATTTCAAGAACCGGGCGAACCTTGGGCACGACCTCACCATCCCGACATCACCAACCGCTCACACCCACGGCACAATCGAGATCCCAGCACTGAGGTCTCCCGATGCGGACTCGACACAGTTCATGCACCACCTTTCGGGAACACCATCCACCAAAGACCGGAGGGTGTCCCGCAACTCCTTCGGCACCTCGCTGCCCATTCCCAAGTCCAAGCGGCAGTCACGGTTGAGTGGTGTCATCTATCCCGAAGATGTCCAAGCGGCACTCCGGGACGGCAAGCCAGGCCTGCTGCAACCGACGCGCGAGATCCTCACCTCGCAGGTGCAAGATGTGCTCTCGGACAAGGTCAAGGCTGCTAAGAACATGGCTTTCGTCTTCGACATTGACGGCGTGCTGGTCCACGGCGACAGGCTCATCCCGCAAGGGAAGCAGGTGCTCGACATGCTGAACGGCGACAACCAGCTGGGCATCAAGATCCCCCACATCTTCCTGACCAACGGCTCCGGCAAGCCCGAGCTGGCGCGCACAGAGCAGCTGTCCAAGATCCTCAAGAACCCCGTCAGCACGGAGCAGTTCATCCAGAGCCACACGCCCATGCGCGCTCTGGCCGAGTACTACAAGACGGTGCTCGTCGTCGGCGGCGAGGGCTACCGGTGCCGCGAGGTCGCCGAGGAGTACGGCTTCCAGGACATCATCGTGCCCAACGACATCATCGCGTGGGACGAGTCGATCGCCCCCTACCGCGTCTTCACCGAGGAGGAGCGGGCGTCGTCGCGGCCGCGCGACTTCAGCAAGGTGCACATCGACGCCATCCTCGTCTTCTCGGACTCGCGCGACTACGCCACCGACATGCAGATCATCATCGACCTGCTGCGGTCCGAGAACGGGCGCTACGGCACCATGGCCGCGGACCCCGTCTCGCAGCGCATCCCCATCTACTTCTCGCAGGGCGACCTGCTGTGCCCGACCGAGCACCCCTTCCCGCGCATGAGCCAGGGCGCCTTCCGCATCGGCCTC
>OUNM010396099.1_pt1 | contig 19720 bp, 18 predicted proteins | sample 1769961 | NCBI WGS metagenome assembly OUNM01 (sample SAMEA3914820, study PRJEB12502) | metagenome | biome: forest; material: soil | place: USA | collected 2012-03-12 | depth 0.3 m
CAACGACGACATCCACGAAGAGCTGTGGGACAGCGTCCATCGCGTGCAGACGCAGCAAGTGCGCGGCAACGACGTCCACGAGACGCTGATCGGCGCGTATCTCAACGAGGAGATCACCCCGGTAAAATGGCTGCGCGCGAACGTCGGCGGTCGCGCCGACATGCTCGCCTTCGCGGTCGACAACCGCTTCACGCCGGCCGTCCCCGATCCCGCCGCGCCACGGAGCGGCATCGACAGTGCGCATCAGCTGAGCCCCAAGGCGAGCCTCGTCCTCTCGCCGCTGCAAACCGATCCCGCGCAGCTCGATCTCTTCGTGAACTACGGCCACGGCTTCCACACGAACGACGTGCGCGGCGCCTTCGCCACTCCGGCGGTGAGCCCGATCACGCGCGCCATCGGCTCCGAGGTCGGCGCCCGCACGCGCCTCCTCGATCGCTGGGACGTCGCCGCGGCGCTCTGGCAGCTCGATCTCAGCAGCGAGACGGTGTGGAACGGCGACAGCGGCACGACCGCCGTGAGCGGCGCGACCAACCGACACGGCATCGAGCTCGAGTCGCGCTTCGAGATCACGAAGTGGCTCTCCGTCGACGGCGACATCACGTTCACCAAGTCGCAGTTTAACACCGACGGCTCGAACGGCGGCGGCCTCGCGCTCGCGCCGAAGCAGACGTACTCGGGCGGCATCTCCGCGCGCCACGACGCCGGCCCCGGCATCGCGCGCGGCGGACTTCGCTTCTACGGCATCACCGACCGCCCTGCCTCCGACGACGGACAGCTCGTCGCTCCAGGCTTCACGATCTTCGATCTGCACCTCGGCTATCGGCTGCGTCGCTTCGATCTCGCGTTCGACGTCGAGAACCTCTTCAACCAGGACTCGCGCTCCGCGCAGTTCGCGACCGTCGGGCGCCTGCGCAACGAGCCCGCGATCGGCGCGCCGGTCCCCGCGGGCTTCAACTGCGGGTCGAACGGCCGCCTCGCGAGCGATCCCGCCGTGCCCGCCGGCCGCTTCGCCGGCTGCGAGGACGTGCACTTCACCCCGCAATATCCGGCCACGCTCCGCGTCATGGCCACCGTGTTCCTGGATTGATGGAGCCGAGCATGAAGACGAAGCGCTTTTCCCTCGCAGCTTCCCTCGCAGCTTCCCTCGCAGCTTCGCTCCTGCTCGCGCTCGCGCTCGCGGCCTGCGAGACCGAGGACGCCTCGCACGCCGTCGTCGACAACGGCTATGCCGCGCCGAACACCGTCGTGTATCGCGCGTGGTGGGTGGCGACGTATTTCCCGGATCCGGTTCCGGGCGCGACGACATCCAGCGAGCAGCGGAGCGTCCCCGCGAGCGATTTCGCGTACGCGGTGCTCGCGCCCGACTGGGATCCCTCGAGCGCAACCCCGCCGACGAGGTTCGTGGTCCTGAAGTCGAAGGCCCCGCTCGCGCTCGCCCGCGGCGAAACGCTGCACATCGTGGTCGACGACCAGACGTTCGCGGGAAGCTGCGCCGCAGCTCAGCCGCTCTCGCAGGACGACGCCGACTTCATCACGCAGCGCATTTTTCCGGGTGAATTCGCAAACGCGACCTACGATGCAAAGACGTGCACGACGACGTCGACGAGCCCGGCCGCGCCTGCGGCAACCGATGCGGGGCTCGACGGCGGCTGACAGGCGCACGCTTCGGGGTACGCTTCGGGGAGATCGGTCTCCGATGCCTCACGACCATTCGCACGCCGCGCCAGGACATGCTCACGGTCAGGGCCATGGTCACGCTCATGGCGCGCCCAGCACCGGCGCCGCATTCGCGATCGGCATTTCCCTGAACCTCGCGTTCGTCGCGCTCGAGGCCGTGTTCGGCTTCGTGTCGCACTCGATGGCTCTGCTCGCAGACGCGGGGCACAACTTGAGCGACGTGCTCGGGCTGGGCCTTGCGTGGGGCGCGATGCTCCTCGCGCGACGCGCGCCCTCTGCAAAGCGAACGTACGGGCTCCGCGGCACCACGATCCTCGCATCGGTCGCGAACTCGGTCGTGCTGCTCTTCGTTTCCGGCGGCGTTGCGTGGGAGTCGGCGCGTCGCCTCGTGCATCCCGAGCCGGTCGCGAGCGCCACGATCCTCTACGTCGCCGCCGCGGGCGTCGTCGTGAACGGCGCTTCGGCGCTCCTCTTCTTGAGAGGTCGCAAGGACGACCTCAACGTGCGGAGCGCATTCCTCCATCTCGCTTCCGACGCGGCGCTGTCGCTCGGCGTCGCGATCGCCGGTGCCATCATGCTCGCGACGTCGTGGTGGTGGCTCGACGCCGCCGTGAGCATCGCGATCTCGCTCATCATCCTCGCAGCGACCTGGTCGCTCTTGAAGAGCTCGCTCCACCTCGCAGTTCAGGGCGTCCCCGAGCACATCGACATGAAGGCGGTGCGTGCATATCTCGGCTCGGTGCCGGGCGTCATCGAAGTGCATGATCTCCACGTGTGGTCGATGAGCACGACAGACGTCGCGCTGACCGCGCACATCGTGATGCCGAACGAAGCATGCACGCCGACGCTCCTCGGAGAGGTCGCGGCGAAGCTGCACGACGACTTCGCGATCGAGCACTCGACCATCCAGGTGTGCCCGCCCGAAGCGCCGGAGTGCGTGCTCGCGCCTGCCGAGCGCGTTTGACCGCTCAGAGTATGCCGAACAGCAGCGCGATGCCGAGCAGCGCGAAGATCACCGCCGCCACGCGCTTCGTGAGCTCCGGATCGAGCAGCTTGCCCGCGCGATTGCCGACGAACACCGCGAGCCCCGCGACGCACCACAGCGCGAGCGTGGCGCCCGTGAAGACGGCGATCGGGCTCTGATAACGCGCGGCGAGAGCCGCCGTACCGAGCTGCGTGAGGTCTCCCCACTCCGCGATGAACACGACGCCGAACACCGTGCCGAACGAGCGCATGAACGTCGGCGGATGATGCGCATGCCGCTTGGCGTGCTCGTCGTCGTCTTCGTCGTCGTCCTCTTTTCGCCGCCACATCACGACTGCCGAGACGAGGAAGAGGACACCCGCGCCGATGTGCACCGGGCGCGCCGGCAACAGCGAGAGCAGGCCGCCCGCTGCCACGGCCACCACGCTTTGCACGGTGAGCGCGAGCGCAGTCCCGAGGAAGACCGGCAACGCCTTGTGACGCGTCGCGAGCACGAGCGCAGCGAGCGCGGTCTTGTCCGGAAGCTCGGCAACGAAGATGACGCCGAAGACCGAGAGAAAGATGTGAAGGAACGACATCGGATGAAGCGGACGTAGCCTAGCGCGATCCGGCGCTTGATTGACCGGCCCGAGCGGACCTGACACGCTCGACGGCCGAGCTACCGTGAAGACGCACCCGAACTCGCTCCTGCAGTGGACGTGGCTCGGTGCAGCCGTCGGAGTCGCGTGCGGCGCTGCCTCTGCCGCGTTCCTCCTCTTGCTCGAGTACGCCACCGCGTTCCGCGTCGCGCACGAGGCGCTCGTCTACGCGTTGCCGGTGGCCGGCCTGGTCATCGGGCTCGTCTACGAGCGCTGGGGCAAGTCGATCCGCGGCGGCAACAACTTGATCATCGACACCATCCACGAGAGCACGCCGCAGCTCCCGTTGCGCATGGCGCCGATGGTGCTCATCGGAACCGTGCTCACGCACTTCTTCGGCGGTAGCGCCGGACGCGAGGGCACGGCGGTGCAGATGGGCGCGAGCCTCGCGGACGCCATCGCGCATCGGTTCGCAGTCACGAAGGAGACGCGCCGGCAGCTGCTCGCGGCGGGGATCGCAGGCGGCTTCGGCTCGGTCTTCGGTACGCCGATGGCCGGCGCGATCTTCGGGCTCGAGGTCGTGTCGATCGGCTTCATCGAATACGACGCGCTCCTCCCGGCGCTCGTCGCCTCCGTCGTCGGCAATTACGTCACGCTGCACCTCGGCGTCGTGCACGCCGCTTATCCGACGATCGGTCATGTCGAGCTCACCGCGCTGGTGCTCGGCAAGCTGTGCGTCATCGGCATCGCGATGGCGCTCGCCACCATCGCCTTCGTCGAGCTGACCCACCGGCTCAAGCACCTCCTCGAGGCGAAGATCCCGCGGCTCCCGATCCGCATGTTCGTGGGCGGTCTCGCGATCGTCGTGATGTGGAAGGCGATCGGAACCAGCGACTACCTCGGTCTCGGCGTGCCGATGATCCTGCGATCGTTCACCGATCCGAATCTGCCCTGGTTCGCCTTCGCGGCGAAGCTCGTGTTCACGGCCGTCACGTTGTCGGCCGGCTTTCTCGGCGGCGAGGTCACGCCCCTCTTCTTCGTGGGCGCCACGCTGGGGAGCGTGCTCGCGCGGCTCCTCGGATTGCCGATCGAGCTCGGCGCAGGCCTCGGGATCGCCGCGGTCTTCGGAGCAGCGGCGAACACGCCCGTCGCTCTGTCGATCATGGCCGTCGAGCTGCTCGGCGGAAACGCGCTGCCGCACGTGCTCATCGTCTCGGTGATCGCGTACTTGCTCACGGGGCATCGCGGGATCTACCCGTCGCAGCGCCTGCTTCGTCGGAAGTACGGTGGCGGGCTGTTCCGGCGCGCCGTTCCGCTCCGCGACTATCGCGACTCGCTCCCGGTGCACGCCGGCGACGGCAACGACGCCACCGGCGACGCTGCCGACGACAAGACGCGGCCGCCCCGCGACGGGACCTAGCCGCGCGGCGCCGGCGGCAAGAAGGCTGCGGGATCGAGGCCGATCTGGCGCTCGATCGCCGTGACCTGCGCGACGGCGTCGTCGAAGCCGTCCTTGCCGAACGTCTTCTTCTCGATCTCCTCGAACTTCTCGCCCATCTCGCGGACGGTCTTCTTGGAGAGCGCCTTCTTCCACGCCGGGAAGACGATCGTGTCCTCGCGCGCGGCGTGCTCCTCGTACATGCGCGCGAAGCCCTCGAGCGCACGAGCGAGCGGCTCGGACGATGCGGCGCCGATCGGCTTCGCGGTCTGGGCGAGGATCCAGTCGGTGATTTCGCGACCGCGCTGGTGCTGCGAGAGGAGCGTCGGGATCTCGGCGGCGGCGGCGCCCGCGCCGGCTGCGCTCTTCACCGCCGGGAAGATGTGCGCTTCTTCGAGCTGACGCTCGTGATAGTCCTCCGCGAAGCTGCGGATCAGCTTTGCCGATCTCTGCAGCGCGTCAGGGGGGATCGACGCGGGATCGGCGCGGAGCCGTATGGCGCTCTCGCGATACACGACGAGCACACGGCGGATCGCGCCGTGCTCGCGCATGAGGTCTTCGACCGCGCCGACGTCCTCGTCGTCGTCCTTCTTGTCGTGATCCTTTTCCTTGTCGCGACACGCGGCGAGCAGCGCTGCGCTTCCCGCAGCAAGGACGAACGTTCGTCGCGACGAGAAGTCTTGGTTCGTCCGCATCGTGCGCATCGTGTGAGCCTCGGCCCCGAGCATAAGGACCGAGGACGAGCGCGAAAATACGGCACGTCACCGCAGCGACAGCACCGCCGCGAGCTGCGCGCCGAGGTTCGTCAGCTCGGATGCGAGCGGTCCGTCACCGACCGCGCTTCCTCCGAGGAGAGCGAGCTCCTGACGCTGCGCAGGCGACAGTCGCTCCGCCACCGAGAGCAAGAGCAGCGACACGACCTCGGCGCGCTCGCTCCCCACGACGCCCGCCACGTGCGACCACAACGGAAGCGCCCGCAGCGCGGCCCGCGCGCGCTCGAGCGCCTCGCGATGGGCCTCGGCGCTCGGCGTCCGCACCTCGAGATGGGAGAACAGCGGCGCCACGGCACGCGCGAGCGCACCGATGTCGGCCGCGGCGTCGAGATCGGAGACGGCCGTTGCGAGGCGATCGGCGAGCCCCTTCCAGCTGTCGCCATGGCACTGGAGGCTGAAGCCGAGCGCGGCGCCGCGCTCGCGCGGCCGGAGCAGGACCCATCCGCGCGATTTTCCGGTGACCGCGTCGATCGGAAACATCGCCTCGAAGAGACGCGTCGCCGACACCCAGTGCGGCGGATACTTGAAGCGCGCCACGTCGAGCACGAGCGCGAGATCGTGCGCGGCGTGATAGCCGCCGATCGGCGAGAAGTGTCCATGCCCGGTCTGTCCGAGCGCAGCGCGGTCGTACGAGGCGATGAGCACCGCCTCGCCGCGCGCGGCTGCACCGAGCGCGGCGCGCCATGCCTCGATGCCTCCGGGCTCCGCGCGCCGGAGCTCGACCGCCGCGCCGTTGCATCGCGCGAGGCACGCCACCTCGTCGAGGTCGAGGCCGCGCGCACGCACCTCCTCGAGCGGTACGCAGCAATCGAGCAGGTCCTCCGCGAACCACCGCCATGGCCCCTTCCACAGTCGCCCTGGATCGATCGCAAGCGCATTGAGCGCGACAACGAGCGAGCCGAGCCCGCAGTACGCCGGCTCGGCTTGGGTGTGGAACTGCTCGGCGAGCGGGAAGTAACCGTCGAGCCCGCCGGCAGCGAGCGCTTCGGCGAACGTCTTGCGACCCTCGGCCGACGAGAACGCGATCGCCTCCGCGGGTAACGGGCGCCGATAGAGCGTCGATTCCATCGCTTCGATTGTAGTTCGTTAGTTGATGAAGTGTGTCATCGAGCACGTATTTGCATGTAGATCGCGCGCGAGGTAACTGGTCATTCGGCGCCGCGTGCCGCGCCAAGACCTGATGACGAACGCGAAGACCCCAGGCCGCCGGCTCACTCGCTGGCTTGCCGGCGCAACCCTCACGGCAAGCGTGCTCTCGCTCGCCGCCCCGGAGCGCATCGCGACGGCGCAGCCGGGGCAGAGCGAGGCGGTCACGCCGCCCACCGTCCTCACGCACGTCGACGCGGAGTATCCGCCCTCTGCGCTCCAGCAACGGAAGCACGGCGACGTGATCGTGGCCCCCACCGTCGACATCGACGGGCACGTGTCGAAGGTCGACGTCCTCGAGTCCGGCGGACCCGATCTCGACGAAGCGGCGATCGTCGCGGTGCGCCAGTGGACGTTCTCGCCGGCGCTGCGCGGTGGCAAGCCGGTGGCGAGCCGCATCCGGATCCCGTTCCACTTCGCGCCGCCTGCCCCGGCGCCCGAGGTCGTTCCGCCGCCGGCCACGACCGAGCCGCAGCTCGCGCCACACACCGCGGTCCCGGGCGCAGCGGCGGGCCAGCCCGCGCCCGCCGGTCCGGCGCCGGCTCCCGTTCCCGGTCCCGGTGCGCCCGAAGAGGTACACATCCTCGGTCGCGTCGCGCCGCCGAGCCGCGGCGCCTCCGACTTCACGTTCCACGTCGGCGAGCTCGCCCACGTCCCGAACAAGAACGCGAGCGAGCTGCTCCGCGCCGCTGCGCCCGGTCTCCTCCTCACCAACGAGGGAGGCGAAGGCCACGCCGAGCAGGTCTTCTTGCGCGGCTTCGACGCGCGCGAAGGCCAGGACATCGAGTTCAGCGTCGGTGGAATGCCGTTCAACGAGAGTGGCAATCTGCACGGAAATGGATATGCGGATACGCATTTCATCATTCCCGAGCTCGTCGAGTCGCTGCGTGTCGTCGAAGGCCCATTCGACCCGCGTCAGGGCAACTACGCAGTCGCCGGGAGTGCCAATTACGAGCTCGGTCTCGCGCAGCGTGGATTGACCAGCAAGTACACCGGCGGCTCGTTCGGAACCCAGCGACTGCTGCTCGCCTGGGGACCGAAGGACGAGAGCCGTCACACGTTCGGCGCCGGCGAGATCGCCACCACCGACGGCTATGGCCAGAACCGCGACGCGCAGCGCGCGTCGGCGATGGGCCAGTACGAAGGACGCCTCGGCGACCGCGGGTCGTATCGAATCTTCGCGCAGGGTTATTCGACGCACTTCCACAGCGCGGGCGTCATTCGTGAGGACGATTATCTGGCCCACCGCATCGGCTTCTACGACAGCTACAGTCAATCGCAGTTCGCGCACCAGCAGGTCCCCGAGGGCGGCGACTCGTCGCGCTACTCCTTGTCCGCGGATCTCGAGACCAGATCCGGCGACACGCTCCTCACGCAGCAGTTCTTCGTCAGCAAGCGACAGATGCGCCTGCTCGAGAACTTCACCGGCTTCCTGCTCGACGTCCAGACCCCGCTGCAATCCGTGCACGCGCAGCGCGGCGACATGCTCGACCTGAACGTCGACGAGACGATGGTCGGCGCGAAGGGCTCGGCGCGCTGGCAGACCACGGCGCTCGGCCACAGGCAGGAGCTCGAGCTCGGTTACTTCGCGCGCGGCGACTGGACGAAGGGCGTGCAGCAGCGGCTCGAGGCCAACACCGGCGCTCCGTACGCGACCGACACTGACCTCGACAGCCAGCTCGGCGATCTCGGGCTCTATGCCGACGGCAACGTTCGTCTGCTCCCGTGGCTCAACGTGCGCGGCGGTGTGCGCGGCGACCTGTTCACGTTCAACGTGATCGACAACTGCGCGGTCCACGACGTCTCGCATCCGTCGAAGACGAACCCGCAGATCGACCAGAGCTGCCTGACGCAGCAGGACTTCGGACGCCATCGCGAGGCCGACAGCCGCGCGGCGACCTCGAGCATCGCCGTGTTGCCGCGCGGCTCGGTCCTGCTCGGGCCTTTCCAGCACTTCACGTTCAACGTGAGCTACGGACAAGGCGTCCGCTCGATCGATCCGAGCTACATCACGCAGGACGTGAAGACCCCGTTCGCGAGCATCAAGGCCTATGAAGGCGGCGTGGTGTACGCGAACGAGATCAAGGACGAGGTCGCCGTCGTCGCACGTTCGATCTTCTTCGAGACCGACGTCGACCGCGACCTCATCTTCAACGAGACGGTCGGCCGCAACGTCCTCGGCAGCGGAACGACACGCACCGGCTGGGTCGGTGCGCTGCGCGTCACCGGCAGCTTCTTCGACGAGGCCGCGAACGTCACGCTCGTACGCTCGGCGTACGACGATACCCACCTGCTCGTCGCGTACGTGCCGGATGTCGTGGTCCGCTCGGACACCGCGCTCTTCACGATGCTCCCTCTGAAGATCGACGGAGAGAAGATCCGCGGCACGCTCGGCAGCGGGATCACCTACGTCGGCCCGCGCGCGCTTCCGTTCGGGCAGCGCAGCCAGGACATCTTCACGGTCGACGCTTCGGCCACGGCGTCGTGGTCGCACTACGAGGTCGGGATCCTCGCCACGAACCTCTTCGACAATCAATATCGGCTCGGCGAGTTCAACTACGCGTCGGATTTCCACAGCCAGAGCCAGCCGACGCTCGTGCCGGAGCGGCATTTCACGGCGGGAGCGCCGCGCGGCATCTTCGCGACGTTCGCGATCAACTTCGGGGGGCCGTGATGCGAGGCCTTCGAACGCGCGCCGCGCTCGGCGCCACGCTCGCCACGCTCGCCACGCTCGCCGCGTGCGTCGGGACCACCGGCGGCGACGTCATCGACTTTCCGGTCGCCGCCGCAGGCGCCGCCGGTGCCACGGCCGGCAAGCCCTACGAGCTCGTCAACGATCGCGGCTGGCACGTGGTGCTCACCAAGGCGACGCTCCACATCGGCGCGCTCTATCTCGAGCAGAGCGTGCCGGTCTCCGGCGCGCAGAACACGAGCTGCATCCTGCCGGGCACCTACGTGGCGCAGCTCACCACGGGGCTCGACGTCGATCTCCTCTCGCCCACCCCGCAGCGCTTCCCCGCGCTCGCGCACGGCACCACGCTGCCGGCGCTCGTCGGGCAGGTATGGCTCACCGGCGGCCCGATCGACAGCGCGGTCGACGCCAAACCCATCCTGATCATCGAGGGCACGGCCGATCGCGCGGGCGACGTGCGCCCCTTCACGGGCCAGATCACGATCTCCACGAATCGGCAACCCCAGGGCAGCGCCAATGCCGGCGCGAGCCCGATATGCAAGCAGCGAATCGTGACTCCGATACCCACTCCCGCGCTGACGATTCAGCATCAGGGCGGTCTCTTGCTGCGCGTCGATCCGCGATTTTTGTTCGTGAACGTCGACTTCGCTGCGCTCGGCAAGTTCACGTCGGGATATGGATTCAGCGACGACCCGACCGCGGCGGATCCGGCCTCGCCTCTGTACTATTCTCAGCCGAGCGCGAATCTCTATCAGAACCTCCACGCCGCGGGATCGCTCTACCAGTTCTCGTGGGATCCGGAGCTGCAATGAAGAGCTCTGCGCTCTTCGCCCCCCGTCGAGCGGGCTCCGGGATCTTTACGACTTTGCGACAGAGGACCAGAGCACCCAGGGCCATCTCGGCTCGAACGGGCTGTCCTTCGTGCGCCGCAACTACCCGTCCCCGCTCTGATCGCGAAATACCTATGTAAGGCGGCGTGCGTGCGGGCGTCGGGAAACGCCTACAACCGGTGGATTGCGATAGCATCGTGGGGTCCCTTCCCTTGCCTGGTGGCGCTGTGACCGAGCTTCGATCCGGAACGTACGTTACCCCCACGCTTCGCCTGCTCCGGGCCTTCGGCCAGGGCGGGATGGGTCGCGTCTGGGTCGCCGAGCATCTGACGCTCGATACGAACGTCGTCGTGAAGTTCATGGCCAACGACATCGCGGCCACCGCCGACGGCGCGGCGCGATTCGCGCGCGAGGCCTCCGTCGCCGCCGCCGTGAAGAGCCCGCACGTCGTCCAGGTCTTCGATCACGGCGTCACGCCCGACGGCGACGCGTACATCGTGATGGAGCTGCTCGAGGGACGAGACCTCGCCGCGCACCTCGCCGCGAACGGGCCGATGGCGCCACGCGACGTCGCGGCGCTCGTCGCGCAGGTCGCGAAGGCGCTCGGCAAGGCGCATCAGGTCGGCGTCGTGCACCGCGACATCAAGCCGGACAACATCTTCCTGTGCGACGGCGAGGGCGGCGAGCTCTTCGTGAAGCTCCTCGACTTCGGCATCGCCAAGCGCGATCAGCACAAGGTCACGAGCGCGGCCACCACGACGGGCGCCGTCGTCGGCACGCCGTATTACATGAGCCCGGAGCAGATCGTCGGTGACAAGGACACCGACGCACGCACCGACATCTGGTCGCTCGGCGTCGTCGCGTTCGAGGCCATGACCGGCAAGCGGCCCTTCGAAGGCTCGACGGTCGGGGCCATCACGCTCGCCATCCACACCGCCACGCGGCGCATCACCGATCACCTCCCCAACGCGCCGGCGGCGCTCGACGAATGGTTCGCGAAGGCCTGCGCACGCGACGTGAAGGAGCGGTTCCAGACGCCACGCGAGGCCGCGCAAGCGCTGCTCGTGGCGACCGGCGACATGACGGGCTCGTTCTCGCAGGTCCGCGCGCCCATGGCCTCGATCGTCGGAATGGGCGCAGGCGACGGAAGCGATCCGTCGCTCTCCGGCGCGACGTCGAACGACGCTCGCGAGCCCACGTCCGACGGGCGCGCGGCGACGCATCTCTCTTCGGTATTTCCCGTGCCCGGCGCCGGCGCGCGCACGTCGCGGCGGTCGGCGCTCATCGTCGGCGGCGCCGTCGCTCTGGCCCTCGTCGCGGCCATCTTCGTCGTTCCCGCGCTGCTGAAGCCGAGCATCGATCAGGCCGTGAACGGAACGACGACGGCGACGCTCGGCTCAGCGGGCGGCAAGCCGGCCCCGGCGGGAAGTGACGAGAACGGCGCCGCGACGTGGCCGGCCACGAGCACGGGCGCAGGCACGGGCTCGGCTACGCCGCCGAACGGCAACCCCAGCGGCAGCGCAACCAACGGCAGCGCGCCCGCCGCTTCGAGCGCAGCAACCGCTTCGCCTCCAGTCGTAGTACCCTCGCGAACACCGGCCGGAGCCACCGCACGTCCCGTCGGACGACCCGCGACGACGACGACGGCCAAGCCGACGAAGCCAGGCCGCACGCGAGACGATGACGACATCAAATAGCCACCGACCGCGCGCTCGCCGCGCATGCCTCGTCTTCACCACGTCGCTGCTCCTCGCGCTGCCCGCCGGCGAGCGCCACGCAGCCGCGCAGACGACGCCTTCCGGGCAACCGAGCCAGATGACGCCGGCGCCGGGGACGCCCGGCCCGCCGTCGGCCGCGGATCTCGAGTCGGCACGTGAGCTGTTCAAGGAAGGCCGCGAGCTCCGTCAGGCCGGCGACGTCAAGCACGCGCTCGAGCGCTTCAAGGCGGCGCACGCCTACGGGCAGACGCCGGTCACGGCCCTCGAGCTGGGACGAACGCACATCCAGCTCGGCGAGCTGATCGAGGGACGCGAGGTGCTCCTCTCCGTCGCGCGCATGAAGGTGCAGCCGGACGAGACGGACAAGAGCGCCGCGGCACGCACCGAGGCCGCCGATCTCGCCGAGGACGCCAAGAAGCGAATTCCCACCCTCACGGTGAAGCTCACGGGCGTCGCCTCCGACTCCGCTGCGCAGCTTCAGGTCGACGGCTCACCGGTGCCGGTCGTCGGTCTCACCGGCATTCGCAAGGTGAACCCGGGCAAGCACACCATCGTGGCGCGCGCTGGCACGCACGAAGAGACGCGCAACGTCGACCTCCAGGAGACCACGACGCAGGAGCTCACGATCGATCTCGGAGGTGGGGGCGGCACCGCCGCCGCTCCGACCGAGCCCGTCACCCCGGAGCAGACCGGCCCGAGGGAGATCAGCCCCGTCACGTGGATCGGTCTCGGCGTCGGCGTGGTCGGCATCGGGGTCGGCACCGTCACCGGCATCCTCGCGCTCGGCAAGGCGAGCAAGGTCGACAAGGCGTGCACGAGCACACACTGTCCGCCGTCGGAAAAAAGCGAGGTCGATTCGGGCCGTACCGTCGCGACCATCTCGACGATCGGCTTTGCCGTGGGCGGCGCGGGCCTCGTCGCCGCCGCCGTGGGATACTTGTTCTTGTCGAAGCCGAAGACGACGGCAACCGGCGTGACGCCGTTCATCACGGCGAGCTCGATCGGCCTCGACGGGACGTTCTAATCACATGCAGCTTACACCTATTCGTGTTCTGGTCGGAGCGCTCGTGCTCGCCACGTGCGCCGCTGCATGCGGGCAGGTCACCGGCCTGAGCAACGATTACGTCTTCGATCTGCAAGAGGACGGCGGCGGCAGCGCCACGGCCGACGCCAAGGCGGACACCGCAGCGACCGGCGACGGCGCCATGACGGACGGCGCGACGGACAGCGCCGTCGGTGTCGACGCCGCGACGTGCTCGTCGGCGCAAGCAGGCAACACCGAGCTGCGCCTCACGCAGTTCAACGGGTCGACCGCGTGCAAGACATGTCTCGCGGACGACTGCTGCATGGACGTCGACAGCTGCCTCAACGTCAGCGAATGCCGCCGCGCGCTGCAATGCCGGCTCGACTGCACGACGATGGCCGGCACCGATCGGCACAGCTGCTTCCAGACGTGCAACAGCAACACCGGCGGCAACACCACGCCGATGTCCTATACGAGCGGCGTCGGCGCCTGCGCCGTCTCCAAGTGCAGCGCGATCACCGCCTGCGCGTTTCAGTAGCTCGGCGCGCGCTCTAGGGCACGCCGCAGACCATCTGGCACTTCGCGCGCTGGCAATCGACGCGCGCGGCGGCGGCAGGGCCGCTCGCCGCGAAGGTGTCCCAGCACTTCTTCACCGCGACGGGATCGGGTTGCTTGTACACGTCGACGGCCGCGGCGATGCACGGGTCGAACGCGCTGTTGGCGGCGTAGCAGGTCTGGTCGTCGTAGCAGGCGAAGCGCGTGGCGCAGCAGCCCTGGTTCTCGCACGCGTCGCAGGCGTTGTCCTGGTATCCGCCGTCGGGCAGGCACCGGAGATCCGGGCCGCCGCCCGAGTCGGGCATCGGATAGCCGTATGCAGGCGCAGTCGATCCTGCAGCCGGTGAGACGCCTTGCTGGCGCGGTCCGACCTCGGGCTCGAAGACGCTGCATGCACCGCTCGAAGCCGTGAGCGCCACCGCGATCGAGAGGAGCGCCGCGCGGCGCGGCGATGCCAGGTGAGCGATGTGCATGGGAGCTACTGCGATCGTATCCGCGTGCCCTCAGAAGTCCACGCCGATGCTGGCGAGGAGCACCGGCGACGTTGCGTGATAGCCGCGCATGGCCTGGATGGCGGGGAACGCCGCGCCGATGCTGATCACGACGTCCTGCGTCGGGCTGAGGGCGATCTCCGGCGCGACGTACACCGACGCGCCGCCGGAGTCCTTCACGGGCTCGCCGTCGAGCTCGCCGGTGCCGTCGAGGCGCCCGTGCACGCCGAGCCGCGTGGCGAGCATCCGCGCCGGCTGCAGCTGCAACGTGAACGCCCCGCGCAACGAGTCGCCAGGATGCGATCCGCTCCGGACCTCCACGGGAAAGAGGAGAGACGCGCTCGTCCACGCCGACCACAGCGACGACGTCCATGCGTAGGACAGGCCGACCGTCGGCACGACCGATCCGCACCCCGGCTGCAGATCGGGCGGGACGAGCGCGCCGGAAGGATCGTGCTCGAGCGGCGCAGTCGGGAGCTTCACGCCCGCGGAGATCGTGAGGCGCTGATTGACGAGCGCCGGCCCGCTCTTCCATGCCGTGTGCGCGAGACGGAGCTCGGCGTCGCCGGGGATGATCGCGCTCGTCGGGGAGAGCGGACGCGTTCCTTCGAGCGCCAGCGATCGGCGGAGCACCGGCACGTCGGCGGCGACGATCGTGGAGGGGCCCACTGCCATCGCGAGGCCCGGCTCGGCGCGCAGCTCGACGACGCGCAGCGCACCATCCGTGGTCTCGAAGGACGCCGCGCGCAGCTCCACGGTTGCACGCTTTCGACCGGCAAAGGCCACCTCGGCGCCGTTCGTGGGCAGCGTCTTTTCCCCTGCCCCGCAGACCGCACACGCGAACACGAAGGAAAAGACGTTCACGAGGGCCTCGCTCGATGGGTGGAGCTGGACCGTCGCGATTACGAAAAAATCGGCAGGCTTGGCCGGACGCGGCCGTCATGCCACAACGGAGGGGCATGCCGCTCGCATCCGCGCCTCGCACCCGCCTCCTCTCGGCGTTGCTGCCGGTGCTCGCGGCGGCCGTCGCGCTGGCCTCGTGCACGTCGTCCAAGGGCAGCGACCCGGCGCCGACGCTCACGGGCGACGCGCTCATGGATCCGAACAACTGCCTGCCCTGCCACGCCGATCAGTTCAAGGAGTGGGCTGGCAGCATGCACGCCTACGCGGCCGAGGATCCGGTCTTCCTCGCGATGAACAAGCGCATGCAGCGCGAGACGAACGGCCAGGCCGGCACGCTCTGCGTGGGCTGTCACGCGCCCATGGCCGTGCGCCTCGGCAAGACGAAGGACGGTCTCGATCTCGCCAACCTGCCGACGGAGCTGAAGGGCGTCACCTGCTACTTCTGCCACAGCACCGACGCGGTCGAGGGAACGCACAACAATCCACTTCGCCTCGCGACCGACGGCGTGATGCGCGGCGGGATCATGGATCCGATCAAGGCTCCGCACAGCGCGGGCTACTCGAACCTCCACGATCGCGAGTCGCACGACTCGGCGTCGATGTGCGGAGCGTGCCACGACGTCGTCACGCAGCCTGGCGCGCATGTCGAGCGCACGTTCGACGAGTGGAACGCGTCGCTGTACGCGAAGCCCGGTCAGCTCGCGTGCGGCAAGTGCCACATGGACGGTCACGACGGCCCGGCGGCTGCCGTTCCCGGCGCGCCCACGCGCAAGGTCCACGATCACTCGATGGCGGCGGTCGACGTCGCGCTCACGCCGTTCTCCGACACCGACGCGCAGCGCGCGGGCGTACAGCGGCTGCTCGACGCGACGCTGCTCACGAAGCTGTGCGTGAAGCAGTCGCCTTCCGGCATCACCGCCGAGGTGACGCTCGACGATGCGTTCGCCGGTCACAAGTTCCCGAGCGGCGCGGCGCAGGACCGTCGCGCGTGGCTCGAGCTCATCGCATATCGCGGCGGGGCCGTGGTCTTCTCGAGCGGCGTGGTGGCCGACAAGCAGGCCGTGACGAGCATCACCGATCCGAATCTCTGGCTCCTGCGCGACAAGATCTTCGACGGCGCGAACAAGGAGACTCACCTCTTCTGGCAGGCGGCGCGCTTCGAATCGGAGCTCTTGCCCGCCGCCGTCACGGCCGACGCGAACGATCCGGCGTTCTTCCACTCCGTCACGAAGACGTTCCCGCTACCGCTTCCCGCGCCGGATCGCGTGACGATGCGCGTGCGCATGCGTCCGGTCGACTTCGATCTGCTCGACGATCTCGTCTCGACGCAGGATCTCGATCCCGCCGTGCTCGATCGCGTGCCGACCTACGAGCTCGGCGGAACGAATCGCGAGTGGACGAGCGCGGGCGGCTTCCGCTGCATCGAGTAGCGGGTCGCTAACGCGGTCAGGTCATCAACGCGGTCATCCGTCGATGCAGAACTGGAACGCGGCGTCCTGCGCGGCGACGTTCGGCATCTGCACCGTCACCGTGAGCCGCCACAGTCCGGGCATCGGCAAGTACACGTTCGAGACGTCGTAGAGGCCGCCGCCCATCGGCGTGACGGTGGGCTTCACCGAGCTACCGTGTCCGTGATCGGGCATGAACGGCACGACCGAGAGCGTTGCGCCGTCGACCGGCGCGCCACCGGCGCCGACCACCTTCAACACGAGCGCGTTCGACTCCTTCTGCGGAGGCGCAGGCGTCGCGTTCATCAGCTCGATCGACAGCGCGCCCGACGCGGTCTGCTTCGTGAGCCCCGCGGTGTAGATGTCCTTGCGCGTATCCGCCATGCACGCCGAGCTCATCGTCGTCGAGGCGCCCGACGTGCCGCCCGTGTTGCCGTCTCCGCTGCCGCTGCTGCTGCTGCAGGCCGACGCCAGAACGGCGACCGCTGCGACGATCGGAACGAGGGCAAGGCGACGGTAAGCGGATCGGATCATGAGGGCGCTCTCGTGGGAGTACGGTCGAGTCGGTCTCGCGGTTTCGAAGAGTTTCCGTGCCGCTGTGCGTCAACCGCGTGGCCGGATGAGAGAAGCCTAGCACGCGGGCCGAATCGCGCTGTCGAGGCCCGCGCGCCCGTCGTTCGCGCTCAGTTGTTCGGGCCGCCGCACACCACCCAGGCCTGGAGAATGCTGCGGCCTTCCGCCGACAGCGCGGGCGCGCTCGAAGGCGGCATCCGGCACGCGTGGACCTGATCGAGCATGGCGGTGCGATTCGCAAAGGCACCTGCGTACGTCACGAGGGGACGGCTCGCCTGCTCCCCTCCCGGTGCGTGGCACGGCGCGCATGCTTGCTGGATCACGGGCGCGACGTCCTTCGCATAGGAAGGCGCGTTCGTCGGGCACGACGCCGGCAGATCGTTCGCGCAGACGGCGCTTCCCGAGTCCAATCCCGCGAGTGGCGATGCGCCGTCGCTGCTGGTGCACGCCGCCGACGACGCGAGCGCAACGGCGGCGAGCAGCGATGCGAACGCAAGGATCGGATGACGGCTCGCGCTCACGGCACCTTGACGAAGAACGCGGCGTGTCCGTGCGGCGACTCTTCGCTGTCGTTACACTCGTCGTGGAAGTGGAACCGCACGTTCCAGTTGCCGGCCGCATCGAAGCGTACGGGCCCGATCGTGTACGTGCCGGGCGTCGTCTCGGTGGTCGCGACGGCCGTGTTGGGCGCGGGATGCGTGTCGTTCAGATAAATTTCCGCGTACGGCTTCGCTCCGCCGAGCGGCGTGCCGTCCTTCTTCAGGGTCGCGACGATCTGGAACGTGACGTCGGCGTTCTCGCTCACCGCCGTCGACTGCCACTTCACGTGGTACTTGCAGTCGTCGTCGTCGCCTTCGGTGCCCGTCATCGTCGGACCGTAGTCGGGCATGTCGGCGGCACCGCCGTCGGCGTCTCCGGCGTCGCCTTGCGTGCCGCCGGCGTCGTCGCTGGCGACGACATGACACACCGCCGGATCCACGGTGACGAGCTTGCCCGCGCAATGGTTGTCGGTTCCTGCAACGGCGGCCGCCGTCGAGAACGACACGTTCGGTGTGCTGCTGGTCGACGACGAGCAACCCGCGGCGAACGCGGCGGCGGCTGCAATGGCGACCGACCCGGCCAGCGCGGCACGAGACAAACGAAGCGCGAGTGTATCCATGACGTGATGTTGAACCATCGCAGCGCTCACGAGTGCGTGGTCTTTTGACGCACCCTTCATCGTTTCAATGCTTCTGCAGCGCGCAGCCGAGCGCCTTGCCCTCGGCGACGCGCGGCTCCCGGCCGGCCATCAGATCGTCGACCGCGTCACGCAAGAAGGGCTGCGCGTCGTCGTGCAAGCGATCCTTGTCGGAGTCGATTCCGCCGCGATACCGAATGCGTCCCTGCGGATCGAGCACCACCGAGTACGTAGCGTAATCGGCGCCGACGGCGTCGGCGAGCTTGGCGCCGGGGTCGAGGGCGATGGCCGGGAGGCCTCGCTCGGTGGCGGCGTGACTGTCGCGCTCGATGCTCGCCGAGACCTCGGAGTCGACGAAGATCACGCGAACGCCGCGCGTGCCGTATGCGCGATCGAGCTCGACCAGGCGCTGCTCGTGGACGCGGAAGCACGGACAGTGCTCCGAATAGAACACGAGCACGGTGAGCTTCGAGCGCGACAGATCGGTCGGAAGCGTCGTCTTCGCGCCGGTCGTGTCGACGACCGTGAGCGGCGGCCACGCCGGCACGGCGACGGGAGGCGGCGTCGCACACGACGCGAGCGTCACGAGCGTGACGAGCGTGACGAGCGCGGCGAGCGCGAATGCGAGCTTCAAGGTGGTCGGCAGCATCCTCAATACCAAGCGTAGAGCGCCGTCACGGTGAAGCCGATCGTCGCCGGCTGATTCTTTCCGAGCGAGGGGATCGGCGGATTTCCCGAGAATCCGCCCTGGAAACGGAAGTGCTCGGTGACCGGCGCGACGCCGCTGATGCCGAGGATGGGGACGCGTCGCGACGTGCCGCTCTGCTCGACGCCGTTCGTGTCGGCGTTACCTTCTCCCGTATACGACGCGAACGCGGCGATCGCGAAGTCGTTCGGCAACGAATAGGCGACGGAAAGGAGCGCGGTCCACTGCGTTCCGAGCGCACTGTTGATGTCCGGCGCGCCGTTCTTTCCCACCACGGTGCGCGCCGCGCGCTTCGCGACGATGCCATACGCGGTGACGAGCCAGCCGTCCCACAGCTGCTCGAGCGCGATGCCGATGTTCCCCTGGAACGCGCCGATCCCCGTCGCCTTGGTGGCGAGCGCATTGCTGGGGTCATCGTCCAATTCATCGGCCGACTTCCCGCTCGGCACTGTGAGGCCCACGAGCGCCGCGATGCCCGGGATGTAGCGCTCGCGACCGGCATAGAGGAAGTCGTAGCGCGCGCTCACGTTGATGTCCCCGAGGCCGCCGCCGAATTCGGAGACGCCGCCCGCCGTTCGGCGGGTCTCGACGAGCGGGACCAGCACGGCGAGCTGCGCGCGATCGGCGAACGGCAAGCGGACCGCGCCGATCGCGTCCTGCTCGAAGTCCTGCTCGGAGACCCCGCGCGGCGGCGTCGAATAGTGGCCGTTCGAGTCGAACGATCCGAACACGCTCGCCGCGCGCAGCTGGAGCGCCACGAGCGCGTCCTCGTGCACGGCGAGACGGCCCGGCGTGACCGCTCCGGACCCCGCGCAGCAGGCCTGCGCCGCGGCGCGGTCGCTCGCGGATACGAGCGCGACCGTCGTGGCGACAGCGAGCGCGAGACGCTTGGCTCGGTCAGTGGATGTCGAACTGGGGCGCGACATGGTCGCTGCTGGTGCCGCTGATCGTGGTGCGGATCTCCCAGAGCCCCGGCATGAAGAGATTCACGTTGTGGACGTCATAGC
>OUNM011252358.1_pt1 | contig 19707 bp, 24 predicted proteins | sample 1769961 | NCBI WGS metagenome assembly OUNM01 (sample SAMEA3914820, study PRJEB12502) | metagenome | biome: forest; material: soil | place: USA | collected 2012-03-12 | depth 0.3 m
TGCCTGTCCTCCCTTTCGCTGATCTGCACCGCCGCCGCCGTGGAGAATACCTCCCCCTCCTTCACCTCGCACCTCGCCTCGCGGGCCTCGCTGCTCATCCCCAAGTCCCCGGACCGCGCGGTAGCCGACACCGCAGCGAATCTCTTCCCCGCGGGCTGGACCGCCCTGCCCGACGACGTGCACCTGCCCGATCCGCAGACCACGCCCAGCTGTGGCGCGCCAGAGGGCGGGTACGGCAGGTTCGATACCAACGGGGAGAGGTTTGTCGCGCAGGAGCTGCACAAGCGGCGGGATCCGGGGCGGTTTGGCGTCAAGGGGTTTCTGCTGCAGCTTGTTGCGGCTGGGTGGCATCACAAGAGTGCTGCGCAGCTGGGGGAGATGGCGGAGCGGGTGGGGAGGGAGAGGATATTGGTTATGCATGGGACGGAGGACGGGATGATTAGCGTGCCGCATGGGAGGAAGCTGATTGAGTTTGTCAAGCCGGGGAGGGGGTTGATTTTGGAGGGGATGGGGCATGCGCCGTTGGTAGAGAGGTGGGAGTGGTTTAATGGGTTGGTGGGGGAGATGTGTGAGATTGGGGAGAGGTTGGATGGACGGGGTGGGGGGGTGGTGTTGAATTAGATTTTGGAATAGACTTCCTTTCTCTTCATCTCTCTCCCGGTCTGTATCTCTCGCTTTGTCTTTTTCTTTCCCTTTTATTTTGTCTTTTTCTTTCTTTCTCGAACTGAAGGTAGTTTGGAGACGGCATCGCAGCGCAGCAGGGGCAAAACAGCCAGACATACCGACAACTCTTCCCGCGATTCCCGCCGGCTCCCATCCGACCTCTCACCTTTCCGTATGTATTTTCATCCCCGCCGAGGCCCGCTAGGTCCGCGCTCACGTGGAATATATCTCGTGCCACCCGGTGTAGTCATGCCGACGAGCATGGCAACAGATCAGTACCTTCTCAACCGACGCTAACCAGCTGGAACATCAACGGGCGGGGTAATTGTTCGTTAGCCTCGAGAAACTGGTCTCGTGATATTGGGAGGAGTCGTGCTGCGCATCGGCCGCCAGGTATGGGTTCGAGGGATCGAACGTGGTGAATGAGTGTGCTGTCGAGGGACGCGCGGCGATGACAGCGGAGGGGGAAGCGGGAGGGCAACCGCAGTCGGCCGTGGTCCGACAACGCAGTGGCGGTATGGAATCGAGGGCTCGTCCCGCTGGGCTACGTGGTAGAGAGGCCCGGCGTGCCCCGTGGCTTGGGCGGCGCCTGAACATCTCCGCCAAGACGGGAACGTCTTTGGGAATGTCGGCCTTCTTCAGTGTCCTACCCGCGCTTCCGTCCTCGCGCCATCTCCATCAGTCGCAGCATCAACTTCATCAGCGTATTATCCCGACGTCGGCGGAGCCAGTCCAAGACGAACCCAGCCTCCACACCCTAAAGTTCACCGACCTTCAAGATTTACTGTCCCAGCTAAGCCTTCCAGTCCAAACTCTCAGCCCAGCCTTGCCCAAGCTCCCAGGACTCACAAGAACCGGAACCGTCTCTTCGGCTTGGCCGGCCTTCCTTCGATTAAGAGACAACCAAAATTGAAAGCCCCTGCGCTGAAGGTCGATCTGCAAACACATACATCCACGAACCTAACGCCAACCCCACGGGTGCCTTTACATCGTGCTGCTCTTGCCGGACACATCTTCACCGAGTTTTGAATGCGGTGACTTCACTGGCATAAAACGGCGTGCCGACACTTGCTTGTAGCGACTGATATCCGCAGGTCGCTTGCTGCGGGAGTCCCTTGGGCGATCGACGACGGCGTTTTGTTGACGTCAGGCGAAGTAAAGGGCAGACAAGGGACAATGAATACTCGTCCACTTAGTTTCACCGCCAAATGCACGGTTCGCACTCCATATATCGAAGGTAACTTTCATGTTTTCCCTGCTTAAAGTTGACACTTACATCTCTCTTCCAGATGCAGTCCACGACTCAGCTGGGAAGCAGTGCAATGCTCCAAATACACTGCCAGGCCGCACCTCAGATTGCAAATTGGAATGTAAAAACACAGAACATTGTATATCCGCATCTACGTCAGATTTCAGTCAGGGTTCTTCAAGATCAATGTTCGAGCCCGCGCCCCGAGCGCACCACCATGGGCCCCAATCTCCCACTTCTCCCACCCTCTGTCTCTTTACCCCTTAAATATCTCTCTTTAGTTCTTCTCACCCTGAGCCGCCTCCCACGTGAAACTTACCTTTTACACTCAAAACTTCCATTCTTTATTTTGCAGCCTTCTTCGGGCTCTTCACAAGGTTCTATCACCTCGAGCCTTGGTTACTTTGCCTTTCCGTCCCGCCCTCCCACCACCCACCGCAATTATGGGATCCAAGATGTGGCAACACGTTATTGATGCCGTTGATTGCCTTTCGGAGAGCGATGATGGTGACAAGACCGGCCAAGACAGTTTTCAAGGCCCGGAAAAATCGAATGCCGAGGCTCTCCCTCCCTACGAGAGCCTCATCTACATACCCCCCTTGCACGACACCGCCGGCCTTGCCACAGAACGCAGCCAAACCCGATCGCAGCAAGCACTTTCCGAAACCTACTCCAAGTACGGCAGCAATCCAGACTGGGGAAGCCTCTCAATGGTACTGGTCCAGCGTCCCAGCCCCCAGACCAACGCGTCGGTCCCGTGGGCAGCCGTCTTCCGCGTCAAATGCGACGATGTCGCCCGCCTGATGCGGGAGGGCTTCTACTGGTCGGCCGAGAACATCCTACCCGAGGAGGGCTACCTGTCCGACAAGACCGACCCGCAGTGGTCCGCGCTCGGGTTCCGCCACGCCCGCATCTGGACCCTCGCCGACAAGTCCCGCGGCGACGATCCGCGCTGGGTCGCGCAGATCGACGTCCTCGTTCGCGATCCTCGACTGCTCCCGAAGTTTGAGATCCAGGGCCTGTCGAGGCGGAATGTGTGGGCTGCACGTGCTTGGAATCCGCGCGACCAGCGGGTTTATCAGTATCAATACCTCGTGCCGAGCTACAATTGCAATTGTATCTGCGGTGACCAGCCTCTGCATGGTTGGTGGCCGTGGCCAAGGTCGAGAGGTATCCGGCTTTGGACGTCTTGGGTCCGACCGTGGGATGGCGCTAAACGAGTTACGAAGGGGAAGCCGGTTGCTGAATGAGGAGTTGATGGAACCACGTACGTAGGATGGGGGACGCGGTACTGACGGGTGGTTACACTGTTTTGTAAACAGTCACAGTAGCTTGGAAGGAACTTGAACTCGAGGAAACGTATCGGAATTGTGTTTATACATTGCCGGCGGCGGCTTCATCTCATTCTCATCACCCACGGCGCGGGCATGTTCACAAGCCGGGCGACTCCGCGAGTGGTAACCAACACACAAGATGTCAATCTACCAGCCGGCTATCTCATTCACCAATAATACCTGTTCTTGCGTCCCTTTCTATCACTGAACACAATCTCCGATTCCAACTCCTGCCGACTCTCCAGCTCCTTCCTGAAACGCCGGTTCGACAGTTGAAACAGGGAGGTTTGGGTGATGATAGTCACAATCCACACGGCGGCAAGGGAAAGGCAGGCAATCCATGCCTTGCGATAGAGAGGGGCGTCGCTCTGGGTCACTGTCAGCAAGAGAAACGCAGTGAAGTTAGATGGGTTTCTTACGCCTCTGAAGACCTGGTTTCCATAGGTACCGCCGAGGTTGGAGCATCCCACTGTTCATGATTAGCATACCAAGTTGTGGCTTGGTGAGTTGATGTGTCTTACTGTACACCGCGTAAGCAATGGCGCGTTTCTGGGGCGATTTGAAGTTGAGCGAGAGCCAGGTGACGTTGATGGGTTGCCAGGCACTGCGGAGATGGGTTAATAAGGCCATTCCTTGATACCCCATGCTGGGAGCACCTACGGAGTTGACTGCGTAACGAGGTACGCGACATAGAAAGACCAAGACGACTCTGAAGTCACTGGCAGGTTCTGGATATGGGAGAGCAGAAAACAGTCAGACCTGCTCACATTGTCTGGGGATGGAGGCTTACATAAAGGGCGACGAGGCCCGCAAGAGTCCAGAAACCCGAAAATAGGATGGCGTAACCAAAGCGTTTATACCGATCCACGAAAGAGGACAAGATGAGACCAAAGATGCCGGCCAAGATGGGACCCGGGGCATTCAGTAGGTTGGCGTTGATGCTGCTGAATCCCAAAGACTGGATGATGGTAGCGCCCCATGTGGCGAGCCCGTTGATAGATTGCAGGCCACTCAAGCAGGCGATGAGGTACGGCCAAGTAGCCCAATGCAACAAGACGTCGGTTCTGGTGATGAGCTGGTTAGCGAGTCTCACGAATAAGGAAAATGTGTCAAACAAGCACTCACATATCCTTCAGACCAATCTTCATGGAGGATGTGTGTTTCTTATTCCCGTCTTTGAGAATGATCCTCGCAGTGAAAACATCGGCTTCGCGTTCGGAGAACCATCCTCGTACTCGTAGGAGCCCACCAAAGATGTTTCCGGTGTGGTAGGGGGACTTTGGGACGAAGGCAAATGCCAGAGTGCCGGTGGCTGCGGCGGAGGGGTTGTATTAGCCAAATCCATCGCAACGAGCCGAAGACGTATGTTTACCTATCGTTGAGACTCCACAAATGATAAAAATCCTGCAACATCTGAGTTAGCTCTCACGGTAATACATGCGTTAACTCTCCTCTTGGAAGACTGACCATTGCCAACCGCGTATGCCATGCTCACCCTCCAGCCGGAGCGCCCCGGACGAGATCAGTGAGCCGAAAGCAGACGCCACGGACGAGCCGAAGAAGAAGGCGGACGTGCGCGAGGTAATCTCATCCTGCGTGTACCACTGCGAGAGCGTGTAGAGGGCTCCCGGGAGGAAGCCGCTCTCTGCCAGACCGAGGAACAGGCGTGCGGCATACCATCCCCCGGGGCCAGTGACGAAGCACTGCAGGATCTCGACGAGACCCCAGACGATGACCTGTGCGGGGATCCAGACGTGGGGTCCGATGCGGTGCAAGACCACCTGGTGAGGCAGAGTTAGTTGGGGAGGAGGTTGGGATGGGGCATCTGTGAGACTTGCGTTTGATGGGATCTCGAGGAGGACGATACCAAGCCACAGAAGCGACACGCCGGTGTTGGCTTGGTCGCGTGTGATGCCCGTGTCTTTGAGGAAGGTCGATGTCAAAACGCCAGAGACATTGGCGCGATCGATGGCCATCCAGGTAAACATTAGCTGTTGACACAGTTAGCACATTGCTTGCAGTCGAAGGGGTATGCAGAGCGCCTCCCAGAGTCCCAGCAGCCTATACATACAGCAAATAAGGGCAGAAACAGAAAGTCGGCCTTGCGGACAACTCGTGCTTGTTCTTCCCGCGTCCAGCTCACAAGTACTTCTTCCCCGTCCTTGACAATGACTTGGTGAAACAAACCATCGTTTGGATTCTCAAGGTCTCCTTTCCCTCCGTCAGAAAGAGCGGCAGGACTCTCGGGGATGTGGCTCTCCTTGACAATCCCTGGCGACTTCTCGTTCTCCGAGCTCACTTCCCTCGCGGCATCCGTCCCCGCCGTGATGAAGACGGCTTCGGAGTGAAGGCTCTTGGCTGCCATTGTGTTGTCGGATTTAGTGGTGTTCTGAATCACACCGGGCACAGCAGTTTGTCCGGACGGAACGACGGGGTGCGTTGAGGAGTGCCATATATATCATCTCGGGGTTCTCGGGCCAGTCCTGGCCGCTACCGTAAAACCGAAAGCGAGACAAGCAATCGGCCCCTGTCATGGAAGGTGAGGTGCTTACCTTAGGTTGACCCGAGCCAATGGCCCGGGACTATTGCATTGCCGTTGCGGATGCTTCTCTCCCACGCGAAAGCAGGCATTTCCAATCCTCTTGTCGCCTTTACCACTAATGATGTCGTGACTGGTGGCTATGTGGGTTTCATGAGAGAAGGAATGGGAGTGGAAACCCTCGACGCCAAATCATGGGCTCACACTACACCTGCCAGGATCGTTTTTCGGCCGTCGCCTATCTCTCATCCTGTTTCGGCAGATATCCAGTTGCATGGAATGACTCCTTTCTGATTGGAAGGGGTCTGTCGTTGCCGGTGCCCGACGACACTAATCCGACGCGCGAGTCCAAGGAAGCCCAACGCCATCCACACCAAAGTCACGCCATGCATCCTTGGCCAGCATCAGTGTTCCTAGTGATGGAACTGCCCCCACCCCAGTGCAAATACCTCGTGATTCGTGCAGCTAGTTTAACAACTCGGCTCGGAGGTTGGGGCTATTCGCCGAGTCATGTTCATTCGGCATATATATTAATTGGTGGTTGTCGAGACCTGTTGATGCCAAGCTCTGTTGGCAAGCAGTGGATCATCTTCATCTCGTCGATCAACAGCCATGCCGTCAGCAACCCATCCTCCTCGGCCCCTCCCGGCGTATTACATCGGGCATGCTGGAGTCGGTCTTCTCTACAGCGAGACGGAGAACAACCGCATCGTTCAGAATAACCTTCAGGCCATTGGTGATGAGATTCTCGCCTTATCTCCCCGCCCGAAAGCCATTGTGACGTTCAGCGGCCACTTTGAAGCTGGGGAGATTCACGGGCCTGGAGTGATTGAAGGTGAGTAGTCGACAAATGGGGAGGCATCAAAAGACTGCTTGGCGGGCCGAAGGAATTGGAGTAACTGACATAGCACCACACAGTCAACGTCAAAGATGGGACCTACATCCAAGTGAGCAAATATAACGACATCACGAACGTTAGTCAAGTTCCAGCTCTAACTCGTGACTTGAAACACCCCAGCACGACTTCGTCAACGACTTCCATGATTCCCAACCATTCGTCTACAAGTACGATTGGCCGCATCAGGACGCACCCGACCTCGCCGTTGAAGTTTGGAAGCACCTAGTCAAGTCGGGAGTCAAGGCTAAGCGCGTGGAGCGCGGCGTTGACCATGGCGTCTGGGTCCCCTTCAAGCTCATGTTCCCGCCAGAGAAGCCCCTGGATATCCCTGTGATCCAGGTGTCTACCTACCACGGCTACGACCTCGAGAGCCAGATCCATCTGGGAGAGATCTTCGAGTCCCTGCGGTATGTGATTTGGGCTTAGTGATTGGCCTCGAACCTTGCTGACCAGTCGGTTACTAGACATGAGGGGTACCTCATCGTAGGCTCCGGGATGGCTGTGCATTCATTCCCCTCTATCGGGGAGATACAAAGGGCGAAGACCGAAGAGGAGAGGGAGGCCGTTCGAGCAAAGGTTCTCACTGAGTCAAGAACTTTCGATACACATCTGAGAAGCGCTGTTCAGCAACAGGATGCCGGGGCAAGGAGGAAGGCGTTGCTCGAGTTGGAATCTCTCCCCGAATTCAAGCGATCCCATCCGACTGTCGAGGTAAGTTCATATCCAAAGTCTTATCGGCACGCACATTGTCATCTAATTTGGCCGGGTATCAGCATTTCACTCCGCTCCTCGTAGCGGCTGGCGCAGCGGGAGACTCGAAGGCGGAGGCAGTGGGAATCGATGTCGTGGAGCCTGGAATGTCGTACCTGAACCTGCGCTTCAGCTAGTTGGGGGGTCAGAGTCATTTTGAGCCGACCTGTGTTGGAGGAAACTGTCCGAGAGGGAAACAATGTGCTTTCGCAGCAATAGTGTCGTCTCATCATTTCACCGGATCTACTTTCTCTCCCATTTCATTCCCGCCCCCCTCCTCATGCTTCTTCCACCCCAGTTCCTTTCCGTCCTATAGGTCATCACTCAGCCTCAGGCGGACACGGCGAGCCATCCAGCTCCGGATCAGTAGCCGTGGTAACAACACTCGTACCAGACGCCCCACCGCTGCAGTATTGCGTGCAGCCGTTCAGCTCACCATCGCCGCCTTGGATCTTCAGCACCGTGCTGAACCCTGAATTCCCCTTGGTCGAGTCACACGACGCAGTGTACTGCGCTTTGCTTGCGCCGGTAGCACTGCATGTCCCCTTGCTGTTTCCGAGAGTGGACGGGTACTCGATGCTGAACACGGGCTTGCCCTCGGCGATGTACGGCTGGAAATCGCTGCAGAAGCTTGAGTCCCCGCCGCCGTTGAGTGACTTGCAGTCCTCGAGCACGGCAAAGTCGAGAACCCCGCTGAGCTTGTCTACGAGCTCCGGCGCGTTCTTTTGTCCGATCAACATAGTGAAACCGCGCTTAGTGGTCAGGCCGTGGGCGTGTGTGGCAAGTTCAGTGACGAAGGTAACGTAGTCGTCTTCTGTGAGGCTCCAGTTGGTGTTGTTCTCGCCGTCCTCGTCGTTGAGGTAGCCGTCGATGTTGTCTGGGTCGACGCCATCGCACCCCAACTGGTTGGCAAGGGTGATGCGCTTCTTAACCAAATCACGGGCAGTTTGGTTCTTGATGTTGATCCAACGCTCATCGTCAAACTCGGATGAGTTTGGGTCGTAAGTATTTCCAAGGAGGCCACTCTTTGCCCACGTCGACTCGTAGTCACAGTCGCTCACCTGAGCAAGCCCTGCATTGAAGTAGCAGATGAGGATGGCATTAGGGTTTTTGGACTAGGGCACAACTTAGCATCTCAATGGAGAGCCTATCAACACAAAGACATACGTGAAGATAGTCGACGATTCCCGGGGTACGGGCGACGTGGTAGAGGTCAAGATCCCAGACAACTGCATCCGTGGGCTGGATGGCCGCTTCTATGTTGATGGTGTTTTGAATGACGATTTGCCACTTGACTCCAATCTGGAAGTTGGGAGGGACGTTCAATTTGGCTAAAGCCCTCTGGAGAGACAGGGCAGTGGCGAGAAGGGCGGCGTGCTTCATGTTGAGAAAGGCCAAAAGGTCCGCTGGATGAAGGCTTGCGTTGAGCGATGTGGGCAGGTAATTGGGGGTGAAGAATGTGGAAAGAAACCCCGGCGATGAACAGTAGATACTTATACACATGAAAACACTACCTAGATATTGAAACGACCTCAATACCATCTGATCCGGGTGGCTATTCCCCAGGCCCTGACACCCCAGTGTGGGATGTCGTGGCTTGTTTCACAAACTGAAGGAGCCGAACTTACGGATCCTTCAACCAGGTTCAAGACGACTAAAGCGCTTGGCGACGGCACTGGAATTTGGTTCCTGATTTGCCGCACACGATCGGCTTACGCCGTGGAACTGATAATCGCCCAGTCGGAAGCAGAGGACGGATTACAAGATCTCGAATAACCCCCAACTCCTTTAGCCCATCCTCGTGGTGCGGGTAGCGAGCAAGTGAAAAGCTCCATGGTTGAACACAACGGCGAGTCTTTCCAGCACGTTCAGTGATTAAATTTGATGTGTAACTAATTATCTTTCTCACCTCAAAATCGGAGAGTCTCCCCCGCCGCTACCGCGCCACTTCCGCATCATTTGGGGCGAGTCTCTTTTTCTGGGATGGGCTGAATCCTCCAGCCCAGTGCCGAAAACAGGGGCGCGGACTTGAGACTAACAACGGCGCAAAGGGGTTCAGGGCCATTTTCATCGACCTCGACATCCATATATGGCATTGTCGTGCCTTTTTCTGTTTTTAGTGGAGTGAGATCAGATACCCAAAATCCACGAATTTCGGGCATCCTCCACCGGACGGGGCGTGCTCAGCTTAACTGAGCTTCGGCATGATCATCTCCCTCCCACTCCCTGATTATTACGCCTTATCTAGCGCCACGGCATCTTGAATCATGTTTGTGCATCTCAAATTAGGAGTTCAGCTAGCAAAGTAACATTGCTCTGGTACCAGCCTGTTCATTGCTGCGAAACATCGCTTTTCATATTACAAGACCCCAGATTAACATCTTCCACCTATTATACTCCTTACAGTTTGGTCAACTCTGGTGTCCCTTCTGCCCGCGGCAGGGAGAACTTGGTCTCAATAAAGACCTTCTGAATGTTGTCCTCCCTGGCGTTGAACTTGTAGTAGACCTTGTCGATATCCTCGATGCGGAAGCGGTGCGAGAGCATCTGTGTGGGATCCAGCGCTCCAGTCTGAATCTTGTGTAGCAACCCTTCCCAGTACTTCATCACAGGGGCTTGCCCATTGCCGATGAGCCGAATCCCACGTTCCATCAGAGATCCAATGTTGAAGTGGTTGGTCTGGGCAAGAGTCAGCATGTGTAAAGGGGACAGAGGCCATGCAAGGCCATGGAAACGTTGCCGCTTACATATCCAACGTAAACACCGGTCACGCCCGCGCGCCCGTAGTTCCTCACGCCTTCAATCATCTCGTTCAGGATCTCGCTCGTGTCTGTCTCAGTGCCAAGCGAAATCTCGAGCCAGTGCAGCCACCCCTTGGCGTACTCGCCAGCAGCGCACTCGATGGCCACATCAGGACCGCGTCCGCCACACATCTCCTTGAGCTTGCTAACGACTGTTTCCTTGTTGGTGACGCCGAAGCTGAGCTTCTTGTAGTCGATCACCTCGAGTTTATCCTTGTGCTCGGCTGGCCAGCGCTGCTTGATGGCGGAAATTCGGGGTTCCGTGTCCACAAAGATGACCTTGCTCGCTCCCTCGCCGACGGCAAAAACTCCGGCCATTTGACCAACGGGTCCGGCACCAAAGATGGCCACCTGATCGTTCGGGTAGACAGCTGTGTCTTTGACGGCGTTGTACGCAGTGGGGAGGACGTCGGACAGATACAGGGCTGGCCATGTCAGACTGACTCAACATCAACAGAGGCGGGTAAAACATACCTTTCTCATCGGGCACATCATCTGGAATCTCCAAGAGATTGGCATCCGCAATCGGGACACGCACATACTCTGCCTGCCCTCCAGCAAACCCGCCCGTAAAGTGCGAGTATCCAAAGAAACCGGCGGACTGGGCGCCGTACATGGCCTTGGCGGTTGTGTTGGAGTTAGTCTTCTCACATTGAGATGAGAGCTTCTGCTTGCAGTAAAAGCACTGTCGAGACGGGTTGTTAGCGATCACAAGACACGCAGCGAAAAGGGGGCAGTAGTTGTCAGATCTTACCTCTCCACATGTGATCTGGAACGCAGCGACGTATCGCTTGCCGATTTTGATCTTCTTCACCGCCGGGCCAACTTGTTCAACGATGCCGCAAAACTCGTGCCCGAGAATGTCTCCCTTCTGCATCTGGATGACCGCTCCTGTTGAGAAGTTAGCACCTGAAGCATTGGTTACAATCTGCCAGTTTCATACCATGCAGCAGATGAAGGTCACTCCCGCACACAGTGGACCCGGTAACCTTCAAGATGACATCTCCGTCTTCGAGGATTCGGGGCTTGGGAACATCCACTATTGCATCCGTTAGTACTCAATGACAGTACCTATCACTCGTGCAAAAGGAAGACGACGACGAGGCTCAAAACCACATACCGACTGCGACCTTCTGCTTTCCCTGCCACACCAAAGCTTTCATTGTTTCATTCGGATCGCCTACTCCTTCGTAGTTGGATACATCCTGCTTGATGTACTCTTTCTGGTGGCCGATGACCTTTTCGGCCAAGTAGGCTGCTTGAGATGTTGCCATGATATCTAGCTGTTGGTTGGATGAATGCTTGAGATTTCACGGCTAGTGTGAGGAACTCGCCTTCTGTTGGTGTCGGACGGTAGGTTGGCATGGTATGGCTCAAGGTTTTATAAGCGGTAATGACCATCTTTGTTCCCCTCCTTGCGAGACCCTGTAAAATGCTCAAGTGGGGCGACGTCATGGTATAATCTGGTTCACCTGGACACCGTCATCAACGTCAGAACGCCTCCATTTGCAATTCCATTGGGTGCCTGATCAGATAGAGCGGAGAGCAGATGAATGGGCATGACGGTGTGCGTGTCATAGGCGGATGAACCCGCGCGGCTAGATGCTTGGTATGTTCTGGGCCATGGCCACTTCAGATCAGTTGCGGTCCGGAAAACCTGTTTCGACTTTCAAATATGGAGCAATTTCGGATTGTCAACTTGAAGCTCCTGAGGAGCGAGGCAGCTCCAGGCTTTGACCCGCTTTGAAAACGACAACTCTCCGACTTTCACTTAGAGCTATCATAGCCCATTTTGTCAGCAACTGGTTGTCTACTCTGAGCCAATTGAGCATCACTGAAGGCCATTGTTAGGCCCCGTAAACTGTGAAATTGATGGCGTTTTGAATTCTCAGAAGAATCCAATGACGTCATGGAAAAGAGTTTGGTGTCACATCGCGAGACAATAAGATGTGGGATTCAACCGGACCGGCCCACAATTCTCACCCACACCGTTGCCGAGTTATCCATTACGAGCCTGGTGAGCCTAGTGGTACTGTGCGGTAATGTCTCTTTGCGGTGATTTCGCTCGACGTGCGAAGGCGACTTTTGAGTGCCTGATGTAAGGAGACATTTTGTGTGTCTTGAAAAGTACGCTTGCTTCAGTCAGGTATCGTCAGCTGATATCTAACTACCTGAGAACGCGTTGCTAGCGTTGGCGTTGGACTTGGGTGAGTTTAATGTGAAAGACTGTCTCTGCCGCCTCAGTTGCCGAATACCCTCTTGAAGGACGGCGGGGAAACAGCCATACAATTACTCCAGGTGCGAGGTCTACGTTCTGGCTTTTAACCTCCTATTAAGATCTTCTTGCGTAGGTACGGTAATGAAAAGCTGTAACATGCTCCAAACCCAGTGTGACAGCTAGCCTAGAAACATTCTCTTCTAGAAGGGCTGACCAAGCAATGTTACACGTCTCGGGTGCTTGGACTATCACGAGTTCGGACTTTCTCGCTGGTGGTCGGATAATTACCGAGGTGGTGGCCCTCCCGGCTCATTTGCGGCTGCATGAGCCTCTAATCCGTCTCGCCGGATGGCTACCATCGATAAGTGCCGGCATTATCAGTCACGAGCCAGGATACTCGCGGGATATTGAGAGTAATTGTGTGATGGGCACGCCATCCAACCACTTTGCTTCCCGGTAAAGTGTGGAACAGGGCGTAGTTCTTGGTCACGCTGCCCATGGGACGTTGATTGAATTGATCAGCTACGTACCTGATATCACTTGAGCATAAAAGGCATGACGGCGCTTCTCAAAGCTGTCAACCTTGCCTACCTCAGAGAGAGCCTACTGTGAAGGTTTTAACCTTCAACATGAAGACCATCAGGCCTGCCCTCGGTACGATAATTTTAGGTCTGCTACTTGTCTTCTACCAAGAAGTGTACGGCCTTACAAACGCGTGTTCAAAGTTTGTCACAGCGAAGTCTGGAGACACATGCTCTTCGATAGCGATTTCTGCCGGCATTGGTGTCGCTGACTTCCTTCGCAACAACCCATCCGTGAGCAGCTGCGACTCACTCAGCGTGGGTAGCACATATTGTGTTGACCCTACGGCACTGCAAATCAGCCCAGAAGGACAATGTGGCGGCAATTTCACATGTCCCGGGTCCAAGTATGGACAGTGTTGCTCGGAGCACGGTTGGTAGGGATCAGAACACCCGTTGCCTGCTAGTGGAGCAAGCATCTGACAGATTATCAGGTGTGGAAGCTCGAGTGACCACTGCGGAGCTGGCTGTAATCCAGCCTTTGGTGACTGCTCGGCTCCAAGTTCGAGCTCGCTACCGCCAACAAGCGAGCCACTGAGCTGCCCTCCGAGTGTTGTGCCGTCCTGCCCGGACCCAGGAAGCGTGCGCTCCACGGTCCTCATCACAGAGACGGTTCATAAAACCATTACAGATGCCAGTCTTGTGACGCTGAGGACAACAAACACCATTCTCGCAACATCACTCATCACTTGGACTTCAACCTCGACCTTGACTTCGACGGCCACTTTGACTTCGACGGCCACATTGACTTCGACGGCCACCTTGACTTCGACGGCCACCTTGACTTCGACCACCATCTCAACTTCGACCGCCATCTTGACTTCGATCACCAGCTCGACTTCAATCGCTACCTTGACTTCGATTACCACGTCGACTTCGATTGCCACCTTGACTTCGACGGCCATCTCCACTTCGACTGCCACCTTAACATCGACCGTCACTTCGACCCAGAGTGTGCAGAGGACCGTCACGGTGCTGTTCCGGACTACAAGCACTTTCCTCGAAACCAGCACTCAGACAGTGTTCAAAACCAACACGCTTCCGCCCGAACTCAGCACAGTCACCATCACAGTTACTGTCATCAGCGTCCGGACAAGTTTCATCCCCGTCCCTACAACCTTCACGGCCACGGCGACTGTCGATGGCCCGACAAAGACGGTAACAAGACTCATCATCTCGATATCCTCCTGTCCCTCATTACCAACGGAGACGGCGCGGATTACAAGAACGGTCACGGTGACAGAGAGCGGGGGTGGTGATCCCGATCCGGGTTGGACATGGGGGTGGAGCAGGACAAGACGAACATGGGCGCAAACTCGGACGGTTAACGGACAGGTCGAGGAGGAAGTTGACGTGGAGGTTTACGTCGGTGGTCGGAAGAAAGTGGCTGAGGCTTAGTCTACCTGTGGTCAACTCTTTCCTTGGAATCATCGGTAGCGATCGTGGTGCAAGGAAATATTCATTAATCTAGACCTTAGGTTTGTTGGAATATTAGGTAGTACTAGACATCAAGTCTTCACAATGGAGCTCGGAGAGCATTTTGCGAAGAAATCGCAGGGCTTACTAGTTCCTGCAGCCCTCTATCCAGGACCAGCAGTGGAGGGAGTATTGAAGGCGGACTCGGTTGAAGCTTCGCCACACTCCATCCCCGAATCAGGCTGGTCTGTCTTTGGCTTTGCCTTGCTCTGTCGGTCATTGGCGGCTGGTGGCGGCCACACGGCAAGTCACGAGACGTAGGGCTGAATTGTCGGCAGATTTCTGCCTTGAACCACCGTTCCATGTCATCTCATCTCACCTAAGGTACCTCTTCCACTTCGCACGCACCCTAGAACACCACATGACAACTCGTTCTACCTTGGCTCATACACATCATGGCTTACGCACTTCCCTGGTGCGAGCTATGCAACGGGTTGAAGAAGAAGGACGAGAGCTACGCGCGGATCGCCTTCGATATCGAGCCTGCCCAGCTAGTGCACTCGGCGCGCGTTGGGGGGTGCACTTGCTGTACGGTCATGCTGGCAGCTGTTGAACAATTCGGGTGGGCGGCGTGGAGCAACCCAGGTACAGGTCAGCCGCTCCTTTGGAATCCGGTGGACCAGGTTGCGCGGATATACGCCTACAGCCAATCCAGCGACGAGGAGACGCTCTTCCTCGAATTGTATCCGAAAAATGAAGAGCCGAAACGTACTTTGGAACTTTTTTTTCCAGAGTCAGGAAAGCGTCAGTTCACCCATTCCCACAGCGTGGAGGTTGGTACCAGGTTGGTGCCAGGTTGGATACGCCAGCTGACTGTTATCAGACTCTAAATCTCTCCCTGCGCGCGTGGTACAGCCGCGACCGTCACGGTCAAACCACCCGCTATCCCTGGCTGGGCTTCAATGGGTCCGCATGCGACTGCAGACTTGTCTGGCACAGCATGGCCAATGTCCGCGCGAGCGAGAAGCCGTGCTCCCAAAACGGGTTCTAGAGTTCCGAGAGTCATCGCCAGGTGTGATCGTGGTACGCCTCCGGACACGATCTCACAGCAGAACGAAGAAGAAGTTTGCGGCCCTCAGTTACTGTTGGGGATCACACCAGAAATGCATCACCACGAAGGCGACGCTAAAGGACCATAGAAAAGACATTGCTTGGTCTAAGATCCCACAGACGTTCCGAGACGGCATCCGCTTCTGCCTCGCAATTGGAATCCACCACCTGTGGATCGATGCGTTGTGCATTGTTCAGGACGACCCGGCTGATTGGCAAGTCGAATCCGCGCGAATGGCCGACATCTACCAGAACGCCGAAATTACCCTCGCAGCGACACATTCGAGCTCCAGCTCGGGAGGCTGCTTTCCAGAGCACTATAGCCTGGTTGCCGAACGTAACCTGTTGTTGCCCGATGAGATCCCGGATCTCTGGCAAGGCATCAGGTTTCGCGAGAAGGCCCGGCATTGGACCATACCACTCCCCAAATCGTCCTCGCAGTCCTACCCCCTCCTCACACGCGGCTGGGCCTTCCAAGAAAGGACCCTGGCTCCCCGTGTGCTGCATTTTTGCAGCGACGAGATGATTTGGGAGTGCAACTCCGTCGCTATCTGCGAGTGCGGCAGCTTGCCTCAGTTGCCTGCCACCGACAGGGCGCGAGCCATGTTTGACGCCATTGCCGAGAGAGGAGTTCTCACCAAGCTCTGGAAGATGAAGACAGGCAACCTGACGCGGTATCCGACAAAGCACAGCAAGAAGCTGGACTGGCGGGTCCAGAAGGATCGATCGATTGCCTCGCAGTGGTGGCATCAGGTAGTTGAGCAGTATTCCTCGCTTCTCTTGTCCAAAGAGACGGACCGTCTCCCGGCTCTCTCGGGCATCGCCGCCAGAGCCAAGCCTCATCTCGGACAGTACCTCGCAGGGCTGTGGAGCAGCACCTTTGCGTCGGACCTCCTCTGGAGGGCAAAGCAGCTGGAAGTCGGAGTCGGGACCACGGCCACGCCTCAAGGTCCTTCATGGTCCTGGGCGTCGCGCGGAGGTGCGATTCGCTATTGGAATGACCTCCTGTGGGTCGATGGCTGGCTTACGCAGATGCTCATTTTCCAATCCAAGTCTGTGAAACCCGCGGGACGGAACCCGTTTGGTGAGGTGGCGCCAGGTAGCGAGATCGTCATCGAAGGCCATCTTTTTCCGGCAATTGTGCAGTATGTGTGGAGGTGGATCTCGTTGCCTGGAAGGGACCGGTGCAAGGAGCACGATCCGCTCAATTACTTGATTGATTTCGGTCTCGAACTGCCGCTCCTCGCGGACTACGTGCTGAGCGAGGAAGGTTCCTACCACGTACCCGATGGCACAGCGGTGAGAATGCTGCTAGTACATCCGAACGTATGTCTCGTCTTGATGCCGTTTGAGGGTGTTTCGGCTCTTTTGCCAACATATCGGCGCATTGGCATTGTGAAAGAGTCCGCAGCATTGTATGAAGTTTCTGAATACGAGGGTGAAGGTTTTGAGGGCCGGATGCTTGGGTCAAGAAAGGAGCGTATCAGAATAGTTTGAAGGAGCAATTATTGGAAATGACCGTTGTAATCAGCCACCGGCGGTATCTTCGCAACTCCTCAGTAGCCTTCCGTCGTTGCTTATCAACATGTATAAGGTAAGGTACCTGCATACCTAGGTACCAGCTGCAGTTGCGGTAGAAGTAGTTCAAGGGTTGGGCCGATGATTAAGGGTACCTAGGTACCTAAGTACCTACCAAGGTACCTTGAATGGCTAGGTACCTGTAGTTACCTAGAGAATAAGGTAACAATGGCGGAGACTGAACCTCGGGTACCGAGATATGGAGGGAAACATATCCACCACGACCCACGGTGGCTTCTATTCAAAGAACTCGACCTGTTCCAGCCTCAAAGCCTGATGGTCCAGATATTGCTGCGCTTGAAGCTTGAACGCGTCAAGATCACTCCTGACATAGAACCGATGCGCCCAGTCACCCGACCTCGCAATCCCAACCCACCTGCGCTGGCCAGCCTCCACGTAGGTAGTGAAGTACGACAGCCTCTTCCCCTCGGAGTCAAACAACCTCTGTACCTCTGTCGTGAACTCCCCCAGACTGTTGCTAATCCACCAGTGATTCGCCCAGGTCGCTTCACCCTGCGTAATTCCCAGCCAGAACCGCGTGGTGCCCTGCAGCCAGGTGGTGACGTTGATCAGCCGCTGGCCCTGGTTGTCGAACAGGCTCTGCGCCTCGGCTGAGAAGGCCGCGAGGTTGTCGTGGACGATGAGCCGGTTGGCCCACGTCCCGGCGCGGGAGATGCCGACAAACTTCTGCGCTCCGCCCTCGAGGAACGTGTGTGCCCAGGCCAGGCGCAGACCTTTTGTGTCGAAGAGTGTTTGGATTTGCTGCTCGAAGCTTGCCAAGTCGTTGCTCACCCACCACTGGTTTGCCCAGGTCCCTTCGCGTGCCACCCCAGCCCATCGGCGCTGTCCATTCTCCACATAAGTGGTCACGGAGATTAGGCGCAAGCCCTTGTGGTCGAAGAGGTCTTGAGCGGTCGCTGAGAAGGTGGCGAGGTCCGAGCTCAGAATGAGTTGAGACTCCCAGTCGCCGCTGATGGAGAAGCCGGCAGCGGGGCAGGGGAAACCAGGGACGGTACTGCCGGCGGGCCAGATGGCGACGACGTCCTTGGGAATGCCTTGCTTGTTGAGCTTATACCACGGACCGGTGTTGGATGGGGGCGCCGTAATCAAGGTCTTGTCAATGACCCAGGCGTCTCGGAACGGCAGGGGGCGCAGAGCAAAGTCAGACGCGCGCTCGGCTTCGATGTGTGTGTGGGGGTTGGTCGAGTTGCCCGAGTTACCTGCGCGCCCCAACTCCTGGCCCTCGAGCACCTGCGCGCCGGCCTGCTTCAGGGCCGCCGGGATGGAGTCCTTCCGGAAGTGGCAGTACCGAATGACTTCGGTCCCGTGGCGCACGAGGATGTTGTTCCCCGTGCCTGGGTTAGTCGTCGGCGTCGGAAACTTGCCCAGCTCCGTGTTCTCGTCCAAGGTGTCGAACCAAGAGACAACGGTACCGTCCGCCGCCGCCCTCACCGGCTTGCCCCAGATGCGATAGTCCGCGTTCTTCTTGCCGTCGGTGCCAGGGAGTATCTCAGACCACGCGTGAGTCGACTGGTCCCAGCCGACAGCGCCGATGTCGTGGGCAAAGATCTGCGTGCCGCCGGTTCCGCCGTTTGCCCAGTGGACAGCAGACGTTTGCATGTACTCAGTGGCGCGGAGGTCGCCGGCGGCGAAGATAAAACGGTAGGCATCTCCGGCAACTGGGCTCTTGTGGGACGCCAGGGGCAGTGTCAGGGTAGCCGGGTCAGCGAAGTCCTTCGCGGTGATGTCGATCCGGATTTGAGTAGGTGGGGTGCCGGTGAGATAGATGGTATTGCTCAGGCCGCCAGCGATTGCTCCGTTGGACCAGAACAAGCCCGTTCCGGCTGCCAAATTAAGGGAGCTGTCGAGGTTGACATCTTTCATAGTCGAAGCCGGCTGGATAGAGCCGGGGAAACTGAACTTGATGCCTGTCACATTCACCGCGGTGGCGCCGGTATTATCAAGACGGAGGCGAAGAACAATTTTGGCCCCTGTTACTCCTCCTGACTGATCTGCTCCGAGAGGCAAATACTCGGCCTTGCCGGCCTCAAAGGGCTCAACAGCGATCTTGATATTGGGTGGTGCCATGGTTGTTACCTGGTCACGGGCGTTGCGCTGATGTGGACTTGTGTGTGCTGGATTCGGTATTGGGATTGGTGCTGAAATTATCGGAAATTGGAGAGAGGTCAGACTCTTCTTGCCCTTTAAATATGTAGGTAGGGATGGATTGAGTCATCTGCCTTAGCAGCCTAGCATGCCGATAAAAGGGACAGCTCCCATGTCCGATGGTCTAGCCTGAGACCCGCACGGCTGAAGGTTTAAGCCAAGCAAGGGTGTAGTTCCAGAACTTGTGCCGTAATACACGTTTTCCAAGTGATTGCACATAGCCACAACGTCCGTCTGCTGTTTTTTATTCCAGTCTCCATCGGGTTTGAGAGAGCCAAGTTATCCCGAGTTTGCTTACGACTGTTCTAACGTGCATGATAAGCGAGCGAGACAGATAAGCGAGCGAGACACTCTCTACCACTCTATAATAACGATCCTAAATTGTAATACAACAAGACTATCAA
>OUNM011009902.1_pt1 | contig 19705 bp, 11 predicted proteins | sample 1769961 | NCBI WGS metagenome assembly OUNM01 (sample SAMEA3914820, study PRJEB12502) | metagenome | biome: forest; material: soil | place: USA | collected 2012-03-12 | depth 0.3 m
CAACAACAGCACCGGCAAGTCCACCATCACGCTCGTGGATGTGGACACGGAGGAAAAAGCCCTCATCGGCTGCGGCATTTCCGGCAACGAATCCGCCAGTGTCGAAGACATCGTGGGCATGGATGAGACCGTGCATCGCATCACGCTGAAGAAGCCGGGCGTGGAAGACCGCGCCCAGTTCTTCTCCGGCCTTGCGCGCTGCCTTGACCGCAACATCGGCCTGAGCAAAGGCCTGCAGCTTCAAAGCAACCGCGTGCGCAGCCCCCGCTACAAGGGCGTGATTGGCGACATGGTGTGCTCCATCGCCGCCGGTGAAAAGCTCAGCGAGGCGATGGGCAAGCATCCCGACCTGTTCCCGGATTCCATCCTCTCCCTGATCATGGCCGGTGAAGAGGCGGGCCAGCTCTCCCGCGTGTGCCGCCGAATCGGCAACTCCGAGCGCAAGGCTTCCAAGATCATCTCCAAGCTCAAGAACGGCCTGATCTACCCCGCCGTGGTGATCGTGCTGTCCGTGATCGTCGTCATCGTCATGAGCTTCACGCTGGTGCCCGCGATGGCCAAGCTGTTCGAATCCTTCCACGCCCCGCTTCCCCTCGGCACCCGTGCCCTCATTTTCTTCTCCGACATCCTGCTCAAGCAGCCGTACCTGGCCATTCTGCCTTTTGTGGGCCTGTATTTCTTCTTCAAGAACTGGGGCCGTTTCTGCTCCCAGCACTGGGTGCAGGATGTGGCGCTGAAGCTGCCCAAGATCGGCACCATTGTGCGCAAATCCGCCGCGGCCCTGAGCTTCCGCACGCTGGCCATGCTTGTGGATGCCAACGTGCGCCTCTCCAGCGCCCTGGCCATCACCTCGCAGGCCTCCACGCACTACCATTACAAGGTGCTCTTTGACAAGCTGGGCGAGCACATCGCCATCGGCCGCACCATGCATGAAGGCTTCCTGATCGAATCCCACTGGCTTGGGCCCGATGCCCGCACGATCTGCGGCCTCATCGAGCTGGCGGCTGAAACCGGCACCGGCACGGAAATGCTCAATGAAATCGCCGATGACTACGAGGAGGAGCTCGACTCCCTGGCCGGCCAGATCGACAAGATCATGGAGCCGCTCACCATCATGTTCCTGGGCATCGTCGTGGGCTTCCTGATCTATGCGATCTATGGCCCGATCTTCAGCCTGGGCGACGTGATCCTGCCGAAGAAGCACTAGGCCGCGGCCTGTGCGGAAAATGGACTGTTCAGACCGGCCGCCGGGCACCTGCCCGCGGCCGGTCTCGTCATGCCTGGCGGAAATTTTTGCGGTGCGATCCGGTCGGATTAGGTCGGATTGAGCCGGATGGGGTGAGTCAGGACGCACCAGGCGCTCCGCTCGTGGGCAGGGGGAGGAACATCCCTCGGCGCGGCGTTTCGGCATGCTGACGGCACGCTTCGTCAGGGCGGTGTGGGAAAGGTCCAGGGCAGTCATTTTCACCCGTTCGAGTGGGAATCTCGAGGGGCAGAGTCCAGTGGTTTTTTGGCGCTTCTGGGGAGCGAGACAGTACCTGAGGATGAATCCTCGCTATGACACAAGGTTCAGATGGAGGGCCAAGCAGGGCCGCATACCTCGTTGAATGCCTTGTGCCCCACTGGGAGCGGCGTGCATCTTGCCGCCGTCAAAAGACCTGCGGCGCAGCCGCGACAAGCCAGAGAAGCTGTGGAGTATTGCCAGGCGATCTTAGGGCATGGCGGCAGCGCCGCAGGTTTCCGGCGGCGGCAAGATGCGCCCGCTCCTTGTGGGGAAGGCTGATCGGGCAGGGCTTCCAGCAGTTGTCCAGACCACCCGCTTCTGACAGCTCCCCAGATGGTCCGCAGTTTCTCTTCAGGCCAACGGCCCATAAGCGCTAACTTAACTAGCATGGCGCCGTCAAGGGCATAAGGCGGCATTGAACCGCAGGGCGGTTCGAGCATCCCCTGTCAACTGCTGTGCAAACCCCGTTAAGTTAGCGCCTATGGGCCAACGGCCTGAGCGACAGGGAGCGCCGCCGCTGGAAGGTCCACGAACGGCCTCTACGCTATAAGATGACATCGGAAGCAGGGGACCTGTTTCCACCTCTCCATAGCATCGTGCCTTGCACCGGAAGCCGGAAGCCACGATAACGGGCGCGTTCCAAATCTGTCATGCTTCTTGGGTATCGAATCCGTCAAAAATCCATCCTGTGGCCGCTGGTGGTGGTGATGCTGCCGGGATGGCTGGTGCTGGTGGCGCTGGTGCGGCGGCCGGCGGCGGACTGGCATGTGCGCATGGCCTTCCGCGAACGGGTGGCGCAGGTGATGCGGGCGTATGACTTTGCGGAGTGGGACCTGCAAACGGCGGCTCCCGTTTCGACGGCGGAATTGCGGGCCAGGGTGGAAGACCTGTACCGCCAGTGGCACGAGGCGGGGCTGCGCGATGACTCGGAGCTGGTGGACGAGGCCCTGGTGTGGCTGCGATTTGGCGAACAGGCGCGCGCGGCGGAACGGCTGGCCGAGGTGGAGAAGCCGGAGATGGCAGGACCATTTTACACGCTCACAAAAAAGCTGGCGCAATCGCCGCCCGCAGCGCCGGGCCAGGCATGGAAGCCGCTGGAGGCGGACCTGGAGGAGGTAAAAAAACTGGCGCGGAGCTGGCCTGGGGATTGGTACCTAAGCCCACTGGGACAGGCAACCACCGACCGAAGGCCTGACATGGCCAAAAATGAGGCCAGGAACGGCTGGCTGCTCAGCCAACGGCTACACGTGGCCGACCTGCTGCTGACGGGGCTTGGCATCCTGGCCCTGCTCCTGGCCTGGCCGGCCTGGCGTACGCTGGGCGGGCCCTGGCGGGTATGGCCCTGGTGTGAGCGAATGCAACGGCTATGGCCGATGGCGCTGGTGCTGTGCGCGCTGTCGCTGCGCGGCCTGGCGCTGCTGCTGGGCGGCACGGTGGCGCGGATGCTGGTGCCGCTGGTCTCGACGGCGGGGCAGCACGATTTCCTCGTGGTGTACACGTTGCAAACGAGCCTGAACTTCGCCTTCGGCATGGCGGTGGCGGTGGCGACGACCTATGGGGTGAAGGAGTTCATTGCCGGCGGCTGGGGCACGCTGGGTGAGGTGCTGGGGTTTGAATGGGCGGATTTCAAGGACCGGCGGCTGTGGCTGGTGGCCTTCCCCTGCGCGGTGGCGCTGATGTCCGGCCTGGAGCCGCTGGGGCCCTGGCTGGAGGCTCATCACCTGGGAGCCGGCGGACTGTACGATTCGCTGAGCCGCTCGCCGGCGGGCTACCCGCTGCTGGCGGCGGTGCTGAGCGTGATGCAGGCGGTGCTGGTGGCGCCCCTGATCGAGGAAATGATCTACCGGGGCTTTCTGCTCTCGGCCTTGCGCAACGGCCTGGGAACGGTGGGCGGAGTGCTGCTTTCAAGCGCGATCTACGCCCTGGCGCACGGGGCGAGCCTGACGGGAACGATCACCGCGTTCTGCTATGGCATCGGTTATGCATTGCTGAAGCTGCACACCGGCCGCCTGGGAGCGGCGATGGTGATGCACGGGTGCGTGGCGCTGATTGGGGTGGCGGTGGTGTTGATACGCGGAGGATGATAGGCCCTCGTCCATGCCGTCCATAAGGTCCATGCCGTCCATCGGGTGCATGGACGGCATGGACCTTATGGACGGCATGGACGAGGGCCTATTGAAAGCTTGACGCCCGCCCGCCGCTCTGATGCAATCGGACGCATGAAAACGATCCATTCTTTTCTGGCGATGATGGTCCTGGCCATGGGGCTGGGGGCGGGCCAGGTGCGGGCGAATGACATCAATTCCATCTTCCAGCAGGGGCGCACGGCCTATTACAAGGGGGACTTCGAGCTGGCGAAAAAGCTCCTGGACCAGGTGCTGGCGGCGAACCCGAACCACTTCGAAACGAAGGCGATCCTGGCGCAGATCGCGGTGCAGGCGAAGAAGGGCGGATCGCTGCAAAAACAGTACGCGGCGGTGATCATCCCCAAGTTTGACATCACGGATGTGACGCTGACAGAGAGCCTGCAGGCGCTGGTGATTCTGGCGAAAAATGCGTCTAACGGCAAGGTGCAGCCCAACCTGATCGTGAAGACGCCGGAGCTGAACACGGGCAAGATCACGCTGTCGCTGCACGACATGCCGTTGACGGAGGTGATCCGCTACCTGGGGGAGATGGCGAACGCGAAGGTGACCTGGGACCTGCACGCGGTGGTGTTCTCTGGCGCCGCTGATTGACGGGGAACAGGGGCGCGGCACCAGTGTGCCATGCCCCTGACCGTTGAAGCTTCCCCATCCCCTCCCCTGCTCCAGCGGCGCATCGCGCTGATCACAGGCGGTGAAGGCGGGCTGGCGAAGGCGCTGCGACTTCACCTGGAAGCGGAGGGCTGGGAAGTGCATGCACCCGGCAAGGCGGTGCTGGATGTGACCTGCGGGACATCGGTGACGGCGGCGTTTGCAGAGCTGGACCGGCTGGACCTCATCATTAACAACGCGGGGGTGATCGAGGATGACCTGATGCTGAAGATGACGGAGACGCAGTGGGACCACGTGATGAAGGTGAACCTGGACGGTGCCTTCCGCTGCACGCGGGCGGCACTGAAGCTGATGGTGAAGCAGCGCGCGGGGCACATCATCAACATCGGCTCGATGTCGGCCCTGAACGGCCCGGCGGGCCAGGCGGCCTACGCGGCGGCAAAAGCGGGGCTGATCGGGCTGACGCGCAGCACGGCGCTGGAATACGGCGGGCGCAATGTGCGCTGCAACTGCGTGCTGCCGGGCTTTCTAGAGACGAAGATGACGCGGGCGGTGCTGGCAAAGGACCGCGCCGGGGTGCTGGAGCGACACGCGCTAGGAAGGCTGAACACGCCGGAAGAGGCGGCGCGGTTCATCGTGATGCTGGACCGCTTTGAGCATGTGTCTGGCCAGGTGTTCCGGGTGGACAGCAGGGTGTGAGAGAGAAGGCAGGAGACAGAAGGAAGGAGACTGAAAGCCCGGGCTTCGGCAAGCCTCTTCACGGTCCTCCTTATATCGTGGTGAGTTGAAAACAGGATTCTGCACCCATTGATTGAGCCGGTAAAACAAGCCCAAAGGGCTTGAGTCTCAAAGCCCAGGGTTCGCCCGAGTTTTACGAGGGCTACCCTGGGGTTCGTCGCGGCATGAGAGGCGCAAACCGCGGATATCTTTAGAGCCCAAGACACGCCAGCAGCGCGCCGAGAGAGCGCTGCTAGGGAGAACGGGTGACGGCTATGTCGTGGGTTTGCGCTTTTGCTGCGTCGCGCAAACCCAGGGTAGCCCTCGTGAGACTCGGGCGAACCCTGGGCTCTGGAACGCAAGCCCTTCGGGCTAGTTTTACCGGCCAAATCAATGGGGGAAAGCCCCCTTTTCAATTCATGGCGGTATTACTTCTGTCTCCTGTCTCCTGTCTCCTGTCTCCTGTCTCCTGTCTTCTGTCTTCTGTTGTCTCCTGTCTTCTCCCCTTAGAACTGGAAGTAAATGAAGTCGCTGCTGACCTTGCTGGAGAGGAGGATGAGGCCAGTGAAGAGAGCAATGCCGCCGAGGGTCTGCCAGGCGAAGCCTTGCCAGCAGGCATTGACGATGTCCCAGCGGGAGACGAGGGGGCTTTCGAGGGCGGCGTGGATCCACAGAGGGACGCTGTAAATGGCCATGAGGACGACGAAGAAGCGGCCGATGCGCCAGTCTTCGGCAGGGGCATGGAAGGGGCTGGAGGTGATCTCGCGGACGAGTTCGTGGAGGTTCTGCTCGCGGAACATGAGCCAGCCGATGTTCATGAGCAGCATGGTGACGCCCCAGCGCAGGAGGGTGCGAACAATGCCCTTGCCCTGGGTGAAACCGGGAACTTTGTGATCGAGGAAACGCCAGATGACGAGCCAGACGCCCCACCAGGCGCCCCAGAGGACGAAGTTCCAGCTGGCACCATGCCAGAGGCCGGAGAGGAGGAAGGTGAGGAAGAGATTGCGGGCGACCATGCCTTCGCTGCCACGGGAGCCGCCAAGGGGAATGTACACGTAATCGCGGAACCAGGCGGAGAGGGACATGTGCCAGCGGCGCCAGAAGTCACCGGGGGACTGGGCGAGCCAGGGGTGGTTGAAGTTCTGCCGGAGCTCGACGCCGAGGAGCTTGGCGGAGGCGCGGGCCATGTCGGTATAAGCGGAGAAGTCGGCGTAGATCTGCACGGCGAAGCAGATGACGCCGGCCCAGACGATGGGGAAGGTGCTGTCGCGCAGGGAGAAGGCCTTGTTGCAGTAGAGGGCGGCGGTATCGGCAATGACCTTCTTTTTCATGAGGCCCCAGAGGAAGAGGAAGAGGGCATCGCGGATGACGACGGGATCGAAGCGGCGGGGGCGCTCGACCTGGGCTAACAAGTGGCTGGCACGCTCAATAGGCCCGGCGACGAGCTGGGGGAAGAAGGCGACGTACACGGCATAATCAAGCAGGTTGCGCCGGGCCTTGACCTCGCCGCGATAGACATCAACGGCATAGGCGCAGCTCTGGAAGGTGTAGAAGGAGACGCCGGCGGGCAGGAGCATCTTGAAGGCGGGGGCTGCGGCCTGGATGCCAAAGGTGTGGAGAATGGCGATGATGTTCTCGGTAAAGAAGCCGAAGTACTTGAAGACGGCGAGGACGGTGAAGTTGCTGAGCAGGATGCAGCCAAGCCAGAAGCGCTTGCGGGCGGGCTGGTCCTCCATGAGGCGGGTGCAGGTGAAATCCACGAGGGTGGTGGCGGCGAGAAGAATGCAGTACCAGGGGTGCACCCAGCCATAGAAGATGTAGCCGGCGGCGAGCAGCAGGACGTTCTGGCCACGGTGCGGCAGCGACCAGTAGCCGGCGAGGACGAAGACGAGGAACAGGAGGTAATCGACGCTTTGGAAAATCATGGGAAGAGGGGGGCCATGCGCTGCCAGAAGTACTTCCGATACCACTCCATGTGGTCTTCGGCAACATGGTCGCCGTCACGGTAGGCTTCACGTGGGATGGTGGGATCGTAGGATTCGTCGAAGAACAGGCCGCCGTGTTCTTCGATCCACTGCTTCAGATGGGCGGCGTAGGCGGGGAGCTGTGGCGGCTCGTCGGTGACGTTGCCCTGGGCGTCGGGGCGGCGTTTGACTCGGAAGAACAGGAGCTTGAGGTGATGCTCCTGGGCGACCTGCATCATGGCGGGAAGGAAGGAGTTTTTCTCGCTGTCCTGGTAGTTGCCGTTGAGGTCGTTGTAGGAATCGGGGGCATAGCCGTCGCCGGACCCGGCGGCGGGAAGGTCAGCGCCGAGATCGCCGCGCAAGTGCTCGACGGCGAAGCGGGCGGAGAGCTGGCTGCGGACATCGCCTTTGCCACTGCCGCCGCCTCCGGCATCCATGGCCACATCGATAAGGTGGCGGGGAATCTTTTCATCCCAGGCGGGGAAGGTGTAGAGGCCGGAGGGGCCTTTGAGGAAGCGCTCGGCGGCACCTGCCAGGCCGGGGCGCTGGGGGGGCGCGCCAAGGAGGCGGTCAAGCTCGGGCTCCTGGGGGCCGCGCAGGCTGTTGAGGTAGGTGGCGTAATCGCCGGCGGTGCGGAAGAAAGGGGAGGTGAGGTCGTTGTCGCGAATGAAGAAGAAGACGAGCCTGGGATGCACGCCGCTGGCGGCGACGACGTTCTTGAGGGTGAGGTACCAGGCGGCGCTGCTGGAGCCGTTCTTGATGATGAAGAAGAACTTGCGGTGGGTGAGGGCGCTGAGGCGGTCGGGGGTCTTGCCGAGCCGGGTGTAGAGCATGGAATTGCCGATGCCGATATAGTCGGGCTGGGCGGCTTTCAGTCCGGCGATGGTGCCGGGCACATCGATCACCTCCTGGGCAATGGTGGAGCGGGCGGCGACGGGCGCGCCTTTCTTCACCCGCTGGCCGCGCAGCAGCAGCACGGGAAGGCCGGCACAAAGCACGACCCACACGAGGAGGCGAAGGTAAGCGGACATGGGAGGAAGGACGAATGACCAGCGACGGACGCGTCCTCCGAAGCCTTGGCGAGGGAGGATGGATGGGAGCGAGCGGAAGAAGAAGCAAGCCAAAGATGTGCGAAGACCGGGGGCAATGGCAGCGTAAAACGCTGATGAACCGAATCCTCCTTGCTTCGATGGGATTGGCGCTGGCTGCCGCCCCGCTGGTCAGCACCCGTGCCGCGGAGCCGTTGACGCTGAAGCTGTGGCCGGAGGGTGCGCCAGGACAAATGAAACTGAAGCCGCCGGCGAATGACGGCAAGGCGCCGAACCCGAATGTAATCACGAACATCACGGAGCCGACGATCACGATTTACAAGGCGGAGAAGCCGAACGGCACGGCGGTGGTGGTGGCGCCAGGCGGAGGCTTTCGCTTCCTTTCCATCAAGCACGAGGGCACCCAGGTGTGCGAGTGGTTGAACTCGATCGGGGTGACGGGGGTGCTTCTCACTTATCGCACGCCGACGAACGAGGAGCCCAGCCCCTATGAAAAACCGGTGCAGGATGCGCAGCGGGCGATCGGCATCGTGCGTCACCATGCGACGGACTGGGGCATTGATCCGAAGAAAGTGGGGCTGCTGGGCTTCTCGGCGGGCGGCAATCTGGCGGGCCATGCGAGCTATGACCGGGGTGAACGCACCTATGCGCAGAAGCCGGAGATGGACGGCGATGCACGGCCGGACTTCATGGTGATGATCTATGGCGGCGGGTTCCTGGACGGGACGGACAAAACGAAGTTCCGCGCGGGTTTCAGCGTGCCAAAGGATGCGCCGCCGGCCTTCTTCCTGGTAGCGGGCGATGACAAGACGAACCCGCTGGAGGCGACCATGTTGTACATGGAACACAAGAAGCTGGGCATTCCGGCGGAGGTGCACATCATGACGAAGGGCGGCCACGGCTTCGGCATGCGCAAGGATGGCAACCCGGTGAATGACTGGCCGCAGCGCTGTGCGGAATGGATGGGCAGCATGGGCTGGCTGAGCCACTGAGGTCCTCCCTGCCCTTCCCCTATCGCGGGGCCGGTGTCCGAGCGGAACCGGGCGGCGTATAGGAGGGTATGAAGAACGCCGTCGCCCTCCTCTCTCCCTGCGCTGCCATCCTGATGGTGGGCTGCAGCACACCCCGGCCCTCGCTCAACGATGGCCTGACCCAAAACAATGCGGAAATGCGGCTGTCGGAGGTGCGGCGGCTGGCCACCGAACACGCCTCGCAGCCTGGGCTGGACGCGAGCTTCCAATCCCGCGAAATCAAGTCGCACCAGGTGGTGATGAGGAACTGCGTGGTGACTTTCACCCAGGACGGCACCACGGTGGCGGCCGGCGAAGCCACGATCAAGGACGGCAAGTTCAGCTTCAAGGGATCACCGGTGCTGAAGACGCCTTCAACGGTGAAGCTCGGGGATCAGGAAATCGTCATCACCGCGGAACCGAAGGACGGCAATCATTACGAGGTGACGCCGGTGGGGAAAATGGCCAGCTTTGGTGGGTAGGGAGCTGCGCGGTGCCACGCCGCTGTGAACAAATCAGAACAACTTGGACTCGAATTCAGATGCCGGGGTGGTATGCTCGCTCCCCCGCATATTTCTGACTTTTCATGGCCGAGCCCCTTCCCATCAATGTGATCAATCTGCCGCCTGGAGCGGTGGAGGCGGCGGCGGCCGGGAAAGCGCCGATTTCATTGGTGAACCCGCCGCCGTTCAAGCGAAAGGACGAGCCGACGACGGAAGAGCTGCTGGCGAACGTGAACCGTTCGCTGCCGTTCAGCAATGAGGCGGAAAAAGGCGTGCTGAGCTGCCTGCTGCAGGACCCGAACGAACGGCTGAGCGAGTGCCGGGTGCAGATCCCGATCGACAGCTTTTACCATGTGGCGAACCGCACGGTGTATGAGGTGCTGCTGGAATTCTATGACCGCGGCACGCCGCTGGACATTGCCACGCTAACACATGCCTTGCGGGAAAAAGGCGTGCTGGAAAAAGTGGGCGGCGGCGCGGCGATCTCGGAGCTGTACACGTTCATTCCGGTGGCGGCGCATTACCCCTTCTACAAGAAGGTGCTGCTGGACAAGTTCGTGCTGCGCCAGATGATCCACGCCTGCTCGCTGAACATCCACTATGCCTACGAGCACGGCCGCGAACATATCGACGAGGACGTGGACGGTGTCATCGACAAGGCGGAGCAGCGGGTGCTGGCGGTGCGCGAAGGCGCGAAGACCTCCGACGGCATCAAGCCGCTGGGCGATCACGTGATGGGCGCCATCGACGACATTGAAAAGATGCTGGCGGCCCCAGGGCAGCTGCGCGGCCTTTCCTCCGGCTATGCGAAGCTGGACAAGCTGTGCGCGGGCCTGCAAGGCAGTGAAATGTTTGTCATCGCGGCCCGTCCTTCGATGGGCAAGACCTCGCTGGCGATGAACATCGTGGAGCACATCGCGGTGGACCAGCAGCAGCCCTGCGCGGTGTTCAGCCTGGAAATGAGCGCGGCGATGCTGGTGCGCCGTCTGCTGGTGGCACGCGCACGGATGAACATGGGCGACCTGAACACGGGCCTCATGAAGCGCGAGGACCAGATGCGGCTGACCAACGCGGCACGTGAGTTGAGCGGCAGCAAGGTCTTCATCGACGACACCCCGGGCATTGACATCATGGAGCTGCGCGCGAAATCGCGCCGCCTGCACAAGCAGCACGGGATCAAGATGATCATGATCGACTACCTGCAGCTGCTGACTTCAAGCTCGCGAAGGGCAAAGGACAACCGCCAGATTGAAATCGCGGAAATCTCCGCGGGGATCAAGGGCATCGCCAAGGAGCTGAACATCCCCATCGTGGTGCTGGCGCAGCTCAACCGCGCGGTGGAAGGTCGTCGCGGCCAGCGACCGATGCTGAGCGATCTGCGTGAGTCCGGCTCCATCGAGCAGGACGCTGACCTTGTGGGCCTGCTGACCCGTGCGGACTACGCAGGCAGCAAGCAGGACACTGAAGACGATAAGCGCGGCGGCAAAGGCAAGGAAAAGACGCCCGAGGAAACCGAAGAAGAGGCCGAGCGCAACAAGGGCAAGGCAGTGCTGATCATCGCCAAAAACCGTAACGGCCCGACGGATGACGTGCACCTCACCTTCATCGGCCATTCCATGCGCTTCGTGGAACGCGAGCCGGATGAGTCGGAGAAGGATGAATGAGCCCGACGAGGTGATCCCGCCCTTTTCCAGCCGGCGGGGCGTGCGGGTGCCATCGGGCAGGACGGACGAAGAACGGCATGCCATGGCGCGCATCGCGGCGCGATGGCTGGACGAGCTGTTTCCCATCCCGGGCACGAGGTTCCGCATCGGCCTGGATCCCATCATCTCATTGATTCCAGGCGTGGGGGATGTGATTTCCTCCAGCATCAGCTTTGTCGTGATCCTGGAGGCGATGCGTATCGGAGTGTCCTACTCTGTGATACTTCATATGGCCTTCAACATGGCGGTGAACGCCTTGCTGGACATGATTCCGGGGGCCGGCCAGGTGGCGTCGGTCTTCTTCCATTCGAACTCGATGAACCTGCGGCTGCTGCACCGGTGGCAGAACGAACCGCACAAGCACGTGCGGCGCGGCAGCCGGCTGATGCTGCTGGGCATTGTGTCCGTGTGCTTTTTGCTGCTGCTGGCGCTGGTGGCGGTGTGGACTTTTTATGTGTGGACGGCGGCGAAGGTGCTGGGGCTGAGGTGAGGAGCGCTGGCGTGAAATGCCCGCTCAGAAGGCCTGAAGGGTCGTGGTCCCTTAGCCCAGCCCAACGGGCTGGGTCGGTGTCTCGTTGACCGGCACGGCCTGAAAGGCCGTGATACGCCGCTGTGCAATCTCACCGCCTTGTCGCAGCCTTTCAGGCCGCGGTCGCCATGACGCTACGCACCCAGCCCTTTGAGCTGGGCTAAGGGATCACGGCCCTTCGGGCCTCCTGAGCAGGCTCGATCTGTGAATGGCCTGTTCCAAGCCTTCTCAATCGTGCCGACCAAGCCGCTGCGGGATGTCTTGGAATGCGTAGAAGCCTGGCCCAAACTCATATGACCAGTGAGCTTGGGCGCACATTCTATCCAAGAGTTCGCCCAAACGGATGTTTGACGCGCTGAGCGTAATAGCCGGATATTTCAAAGGCGCATGTTCCCTAGACAAACGCTCATTTTCCTTATCTCGTGGGAGTGGGAGTGCAACTTCGAACCGCGGCCCGTCTGGGTAAGCTTCCTTAACGCTATGGGATAGATTGAGAAGCGCGTCCGAAATGGCTGCCTTCCGCAGTTTTACTTCCGTAACAACGATGTTCAAAGGATCTTCGAACCGGCTGACCGATTCAGCAGCTATGACAGCCTCATTTGTTTTCTGCAAAGCACATCCGCCAAGAAGAATGACTGCTGAAACAACAAGGGCAAAGTCCAATGTTTTCATAAAGATTACCAGCCAGTTTGTTACACGCTCAGCAGTTGTCGTGGACGAACCGTGTCCCCTACTCCACCACCAGCACACCATTCATGAGCAGCCAGTGTCCGGGGAAGGTGCACAGATACGGATAGCGGCCGGGCTGGGCGGGGGCCTGGAAGTGGAGGGTGAAGTGTGCGCCGGGGTTGGTCATGTCGGCATAGACGAGGACATCGGGGCTATTGGGCACATAGTGGCGGGCGAGGCCGTTGGGATCGGCAATCAACTTGTTAGCCAGGTCGCCGATCTTGGGAAGGGTATCGGGCTTGATGAGCACCCAGTTATGCGGCACCACATCGGGGTTGGTAAAGGTGAGGGAGAGCTTCTCGCCGGCCTTGGCGTGCAGCTCGCGCTGGACGTATTGCAGGCCTTGGGCGGCCTGGATTTCGATGGGGCGGCCGGCCGGGCCGGTGGCCCAGGGATTGGGCTTGAAGGTGACGGCGGCGAGGCTGGTCTCGGCGACGATGTATTGCTTGGGCGCGGCCTGATAGCCGGGGAAATCAGAGAAGGCGGGAGCGAGGCGATGGGCGGTGATGATGATGTCGCGGAACGTGTTTTCAGCGGTGGTCACATGCACGTGAACCTGGTTGGCCTGGGTGAGCAGCGGGATTTCGAGGAACAAGGATTTGCCATCGGCGAGCACGTGGGCGCCGGTGATGGCGAGGGTGTCGTGGCCTTCCACGCTGGGGTTGCGCAGGGAGAATTCGCCGGAGCCGTAGGCGGAGCTGTAGTGATAGTTCCAGCACTGGGCGAAGTGGCTCTTGGGATCGGCGGCGATGCTGCCGAGCGGATCGCTAAAGCGCAGCAGCACGCCGTTCTCATGCGCCTCGAAGGCCACGGGCAGATGCGCCTCGCCGCCGGTGTAGCGCACGCGCTGGAAGCAGCCATCGGCGCTGCCCCAGCAGCCCCAGCCATACAGGCCGGTGACATAGAGCTGGCCGTCCTTGGGATTGATGCGCCCTTCCTGCACACCGGAAAGGAAGTCGCCGGGCAGGTTGACAACGGCAGCCTGGTCGAGGCCGTCGATCTTCTGGCGCAGCACGAGGAAGTGAGTGGCGGAGCCGGGGGAGAAATGAATGAGCTGGCCGCCGAGCGGGCCCCAGCGGTCGGAATCGGCAAAGCACTGGCCGCCGGCGGAATTGTCCATGCCGCGCGGCAGATAGGCGAGCGGCGGCTCGGTGGGCTTGTCCTTCTTCGGGCCGCCGTAGCCATAGTAGCCACCGGGCTTGATCTCGCAGATCATGGAGGCGGGCGTCCAGTCGCCTTCCTGCACGCTGGTGGTTAGCGTGCCGTCGCGGGCGAGGCCGAGGCCATCGGGATTGCGGAAGCCGGTGGCGAGCACTTCGACATCGGAGCCAGGCTTTAGACGGCACACGCCCTGGTTGCCGCTGGCGAAGTAGAAATAGGTGCCGTCGTACTCGCAGCCGGTGATGAAATCGTGGCCGCTGGGCGAGGTGATCTGGGCGTTGCTCACGCATTCGTAGAAGTCGGCCTCATCATCGCCGTTGAGGTCGTGCAGGCGGGTGATCTGGTCGCGGCCTTGGACGCAGATTTTGCCATTGATGATACGCATGCCGAGAGGCTGGTTGAGGCCGCTGGCGAAGCGTTTCCAGCGGAGGTGCTGGAGCTTGTCGTCCACGCCGCGCACGATCCAGACATCGCCGGTCATGGTGCAGATCGCAGCGTCGCCATTGGGGAAGAAATCGTGGCCGGTGACGAACCAGGGCAGGCCGGAGGGCGGGTTCTTTGGCAGGGCAAGGGTGTCGAGCGCATAGGGCCTGGCGGTGCCGAGTTCACCCTGGGTTTCGAGCCACTGGGGCCACTGGGCGGGGCCGCCTTGAGTGAGGGAGCGCAGGGGGCTTTCACTGGCGGGGCCGGTCTCGCGCTTGAAGTGGGCGTTGTCGGCCCAGGCGGAGTCGAGCATCTCGCGACCGTCTAACAAGTAGCTGAACACAACGCGGCGGCCGTGGCGGTAGAAGCCGTGATACACAAAGGATTTGTCCGGCTTCGGCTGCTCAAGGTGGTCGCCCACGGGTGAAACGAAGCGCAGGCCGTTCATGAAGCCGTGGCGGTGGTCGCTCATGCCGGCAAAGCCACCGCCGGCGACCAGGGGGAAGCACAGGGTTTCGGGATCAAAGAAGGAAGTGAGTTCTTCGTGGTCGCCGAGTTCCACCACGACGGCCTTGGGATAGACTTTGGCCGGTGTGTGGAGGATGCCGGCCTGCATGGGCTTGCGGTCGGCCTTGGCCCAGCGGTCCTCCGTCCAGTCGCCATCATCGGCCACGCCCCAGTGGCCGAAGCGGCCGCCTTCAAGCCCAGGGTACGGAGGCAGCAGCGGCGGTTGCGGCGACTGCTTCATGAAGTCCAGCGCCTGCCTGGCATAGAAATCATAGATGCGGTAGCGGTTCACGAAGTCATCGCGGTGCGGCCACTCGGCAGGGCGAAGGGGATCGTAGCTGTAGAGCCAGGGCGCGGGCTTGGGCAATGGCTTGCCGCTGCCGGGTGCTTCGAGCGCATCAAAGCTCCACAGGCCCTGGGTTTGATCATCGGCCTGGGCGGGGGCGGAGGGTACGCCTTTGATCTCGCGGGCGCCGGAGCTGAAGCGCACATCATCAATAAGCCCTGCGCAGCCGAGACCGCCCTCGACCAGGCGGCCAAAGGCAAGGCCGCCGGGCACGGCTTTGGCCGGCTTCTGAGTGATGGGCGCATCGAGCACCTGCCCGCCATCGACATAGAGGCGCACCTGCTTTTTGTCTACCACGGCGGCAAGGTAATGCCAGGCACCGTCGCAGATGTCGCGCCTGGACTTAAAGTCGCCGCCAAGGCCGGGCTGGTACAGGGCGAGCTGGCCGCTGCCGGCGTGGGTGTAGAGCTCCCAATGATCGCCGGAGGCCTTGGGATCGCATGCGACGAGAATGTTGAAGGCCTTCTTGTTTTCCAGCCTGGCGCGGCATTCGATGGTGAAGGGGCGGCTGCGGTACTCGGCCTTGCCATCCACCACCATGCCACCCCGCAGGGCCTTGCCGAAGACACCGGGCTCAAGGCCGGGGGCTTTTTTATCAGCCTGCTCCGGCGGGCGTGTCCAGGTGCGCGGCACGGACTTGGGGCCGGGGGGCGAGCCATCGAGCTGTTTAACAAGCCATTGCAGGCCATCGAGATTGTCCTGCAGGCGGTCTTTGGCGTCTTCCTGCGTGTCGTTCACCATGCCGATGGGGCCCTCGTAGCCGCTGCGCTTGATAATTTTGAGCAGCTCCAGGTCCCACTCGCCCTGGCCAACGGGAATGCTGTTCATGCCGCGGCGCTCACCGTCTTCCATCATGCCGTTGATGTTGAGGCAGAGCAGGTGGGGCAGCATTTGCGCAAGCAGGTGCTCGAAGCGATGCACATGATCGTGGCCGTGGTGGAGGTTGTACACCATGCCGACGTTAGGCATGTGCAGTTCCTTGATGATGGCGAGCTGGGTTTCGGGCTCGCCGTACCAGGAGCCGTGGTTGTACAGGCCGACCTTGAGCCCCTGGGCCGCGGCGGCTTCGGCAATGGGGCGGATGCGGGCAGCCTCAGCCACGATGCGCCTTTGATAATCGGCTTCGCCCTTGGGCCAGGCGCCGCCGCCATTGACCCAAAGCTGGGGCTTTACGCCATGGCGTTTGAACAGCTCCAGGGCCATCTTTCCCTCGTCATTGAGGGTGGTGGGGAACCACCAGGCGAGGAGCTCGATATGGTGCTTTTTCAAGGCATCAAGCTCGGCATCGAAGGTGGGGATGTGCTCCTTGCGGTAGTCGTAGGCGAACTTGTGGATGCCGAGTTGATCCAGCATGGCGGCACGCTCCTCGGGGCCGCGCTTTGCCTTGTCGAAGGGAACGATGCACCAGGCGGCGAGGTTGGGCTTGTCAAAGATGTCCCGCGCCTGGCAGGAGAGGGCAAGAAGGCAGGGAAGAAGCAGGCGGAGCAGGAATTTCATGGGCAGCGGAGAATCGGTGGCAGAAAGTGGAGGCTTGATAAAACGCCGCGAGAATGGCTTTCAAGCGTTTGGTGACAGGCACCCAGTTAAAAACGGGTCTGTAAGGAGAATCGTTTTCGCCGCCGCACTCTTTGGGCAACGCTTGCGACAGGAGCGCGGACACTCTTGTCCGCTTTCGGAAACCAGCGGCGTAGCCGCGACAAATACAAGAAGCTCCGAGCCTCGCCAAGCGATCGAAAGGCATGGCGGCTGCGCCGCTGGTTTTTCGATGGCGGACAAGAGTGTCCGCGCTCCTGTCGCAAGCGCACCTCAAAAGCCATTCCCTTTTAGGATGCCGCACCGACCGATACGTCGCCCCAGCTCCCTGGGTGGCGGGGACCACAGGAGGGTGGCTGAAGCGCGCTCCCTTGCGAGGGGAACCTTGGAACGGAGGGCCGGTGGGTATCGTGAAGCACTTTTCCTCCACTCTTGAATACCTGATTGGCTTTTCGGTATGACAGGCGATTTGAAAAAAAGTGGAAAAACTTTGAGCTGAAAATGACAGCCGTCACTTCAGGAGGTCTTCGATGCTCTTTTTCCACACGGGGCTGAGGCTGGAATCATCTTTGGCAGCCTGCAGGAGGGGGCGGGCCGCTTCAGCATGGCCCTGGCTGAGGTAGCGCCGGGCCAGCAGCCAGGAAAGCCTGGCACGCAGTGGATCCGATGCCGGGGCACGAGGGGCGGCAGGCAGGATGAGGACTGCCTTTGAGGGGCTTGCCCAGGCATCCATGAAAGTGAAGAAATCCGGCCCTTCCGCGGCGCCTGGCGTTCCTTTGGGCACCAAAAAGTCCATGGTTTCATGCACCCGGGCGAGATCATCAGGCGCCAGGGCGGTGGCAAAGCCGGTGGTGATGAAGTAGCGCTCGCTGATCAAGATCATCGCCTGGCGTACAAGGCGGCGGGCGGGGCTGCTGGCGAGTGCGAAATCGATGATGAGCTGCCTTCCGGCGGGATCGGCATCAAGCTTTTGCAGCACGGTGATGAAGGCGGGATCGGTGAGCAAGGTGCCGGTGAAACGGGCCTGCAAGGCGAGGGCCTCATCTCCGCAGGCGGCCTTGCCCACGAGCCGGACCAGGACATCGGCGGCCAGGTCGGCATCCCAGTCGCCGAGCAGGCAGTGGGTGGCAAAGAGGTTGCACAACTGGATGGAATTGGGGCCGCCGCCACTGCCGGCCTCCTTGCCAAGGGCCGCGGCCTGGGACCAGGCCTCGCGGGCGGCGGCATCATTGCCGAGCTGGCGCTGGGCCAGGCCTTCGAGAAGCCGGGCTCCCACGCGCATGCCGCTCACAACGCCTTCGGTATTGGCGACGCCGCCGGCGATGCGCGCCATCTCCTCCCAGTCGCCGGCCCGGCCCTGCACGCGCGCCTGCTCCAGCCTCATGACGGCCCACATGTCGGGGTCTTTTTCACAGGCGGCAAAGCCTTTGGCGATCCATGTCTTGAGGCGCGGCTCCTTTTCGGAACAGTCCACACGGCACCAATAAGCAAGGCAGGTGAGGGCGGCCTGGGGAGCGCTGGCCTTGGCCGTGCCGGACCAGGTGGTGCGGGCGAGATCGCTGAAGCCTTCCACCCACATCTGCCGTGCGTGGTCATCCAGGCTGCCAAAGTGATAGGCCATGGCGAAGTGGCTGGCGATCTCGATGGAGGGGGTGTCAATGAGCTGCAGGGCCCTGGTGGCCTGCGCCACCTGATCGAGACGGGGATGAAGAACATTCATGCCTCCGCCCAGGTCTTCATAACGGGCGGCAAGCTCCTTGCGTTCGGCGGCGGTGAGGAAAGGACGGAAGGCGCCGCCGGTGGCATTGGCCGCGGGCAGCTGCGCAAGGAAAGGAGCCGCCTGGGAAAGCGAGGCGTGGAGGGCGTAGTGCTTCCAAAGTTCAAAAAGGGCGAGGTCGCGCCAGGGGGAAGGAGGATGCCGGGAAATGGTGGTCCAGGCCTCCACAGCCTCTTTCGTCTGGCCCTGCTGGGCGGCAGCAAAAGCGGCCTTCCACGCAGCCTCTTCGCCACAGGCGGGATCACCGCGGCGGGCCTCGAAGCTCTGCTGCGCCTCGGCCCAGCGGCCCTGGGCGGCCATGAGGTCGCCTTTCTCCAGAGGGCTGTGGCGGGTCTTTTCGGTGCGGGTTTTGATGACGACGGAGTTCAGGCGCAAGCCAGGCTGCCAGAGGAGCCGGAAGTGGTTGCCCTCCTCATCCTGGGAGCTGCGCGGGATGACGAAGGGCTCGTCGAAGGAAAGATTCCACGTGTCCTCCACCTGGCACAGCACATCCCCGGCCTGCACCCGCATGCGCATCTTGAAGGGCGCATGGCCAAGGCTGGGATCGGGAATGACACGGCCACGGACAAACTTGTCCCAGCGCTGGATGTAAAGAACACAGAAGGGCACGTTGCCTTTTCTGGCCCCAAGGACCTTGAGCACCTCCGGAGGGGCCGCGGCGGCGGTGGCGAGGACGGCGCGTGTGCGGACCTTTTGGAACTCAAAATCGAGGGCCACGGAGGTGAGGCCGGAGTCTGGCGGGGTGAAGGAAACAGTGACGTCGCAAGGCCTGGGCATGGGCTGCTTCACCATCGTGGTGACAAAGTCTGGCGCCTGTCCAGGCGGGACAAACGGCAGGAGGCCGTTGCCGTTGGCATCTTTTTTGACATCGTGGCCGGGGAACAAGGCGCCAAGACTGGCAAAGGGCGTGCGTACGTCCGCGATGGGCTCCCAGCGTTCAAGCCGCTCATTGAGCTGGGCCTGGAGCCTCTCCGCACGTTCGGGATCATGCTGGTGCAGCCAGGGGAGAGCCTGGTTGATCCAGGCGGCGGCGGCATCGCTGATGCGGGCCTGACCAAGGGCGGCTTCGATATCACTGCCCACCTTGACAGGCCAGCTGGCGCGCAGGGGTGCGGCCAGGGCCGGATCGATCTGGGCGAGGGCGCCAATATTCTTGTCCACCGTGTCCAGTGTGGCCGGGCTCCATGAGGTGGCCTTGAGGGCGGATTCGACGGCGGCCCTGAGGCTGCCGGCCTGCCGCTCGCGGCTGCGCTGCTGAACCCCCCATGCGATGATGGCGGCGAGAACCATGCAAACAGCGGCGAAGACACACATTCCAGGATGCCGGGCGGCTTTGCGGGAGAACTGGGCAAAGGTGGAAAGCGGCCTGGCCTGGACGGGCTTGCCATCCAGGAAGCGCAGGAGGTCATCAGCGAACTCGGTGCCGTCGAGATAACGCTCGCCAGGGCGGATGGAGAGGGCCTTGAAGCAGATGCTGTCCAGATCCTTGTGCAC
>OUNM010682199.1_pt1 | contig 19698 bp, 19 predicted proteins | sample 1769961 | NCBI WGS metagenome assembly OUNM01 (sample SAMEA3914820, study PRJEB12502) | metagenome | biome: forest; material: soil | place: USA | collected 2012-03-12 | depth 0.3 m
CCCCCGGCGACGGCCGCCTCAAAGTAGATCGGCACGCCGCACTGCTCGGCCAGGGCGAAGAGCTCCTTACCGTGTTCGGCGAGGAGGGCCTTGTTGCCGGTGACGACGATCTTTTTAGCCTTCAGCGCGGCGCTGACGAGTTCGAAGGCCTCTGTGGTGCCCCCGATCAATTCCACGATCACCGCCAGGGATTCGTCCGCGATGAGCTCCCGCCAGTCGGTGGTCAGCATGTCCGCCGGCACTTCCACGTCACGCGCTTTGCTCAAGCTGCGCACCACCACCTTGCCCACGGTCAGCTCAGCGCCGGTGCGCTGTTGAATGAGGGAGGCGTTTTTCTGGAGGTTCTTGTACACTCCCGCGCCGACGTTGCCGAGGCCGGCAAGACCGATGCGAATGGGGCGGGGCGGGGTTCCGTTAGGCATAGGGGAAAAGGGGGCCTAATGGACCGCGTGTTGCTGTTTCCGCAAGCTGGAAGCCGTGGGCTCCCGGGGCCCGAGCGGTTACTTTTTTGGAACTTGCGCCGCAGGGAGCCGACTTTTTCTAAGTTTTTGTTTAAATATCTATCCGGTAGTCAGGGTTTCTGCTACAACTCTGCTCGCTCAAAAAGAAATTGCTTCGTACGGACCAAATGACCTGGCGCTCTGTTCTCTACTGCCTGTTGTGCCTGGTTGCGGCACTCGTGGTTGCCAGCGCGTCATGCACAACGCCCGCTGAAGTGCAGTCCAAGGCAGGTGAGGTGAAAGTTCCGCTGGCGATGCAGGTGCTGCCGCCTTCGGTACCCGTGCCGGAGCCTGCGCGCGCCCTGGCGCTGATCTGCGGCATGGCGGCCATTGTGCTGACCTACCAGCAGGCGTGGCGTAATTTTCGTCGCCAGTAGTTCTGGTGCCCGGCGAGGAATGATTTTATAACAGCCTCCGGGCGATGTTGGCGGGTTGGCTGCTTTCAGAGCCGCCCCTGTTAGTTCTCATTCCTCCTTCCGGTTTATGCGTTCTGCCTCCTTTTCTTGCCGTGTGCTGGTTCTGTTTGTCGGGTGCATGTTCCTTGCCGCCATGCCCGGCGTCAGGGCAGGGGATTTCAAGCATGGTGCCGTGGCATCCGTTCAGCCACTGGCGACGGCAGCGGGTGTCAACGCCCTGAAGAAAGGGGGCAATGCGGTCGATGCTGCCATCGCCACCGCCCTGACCCTTGGAGTCGTGGATGGCCACAACTCAGGCATCGGCGGCGGGTGCTTCATCCTCATCCGGGCTGCGGATGGCTCGGTCACTTGCATCGATGGCCGGGAGATGGCGCCGACGAAAGCGCATCGCGATCTCTTTGTGATCAACGGCAAGCTGGATGATGAAGCGAGCAAGACTGGCCCGCTGGCATCTGGCGTACCGGGGGCTCTGGCCGCTTACGACCTGGCCCTGAAGAAACACGGCAAGCTAAAATTGGCGGACCTGCTGCTGCCCGCCGCCGAGATCGCGGAAAAAGGCTTTCCCATCGACGAGGTGTACGAGCGCAAGTTGGGCGGCCTGGTGGAGAAGCTGAAGCTTTTTCCCGCCTCCTCTGCCGTGCTGCTGAAGCCGGATGGCACGCCCTGGAAGAAAGGCGAGATGCTGGTGCAGAAGGATCTGGCCGCCACCTACCGTGCGGTGGCGGAGCATGGCATTGAGTGGTTCTACAAGGGCGAGTTTGCCCACAGGGCTGCCGACTGGATGGCGGCGAACGGCGGCATCATGACACTTGAAGACATCGGTGGCTATGAGCCGAAATTGCGCGAGCCGCTCCGCACCCAGTACCGTGGCTGCGAGATCATCGGCATGCCGCCGCCCAGCTCCGGCGGCATCCACGTGGCGCAGATCCTCAGCATGATCGAGCCTTTCCCGATCAAGGACCTGCCAGTGGTGAAACGAGTGCACGTGATCACCGAGGCCATGAAGCTGGCCTTTGCCGACCGTGCCTACTGGCTTGGCGATCCAGACTTTGCGCCTGTGCCGCGTGGTCTGCTGGACGCCGGCTATCTGGCGGAGCTGAAGGCAAAGATCGATCCCGAAAAGGCCACGCCGGTGCCCCAGCATGGCACCCCGCCGAAGTCGCATGACGATGTGTTTGGCAAGCACACCACGCACTTGAGCGCCGCCGATTCGGAAGGCAACTGGGTGGCGATGACGCAGACGGTGAACACAGCCTTCGGCTCCAAGGTGATCATCCCTGGCACAGGCGTGATCATGAACGACCAGATGGACGATTTCTCCGTGCAGCCCGGCGTGCCGAATGCCTTCAAGCTCATCGGTGCGGAAGCCAATGCCGTGGCCGCTGGTAAGCGCCCGCTCTCCAGCATGAGCCCGACGATCGTGCTCAAGGATGGCAAGCCCTTCCTCACCGTGGGTGCCGCCGGCGGCCCCACCATCATCACGCAGACACTGCTGGCGATCAGCAATATCATCGACCTGGGCATGAGCCCCACGGAAGCCTTGGCGGCCCCCCGTTTTCATCATCAGTGGGCGCCGGATTCGCTCAAAATTGAAGCCGCCTTTGGCCCCGAAACGTTGAAGCAAGTCGAAGCTCTAGGCCACAGCTTGGAGATTTCGAAAGGCTTCGGAGCCTGCCAGTGCGTGATGTGGGACACCAGCGCGGGTCACTTCATCCCTGTGCACGATCCGCGCATTCCAGGGAGCGCCGACGGGCTTTGACGAATTTTTACCGGTCGCACTCGCCCATCACGAAATCCAGCGAGCCCAGGATGGCGACGAGGTCGCTGATCATGTGGCCTTTCAGGACCTTGGGCAGGATGCTCAGGTTCACGAAGCTGGGGGCGCGGATCTTCAGGCGGTAAGGCACACCGCCGCCCTTGCTGTGGATGTAGAAGCCCAGCTCGCCCTTCGGGTTTTCGGCGCCGAAGTAGATTTCGCCCGGCGGCACGTCGATGCCCTGGGTGGCGATGATGAAGTGGTGGATGAGCTCCTCCATCTTCATGAGCACCTTTTCCTTCTTGGGCAGGAAGCCTTTCTGGTTGGCCACGTTGATCTCGCCGCCGGGGAATTTCTTGATGAGCTGGCGCAGGATGCGGATGCTCTGGCGGGTCTCCTCCATGCGCACCAGGTAGCGGTCGTAGCAGTCGCCCTTCGTCCCCACCGGGATGTCGAAGTCGTACTGCTCGTAGCCCAGGTAGGGGTGGTTCTTGCGCATGTCGAACTCCACGCCGGAGCCGCGCAGGTTCGGGCCGGTGAAGCCGTAGGAGATGGCCTCTTCGCGGGTGATGACGCCGATGCCCTGGGTACGGGCGATAAAGATGGCGTTGCGGCTCAGCAGGCCTTCCACTTCGTCCAGCACGGGCTCAAGGCCGTCGAGGAAGGTGGTGAGGTCACTGAGGAAGTTCGGTGGCAGGTCGCGCGTCTGGCCGCCCACACGGGTGTAGCTGGTGGTGAAGCGGGCGCCGGTGAGCTGCTCGGTGAGGTTGTAGATGATCTCGCGCTGCTGAAAGGTGTAGAGGAAGATCGTCATCGCCCCCACGTCCATGCCATAGACACCCACCCCAAGCAGGTGCGAGGAAATGCGGGCGATTTCGCAGCACAGCACGCGAATGGCCTGGCCGCGGGCGGGCAGCTCCCAGCCGAGCAGCTTCTCCACCGCCAGCGCGTAGGCGACGTTGTTGGCCAGGGGGGCCAGGTAGTCCAGCCGGTCCGTGTACGGCACGAACTGGTTGTAGTGCATGTTTTCGGCGATTTTTTCATCACCGCGATGCAGGTAGCCCACCACGGGATCAGCCTTGGTGATGATTTCGCCGTCCAGCTCCAGCACCAGGCGCAGCACGCCGTGCGTGGCGGGGTGCGAGGGGCCCATGTTGACCGTCAGCTTCTCCCCGACGATGTCGGACGTGGTTTCCTCGCTCGCTTCGAGCTGGAGGGCCGCGCGGGAGGCGGGGTCGAGCGCTTCAATCTCTCGGGTGAGGGTGGGCATAGGGCAAGGGCAGGTGGGGCTTGAGATTCGAGTATCCGACCCGGGTGGAAGAGCGGCAACACGATTTTGTGAAAAATTTCACAAGCGGGCTCGGAATGTCGGTCCAGCCCTCATCTTGGCACAAGCCTTTGTTTGATCGCGCGGCGCAATTCGGTCATGGTGCAGGCGCAAAAAGACCGTGACATGAGCGAAACCTCCTTGCGGTAATGTCTCAAGGTTGAACCTTGCTCCCAGTCTGAACTGATCCCCCAACGACACCATCATGCAATTCTACATCGCCAAGAATGGCAACCAGGCAGGGCCTTTCTCCCTTGCCCAGATTTCGGCGCAGGTCTCTGCAGGCACCCTCGGCATCAATGATCTGGCGTGGGCGGAAGGAATGCCCTCATGGGTGACTGTGGCGGAGATTCTTCGCCAACCCGGCCTTCCTCCCGCCGGCGCTCCTCCTGCGCTGCAAGACAAGCCAAAGACAGGGGTCGGGCTTTTCAGCCTCATCATCGCCGTGCTGGGGATTCCCATTTGGTTTACCATCCTGGTGATTGCGGCGGCGGGAGCCCGCAATCATGCCGACAGCCACAGCAATCTCATGATGATGGTGGGCCTGGCTCTTTTCGCCATGGGTGCGGTCAACCTGGTGGGTGCGGTGCTGGGCATCGTCGCAGTCGTGGACAAGTCGCGGCGGACGGTCCCAGCCATTCTCGGGCTCATCGGCAATGGTCTTGAAGTCCTTGCCATCGCGCTGCTGACCATCATCGGGCTGAGCGCCAAGTGACAGACCGCCGGCCCGTTGCGGATCTTTTGGCGCAATGACCGACGATGACATCCCCGAAGAAGTCCAGCTTCCCATCACGGGTGAGCTGGACCTGCATGCCTTTCGACCGGGGGATGTGGGATCGTTGCTGCCGGAATACTTCGCTGAGTGCCGGAAGCGGGGCATTCTCAGCGTGCGGGTGGTTCATGGCAAAGGCACCGGGGCGCTGCGCGAAGGGGTGCATCGGGTGCTGGAAAAATCGCCGGATGTGGCGGGATGGACCTGGCCGGCAGCCGCGAACTACGGTGGCTGGGGCGCCACGTGGGTGCAGTTGAGAGAGCGCGCTGCGGGGGACTGATGCAGCGACCACGCAGAGGGCTTGTCAAAACCCGGGTTGTGGGGCAGATCTGACCCTATGACCCTTCAGCGGCTCTCCCTTCTTCTTTGTTTGGCGTGCGCGTGGATTGCCCCGGCGGCCCTGGCGACTTCCAACTATCAGTATGGACCGGACGAATATGTCACCATTGCCAACGGTCTTTCGCCGGATGGCGCTCTGGCCATCACAACCCATGGCCAGGGCGAGGACGGCTACACCAACTTCCACGTGTACCTGACCAATGCGGTGACTGGCAAGAAAATCGGCCCGCTTGAAGAGATTGTGGATTCCCTCGACACGGGAGCAGATGCTTTTTGCGCCCGCTGGATTCGTGAGGCGGGCAACGTCATCATCGTGTACCGCGTGGACCGGCATGCGCCGCTGAAGGGCGTGACGTATCATCTCGCCGACGGAAGGGCCAGGCTGGTGAAAGGGCCTTTTGACGTCACTGCCCCTGCCCTCATCAAATTTTGGCAGGAGCAGTGCTCAACATCCAGGCCAAGCAAAAAAGTCTTCGGCACTCCCATACGACACTGACCTTCCGAGGGAGCTGGTGCCAGCCTGCTTAAAACTAAAGGATTGCGCGGAAACCTCTGTTCCTGGTATCTCTCGGTGGTATGAAACTGCCGAAAGTCTTCCTTGTCGTTTCTTTTACCTTTGCATTGTCAATCTGCGCGGCCAAGGCCGGGGAATTTCCTGACAACTGGACATGGGACAGAAGTCCTGAAGCCCGCGCCGCCCATGCGGCGTTGGAAGGCAAGCCGATGCCTTCGCTTGCAGACATCAGCGGGTGGATCAACGGTGAGGTGAAGCCCGAGGATCTCAAAGGCAAGGTCGTGGTGGTGGATTTCTACGCCACCTGGTGCGGCCCGTGCATGGCTGCCATCCCTCACAACAAGGAGATGTTGAAGCAAAACAAGGACAAGGGCTTGGTCATTGTGGGGGTATGCACCTCCGGCAGGGGCCAGGAGAAGTTTGCGGCCAATGCCAAGGAGCATGGGCTCGATTATCCAGCCGCCACCGATCCTGGCCAGAAGGCATCCAAGGCCTGGGATGTTCACTACTTCCCGACGTACGCGATTGTGGACCGAAAAGGCATCGTGCGCGCTGTTGGCGTGCAGACTTCGCATGTCGAAGCCGTGGTGCAAAAGCTGCTCGCTGAACCTGCCTCGTAAGGACGGGCGGGGCCAGCCTCAGGTTCCGCTGACATAGGCTGCCGAATCCGCTTCAGGGCAAGCCCTGAAGCGGAGGCTTTGCAAGCTGCGGTGTGGAGGCTACACCAGCATCAGCGCCGGGTTCTCGATCATCTTGCGCAGCTCGGCCAGGTAGGTGGCGGCAACTGCGCCGTCCACCACGCGATGGTCACCGCTGAGGCCGATCCACATGCGCTGACCGGCCACGATGGCGCCCTTGTCGCCGACAACAGGGACATTGCGGATGGAACCCACCGAAATGATGGCGGCCTGCGGGGGATTGATGATGGCGCTGAAGGTGTCGATCCCATAAGCACCGAGGTTGGAGACGGTGATGGTGCCGCCGGCGTACTCGTCGGGAGTCAGCTTCTTGTTCTTGGCACGGGTGGCGAGATCCTTCACCGCCTCGCTGATCTGAAGCAGGGTCTTGGTATTGGCATCCTTGATTACCGGGGTGACCAGGCCGTCATCGATGGCGATGGCCACACTGAGGCCCACGTTCTTATACTTCACCACAGTGTCGCCATCCCAGGCGGAATTCACGGCGGGCACGGCCTGGGCGGCGCGAATGACGGCCTTGAGGATGAAGTCGTTGACGGAGTACTTGTTGCCGCCGCTCTTCTCGCTGGTGGCATTGATGTGCGCGCGGAGCTGCATCAGCGGCGCGGCGTCCACTTCAATGTTGAGGTAGAAGTGCGGGATCTGGGTCTTGCTGGCAAGCAGGCGGTCGGCAATGATCGCGCGCATGTTGCTCACGGTCACACGCTCGTCATCCGGGCCGGCAGCCGGGCGGATGGCGGGAGTGGCCTTGGCCGGGCTGGCGGAGGCACCGCCCACGGGTGCGCTTTCCACATCGCTGCGCACGATGCGGCCGCCAGGGCCGGTGCCAGTGACGCGGCTGAGATCCACGCCGCGCTCCTCGGCGACCTTGCGCGCGAGCGGCGAGGCCTTCACGCGCACGCCATTGCCAGATGCCGCGGCCGGGCGGCGGGTGGGGGCGGGTGCGCCCGGGGGAAGCTTCAGGCCGCTGGCGCTCTTGGCGGGCTTGTCACCGCCGCCGGCAGAAGCCTTCGCGGGTTCGGCCTTCGGGGCTGCGGCCTGGCTGCTCTTGGCAACGGCTGCGGCAATGAGTTCGTCCAGGTTCGCGGGCTTTTCTTCGTCCTCCTCCAGCAGCACGGCCATGGGACCGCCGAGCGGTGCCTTGCCACCGGCCTGAGTGATGAGTTTCACCACGGTACCCTCGTAGAAGGAGGTCATCTCCATGGTGGCCTTGTCGGTTTCCACGTCGGCGAGGTGCTGGCCCTTCTTGATTTGGTCGCCTTCCTTGATCACCCATTTAGCGAGGGTCCCTTCGGTCATGGTGTCACTGAGCTTGGGCATTTCGAGGAACTTGGGCATGGTAGGCGGAAGGTGAGGGGGCTGAAAGGGCGGCAGGGAGTGCGGATACTAGACGAGGCTTTGCGAAGGCTCAACCGGCCAGTGTGCGTCACACAACGCACCTCAGGGGCCGTCGCAAGTGTCTTCTGCCGCTGTGCTGTTGAAAAACGCTCCCGCCAGCGGCGTTGAAACTCTCCTCATCCATGAAACTGCCTTCGCTCTCCGTCCTTGCCGTGCTGCTGCTGGCAGCTTCATCCCTCTCGCAAGCTGCCGATCCCGTGCCACCGGCAGGATTCACGGCCTTGTTCAACGGTCGTGATCTCACCGGCTGGTACGGCCTGAACCCTCATAGTGTGGTGAAGCTGGAGGGCGCGCGCAAGGAGGCGAACATGAAGGCCCAGCGCGAAGACTTTCCCAAGAACTGGACCGTGGAGCAGGGTGAACTGGTCAACCAAGGCACCGGCCCCTACGCCACCACGGACAAGGAGTTTGGCGATATCGAGCTGCTGATCGAGTACAAGACGGTGCCGCATGCGGACAGCGGCATCTACCTGCGCGGCTGTCCTCAGGTGCAGATCTGGGACATCAACCAGCCGAGCCTGCCGGAAAAGCCTGACCGCAACCCTAACAAGGGCTCCGGCGGTCTCTTCAACAACACCCCGCGTACCCCGGGCCGCGATCCCCTGGTGGTGGCGGACAAGCCTTTCGGGGAATGGAACCAGTTCCGCATCCGCCAGATCGGCGCCCGCACCTGGGTGTGGCTGAATGAGAAGCTGGTGGTGGATGGCAACGTGATGGAAAACTACTGGGATCGCAGCAAGCCGCTGCCGGAAAAGGGCCCGATCATGCTCCAGACCCACGGTGGTGAGATCCGCTGGCGGAACCTCTTTGTGCGCGAGCTTTCGCCGGAAGAAGGCCAGAAGCTGTCACAGCCCGGTGCGCCAAAGCCAGGCTTGGCTTCATAGAAGCCGGCCTGCCGCTCCCGACGCAGTTCAGTCCTTGAATCCACGGAAGATTCCATCGGGGCCGGCTGCGTCGGCAAACTCTTCAAACCCCATGTTGGCAATGGAGAGATTGTTCTCAACACTCCACATTTCCGACGGGATAACGCGGAACGGCCTTCCTGGTTTATCGAGCAGGTCCACCACCAGAACAGGATGTTCAGGATGAGAGAGAGCTAGATGATCGACAAGAAACACGAAGGATCTGTCGGGAGCGTCCGAGGGAATGGCTGGCAGTTGCCCCGGAAGCAAGCCTTCAAAGTCTGGGTCGCTAACGAAATCCACATAAGCCTGGAACTCGCCAGCCGGTGTTTGAATTGCCGTGCAGAGGGAGGCCCAGGCTGAATCGTCAGAAAAATCGGTTCTGAGTACCAGGGCTTCTTTGGTGGAAGGGAGGGGCTTCATTTTTACTCCACGCTTCGCATTTCTCCCAGATCGTTCCAGTCCTCGTCTCCACGGGAGCTGTTGCGATACCAGTGGTGCATGAGCTTGCTGCCCTTGTCGGGAATGAACGCCTGCAGGCCGCCATCATTGGAGGTGCCAGTCCGTTCTGAGTCGCCGGACATTTTGACCACGATGGTGCCTTCGGTGTCTTTGATCGTGGCGTGGCCAAGCACCTTGAAGGTGCTTTCCAGGCCGTCAGGATACCGCTCAATCCATTTGGAATTGCTCACCCGGATCCAGTAGCGCTTGCCAGGCTGTGGCTCCCAAGGGTAATCGAAGCAGTAGAAGTGCGGCACCTTGGTCGCCAGTTGCGCCTTGGTGAGTTCGGTGATCTGACCTGCTGAGTTGCTGTCGGAGGAGGCCGGTTCCGCGTGGGCAGCCAGCATGAGGGCCATCAAGGCGGCAACCATTGTGGATTTGATGTTTTTGGTCATGGCCCAGGAAAGGTTTGTGTTGCAGAGAAACGAGAACTGAAACGACCGCCACATTGTAGGCGTGCCGGGGAACATTGTCACGCTTCGTAACGGCTACTTCTTCGGCCTCTGAAGTCGTGCGGGCACGTCGCTGATGGCGATGCCGGCGTCCTTCAGGGCGTCCCATACCTCTACCAGAGTGCCGAGGCCGGCGACGGCGTCAGCCTCGAGCTCGAGCCGCGCGCCGGAGCGGCTGGCCCGGAATGTTTTCAGCGTCTCGGCCAGGTGGTCCATGGCTACGGGCGCCCCATCGAGGAAGACTTGGTTGTCCTTGGTGATGGCGAGGGTCACCCGTTGATCGGGAGCGGCGGAGGTGGTGCCCATGCCCTTGGAGGTGGGCAGGGTGATGGTCATTTTCGTCTTGTTTTTACGGAAGGTGGTGTTGGCCACCACGAAGATGAGCAGCACCACCATGATGTCGATCAGGGACACAATGGGAATGGTGGGCACCGGGCGCCGTCGTGGCCGCAGGTTCAGGCTCATGACAGGCTGCTGGGGGTGCGCTGCACTTCGAAAAGCTGGTAGAAGCTTTGCAGGGTGTCCTGCAAGATGGTTTCCAACCGCATGGCGATGCCGTCGAGCTTCCGGACAAACAGCGTATGCGCCACCACAGAGGGCACGGCCACGAGCAGGCCGGCAATGGTGCAGCGCAGGGCCACGCCGATCTCACGCGCCACGGCAGCAGTGTCCGGCCCGTTGTCGGCATCGCCGCCAAAGGCGGAGAACATGCCCACGAGCCCGGCCGTTGTGCCCAGCAGGCCGAGCAGGGGAGCGATGGTGACCATCACCTCCAGAAAGGGCAGGTCGCGCTCCAGCTTGTGCAGTTCCTCTCGCGCCTTGGCAGCGCAGACCTCGGCGCACTCGGCCTTGGATGAGTAAACGCCGGCTACGGCGATGTGGCCCACGCGAGCCAGCATGGAGCCATTGTTTTGCAGGTAGGTGTGCAGCGGCGAGATGTCGCCTTTCGTCGCATAGGAAGCCAGTGAGCCGAGCTGCGCGATCACGCCGGGCGGCATGAGCTGGTTCTCGCGCATGCGCAGCCAGGTGATGATGCTGATGCTCAGCGCCGCCACGGAACAAAGAATGATCAGCAGCATCACGAATCCGCCTGCTTGGAGGGTTTCGAAGAGGATCTGGAATCCGCCAGGGCTGGCGGGAGGAACGGCGGCTGAGAGGAGGAGGCTGCTCATTACTTATTGAATGATGATGTCGTATTCCACGAGGATGCGTTCGTCTTCCAGAAAGGGCAGGAGGTCCCTGGGAATGGGGGCGATCTGGGCGTGCAGGATGGCATCTAGCGTAAAGCTGTCCGTTTCGGCATTGCCGGACTTCTCCAAAAAGTGCAGGTCTTCCACATGGCCTTCACGGTTCACGTAGAAGGTCACTCTCAAGTAGCCGGAGGGCACGGCATTGTTGAGCCGCAGATAGAACTCGTTCCAGGTCTTCTCCACGGCCGCCGTCACCTTTGCCGTGTAGCGGCCGTTGGGAGTGGCCTCGGCATCCACGGCGGCCTCGCCTTTGTTTGAAATGGTGCCTTTCACTTTGGCCGTCCGGGTCATGGGGGAATAGTCCGCCGGCGCGTCCTTTTTGGTCTCGTGCGTGAGCTGGAGGTCCCATGGCATGGGAGGCCGTGCTGGTGGCGTCTCCACCGGGCGTCCTTGCGGCGGTGCAGGCACCGTGGGGCCCTTGAGAATGGACGAAAACTCGGCTTTTTTGACCTCAATGGGCAGTTTGGTCACGTCCAGCCGCCCAGATTCTTTGTCCATCTCCTCCATCATTTTGGCCACGGTCGGAGCGTCGGCCTTGGCGATTTCCTTGGGGCTCACCTGAGGAACCGTGGAGGGTTCATGAGGTGCCAAGGGTGTGACCGAGGGCCGGGCCGTGACTGGAGCGGGAGGCGGAGGCACGGTGGCAGTCGCCGGTTCTGCTTTCGACAAGGCAGGCGCTGGCGCGGGAGGATTGCCGCCAGGGGCCGAGGGCTTTTCACCGGCATGAAAGTCCTGGTTAACAAGTTGATGCGTTGCCCGATCCCCTCCCAGGCTGCTGGGCATCGGCGTGTCACCGTCCGGGAAAGGTGCCACCGACGAGGCCGCCTTCGTGTTGTGGTCGCTGACGAAATCGCTCTTCGCCGGCTTGTCCACCTCTGGGCTGGCCTGGGTGGAGCGGATAAACGGCTTCGTGTCCAGCCTGGGCCGCAGGGCCGCCGTGGGAATCACCTGCTCTGGGAAAAGCAGAGCCACCGTTGGCTCCTCCTTCGCTCGCGCTTGCACCGAGAGCAGCCTGCGGGCCGCCTGGTTCAACCCCATGTTCCAGGCCAGCAGCAACAGCAGCAGCACATGCACCACCACCGAGGTGATGATGCCGAAGCGTACGTTTTGGCTGTCCGAGGTTGTCAAGCGAAACGCCATTGTCGCAGGCCCTTTGGCCGTGGGCAAGCAGGCAGTGAGGAGTGGCCAGGCCAAAAGGCCCGGACGTTTTCAAGAAGCGGCAGGAAGGGCCGGGCAAAAGAAAGCCGCCTTGCCCGGGCGGGCAAGGCGGCGGCAACGGTGGGGTTACACGAGATTTGGCACCCCGCGAGCCCGCCACCAGCACAGGAAGAGCTTAGGGCTTCTTCTTCTTAGGAGCAGCCTTCGGAGCAGGGCCGCGCTTTGCGGCGGTGGAGGCCTTCTGCTGAGCAGTCTTGAACGAGCGACCACTGTTGCCCGAGTGCGTGGTGCTGGTGTGGCTCGAGGTGTGGGAGCTGGTATGTGACGAGGTGTGCGAGCTGGTGTGGCTGCTGCCATGACCACCGTGGCTGCTGGTGTGGCCGCCATGCATGTGGGCATGGTTGTGCACAGACTTGCCGTGACGGTTGTAGCTGCCGTAGCGAGAGCGATGGCCGCCCGCGTCGTAGTACACGTAGTCACGCTCGTAGCCCTCGATAAACACCGGAGAATAGATTCCTTCAGGGCTCCAGTAACCCACTTCGATGCCAGGATCGGCCACGAGACCGACACCCACATCGACCTCAGGGGCGCTGACGCTGGCCGAGTAGCCGACACCAACAGGACCCGGGGCGGTGGCGACGACGCAGGAGTTAAGAGCAAAAGCGAGAAGGGATAGAGGAAGGAGACGGAGTATGATTTTCATAGTATGATTGGAGGTTGCCTGATAACAGAGGGAAAACTGACAAATTGCGAAGGGAAAAGCTACTTCGAAAGTGGCACCACTGAAAAATCTAACAGCGCATTAGAAGAGGAGCCGCCAGTTGCAAGAGCTTAGTGCTGGTTCTTCTTCTGGCCACCACCGCCACCACCAAAGCTCCGTTTTGGCGCACCGCCGCCGGAGGGATGGGAAGGCGCTGAGTGGTGGCCCGTGCCAGCGTGGCCGGTGCTCGTGTGACTGCCGCCGGAATGTGTGGTATGACCGGTGCCCGTGTGAGTGGTGCTGGTCTTAGTGTGACCAGTGCCCGTATGGGTAGTGCCCGTGTGGGTGGTGTTCGTCTTAGTGTGACTCGTGCCCGTATGGGTGGTGTTCGTCTTGGTATTGTTTGTCTTGGTATGAGTATTGTTGGTGCGCGTGTTGTTCGTACGAGTGGTGTTAGTCCGAGTGTGGTTGGTGCGCGTGTTGTTCGTGCGGGTATGGGAGGACCGCGTGTTATGATTCGTTGAGCCGTGGTGCGACGAGCGGAAGTGCGAGTGGGCATGGCCGCCGATGTGGCCGTGGTGATGAACGGACCGGCCGAAGCGGTTGTAGCCGCCGTAGCGTGTGCGGTGGCCAAACCCGTCATAGTAAACATAGTCACGCTCATAACCGGGCACATAGACCGCCGAATAAACACCGACGGGGCTCCAGTATCCGACCTCAGTGCCGGGATCGACCATGCCGTCATCAACGAAGCCGCCCTCGTCGATATATTCGCCTCCGCCGCCTTCGCCATCATCATCATCACCGACGGAAACACTCCCGCCGCCACCGCCGCCCGAAGCGTGGACTCTGGCGGAGTATCCCCCCCCGGCGGAACCTTGCCCCGGAGCGACGACGCAAGAATTTAAGCCCAACGCAATAAGCAATACCGACAAGAGGCAGAACACGTTTTTCATGGCAAGTATAGGAGGGTGCTTGATGACAGAGGAGAACTATTCATTGTTGCCGAGGCTCTCACCAATGTCACTAGGGAAGTACAAGATTTTGCGGTGGTTTGTTCCTAATGTCGGCTTTCGGTCTTTTCTTGGACGTACCAATCCCTTATTCGATTCAAGTTTTTTTTCATGAATGACCAACCCCTGCCTGCCAGCGTTTTCAACCCTTTGACCGCGGAACAAGCCCGCGCCCTCGGCTGCCTGATGGAAAAAGAGACCACCACGCCGGACGCCTATCCGATGACTCTCAATGCCTTAGTGAACGCCTGCAACCAGGCGACCAACCGCGATCCGGTGGTGGCATTTGCGGAGGTGACGGTGCAGGAGGCGCTGGAGGGGTTGAAAGCCCGGCAGTTTGTCTATCAACTGACGATGGCGGGCGCGCGGGTGCAGAAGTTTCGGCACAACATCGCGGGCAAGTTTCCGGCCTTGGAAGCGCCGGAGGCGGCGCTGCTGTGCACCTTGCTGCTGCGCGGAGCCCAGACAGTGGGCGAACTGCGGCAGCGCACGGAGAGGTTGCACAGCTTTGCCGACCTGGCCTCGGTGGAGGCGTCCCTCCAGCGTTTGCTTGGCGATGAGGCTGGCATGGCGCTGGCTGTGACATTCCCGCCCGGCCCGGGCCGTAAATCGGCGCTCTACATGCATACCCTGTGCGGTGAGCCCACGCCGCCTTCCACAGGAACAACGGTGAGTTTCGAGCCGGCCCCGGCTTATGCCGCGGCACGCGATGAAGAGAGGCAGTGGCGGGAGCGGATGGAGCAGGAAATCGCCTCCCTGCGCGCGGAACTGCAGGCGTTGAAGGAAAAGCTGGGCGAAGCATAGGGGGGACGCCAGTCCCTCATTGCGGCGCGCGTTTGCAGGTCCTAACCCGCCGCCGGCCCAATCTTCAACACGCAGAGCCTGTGCTGCGGCAGATCAAACTTCAATCGCGCAAGATGCCCGGCTTCGACCTTCAACGGTTGCAGCGGGGCACCGACGGGCTGACCTTCGCTTAGCAACTGTGCCTGGTAGGTTCCTGGAACAAGCAGGTGAAATTCAGCGGTGATGGAGCGGGCCGAGTCCCCGAAGCTGAACAGCTCAGCCTCAAACTGCGTGGTGCGCGATTCGGTCACCAGCGCCGCCATGTCCTGCGGCGGGGTGAGCCAGCGCACGGCGAGCTGGGGGAAACGTGGGGCGTTTTTGTCGCCAGTGACCATGCGGTAAAGCAGTTCAAACTTGGGAATGGTGACCCCCTTGTACGCATCAAACTGGTAGTCCTGCGACAGGAACTGCCCGAAGCGCATCACGCGGTCGGTGGAGCGGATCTCGCTGGTGAAGCCGGGAAAGTTGACGCGCAAGGCTTCAGCGCTTTCACGCAGTGCGGCCTCGAGGTCGCGGCGGCCTGCGGCGTCGGTGCGGATGACGAACTCGCCGCCTTCCATCGCGAGCAGTTCATCAAACTCCCGCGTGCCGGTCAGGGCCTTGAGCCGGCCGATGGTCTTGATCAAGCCGCCGACGTTGCTGTTGGCGCTCTTGCGCGGCGCGAGCTGCGCCGCGCACCAGGCTTCGCTGCCGGGCTTGGAGGCATCTTCCGAGGGGTGCTTCAAGTAGTGCAGACGAATGTTAGCCATGGAGCGGATGGGCGCCAGGTAGCGTTCGTTGCCCGTTTGCAGATAAGCCACGACCAGGGCGTCGGTCATCTCGGTGATGACGCTGGGCCAGATGTAGTAGGAATGCATGTAGCCGCCCGCCTTCACCGGCTCCCACCAGTTGCCCGCAGCGCCCGCTGCCTGGCCGTCGGGCCAACGGATGGAAGCTGGCAGAATGCCTGCAGGCTTGCCGTTTTCAGCGCGAGCCGTGGCATCCACCCAGGTGTCAAGCCAGGCGGTCATCGTCGCGCCCAGCTTCTTGTCTCCTGTGCGCTGCCAGGCCAGCAGGGCGGGGTGCAGGGCGCCTACATCGGCGATGACATCGAACTGGCGCCGGCCTTCCGTGCTCACTTCATGGTCGGTGAAATAGTAGCTTTTAAACTGAAGCCCGCCCTGCTCGTTACGGCCGGTCCACACCGTTTGCATCAGGTCGCCAAGCTTCAGCGCCCAGTCGCGCCAGCGTGGTTCTTCGGGCTGCAGCACCAGCATGGGCACGAGGTTGTCCGTCGTGTCTTCGGCTGTGTGCTCCACATCGCCGATCTCCTGGGTATAGCCGGTCTTGAAGGCCGGGCGGCGAAGGGCGGCGCGCGAGAATTTGACCTGTGAATCGCGGATCTTAGGATCATCAAAACCCAGCAGCACGGGGGCCCACCAGCGCCACATCTCACAATCATCATCCCAGCCGCCGCCGAACTGGCCGTCGGGTGCCTGGCGGTGATCGATCCACCAATAAATGATTTCGCGCAGGCGGTCGAGCTGCTCGCGCTGAAGTTCGGCCCACGCTGGCGCTCCTTCCACATGCGAATACTCCCTGGGCCAGGGGATGGAACGGCCCAGGTACATGCCGGCAATGTGATTGCCGGGAAAGGTGTCCGCCATGAGCTGGAAGGATTTCACCGCTGCATCCTTGAACTGCGGGGCGAACTTGGGGCTGCTGCGCACGGTGCTGTTCTCGATCAAGTTCCAGGCAATGATGCGCCCCTGGTAGATGGAGGTCAGCGGAAAGAGCGGCGAGTCCTTCGCCACCTTGAAGTCATAGTTCAGTATCGCGTCATAGGACTTGATGCCGCGATACTGGCTGGCGTAGAACTTCAGGCTGCGGCCGTTCCATCTGTGGACAAAGGCGGCCAGGGCCTTCGCCTCTTCACTCAGGCCTGGCTCGAGGCCTGGCACTGCGGCGAGCTTTTCCAGGACGGCCTCGCGTTCGTGGTCATCATCAGCGTTGCCAGCGGCTTGAATGAGACTGGCTGCTTCCGGCGGCAGCGCGCCATGGACTGGCTGCAATGCAAAAGCCAGCAGCCATGCTCCTGTGGCTAGCACATTGAAACGGGTGAAAAAGAAAGGCGCAGTCATGGTGTCAGGCATCGCCAAGCTTGAACAGGCTGCGCGCATTGCCCGCGAAAATCTGCGCCTCGGTGGCGGCGGGCAGGTTCAGGCTGCGCAGGCTGTCGCTGATGAGCTGGGGATCCACCCAGGGATGGTCGCTGGCATAGAGCAGGCGGTCCGCGCCCATCATGTCCAGGCCGAATTTCATCGCCAGCGGCAATGGCGAGACGATGTCGAGCCATACCTGCCGGAGGTACTCGCTGGGCTTGCGCTGGAGGTTGCGCGGGCCGCGCTTGAGCACGGTGACCTGGTGATCGAGGCGGCCGATGATGTAAGGCAGCGTGCCGCCGAGGTGCGGGCAGACCAGCTTTAGCTTGGGAAACTCATCGAGCACGCCCGACATGAGCAGGCGGGTGAGCGCGATGGTGTTGTCGAACATGTTGCCCAGCGTGCTGGTCATTTCATAGCCCTTCACGAACTCGGTGGTCAAAGGCTTGGCCGGGTGCAGGAGGATGGGCACATCCAGCTCCACGGCGCGGGCAAACAGGGCGCGGAATTCCGGCTCATCCGGAAAGCGGCCGGCGAGGTTGGTATAAAGCAGAATGCCCTTCATGCCCAGGCGCTGCACGCAGCGGTCCAGCTCGGCCAGCACTGCCTTCATGTCGGGAAACGGCAGAACGCAAAGGCCGAAGAAGCGGCTGGGATGCTTGCTCACCACGCCGCTGACAAAGTCATTGGCAATCTGCGCCGCGGCCGGGGCATCGGCACCGAACCACTCCGGGCCCGGATCGTTGATGCTCAGCGCTGTGCGAGTGATGCCGGCGGCGTCCATCGAGGCGAGCTTGGCATCCACATCCAGGTACATCGGCGGGATCTTGCGCAGCCAGTCGCCCATCTGCAGCATGCGCATGCCGTCCTTGGTGAAGACACGCGGGTCCGCCTGGCGTTTCTCCATCATCGCCACCAGATCGGGGCAGAAGAGATGGCTCTGGCAGTCGATTTTTTCCACGCCGGCGGTGCCGGCTTGAAGCGCGGCGGGGGTGGCAAAGGCGGCGCTGCTGGCAGCGCTCAGAAAGGTCCGTCGGTTGAAAGTCTTGGGCATGGCAGTGGACGGGTTGGCTGCGGGTTTAACGACAGGCTTCGCTGTTCCTTGCGGGCAACAGTCCGGCCGGAAGATTTTTACGGGCCTGGAGATAATAGCGGTCGATTTTGCTCCCAATTGCGTCGCTTGCAGTTCAACCTTGGGAAGCCAGCAGCCCCCTGAGCTTCGTTATCAGATTAGATGTCAAAGCCTCGCATCCAACCTCTGCCTCTGCGGACGGATTCGCGGACCGGCGCGCCGCGATCCCAGTTCGGGACCGTGCCCGGTGATGCCGTGCCGGGCGGCCCGGTGCTCGATGTGCCGCCCTTGCCTGCTTTCGACGAGGCCGATGAAACCACCAGGCTGTACCGGGTGGCGCTGGATCCTGGTTCATCGGAGGAAGCCCGCCTGGCGTTGCTGGGCACGGCGCGGCAGTCAATCCGCTTTCGTCACCCCTCCGTGCTGGCGGTGCGCACGGTGCGGCTGGAGGGCAGCCAGCTCGTGTTCGTGCAAGACAGCCCGCCAGGGGTGGCGCTGATGGAAGTCCTGGCGCGGCAGGGACCCGTCTCCGCCCCTGAAGCGCTGGGCTGGATGAGCCGCTTCGCCCAGGCGATGGAGTCCGTGCAGGCGGCCGGACTCACGCTTTCCAGGATCAGTCCGCAGGAATTCATGGTTCATGGCGCAGGTGCGGCCGGCTCGGAAAGCACGCTGATCTGTTTGAGCCCGCCGGTTCCTGCCGGCTGGTGGCTGGAGGTGGAAAACCCTGCCTTTGCCAGCCCTGAACAACTCGCGGGGAAGCCATGTGACCAACGTTCCGCGCTGTTTTCCGCGGGCGCGGTGCTGGCCTTCATGCTCAGCCGAAGCCAGCCCGGCAAAGGTGAGACCTGGAAGCAGTTTGTGGGTGTGTGCCGTCTGCCCATGGCGGTTGATGCCGCCTTGAAGGCGGTGCTGGAGCCCGAAGCGGAAAAACGCTGCCAGTCAGCGGCAGACTGGGCTCTGATGCTGGAGCAGGCGAGGGTGGCCAAGGCCCCGCCGCCGGTGGAGCGGCAGCCGGTCCGGCCGTTCTTGCCGCCGCAGCCAGAGCCGGTTCCTGCACCTGACCGGCCTGTGCTGCCCCTGCTGCTGTTTTTTGTGTCCCTGGCGGTGCTTTTCGCCGGTCTGGGCTGGTTTGTGTTCAGCGGAAACGTGGCTCTGCGCCCAGGCGCTGATGCCCAGGTAGAAGTGCATCCCCTCCAGGTTGAACGGCCGGCACCTCCGCCGCCTGCTCTGCCACCGCCCACCCACGTCCCGCCTTTGCCATTGGTGGCGGAGGTGCCTGAGCCTCCAGCTCCTGTCGCGATACCGGCACCCGAGCCGCAACCTCCAGCACCATCGCCTCCTCCGGTTGCCGTGGCCGAGGCGGCGTCCCCGCCTGCACCACCGCAGGATTCGGAGGAAGCCCTGGTGGCAAAAGCACGCGATGCCGCGCCAGGGGCCGCGCGTGCTGACCTCTTCCAGCTAGTGCTGGAGCGGTTCCCGGAGAACAAGGAAGCGTTGCGCGGGCTGGTGTCGGAAGCCATGCTGTCTTTTCCTGGCGAGCCTGCCCGGCGGCAAAAACTGTCCGGCCAGGCCAGGAAGCTGGCGGAAGCGGGCGATCCTCTCGGCACGCAAGCCCTGGGCTGTCTGGCCTTGCACAAGGCGGACGAATCAACAGACCTGACGACCGCCACACGCTCGCTCATTGAAGCGGTGGATGACTTCCAGGAGGCACTGAAGAAAGGCCATGCGGCAGCGGGCGTTTTTCTCCTGCAGTCGTATGTTAAACTGCACAACGTGCAGCAGGAAGACGAAGACCCGCGGCAGGCGGAGCTCACCCGGCGTGCGCTGATGGATGCCATTGACAGGCTGCCCGCCGCCGTGCCTGCGCAGGACTTGCGCAAGCTGGCGGAACAGCTTCAGGGGCAGGTGGATCAAGGCGCAGCCAAAGGCCGGCCGCATCCCCAGGC
>OUNM010876197.1_pt1 | contig 19645 bp, 18 predicted proteins | sample 1769961 | NCBI WGS metagenome assembly OUNM01 (sample SAMEA3914820, study PRJEB12502) | metagenome | biome: forest; material: soil | place: USA | collected 2012-03-12 | depth 0.3 m
CTGGTTGGCGAACTCGACGATCAGGATGCCGTTCTTGGTGGCGATGCCGACCAGGATGATCAGGCCGATCTGGCTGTAGGTGTTGATGGTCGAGCCCATCATCAGCAGACCGAACAGGCCGCCCAGCGCCGCCAGCGGCACGGTCAGCATGATCACCGCCGGATGGATCCAGCTCTCGAACTGCGCGGCCAGCACCAGGAAGACCAGCAGCAAAGCGAGACCGAAGGCGATGGCGATGCCGCCCGAGCCTTCCAGATAGTCCTTGGCCTGGCCGCCCCACTTGATGCTGACACCGGGCGACGGATGCTGGCTGGCCTGATCTTGCAGGAAGGTCACCGCGTCGCCCACGGTGTAGCCAGGGTTCAGCTGGGTGGTCAGGGTCACCGAGCGCAGGCGGTCGACGCGCGGCCGGTCGGGCGTGTCGCCGCGCAGCTGCGTCGTCACCACGGTCGACAGCGGCACCAGCGCACCCGAATTCGTCCGCACGTTCAGGCGGTTCATGTCCTGGACGCTGCGGCGCTGGTCCAGGTCGGTCTGCAGGATGACGTCGTATTCCTGCCCGTTCTTGATGTAGGTCGTGGCCTTGCGCGAGCCGAACATCGTTTCCAGCGACCGGCCGATGGCCTGGGCCGAGATGCCGAGGCTGGCGGCCTTGTCCTGGTCGATCTGCACCGACAGGCGCGGCGAGGTCGGCTCGTAGTCCAGGCGCGGCCGCGACATGCCCGGATTGTCCTGGGCCGCCGCCAGCAGCGGCTTCAGCCAGGCGGCCAACTGGACGTAGTCGTTGCCGACGGCGATCAGGTCGACGTTCGTGCCGCCGCCCCCGCCGCCACCGCGCTGGAACGGGCCGCGCACGCTGGCGATGGCCCGCACGCCGGTGATCTTCGAGAGGCTCTTGTTCAGCTCGGCCGCCACGTCGTCAGCGCTCTTCTTGCGCTCGCCCCACGGCTTCATGACCACGACGCCGCTGCCGCTGTTGTACTGGGTGGCGCCAAAGCGCGGCACGGTCAGCAGGATGCGGTCGGCCGTGCCGTCGTTGCGGTACTTGGCGATGATCTTCTCGACCTGCAGGCCGATGCCCAGGGTGTAGTCGAAGCCCGAGCCTTCCGGCGCGGTGATCGACACGTCGACCCGGCCGCGATCCTCGGGCGGCACCAGCTCCTTGGGCAGCACCGAGAACAGCACGAAGGCGAAGACGGCCAGCAGCAGGACGAGCCCGCCGGCGATCGCCGCCGACCAGCCGCCCAGGATGCCTTCCAGCGAGTGGCGGTACGAGGCCTTCAGCACGTCCATGGCCTTGTCGACCCGGCGCGCCAGCCAGCCTTCGCCATGGGCGGGCCTCAGAAGCTTGGAGGCCATCATCGGCGACAGGCTCAGCGCCAGCAGGGCCGAGAAGCCGACGGCGGCGGCGATGGCCACGGCCAGTTCGACGAACAGGCGGCCGATATAGCCGGGCAGGAACATCAGCGGCGCGAACACCGAGATCAGCACGATGGTCGTGGCCACCACCGCGAAGAACACCTGCCGCGTGCCGCGCTCGGCGGCGACCAGGGCCGGCTCGCCCTCGTCCACGCGGCGCTGGATGTTCTCGACCACCACGATGGCGTCGTCGACCACCAGGCCCACGGCCAGCACCAGGGCCAGAAGGGTCAGGAGGTTCAGCGAGAAGCCCAGCGGGGCCAGGATGATGAAGGTCGACAGGATGCAGATCGGCGCGACGATCGACGGGATCAGGGCCGAGCGCCAGCTGCCCAGGAACACCAGGTTGACCAGCACGACCAGCCCGATCGACATGGCCATCGTAATCCACACCTCGTGGATGGCCTCGGCGGTGAAGACCGAGTTGTCGACGGCTACGACCAGTTGGGTGCCCGGCGGCAGGGTCTGGTTGATCGCCTCGACCTCCTTGCGGACGGCCTTGGAGATGGCGACGTCATTGGCCTGGGACTGGCGAGTGAGGCCGATGCCGACCTGGTCGACGCCGTTGCCGCGGAAGACTTTACGACGGTCGTCGGCCCCCTCCTCGATCCGGGCCACATCCCCTAAGCGCAGCACGTAGCCGCTGGCGTCGGCGGCCCGCAGCGGCAGGCGCGCGAAGTCCTCGGGCTTGGCGTAGGTGCGCGCCACGCGGATCGTGAAGTCCTTGGAGAGACTCTCCAGCGCGCCGGCCGGCAGCTCCAGGTTCTGGCTGTTCAGCGCATTCTCGACGTCGTCGACCGAGACGCCGCGCGCGGCCATGGCCCCGGCGTCCAGCCAGATGCGCATGGCGTAGATCTTGGCGCCGAACAGGTTGGCCTGGGCCACGCCGTCGATCGTCGACATCCGCTCGACCAGGTAACGGTCGGCGTAGTCGGCCAGCTGCAGCGGATCCAGCGTGGTCGAGGTCAGGTTCAGGACGATGATCGGCGAGCTGTCAGCGTTGGCCTTGGCGATCTCGGGCGGATCGGCCTGGTCGGGCAGGTCCGAGGCCACGCGGCTGACGGCGTCGCGCACGTCGTTGGCGGCCGCGTCGAGGTTGCGATCCAGCTTGAAGGTGATGGTGATCTGCGAGCGGCCGTCGCGGCTGCTGGAGTTCACCCGGTCGATGCTCTGGATGCCGGCCACCTGGCGCTCGATCACCTGGGTGATGCGCTCTTCGATGACCTCGGCCGAGGCGCCGCGGTAGGTTGTGGTGATCGACACCACGGGCGGATCGACACTGGGCAGCTCGCGGATCGGCAGCGACGAGAACGCCGCCAGGCCGATGACGCACAGGATGATCGCGGCGACCGCCGCGAAGACGGGCCGGCGGACGGAGAGATCGGACAGCATCAGCCGGCCTTGCCGGTCTTCTGGCCGCCGCCGATGGCCGCGCCGTCCTGGATGCGGTTCAGGCCATCGGCCACGATCTGGTCGCCGGGCTTCAGGCCGCCGCGGATCTCGATGAAGCCGCTATCCGAAAGGCCGGTGTCGACGTCGGTGCGGCGGGCGATCAGGCCCTTGGGCCCCTTGGCGACGCGGTAGACCGAGGCCTGATTGCCCTCGAACTGCACGGCCGATTCCGGCACGGCGACGGCGTCGCGCGTCCCCTGGTCGATGGCGACCTTGACCAGCATGCCGGGCTTCAGGCGCCCCTCGCCGTTCGGAAACTCGGCGCGGGCCTTGATGGCGCGGGTGGCCGGATCGATGCGGGTGTCGATCTGGGCGATGTGGCCCTTAAAGGTCTCGCCCGGGAGGGCGTCGGGGCGGGCGTTGATCGGCAGGCCGATACGCAGGGTCTTGAGGTAACGGTCGGGCACGGTGAAGTCGACGCGGATGACCGAAGCGTCGTCCAGGCTGACGATCGGCGTCCCGGGGCTGATCAGCGCGCCGGGCGCGACATCGGAGATGCCGACGCGACCGGCGAACGGAGCGCGGATCACGCGGTCCAGCTTCAGGGCCTGGGCAGAGTTCACGGCCGCCTTGGCGGTCTGGTAAGTGGCCAGGTACTGCTCGGCCGAGGCGCGCGGGGCGATGCCCTGCTCGGCCAAGGACTTCCAGCGTTGGTAGTCGCGCTCGGCCTGGTCGGCCTTGACCTTGGCCTGGGCGACATTGGCTTCCTGGGCGTCGGCCTTCAGCTCGACCAGCACCTGGCCTTTGCTGACCGCCTGGCCGTCGGTGAAGTGCACGGCGGTGATCACCTCGACGGTGTTGGAGGTGATCGTCACCGACTGCCGCCCCTTGGCTGCGCCCAGCACCTCGATGCGGTCGACGAAGGGCCGCGTGCCCACGGCCATCTGCGCGACATTGGTCGCCTTGCCGCTGCTGGACTTGGCCGTCTTGCCTGTGAAGGCCAGCTTCAGCCCGCCGGCCACCAGCATGACGACCACCACGAGCAGCGCGACAGCGAGGAAGAAGTGCCTGCGGATCAAGAAACGCCCCCAACGCCGCGTGGATTCGGCGAAATCATCCGTAACGCGGCGACATATACGGCAGGCTTTGGCCCCGTCCAGTGACAGGCCCATGACGCGAGATTACCCTTCCGTAACAATCCTAGAGACGCCGCCATACCCCCAGGGTGACGCCGCGATCACGGGCCGTTTCGCGGCCTTGTGTCGTGTCGCGCCAGCCGGCCTGAAGGCTCCAGTCGCCGAACGACCTGACGACGGACAATTCCGTCTTCACCCAGCGCGCATCGATCAAGCCTCGGTCGGCGCGGCCCGCGTAGGTCTGAGCCAGCAGCAGCCAGTTCTTCGCCGGACGCATCCCGAGGGTCGCGTCGATCCGGGTCTCGTCGGCTAGGCCCTGCCGCTTCAGCCGCGCGGCCTGCAGGTCGACGAACACCTCGCGCTTTCGCCACACCCCCGAGCGGCCCAGCATCACCCGCGCCTCCAGGTCCAGGCTCCCCTGCCCCGGCGCCGCGTAGCCGGCGTTGCGGCCCGCTCCGGCCTCCGCTGCGCCGACATAGAGCGCGGCCACCGTCCGCGCGCCCCGGAAGGCGGTCCAGCGCAGGCCCAGCTCCACCGGGCCGCGGCCCGAATAGGACACCCAGTCGTCATGGCCGCGCGTCACGCCGGCCTTGGCTTGAAGCGTCAGACGCCGCGTCAGGCCCCGCTCGACGAAGACCGACAGGCTCTCGTCCTCGCGGTGGCCGATATCGACCAGCAGGGCGTCAGGGTCATAGCCCTGGTCGGCGCTCGAGCGCTCGTACTTGGCGATGACCTGGGCGTGGCCCGGCTCGACCGGCCAGGCGCCGGCCCTCGCCGCGCCGCCCAGCAGGCACGAAAAAGCCGCCGCGATCACCAGGACCGCGGCGGCTTTCGAGACGTGCGAAGGCGAGGCTACTCGGCGTAGCCGGGCAGCGCGCGGTCCAGTTGACGCAGGGCGCCCGGCCAGGCCAGGCCGCCAATCATGCCCATGCCCATGCCGGTCTGCTTGCGCACTTCCGCCTGGGCCTCTTCCGGGGCCAGCAGAACGTTGTCGCGTCCGATCGACAGAGCCATCACTTGCTGCGCGCACGCCCGCTCCAGGAAAAACATCCCCAACCAGCACTCGGCCGCCGTGCTGCCCACGGACAGGGTGCCGTGGTTGCGCAGCATCATCAGCCTCTTGGTCTCGCCCAGGTCGGCCACCAGCCGCTCCCGCTCGTCCAAGTTGAGAGCAATGCCTTCATAGTCGTGATACGCGAGTTGAGGCAAGACGATTAGCGAATGTTGAGTCAGCGGCAGCAGGCCTTCCTTGTGCGCCGACACCGCCACGCCCTGGTCTGAGTGCAGGTGCATGACGAAATGGGCGTCCTCGCGCGCGGCGTGGATGGCCGAGTGGATCGTGAAGCCCGCCGGATTGATGAAGTACGGGGTCTTGTCGATGACGTTGCCATCCAGATCGACCTTGACCAGGCACGAGGCGGTCATCTCGCCGAAGAACATGCCGTACGGATTGATCAGGAAGTGGTGCTCGGGACCCGGAATGCGGGCCGAGATGTGGGTGAAGATCATGTCGTCCCACCCGTGCAGCGCCACCAGGCGGTAGAGCGCGGCCAGATCCACGCGCGCTTGCCATTCGGCTTCGCTGACCTTGCCCTTGAGCGAGGTGATCGACGTCGTGCCGTCGGCCATGCCGGCCTCCCGTAGGTTATCATTGTTGACTTAGCGTCGCGCCGGGCCGCCCGGGCGTCAAGAGCTCCCGTGACTTGCCAGCCGTGCACAGCCGTCGGACGCTCCCCTTGGGCCGAGGGGAATCGAACGCAATGCTGACCTTGCTGGGCGTGGCGGTGATCGTGCTGGGCTTCGCCCTGCGCTTCAATCCGCTGCTGGTGGTGATCACCGCCGCCCTCACCTCGGGCTTGGCCGCCGGCCTGTCTCCGGTCGAGGTTCTGGCCGCGTTCGGCAAGGCGTTCAACACCAACCGCAATGTCAGCGTCGCCTGGCTGGTGCTGCCCGCCATCGGCGTACTGGAGCGGGCGGGCCTGAAAGAGCAGGCGCGGGCCACGATCCTGAAGCTGAAGGGCGCCAGCGCCGGGCGGATCCTGATCGCCTATCTGGCCCTGCGTCAGCTGTCCGCCGCCCTGGGCATGACCCAGGCCGCCGGCCAGGCCCAGACCGTGCGCCCTCTGCTCGCCCCGATGGTCGAAGCCTCCGCCGAGCCGCTGAGCGACGGGAGCCGCGAGCGCGTGCGGGCCATGAGCGCCGCCACCGACAATGTCGGCCTGTTCTTCGGCGAGGACATCTTCCTGGCCATCGGCTCGATCCTGCTGATCGTCGGCTTCCTGGACCAGAGCGGCATCACGGTGGAGCCGCTGCGCCTGTCGCTGTGGGCCATCCCAAGCGCCATCGCCGCCTTCCTGATCCATGGCGCTCGGGTGTTGCTGTTCGAGCGCATCCTTACCAAGGATGAGGTCCAGCCATGATCGGCCTGCCGCTCGTCTATCTCTTGGCCGGCCTGATGTTCGCGGCCTTTGCGGCGCTCAGCGCCGCCGATCGCGAGAACACCAAGCGCTTCGGCAACGCCGCCTTCTGGGGCCTGTTCGCGATCAGCTTCCTGGTCGGCGATCGTCTGGGCGATCTGGGCAACGGGATCCTGGCCCTGGCGCTGGCCCTGATCGCCGGAACCGGCCAGCTGGGCGTCGGCGCGCCGAAGACCACCTCGCCCGATGAACGCGAAACCCTGGCGCGGACCTATGGCGCCAAGCTCTTCCTGCCGGCCCTGGTCATCCCGGTCCTGGTCCTGCTCGGCTCCCTGACTCTGAAGCGCTTGACCGTCCACGGCGCGCCACTGGTCGATCCCAAGCAGGCGACGCTGATCTCGCTGGCCTTCGCCGCCCTGGTCGCCGCGACGCTGGCCAAGATCCTGTTCCGCCAGCCGGCCTCGGCGCCGCTGCAGGAGGGCCGTCGGCTCCTGGACCTCGTCGGCTGGGCCGCGCTGTTGCCCCAGATGCTGGCCGCCCTGGGCGCGGTGTTCGCCCTCGCCGGCGTCGGCAAGACCATCGGCGATCTCGTCGCGCACCTGACGCCGATCGACAGCCGCTTCGCCGCGGTCACGGCCTACTGCCTGGGCATGGCCGTCTTCACGATGATGATGGGCAACGCCTTCGCCGCCTTCCCCGTCCTGACCGGCGGCGTCGCCCTGCCTCTAGTCATCGGCCGCTTCCACGGCGATCCGGCCGTCGTCTGCGCCATCGGCATGCTGTCGGGCTTCTGCGGAACGCTGCTGACGCCGCTGGCCGCCAATTTCAACCTTGTGCCGGCGGCGCTGCTGCAGTTGAAGGACCGCTACGCCGTGATCCGCGCCCAGGCGCCCACGGCGATCCTGATGCTGGTCGTCAACGTGGTCCTGATGAACGCCCTCGCTTTTCACGCATGAGCCTGGCTCGCCATACCGCCTCGCGCTTCGCCAAGATCGCGCTGGGCCACCTGACGCGCGAATATCCCAACAAGCTGGATCACGTGATGGGCGGGCCGGACGACGTCCGCTCGCCGCGCGACCTGCATCCGATCTTCTTCGGCAGCTTCGACTGGCACTCGTGCGTGCACGGTTACTGGCTGCTGGCCACCCTGCTGCGCCTGCGCCCCGAGATGGCCGAGGCCGCGACCATCACCGCCCTGTTCGATGGCGCCTTCACCGAAGACAAGGTCGCCGTCGAGACCGCCTATCTAGCGCGTCCTGAGAGCCGGGGCTTCGAGCGTCCCTACGGCTGGGCGTGGAGCCTGATGCTGCAGGCCGAACTGCTGCGCCACGACGCGCCCTGGGCCGCCGCTCACGCGCCGCTGGCCGCCGCCTTCGCCGACCGCTTCCGAGCCTTCCTGCCGGTCGCCGACTACCCCGTCCGCGCCGGGACCCACTACAACACCGCCTTCGCGCTCGTGCTGGCCAGCGAATATGCCGACATGACGCGGGACGCCGCCTTCCGCGAGATGCTGCGGACCCGCGCCCTGGTCTGGTACGGCCAGGACGCGGCCTGCCAGGCTTGGGAGCCGTCCGGCGACGACTTCCTCTCCCCCGCCCTGATCGAAGCCGAGGCCATGCGCCGCCTGCTGCCGCGCGAGAGCTTCGACCTGTGGTTCCCGCGCTTCCTGCCGGACCTGGCGCAGAAGCAGCCGACGACCTTGTTCAATCCGGCCCGGGTCAGCGACCGCACCGACGGCAAGATCGCCCACCTGGACGGCCTGAACCTGTCGCGCGCCTGGTGCTGGCGCACCCTGGCCAGCGCCATGTCCGAAGCCGATCCGGCCAAGCCGCACGCCATCACCGCCGCGCTGAATCACCTGGCGGCGGCGATTCCCCACGTCTCCGGCGACTATATGGGCGAGCACTGGCTGGCCACCTTCGCGCTCCTGGCGCTCGAAAACGGCTGAGCCGACGCCGCAAAGCGTGCGCTTCCAGCAACAGCGCCGAGCAATTTCCGCGAGAATACGCGCCAAGCGGGAACGTCCGCCCACTGTTTACATTCCTTGACAATGCCCAGGCCGCCTGCGGCGTTAAGCATAACCTTGCGACCTCGCTCGAAGGTCGCGCTGAGTCAAGGAGCTAGCGCTATGAGGGAAGCGCAATGCGATAACATCGAAATCGCGCCCGTCGGCGACGCTTGGCAGGTGAGCCAGGCCGGTCGTCCGCTGGACCGTTTCGAGTCGGTCGAAACCGCCTATCAACACGCTCTGGCTCTGTGCGGCGAGCTGTTCGAGCGCGGCGTGCGATCGCGGGTCTGCGAGTTGCCGGCCGCGGCCTGAGGCCCGGCCATGCTCCCCAAGTCCGAACCTGAAAACGACATCGCCGCCGCGCGTCGGCGACGGATCGAACGGCAAGGCCTGACGTCCCCCCTGGTCGGCGAAATCGTCGAGGCGCTGCTCGGCCTCGGCGGCGCCGCCAGCCCGGAGGTCGTGGCCGATGCGGTCGCTCTGCACCGGGGCGGTCGCCGCGCCTCGCCCGGCCTCGCCACCGATCTGGCCCTGGCGCTGGACCTCCATCGGCGCTGCGCCGCCGAACGCGGCCTGCCCGAGCTGATTTCCATCAACCGCAGGGGTTGGGCGCTCAGCGGCCGCGCCTATCTGTTCCTCAGGCGAGGCTTGCGGAAGCGCGCCCGTGGTTGAGGCCTCATGGCTGAGGCCCAAGACTGAGGAAAGCCCGATGATCCCCACGGGCCTGCGCGTCTACCTGACCATCACGGGCTTCGCCTTCGGCCTGGGCCTGTTGATCGGGTTCCTGGAGCTGCGACCGGTCTGACGCCTTTCGCTCCTCGGCTTCGACTGGCACGGTGACCTGGGCTCGATCGAGAGCTTTCCCGGGAATCGTCATGCTGAAGCCGTTGCTGTTGCTATCGCTGCTCCTGGGAAGCCCGGCCGCCGCGCAGACGGTCCATTCGCTGGATCAGGTCCCCAAGGTCCTGAAGACGCCTGAAGCCAAGGCCACCTTCGCCCAGCAGATCGAAGGCAAGCCCGCCCCCGACGGCCTGGGCGCGCGGCTGCCGACCGGCTTGTCAGAATCCCTGATCGCTGGACTGCTAGTCCCCGCCAGCGACAGGACGCCGGTCAGCCTGGTCGGCGCGCGCGCCCTGCCCGGCCAGCCAGGCGTCTACGTCGCCATCGCCTGCACGGGCGGCGAGAAGCCCGGCCCCTCTGACGACAAGACCTGCGACCAAACCAATTTCGGCGCGCCGCGTCCCGACATGAGGGTCTATGTCGGGCTGATCGACACCGCGGCCGGCGTCCCACCCCGCCTCGCGGCCAAGCCCGCCCTGCTGCGCGACAAGGTCGACTGGCGCGACACGATCCTCGGCGATGCGCCCGACGCCGTGGAGGAGACCAAGGACGGCCGGCTCAGCCCCGACAGCCTGACCCGCTTCGATCTGGCGCCCTATGTCATCGCGCCGGGCCAGCGGGCCTTCGGTTTGGTCGGGCATTGGAACGTCGGCTATGCGGGCGGCGGCGCGGACTATGACGCCCTCTACCTGTTCGCCGTCGTCGACGGGACGGTGACCCAGATCCTGGCCACGCCGATATCGTTCTCGAAGATGCTGGCCGGCGACTGGCACAAGGACGGCACGCGCGACCACGACATGACCGAAGGCGCCAACGTCCTGGTGGTCACGACGCACGCGACCAACGGCCACTTCGACATCTTGCAAAAGGCGCGGACGGATAAGGCTCGGCGGGGGTTCAAGTGGTCGGCGGCTGGGAACCGCTATGAGGCGGACGGGCAGTAGGTCGGGTCGGCGTTCACAGCAGACGACAATTCCCCGCCTTCCTGGGCCTTGTGCCCAGGACCCATGCTCGTGGGGGAACAGAGGCTTACCGGGGTCACGCGGCGGGATGACCGTGGATTAAGGCTTCAGTCAGCAGGACCTGAACGCTGGGTCCTGGGCACAAGGCCCAGAAAGGCAGTGGGGGATGCGTGTAGCCGCTTAGCCAAGCCCCCAGGCCCCCTAGTCGTCCCGGTTACCCTTCATCAGCCGCGCCTTGTCGCGCGCCCAATCCCGAGCCGCTTCGGTCTCGCGCTTGTCGTGGTTCTTCTTGCCCTTGGCCAGGCCGATCTCCAGCTTGGCCAGGCCCTTGTCGTTCCAATAGAGCTTCAGCGGGATCATCGTCCGGCCGTCGCGCTGGACCGCGCCGATCAGCTTGTCGATCTGCTTGCGGTGCAGCAGCAGCTTACGATGGCGGCGCGGCTCGTGGTTGAAGCGGTTGGCGTGGCCGTAGGGCGGGATGTCGGCGTTGATCAGCTTGATCTCGCGCCCTTCGACTGAGGCGTAGGATTCGGCGATGTTGGCCCGGCCGACGCGCAGCGACTTCACCTCGGTGCCGGTCAGCATGATGCCGGCCTCGAAGACCTCCTCGATGAAGTAGTCGTACCGGGCGCGCCGGTTCTCCGCGATCGGCTTGGTCATTACGACAGGCCAGCCTCGCGCATCGCTTCGAGAATGGTGGGACGCACGGCGTCGGCGCACGGCGTGATCGGCAAGCGCGCGTCTTCCAGGCACAGGCCCAGCTGCGCCAGGGCGAACTTGGTCGGGCCAGGCGAGCTGTCCAGGAACAGGGCCTTGTGCAGACGCACCAGGCGGTCCTGCCAGTAGAGGCCCGTCTCCCAGGCGCCCTGCATGCAGGCGTTCATGAAGGCCGCGCAGGCCTCCGGCGCGACGTTCGAGGTGACCGAGATCACGCCGTGGCCGCCATGGGCCATGTAGCCCAGGGCCGTCGGGTCGTCGCCCGTCAGCAGCACCCAGTCGGGACCGCACATCAGGCGCTGCATGCTGATCCGCGTCAGGTCGCCGGTGGCGTCCTTGATGCCGACGATGTTGGGCAGCTTGGCTAGGCGCGCCAGGGTCTCGTTGGAGATGTCGACGCCCGTGCGGCCCGGCACGTTGTAGACGAACACCGGCAGCTCCACGGCGTCGTTGATCGCCTTGTAGTGCTGGTACATGCCCTCTTGGCTGGGGCGATTGTAGTACGGCGTCACCACCAGGCAGGCGTCAGCGCCCACGGCCTTGGCGTGGGCGGCCAGCTCGATGGCTTCGTCGGTCGAATTGCTGCCCGCGCCCGCGATCACCGGCACGCGGCCGGCGGCGGTCTGCACGCACAGCTCGACGACGCGCTTGTGCTCGTCGTGCGACAGGGTCGAGGTCTCGCCCGTCGTGCCGACCGGCACCAGGCCGTGCACGCCGCCGGCGATCTGGCGCTCGACCAGGGCCACGAACGCTTTTTCGTCCACCTCACCGTCGCGGAACGGCGTGACGAGGGCCGGAATGACGCCCTTGAAGTGAGACTGGACCATGACTTGCAAATTGCCGTGAGAATGGCGCCGCATGTGTTGCGGCAGGAGGATGGGGGCGGACAATATGTCCCTGCCTCGTCGTTCCGCAACTGGCGGCCAGTACGGTTCGCGAGACACGCGGGGATTTGATGGGGGAACCGTGTCCGGTCAAGCCCGTCCGCCGGACTTTAAAACCTATTGGGGCCTGAATCGTCGCATAGGGGCTCTTGCGAGATTCAGGTAAAAGGCTCGTCGAGGGCCGACCAAGGAGAGTGTTTTGGCTTCAGTGCTGCGTCGTTTTCTGCTCGGGGGAGCTTGCATCGTGGCCGCGGTCGGGGCGGCGGACGCCCAGACGGCGTCTCCTTATGCGACCTCGGGCCAGTATGCGCCGGGCCTGATCACCACGCCGCCGACCGCCGTTTCGGCCACCCTCTCCGACACCGACTCGGCCAATCTGCAGACGGCGCTGTCGGCCGCCAAGCGCGGCGATGTCTCCGGCGCCCGCGCGGCGATGGAGAGCCTGCAGGACCCGATCGCCAAGAAGATCGCCCAGTGGGCGCTGGTCGACAGCAACGCCGAGGCTCTGAGCTTCTTCGAGCTGGACGCCGCCCGCCGCGACCTGGCCGGCTGGCCGCGCGGCGCTCGCCGCGACTCCGCCGCCGAGAAGGCGCTGTCGACCTCGGGCCTGGATCCCAACCGCATCGTCGCCTGGTTCGGCGGCGCCCAGCCGGCGACGGCCGAGGGCGCCATGGCGCTGGCCACGGCCTATCAGGCCACCGGCCGGAACCAGGACGCTACCGACCTGATCCGCCGCACCTTCCGCGACAAGGTGTTTGAAGCCGACGCCCAGCGCAGCCTGATCGGCCGCTTCGGCTCGATGCTGACGCCCGACGACTATGTGCGCCGCGCCGACATCATGCTGTACGGCCAGCAAGGCCCGGCCGCGCGCGACATGGTCGCCATGCTGCCGCCCGACCAACAGGCTGTCGCCCGCGTGCGCATGGCCTTCCGCCAGAACGCCGGCAACGCCACCAGCCTGTTCGAGACCCTCAGCCCTTCGCAGCAAGCTCTGCCGGGCGTGGTGTTCGAGCGCGCCGCCTATCTGCGCCGCAAGGGCATGGAAAGCCTGGCCTTGCCGATGGTCGTCAACTTCCCCACGCCGCCGACCGAGGAAGCCTCGACGGCGATCTGGAAGGAGCGCAAGCAGCTGGTCGTGGCCGCGCTGAAGGCCGGCGACAGCGCCGGCGCCTACGCCGCCGCCAACCACGCCCAGGCCATCGCGCCGGCCGACATCGCCGAGAGCGAGTTCTATGCCGGCTGGATCGCTCTGACCCGCCTGAAGGACCCCGACGCGGCGGCCGCCCACTTCGCCAACATCGCCGCCGTCGGCGCCTCGCCGATCACCAAGGGCCGGGCCCTCTACTGGCAGGGTCGCGCTGCCGAGGCCCAAGGCGACCTGATCGCCGCCCAGGCCTTCTATGGCGACGGCGCGCGCTACATCACCACCTTCTACGGCCAGCTGTCGGCCGAACGGGCCGGGATCAAGGAACTGCGCCTCGACCACGATCCGGTGGTCACCCAGGCCGACCGCGCCCGCTTCTACGGCCGCGAGCAGATCCGCGCCGCCCGAATCCTGGCCGACGCCGGGATCAAGGACCTGTTCCGCAGCCTGGTCCTCTATATCGACGACACCCTGCCCAATGCCGAGGAAAGCGCCCTGCTGGTCGACATGGCCCGCGGCTATGGTGACCAGGACTTGGCCATGCGCGCGGTGCGCACCGCCGCCCAGCGCGGCTTCACCCTGCCCGAGCGCGGCTATCCGCTGCTGGACCACCACTTCACGCCCGGTCCGGGCGCGGCCGAGACGGCCTTCGTCTATTCGATCTCGCGCCAGGAAAGCAATTTCGACCCCGGCGCCCGTTCGGGCGTCGGCGCCCGCGGCATGATGCAGCTGATGCCGGCCACCGCCGCCATCGTCGCGCGCAAGCTGGGCGAGTCCCACAGCGTCGAGCGCCTGTCGGACGCCTCGTACAACATGCGCCTGGGCTCGGTTTACCTGGGCGACATGATCAACAGCTTCAGCGGCTCGTACATCATGGCCTCGGCGGCCTACAACGCCGGTCCCGGCCGTCCGGCCCAGTGGGCCGGCCTGTGCGGCGACCCGCGCGGCGCGGCCACCGACCCGCTGGACTTCATCGAGTGCATCCCGTTCTCGGAGACCCGCAACTACGTGATGCGGACGATGGAGACGACCATGGTCTACCGCGCGCGGCTCAATGGCGGGGTGGCGCCGCTGACCCTGTCGCAGGACCTGAAGCGCGGCGGGTATGTGTACACGCCGTCGGTGGCGGCGGCATATGCGCCGGTGGCCCAGCCTTAGGATCTGTGCGCCTTTAAGTCTGCCTTCCTAGGCCTTGTGCCTAGGACCCAGGGTTGGGCTTGGCTCAGAATATTCAGGCGCTCTCCGTCCACGGGGTCGTACGATCGGATGCTCAGAACTCGCGGATAGCTGGGTCCTAGGCACAAGGCCTAGGAAGGCAGGCTTCTGGGTTTGGCCGACTATCTTAGATCCGACGCGCCGCCAGCGCCGGTCCCACCGTCGTCTCAACCAGCTCCCCCTCCAGCCGAAACACGTGGCTGAGGATGAACCGCGATAGCGCCTCGCGCGGCGGGCCTTCCGCGACGATGCGGCCGTGGCTGACCACGACGATGCGGTCGCAGGACCGGGCGGCCAGGCCCAGGTCGTGCAGAGTGACCACCACCGCCGCGCCCTTGACGGCTTCGGCCCGCAGCAGGTCCAAGGTCAGCAGTTGAGCGTCGGGATCCAGGCCCGCCACCGGCTCATCGGCCACCAGCAACGGCGCGCGGGTGGCCAGAAGACGGGCCAACAGCACCCTCACCCGTTCGCCGCCTGACATGTCGAGCACGCCACGATCTGCCAGCTCGGCCGCGCCGACGCGGCCCAGACAGTCCAGCGCTAAAGCGTCGGCGGCTTCGTCGGCAAGATCGCCAGCGCCCAGGGCCGCGACCATGCGAGCCGGCAGGTTCCAGGCCACGCGACGGTCCTGCGGCAGATAACCGACCAGGCGCGCGCGCTCATGCGGCTTCAGGTCCACGATCAAACGGTCCGACAACCGCGCCTCACCGGCCTCCAGCGGCAGCAAGCCCAGCCCCGCTCGCAGCAAGCTCGTCTTGCCCGCGCCGTTCGGACCGACGATGCCGACCACTTCGCCGGCGGCGACGATCAGGGAAGCCTCCTCCAGCACCGTCTTGCGGCCTTGGCGGGCGGTCAGGTCGGCAAGGGTCCAGGGCGCGCTCACGACCGCCAGCTCCGCGAGGCCCGCCAGGCCAGCAGCGCGAAAGCCGGCGCGCCGAACAGGGCCGTGACGACGCCCAGCTTCAGCTCCTGCTCGGTCGGGATCAGGCGAGCGGCCAGATCGGCCAGCACCAGCAGCAGCGCGCCCGCCAGGGCCGAGGGCCACAGGATGCGCTTGGGGTCGTCCTTGACCAGCGCCCGCACCAAGTGCGGCGCGGCCAGGCCCACGAAGCCGATCACGCCCGCCGCCGCCACGCCCGCGCCGGTCAGCAGGGCCGAGCCGGCCACGGCGTAGATCCGCAGCCGCGCCATGGGTAGGCCCGACATCCGCGCGGCCTCCTCGCCCAGGGTCAGCATGCGCAGGCCCTGCCCGGCTTTCACACACAGCGCCGCGCCGATCGCCATCGGGACCAGGGCGCGCGCCGCGTCCGTCCAGTCGCGGTTCTGCACCGAGCCCATCAACCAGGCCAGGATCTCGGCCGTGGCCACCGGCGATGGCGACAGGTTGAAGACCAGCGCCGTCAACGCGCCGCCAAATGCCGACAGAGCGACGCCGAACAGGATCAGCGCCTCGGGCTCGCGGAACCGCGCGGCCAGAGCTACGACCATGGCGCCGGCGACCAGCGCGCCGGCCAGGGCCGAAAGCTCGATCGCGCCCGGCAGGATGGCCAGCCCCGCCGAGATGGCGATCGCCGCGCCCAGGCCCGACACCGCCGAGACGCCCAGCACGCCGGGATCGGCCAGCGGATTGCGCAACAGCCCTTGCATGGTCGCCCCGGACAGGCCCAGCGCCGCGCCGACCAGGGCCGCCACGGCGACACGCGGCGCCCGGATGGTCCACAGCACCTCGCCCGGCGGCGTCGCCGGATGCTTCAGCGCCAGGCCGTACTGGGCCAGCGACAGCGGCGTCTCGCCCAGCGACACGGCCAGGATCGCCGCGCCCGCCAGGACCAGCAGCATCAGCAGACACAGACGCGGCAAGCTCATCGCGCCGCCTCCGCCAGCATCGCGCTGCCATCGGCCGCGAACCAGGCGGGGCAGCCGACGACGGCGGCCGGCAGCGAGGCCACGGTGCGGGTCGCCACAGCCTTTTGAAGCGCGGCGTGGCGTCCTGGTCCCCAGCGGTCAGAGCCCGCCTTCATCAGGTCGAACAGGCCTAGCACCACCGCGGTCGGCGGCTTCATGACCATCTGCTCCAGCGACACCGGCGCGAAATAGGCGGCCTTGGAAGCGTTCGAATAGCCGGCCGACTTCAGCATGGCGTCGACCAGCGTGCCCGAGCCGGAGGTGTAGCCGCCGGGCGTCAGGTAGAGCGCCGAACGTCCCTTCCCCGCTCCCGCCGAGCGCGCCAGCTGGACGTCCATCCGCGCCACCAGCACCTCGCCCTCGGGTCGGCGGTCCAGCGCGGCAGCGACCTTGCGGACATTGGCGCGCACGCCGTCGAAGTCGGGCGCGTCGTCGAGGGCGACGGTGGTGACGCCCTTCTTCTGCAGAGCCTTGGCGAGACGGGCATCGCCGCCCCACAGGCGCACCACCACGTCCGGCCGCGCGGCGACTAGGCTCTCGAACGTCGCCCGACGCAGCGGCAGGCCGGCGGCGTCCTTGCGCAGATAGCTGTCGGACGAGACCGCGCGATATGAGAGGCCAACGATGCTCTCGCGCGGCGCCAAGGCCAGCACGTACTGGTCGGCGCACGAGTCCAGTGACATCACCCGAGGTGCGGCGAGCGCGGACACAGGCGCGAGCGAAACCACCGCCAGAAGGGCGCGCAAGGCCTTGGCGGCGCTCATGAAATCAGTCCGTGACCAGGCCGTAGAGCAGGCCGTCCAGCATCACCTTCATCAGGTGGTTCGGATCGGACCAACCGCGGGAAGGCTTGGTGATCAGCAGTGACACCAGGCCATGGCAGCCGCTCCACAGCACCTCGGCCGCCTCGACCGCCGAGCCCGAACGCAGGCGGCCCTGGGCGGCGATCTGGTGCACCGGCTCGCTGAACTTCTCGAAGCACCGGTCGCCCAGCGCCAGCACGTCGGCGGTCTTGTCCGGCGAGATGTTTTCGCCGGTGCTGCAGAACACCAGTTGATAGGTGTTGGGATTGTCGAGGGCGAACTGCATGTACGCCTCCAGCATCAGCCGCACGCGCGCCACCGGGTCGACCGGCTGCGACGCGATCTGGGTGTTGAGCTCCAGCAGACGCTCGATGGCGTCGTTGGAGATCTCCATCAGGATCTGGTCCTTGTCGCGGAAGTGCATGTACAGCGCCGTCGACGACACCCCGACCGCATCGGCGATCTTGCGGATGGTCGCGCCCGCATAGCCTTCGGCGATGAAGATCTTCTCGGCCGCCGCGAGGATCTCTCCCCGGCGCATGTGCCCGTCCCCTTTGGGCTTTCTGGCGGACTTGTGAGGCTTCTTCAGAACGACCGTCACGGACTTGGCTTCCCCTGGCTATCCCCCGGACGGACACTAAACGGGAATCACTCAGCCGTCGCAAGAACGTGCGTGCCAGGAGAATTCAGGAACAGCCTCGCGTGAAGATTGTGCGTGAGACGCTCATTTTTCCATTTGACACGCACAGGTTGAGATTCCGTTATCTGCGCCTGTTGGGGCGATTGGCGTACCGGGGGCATCCGTTGGCGCGCGAGGATAGACGACTGGACCTGGCGTTCGCGCCGGAAGGCGAACCTGTGTCCGCGATCTTGGCGGACATCACGGCGACGATCGAGGTCGCGTCGCTGGACCGCGACGGCGCGCACCGCACGCTGTCGCGTGGTCAGGCGGCGTTCGTCGTGCTGGCCGGCCTGCTGGCCGCGATTGGCGTGGCGCTGGATCCCGGCGCGGCCGGCGTAACGGTGCATCATGTCTTCTTCGCGATCTTCCTGTTGGGCGGCATGACCCGCCTGGCCGCCGCCTGCACGCCGCTGAAGGCGGAAGAGCCGCCGCCCCTGGCCGACGCGGACCTGCCGACCTACACGATCATCGCCCCGCTCTATCGCGAGGCCGAGGTCGTGGCCGAACTGGTCGAGAACCTGCAGGCCCTGGACTATCCGCGCGACCGGCTGCAGGCGCTGATCGTGCTGGAGGCCGACGACGAGGTGACCCTGGCGGCGGTCAAGACCATCGCCCTGCCCGCCTTCGTCCAGGTGCTGATCGCGCCGCCGGGCTCGCCGAAGACCAAGCCCCGCGCCTGCAACCACGCCCTGGGCCGGGCGCGCGGCGAGGTGGTCGTCATCTACGACGCCGAGGACATGCCCGATCCGGGCCAACTTCGCGAGGCCGCCGCGCGCTTCGCAGCATCGGATCCCAGCCTGGCCTGCCTGCAGGCGCCGCTGCGGATCGAGGATCCGGGCTTCTCGCTGTTCCTGCCCTCGCAGTTTCGCCTGGAGTACGCCGCACACTTCGAAGTGCTGCTGCCGGCCCTGGCGCGCTGGGGCTTCGTTTTCCCTCTGGGCGGCACCAGCAACCACTTCAAGACCGCCGCCCTGCGCGAGATCGGCGCGTGGGATCCCTACAACGTCACGGAAGACGCGGATGTCGGCTTCCGCCTGGCCGCCGCCGGCTATCGGCTGGGCGTCATCCAGCGTCCCACCTGGGAGACCGCGCCGACCACCTGGAACCAGTGGTTCCCGCAGCGGGCGCGGTGGATCAAGGGGCATATGCAGACGCTGGCCGTGCACGGACGCGGCCTCGTCCTGCGCCAGCCGCGCAACGCCGTCTCGATGGTGCTGACCTTGGCCCAATCGGTCGCCTCCTCGCACCTGCACGGGCCGGTGATGGCGGTGGCGATCGTGGCGGCGGCCGCGGACTATCTGCCGGACGGGCAGTTCAGCTTCCCGATCTGGGACCTGACGCTCTACGCCCTGGGCTGGGGTTCTGCGGCGATCGCAGGCGCGCGTGGCGTGATGCGCGCCGGCGGCCAACCCAAGTCGCTGCACCTCTTCGGCATGGCCGGCTATTGGCTGTTGCAGAGCGTGGCGGCGGGCAAGGCGCTGCACCAATTCGTCACTGCGCCGCACCGCTGGGACAAGACGCAGCACGCACCCCGCTCTGGACGCCTGACGCCGTAAAAAGGTATGGGCGGACGATGGCTCCGAAGATCGCCCCCGCCCCCCTCGTCATGCGCACCACCGGCTGGGCGGACTACGCCCTGCTGGACAGCGGAAACGGCAAGAAGCTGGAGCGCTATGGCCGCTACACCGTCGTGCGCCCCGAGCCGCAGTGCTTCTGGGCCCCGCGCCTGGATCAGAAGGTCTGGGACAACGCCGACGCGGTGTTCGATCCCAGCGACGAGGACGAGGCCGGTCGCTGGCGCTTCAAAGGCAAGCCGATCGAGAAGTTCGACTTGGCCTGGGGCCAGGCCAAGTTCCACGGCCAGTTCACGCCCTTCCGGCATCTGGCCTTCTTCCCCGAGCAGGCGGCCAACTGGGCCTGGCAAGACGAGCGCGTGCGCGCGTTCAAGGCTCAGCCGAAGGTGTTGAATCTGTTTGGCTATACCGGCGTGGCCTCGCTGGTCTGCGCCGCCGCTGGCGCGGCCGTCACCCATGTGGACGCCTCCAAGAAGTCGGTCGGCTTCGCCCGTGAGAACGCCGCCTTCGCGGGCCTCGCCGACAAGCCGATCCGCTGGATCGTCGA
>OUNM010312846.1_pt1 | contig 19638 bp, 17 predicted proteins | sample 1769961 | NCBI WGS metagenome assembly OUNM01 (sample SAMEA3914820, study PRJEB12502) | metagenome | biome: forest; material: soil | place: USA | collected 2012-03-12 | depth 0.3 m
GATCGCGCGCTCCTTGAAGTAGTCGCCGAACGAGAAGTTGCCGAGCATCTCGAAGAAGGTGAGATGGCGCGCGGTGTAGCCGACATTGTCGAGGTCGTTATGCTTGCCGCCGGCACGGACGCATTTCTGCGAGGTTGTGGCGCGCTTATAGGGACGCGGGTCCTTGCCCAGGAAGACGTCCTTGAACTGAACCATGCCTGCGTTCGTAAATAGAAGCGTCGGGTCATTCTGGGGAACCAGCGGCGAGCTTTCGACGACGGTATGCCCGTTGCGTTCGAAATATTTGAGGAATTTTGAGCGGATCTCGGCGCCTGTCAGGGAAGAACTCATATCTGCCCTTTGTAAACGAAAGGCGATCGGGCTGGCAAGGGATCAAAGCGTCTTGAGAAACTCGATCAGCTCGTGCTTTTGCTCAGGCGTGAAGATTTCTTTTCCGTGATCCAAGAAGATGCGCTCGTCGTGGCCTGAGTTCGACAGCCCCGGTTTGCTCGTGTCGTAAGTCATCACCGGCTTGGTCACCTGGGCCGGGTAGCCATTGCACTCGCGGTCGAAGTCCTGCTCGTCGTTGGCCGCGACCGCCGCGTAGGTCTTGGGGCGGTCCGCCGCGCGCGTCAGGACCGCGCAGAGCGAAGGCACCGAGTTATTATGGAAGTACGGCCAGCGCGCCCAGATCCCCACCAGTGGGGGTGGCACGTAGCCCGGCTGCTGGCGGATCACGATCCTCTGATCGCGCGAGAAGCGCAGCGGATTGAGGCCGCGCTCGAGCGAGGCCATGCCAAGTCTGCGGCCCGGGTCGGTCCCCACGTCCACGACCGGCGTGACGTCGTGGTAGCGGACCTCGAGCGTCTCAAGACGTTTCTCCAAGGGAAGAGCATCGGCGCCGGGCAGCGACCAGGCCTTGTCGTAATTGCCGTGGCAGCCGGCGCAACGATTCTTGAAATGGGCTTCGCCGCGCCGGGCTTTGTCGAGCGAGATCGAGGTGGCGGGGAAGAAATCAGTGTACCGCGGCGGCTGCGCGGAAAAAACAGCCGTCGCCAGATCGCGGATGACCTTGGCGTTGCCGGAGATCCAGTCGCCGAGCTCGCGCAGGTCGGTGCCGCGCCCGATTTCGTTCCAGAGAATGTTGGTGTAGATCGGGTTGCCCGAGACGACGGAGCCGTCCGAGAGCCAGCGGTTCTTGTACTTGACGTTCCACCAGACGGCGGGCTTGCTGTCGGCGACGTGGGTTTCGAGCGGCTCGGGGCGCGGGAAGCGCGAGTACCACGGGCTCAGCGAGGCCATGTCGTCGGTCTCGCGGCGCGCCAGCGAGAGCGCGACCTGCGCGAGCGACGTATCGAGGCCGAGCGCGCGCGGGGCGACGGCGCCGATCGAGTGCGCGGTCTCGGCGAGCTCGTCGTAGACGCGCGTCTCTTCTAAGCTCGCGCCGGTGCCGGCGGCGAACGTCCAGCCGGGGACGACCGCGGTCGCTTCCTTTCCTTTGATGAAGAACTCGTTGGCGTGGGCGAAGCGGTTGGTGAGGCCGAGCACCTGTTTGCCGAAGAGCGAAGACGAGTGGCAGGCGGCGCAGCTGAACGTAAAGGCCTGCGCCCCGTGGCGCTCGACGATCGTGAAGCCCATGCGTTCGGAGGGTCTGCGACCGTCGGGGTAGGGGACCGAGTAGACGCCTGAGTCGGATTCCTTGGGATAAGGATGAAGGCCGATCCAGTCGCTCACGTCGTCCATCGATCGCCAGTCTTTAAATGTCGGCGAGAGGCGCTCAAGCAGCGCTCGTCTCGGATCGCCGTCCGGAGCCTCGACCAGGTTCTTGATCGGCAGATAGGGCACGACAGCCGAGGTGACGGTTACTGGATAGCGAAGCGCGTGCAGTCGTCCTGCGCGTACGGCCGCCTCGTACTCGGGTGGCGAGAGCGAATAGGGATTGGTGCGGCCCGTGAGCGGCACCCGTGCGCCTTCGGACCAGTCAGGTCCGGTGGCGCTCGCCGAAGTCGCCGATCCAATGGCTATCGCTAAAACCCAGGCTGGTATCTTCATGATTTCCCTCGCGCGGTTCCGCAAGAATTTATCGCGAGCGGACGGCCAGGGCAATGGAGCTTATCTTTTTCGCCTTAAATCAGGTAAATCTGAGGCATGCTTCTCCCCATTCTCCTCTGTCTTCTCTCGGCGCCGACGCACGCGCTCGCGGCGACCGACGACATGTCGGATGACGCGACTCAAATCGCCGATGACGCCGAGGTTCAGGGCAAGATCAAGGAGTTCGAGTCTTCGCTGAAATACCAGCAAGGTGCAGTGACTCTTTCCGGTGGCTTGGCCAAGATAAACGTCCCTGAGCAGTTCCATTATCTGGATCACGCCAACACGGTGAAAGTCCTTGAGGCCTGGGGCAATGAGAACGTTGGCGAGACTCTCGGCATGCTCCTTCCGGCCAAGACCGGCCCGCTCGCCAATGACTCCTGGGGCATCGTCATCAACTATGAGGAAGACGGCCACATCAACGACGATAACGCCAAGTCGATTGATTACACCAAGCTCATGGAGCAGATGAAGGAAGGGACGGCCAAGATCAACGAAGAGCGCAAGAAAAAGGCTCTGAGACAGATCGAGCTCTTGGGCTGGGCCGCGCCTCCGACCTACGATTCGGCCACGCATAAGATGTACTGGGCCAAGGAGCTGAGGTTCGAGGACGCGCCCTCGAGCACGCTTAACTACGACATCCGCATCCTCGGAAAAGAAGGCGTCCTGGTGCTCAGCGCGGTCGCCCCGATGGCGCAGCTTCCTATGATCCAGAAGGAGATCCCGAGCGTGCTCTCCTTCGTCGACTTCGCGCCCGGGCACGCTTATGCCGACTACAAGCCTGGCGTGCACAAGCTCGCCAGCTACGGCCTGACCGGCCTCATCGCAGGCGGCGTGGTCGCGACCGCGGCGAAGGCCGGCTTCTTCAAGGCGCTCGTGCCGATCCTGCTCGCGGGCAAGAAGTTCGTCTTGCTCGCGCTCGCCGCGGTCGCCGGCGCGTTTCGCAGATTTTTCGGCCGCAGGAAAGCGACCGTGGCCGACGCGCCCGTTGCGATGCTCCTGAAAGGAGACGAGGATGTCCGAGACGATTGAGCAGAAAATCGCGCGCGCCGAAGCTGAGACGCAAGAGAAGCTCGAGAAACCCTCGCAGCCGCGCGGGGTGATGGCGATGCTCGCGGCAGCCGGTGTCGCCGTTCTCAAGTTCTTCAAGCCTCTGCTCTTCGCGTTCAAGTTTCTCAAGCTGGGCAAGGTCCTGCTCACGGCCTCCTCGATGGGCGTGATGATCTGGACCTATTCCATGCGACATGGTTGGCCGTTCGCCACGGGCTTCGTGCTTCTGATTTTGATTCATGAGCTCGGGCACGGCTGGGCCGCCAAGAAGATGGGCCTCAACGTCGGCGCGCCGGTCTTCATCCCGTTTTTGGGCGCGTTCATCGCGCTCAAGGACAAGCCCAAGACGGCGTACGAGGATTTCTTCATCGGCGCGGGCGGCCCGGTGGCGGGCACGGCCGGGGGTCTTCTCTGCTTCCTGCTATCGGCCTACGCGAATCCCGAGTGGTCCATGCTTCTCGCGCGGCTCGGCTACTTCACGCTCGTGATGAATCTCTTCAATCTCATGCCCATCGGCTTTCTCGACGGGAGCCGCATGGTCGCGCCGCTCGGTAAGCCCGAGTGGCTCGTCGGCCTGCCGCTGATGATCTTCGCCGCGTACGCGAGCCTGACGGAGCACGATCACTTCAATCCCATCGCGCTCATCGTGCTGATTCTCGCCGTGATCCGCGGCGTGACCCGCGTCTTCAAAAAGGCGCCGTCGCCCGAGGCGCTGGCCGTCACGCACCAGCAGCGGCTCATCGCCGCGTGCACCTACTTCGGGCTCAGCTCGATGCTGATCGCGATCGTGCATCTTTCGTGGACGGAGCTCGGGCATTAGACCCCAGCTCATTACATATGAAACCACTCTTTCTCCTGCTCCTGTTCGCCACCACTCCTTGCCTGGCCGAACCCTCGCTCGAAGCCGATGTCGCGATGCTCGCGCGGGCCAAGCCGCGAATGACCAGGGGCCGCGCGACTAGCGCTTTGCCTTTGTCTTTTATTTCAGCTGCTTATCATACTGGTTTGACCGGCCGACTTTTTGTGATACGGTGCGTCACGTATGAAAAACAATCCTGGTTTTGCCCTGGCCCTGGTCGTAATGGTTTCGTCAATTTCCCTCGCTCACGCCGATCCTTCGGCCGCGCGAGCCTACTATCAGCAGGCGATCGCTCAGCTGAACAGTGGCAAGCCAGCCGAAGTCGCCCAAGGCGTCGCGGCGCTGAAAGATGCCGAAGCCAAGCTCGGCAGTCAGGACGCCGGCCTCGGGTTGCCGAGCTGGTCGCTGAAGGATGTTTCCGCGACGAACGACGTGAGAGTCGCTCTGGTTCGCGCGATCCAAGGGGCGCGCTATGCCGACGGTGACTCGGGTTCCCGCAGCGCCGCGCTCTCGGTGCTCATGGAGCGAATCTCTTCCTGGAAAGTCGAAGGCCCCTACGTTTCGCAAGCACAGGGCGGCGAGTTTGCTATCCCGTCAGGCCCGGCAGGGGATCTCTGGAAAGCCAGCGAACTTTCCTTTCGCCAGGTCGCGCTCGACTTCGCCGATCAGCGGATCATCGCTGAAGCCTCGCTTAGCTTGAAGGACGCGCTCCAGGCCCTTCGCGACGCAAAATTTCAGTTCTCGGCCGATCATGATGAAGACGGACCGTCGTACTATCCTGGCGGAAAGGGCTACGCCCCGTCTCCGACCGAGCCGGGCTGGCGCTTTTTGACGGCGATCTACGAGCGTGCCGCGAAGGCGGGCGCTTCGGCCGATGAGCAGAAAAGGACTTTGGTCGACGCCTTTCGCGAATTCGCCCTCGACCCGGTTCAGACCTCAACGGCTCAGTATCCCACTCAGTGGCATCCCGAGCCGATCACGAGTTTTCTCAAGTCTCACGGACTCTAAAGATTGACCCCATGGGTCTCAAGGCGCCAGCGACGGTTTGACCGGGGGCCACGGATCCTTTTTCGGGTTGTAGGTCCAAGCTTTAGCGGGATGCTCGCATCCCTTTCTTCGTGGCCCCCAGCATCGCCAGCACTCGCGCCACCGTGGCGCGCGAGAGGCGCTCGAAGTCGCAGTTCGTTTCGGTAAAGGGCATGACCCAGGCTCCGTTGATCATGCTCTGGATCTCGAGGGCGAGCGTCCTCACATCGACGGAATCGGACACGCGAAAGCCCTTCTTCGCCATGCCTTTGTAAATGAGCATCTCGATGCGGTTCCGGCCCTGGTCGCGGATCCTCGTGTTCAGCGCGGCGATCGCCGGATTGAAGCTGGCTTCGTAGTAGAAGTAGAGCCAGACGGAGAAGAGCTTAGGGGACTTCCGCGCCGTCTCGAAGTGGGCCATGACGTAATCGGCCATGGCTTGTACCGGGTCCTCGATGTTTTCGTCGACTGCGCGGAGCACGTCCTCTCGGAATTCGACGAGGACCACGTTCACGACTTCGTGGAAAAGCGTCTCAGTGCTCGGAAAGTAGTAATGCACGAGCGAGGGCCTGAGCTCGGCGCGTTTGGCGATCTCGACAAGCGTCGTTTTCGCGGGGCCCAGGTCCATGAAACAGCGGAGAGCTGTCCGGGAGATGTGCTCGCGCGTCTTCTCTCCGTCACTGCGGCGGGGTTTTGCCATATTGAACAATGATAGTTTAATTTGAAATTATTCTCAATTGAGGCCTGGTTTTGATTGCTTCGGCTTAATTAAAAATATTTTTAATTACCATTGGTTATGACATTAGTTAGGCTTAGTTCTTATTAGATAGAAATAAATTCAAACTATATATTGACGCATTGAGTCAACGAGTGTAAAAGGGGCGTATCGCGATGATGCGATGAAAGCGAAAGGCCCCGAAAATGAACAAGTCTCTGATCGTCCTTGCCTGCCTCCTGTCTTCGTACTCCGCATTTGCGTTCGACTACGACTGCTCGAACGAGAAGTCGACGACCGACATCCTTGCCTGTTTGAATGACGGCTATGCTCGCGCCGACAAGGTTCTCAATCTCGTTTGGAAGAATCTCGAGAAGAACGAAGAGTTGGTCGCCAACCAGCGCGAGTGGATCAAGCGGCGCGACGAGCGCTGCGAGGAAGCCGCACAGAAAGGCAACGGGTCGGTGGCCAAGATGCTCCGTCTGGATTGCCTGATCGACCAGACGCTCGAGCAAACCCTGGGCCTCGCGAGCCTCTTGAAATAAGCCTTCGAAACCTGATCCAAGGAGAAATGAATATGAAGCTTGTAATGATCGTTGTTGGATTGATGAACCTGCTCGGCGCTGTCGCCCACGCGGACGAAGCCCAGATCAAGATCTGCGCATTCACCGCTGCCTCCGCCGCGGCCGATACCTTCGGCCCGATTCCTCCCGGACCCGGCATGCAGGACACCGGGGATCGCATCGCCGCGATCGAGAGAAAATACCTCGAGCAGCTCCAGCAGTTCTGCGCCGAACTCTCCGAAGCCCGTGGCCAATAGCCCGGAGCTGACTACTTTCGGAGAATAGGTCTCATAAAGAGGAAAGGGGCTCCGTAGAACGGGCGTACATAGCGAAAGCGCCCCAGGCGGATCTCCTTCTTGTCCTGTTGAGGATGTGAAGCCCGGTTTTTTCGGAAGAACTCCTCGGCGGTGAACCGAGTCATTCGGTCTTGATAGGCCTCCTGAGTCGTCACGGAGAGATCCCGAACGAGGTCTCTGGCGTCCCGAACGGTGGCCCTTTTTCCGAGGGCCTGGCTAAGCGCTTGGAGGTATCGGCTCGCCGCGAGGTTCCGGATGCGTTCGAGCGCTCCTGGAATCAGCACAGGCTCTGGAGGAGTCTTCACGTAGAAGGAGATGTCCTTAGTCTTGTCGCCGTCGAAAAGCAGGCGATCTCCGACATCGAGAGAGACCTGATAGCGTCGGCAGAGCCTGGCCATGAGAGCCAGAGTGAGCGGGTTTCGGTTCGCCTTCAGCTCGACATAGTCGCGCTGATCGCCGTAGTAAGCCTCGATCGGCATCCGGTAAGATTGGAGCCCTTTGAGTTTGAAATGAAACTCCAGCAGCTTCGCGGAGTCTTTGATCCCGGTCGCTTCCCGGATCGCTCTCAGGTCGGCGAAGTGATTTTCGGGTTTGAGTTCCCGCAGAAAATCCCGCAGGCTCCGACGCAGGACTGCGTGGCCCGGCGGCAGTTCGCCTTTCAGGCGTTTGAAAGAAAAGCTCTTTCTGAAGACTTTGTCGGCAGTCTGGTCGACGATGGTGTGGGCGTAGACATAGGAGTTGGAGAGGTTGCCGCCCTCGCTGATCACGGATTGGGCGGCCGAAATCACGGCGAGCATCAGCTGTGTACGGAAAGCTTGCTCGCCTCCCGCGTTGACGCATCGGGAAAGCTCGAAGCTGTATTCGCCGTTCCGGATGTTCCGCTTGGCCAATTCGGGAAAGTCGATGGCCCAGGGGAGCGGCCGGGAAAATCCCCGAATGAGCTTTACGGCGCTTACCAAGTCGGGGGAAGAAGAGTCAGTCCCCGGTCGGACTGCGCGGAAGAGAACGACGCGATCGGGTTCTTTCTCTGCCAACTCCTTGCCGGCATTGAAGTAGAGATCTTTCTGCTCGCGGGTCAATCGCCCCATCCGCACCATGAGCTCGAGGGATCGATCATCCAGGTCCAGGATAGTCTCGCTGCTCTTGGAGCCTGGATGAGTGAGGGGCGGTTTCTGCGCGATCAGGTACAACCCGGAGCCGTTGAGATCCTTCTGAAGTTCGTAGTAGTGGGTTAGACCCCAAGCGGCGTCAGGATCAGTTTCGTCCGCTCCGTAGATCGAGTAATCGAGTTGCTCGACGGGGATGTCGCCGTAGATCTTCGGGTCAGTCGAGCTCGGCTGCCGCGCGCCTGAGAGATCCGAACGCGGATGGGCGCACGCGCTCAAGCCCGTGATCAGGATCGCGGCTAGCATAGCGAAATTGCGGAAGGCGGACGGGCCCATGAACGTAGTATCGGGTTTTTCGCGCGGGTACGTGACAGCGCGACCGTCAGGAGATTGGCGGGCTAGTCTGTCTCTTGCTTAAGCAGAGGCACACCGGCTCGTTCATCCAGTAGCGCTAGGGGCTGGGATTTGCGGGAGTCTCATAGAGTTCGGCCGCTTTTGAGTGGATCTGGACCAGCATGTCCGCGAGAGACTCGGAATCCTTGCCCCGGTTCGTCAGCGCAACAAGCCCGATACCGCTTTCTTTGTTCCAGATGATCAGGGAAGAGAATCCGAACTGATCGCCGGACTTCGAGTAGAGGGTCATGCCGTCCCGGTGGAGGATGTCGATGGCGTAACCGATCGAACCGCCTTCTGGGCTTTTCAAGCGCAGAGGCCGAGTGGCCTCCTTGATGATATCGCCCCATTTTCCGGGAAAGCGCAGGATCATCTGCATGAGCTTCAGCATGTCCTTACCACTCGAGAGGATCGAGCCCGAAGCGCCCAGGACCCCCATGTCGGCGGCCGGTATCTCGATGTCGCCTTGAGTGTAACCCTTTACGATCGAGGGATTGGACGAATCCCCTTCTGTGATCGCGAAGGCGCGGGTTTGATCCAGCCCCAGCTCGTCGACAATCCCGCCCTTCATTCTCAGAAGGGCGTCGAGAGAGCGGGCAAACGGGATACTTGGCCCGTTCGGGATCGCGTAAAAATCCATCAAGGCCAGGCCCACCAGGCCGCTTCCGAGGCTGGAGTAGAGGTACTGCGATCCGATCGGCGCGCCCGTTCGCGAGACAGAGTCCTGCTTCAGGGCAGACGCGAGAGATGCATAATCATAGCGCTCCGCTGGCGCGAATGGGCTGTGGCTGTTGACGTTGACGTTAGTGGGGAGATCCTGGAACGAGGCGAAATGCGTGATGGCCTGTCCCAGTGTTTCGTCCTTGAGCCCGTCTTTCAGCGAGCTCTTGATCAGCGTCTTCATTTGAGCGTTGAGCTCGAAGTCCTTTTTCACCACTCCTTGAGCCAGGATCAGCCCCGTGATCATCTTTGACATCGAGCTGATCGGGTAGAGGTCCCTTTCCGTGGGCTTTCGCCCGCCCAGCACTGACCCGTAACCAAGAATCTTGGATGACTCGGGCGTCACGACGATCAGGACTTGCGATGGATATTTGGGCATGCCCATGGGGTTCGTGCCTTTGCCAACGTAATTTGGGGCGAGGGCGTCGATGTAGGCCTGGAGCTCCAGGAGTTTTTTCGAAGGCAGGGCCGGGGCATTTCCGGTTGCGATGACCGTTCCTCCGCGGATGAACTCGGTGGTGACCTCCTCATAGGTGCCGCAGGAGCGCTGGTATTCGGCCGCCCTGGCGATGCATTTGACGGGCATCGATTTGGAGCGCGGATCGGAGTCCGCGAAAATCCCGGCGCCGGCCGGATTACCCGGGCAACTGGGGGCGGTGATTCGGCAACCTGTCTCGGAAATCCTCGTTGTGACAAGCTGGTCCGAACGAAAGAACTGCGCGGTTACCGGCTCATTGGATCCGCACCAGAGCTGGTAGGCTCCCGCTCGTTCCATGCAGCGGTCGGGATCGGCAAGCGCGGCGGCGTCGTTGTCCGCGAAAGTCCCAACGTAACCCGGATCCGCCGGGCAACTCGTCGCGGTGATCCGGCAGCTCGTCCGAGCGGTGCGGGACGCGATCAGTGCGCCTGCACGGAAGTACCGCGCGATGACCGGGTCGTTTGTCTTGCATGCCTGCTGCACCTCGACCGATCGGTCCAAGCAGCGGCTCGGAGAGACGGATGATTCGGGGACGCTGTCAGAGAAGGTGCCGGTGGGGGCTGCTCCGGTCGGGCAGCTGCGCGCAGTGATCACGCATTGGCTCGGCGCCGCCCAGGCTGGCAGCGGAAAAAGCGCGAGAAGCGCTGTGAATGCTAGCGATGAAGCTTGAGTTCGCATCTTTCCCCGAAGGATAAACGTTCTGCTTTCAGGAACTCCTTCTAGTTTCGCATCTTGGATTGCGGCCCGGAATGGGTGTTTCAGGACGCATCTCAAGCGTGACCTGGGGCGAGGGATGCCCAAAAACTAAAAGCCCCGGATGACAGCGTCACCCGGGGCTTTGAATTTCTAGCGAAGCGTAGACCGCTTACTTCTTAGCGGAGGCCGGCTTGCCCTGAGGAGCAGGGGCGGCTTTCTGCGCGGCCTTGGTCGCGGCTTCGAGAGCGGCGGTCGAAGCCGACTTGGAAGCCGAAGCCGTCGGAGCGGCAGGGCCCGCAGAGGTCGCGCCGGCCGGAGCCGTCGGACCCGAGGCCGCCACGTTGCCCGCGGCGCCGCCGCGGTTGGTGACGCCCGCCTTCTTGAGCGTCTCTTCGCGGAGCGACTTGAGAAGCTCCGGGTGTTCCTTCAGGTACGTGCGCGCGTTCTCGCGGCCTTGGCCGATGCGCTCGTCCTTATAGGTGTACCAGGTGCCGCTCTTTTCGATGACGCCGTGATTGGAGGCGAGATCGAGGATGTCGCCTTCCTTGGAGATGCCTTCGCCGTAGAGGATGTCGAATTCGACTTCCTTGAACGGAGGAGCCATCTTGTTCTTCACGACCTTCACGCGGGTGCGGTTGCCGATGACGTTCTCGCCGTCCTTGAGGGCGGCGATGCGGCGGATGTCGAGGCGGACCGACGAGTAGAACTTGAGCGCGTTACCGCCCGTCGTCGTCTCGGGGTTGCCGAACATCACGCCGATCTTCATGCGGATCTGGTTGATGAAGATCACGAGCGTCTTGGAGCGGTTGATCGTGCCGGTGAGCTTGCGCAGCGCCTGGCTCATGAGGCGAGCTTGGAGGCCCATGTGCGAGTCGCCCATTTCGCCTTCGATTTCGGCGCGAGGCACGAGGGCCGCGACCGAGTCGACGACGAGGAGGTCGATGCCGCCGGAGCGCACGAGCATGTCGGCGATCTCGAGGGCCTGTTCGCCGGTGTCCGGCTGCGAGATGAGCAGGTCATCCGTCTTCACGCCGAGCTTGCGGGCGTAGACGACGTCGAGCGCGTGCTCGGCGTCGACGAACGCGGCCACGCCGCCTTGCTTCTGCACTTCGGCGATCGCATGCAGCGTGAGGGTGGTCTTACCGGAAGCTTCCGGTCCGTAGATCTCAACGATTCTCCCGCGAGGAAGGCCGCCGATGCCGAGGGCGATATCGAGGCCCATCGAGCCGGTGGGGACCACGGGCACGTCCTGCGCGGCGAGGTTCTCCTCGTTGCCGAGACGCATGATCGAGCCTTTGCCGAACTGCTTTTCGATCGCCTGGACGGCGAGTTCGATCGCCTTGTTCTTCTGGGCGACGTTGGTGAGCTGTTCGGACGAGGTCTTCTTTTCTTCTAGAGCCATTTGGCTTCTCCTTAGTAATTGTCCCCGGAGTCTCTCCAGGGAAACGAGTTGTGTGTTAGGAGCGGGAATTACAGCATCGACCGTACCATAAAGCGGGGAGTTCGCTATGGGGGGCAGCCGAATTTCCGAAGGGGGTTTACGCGGCGGGTAAAAGTCCGGCCTTTTGGAGCAAAAGCATCACGAAAAGGCCGTAAAAACCGGCAAGAATGTCATCGAGCAGGACGCCGAAACCACCCCACCACGAAGCGAGCGCCGAGTCGGTCTGCGCCGCCTTCTTCTTGGACCAACGATCCGCTTGTCGTACCGGCGGCGGCTTGAGGATGTCGAACGCCCGAAAGAGCGCGAAGGCCGCCAGGATGTTGACCGGATGGGCGCCCGCCGTCCAGGCTGTAATGCCGTAGCCGATGACTTCGTCGATGACTATGCTTTGATTGTCGCTGGACCCGAAGGCCTGGTCGAGAACCCGGGCGGCCCAGGTGCCGACGGCCGTGATGGCAACCCACATGAAGAGGCGCGCTTCGAAGGAGAGGTTCCGTGTGACGAAAGCGAGAGGAATGGCGGCGAGCGTTCCCCAGGTGCCGGGCATGACGGGCAGCAATCCTGCTCCGAACGCAGTGGCGACTACGACCGCGATGGACTCGCGCGGTCCCTTGATCTTACTCCAAATAATGCTCAAATCGCGGCTCCGGTCTCCGAGCCGGGGTAATCGGCCTGCCAGCATCGGCTCATGATGTCAGGCAGGTTGGTCGGACGGCCGGCTTCGTTCACGGTAACGACTTTGACGTTAGCACGAAGAACCGGCGTTCCGGCCTTGAGAATCACCTGGTGAAAGACGATCCAGGTTTTACCGTGGTCGAGGTGCGTGGTGTGGATCTCGAGCTCGTCGCCCAGGTAGGTCGGTCGCAGATAGTCGATGTCGACATGGGAAATGACCGGCCAGGTTTTCCAACGATTGAAGGTTTCGAGCGTGATCCCGGACTCCAGGAGAAGCTGCCAGCGGGCATGCTCGAGGTAGCTGACGTAAACCCCGTGGTTGACGTGACCGAAGCTGTCGAGCTCGTAGCCGCGTACATGGAGCGTGCTGCGATAGGTCTTGCCGGACGGTTGCATTCTTTGGTGATACCCCTACTTGGAAGGTATTTCAATTTCGGGACCGTTGATAACGCCCCGCAAACCCGTTAAGCTCGCGGGCAATGGCGTACGCTCAACCTCCGAGTCCTTCATCAAAAGGATCGATCCGCGGTCGCTTCGACTTCCGCTGGGACGTGCTCGACGTCATTATCAGCGGTAAGTCGACCATCGATTCGCCGACCGGCTTCCCGATCCAGTCGTCGGACGAAGCCAATCGGTTCGTCCTGAGCTACGGCTACGACCTCGAGAACCCGATCGAGAGCGCCGAACTGATGGGCAATTACCGGGAAGCCCTGACCTTCATCCGCAAGAATTTTCTCCAGCCGGAGAACCCTGAAGGCCTCCGCCTCGAAGTGCCGCGCAAGATCCTCGAGCTGACGGACGTTCGCGATCTCTTTTTGATGGGCGGTCATCTGCTTCCGGGGCAGGCCAACGACACGGCGGGCGCTTACCTCCGCTACTGGGCCTGCGCGATCCTCAAGGTGATGCACACGATCGCGCACATCGACAAGGATCTGCGTACCCCTTACTTCAGCGATATCCAGCAGCAGATCTTCGATCGCTTTTACAAGGTGATCCACCGCGACTCGGACGGACAGCTCTATCTCGGGGACACGGGCTCGGACCCGATGCGAGTCGACCTGATCGCTTTCGAGACCAAGCCCAAAAAATCCCGCGACTCGATCATCCTCAAGCTGCTGCACAAGCCCGAGAACGTGGCCGAGGACATCTTCGATCGCGTCGGCATCCGCTTTACGACCAAATCCACCTTCGACGCCCTTCGCGTGGTCAAGTTCCTCAAGGACCGCATGATCGTCATGCCTCCCAACATCAAGCCCAGCCGCTCGCGGAACACGCTCGTCGACGTCGATGCCTTTCGCGACACGTTGCCGACGCTTCTCTCGCGCGCCGAGCAGGGCGAGCTCGACGAGGCCTCGCTTGTACGCGAGCTCGAGACGGCCGCGCATCCGCCGCGGGTCAATCCCGACAATCCGCACTCGAGCGAGTTCTACCGCGCGATTCAGTTCACCTGCCGCCAGCTGATCAAGCTGCGCAATCCGCTCTTTGAAGATATCAAGGAGCTCAAGGCGGTGACTAAATCCAAAGGCATCAAAGACGAAGACCTGCTCCGCGCCGTCGATCGCATCGATCTCAAGCACATCCAGCGCGAAGTGCGTTTCTTCTACCCGTTCGAGGTCCAGGTCGTCGACCAGCTCTCGGCCGAGGAGAACGAGAAGGGGCGGAGCGCGCACAGCGCTTACAAGAAGGCTCAGGTTCAGACCGCTCAGAAGCGCGTGATGGGGAACCTGGTGGATGTCGCCCGCTGAGGCGCTCGTCCCCGAATGCGAAATCGCCTTGATCGGCACCGGAGCCGCGCCTCTGATCGCGGCCGCGCACCTGCTTTCGCAGGGACGGAGCGTGGTGGTTCTCAACCCGGATTGGGATTTCTTCCTTGAAGAGTCCGAGCTCCCGCTCGATCCGCTCATCCCGGGCGCCGGGGGCGAGCTCGATGCCGGCGCGCTCAAGCGTTCGGAGCCCGAGCAGGCGCTCGCGGCCTTGCGCCCGCATTTTCCGGGCGCCGTCGAGTTCTGGTCGCCGGGCTCCGGTTCGGGCGCGGGCAGATCCGCAGGTTTTCACGACTCGGGCGCGCCGCATATCCGCCAGCGCGCGCGCCTCTGGGTTTCGCCGCCCGCTGGAGCGGGACCCGCGTTCGCCGCTGAGGATTTTTATCTGCGCGCGCTCGAGGAAGGGTTCGCCCCCAAGCTCCTCGAAGGCGTGCAGGCCGCGAGCCGATTTCCGGGCGCGACCGCGCGGACGACCGTTGAAAAGGGCGTATTCGTCGCCAAGTCCTGCGACTTCGACGTCAATCGCTACCGCATCGGCCTGCTCGAGTTCGTGCGCGAGCGCCTGGGACCTTCACGCCTGCTCTGCGCGGCCTCACCGATCGAGCTGATCGAAGGAGGGCTTCGCGTCGGGGCCTCTCCATTAAAGGTGACCGAACGCGCGCTCGTGTTCTGGACGCCGCGCCTGACTTCGTGGCTCATGGGAGCCGCCAAGGAAGCCGAAGCCAAGCGGAAGAAAGGCGCCACGATCGGCGCCCACTGGACGCCGGTTCTGCCCCGGGGTGTGCGCCTCTGGGAGCAGTGGACTTTGATGTCCAAGGACGCGATCGATCCGGCCGTGATCGGAAACTACGCCGATATGGTGGTTTGGGCCGAGTTCGAAGGAATTCCGGAGGCAGGCCCCGGCAAGACGGCGCGCCGGCTCTCGGTGCTTCGATCGGGCGCGCTCCAATCAATCGAGGATTATCTCTCTCCCCGGCGCGGAGCCGGCTGGGCGGACGCGCAGTCGTTCGAATCGGTTGCCGCGCTTTGCGGAAGCCTGCTGCGCTGGTCGGGGTTTTCGGTGCGCGCGATGCGGCCGCGCGCGAGCTTCGAATGGGAGCCCAAGGTCCGGCCGCGCTGGAAGATCGCCGGCGCGCCGCTGGACATCGAGGTCGTCGGCGGCTGCGAGGGCCCGCTCTCGGACGTGGCGCAGGTCGCCCGGCTCGCGTGCGAGTCGGCGCGAGCGGAGGCGCCCGTATGAATCATCTGAACGTCAGCTTCCGCGAAGGCGACTTCGACATCGCCGTGGTCGCCGGGCCGAGACTCGAGAGCTGGCCCTCGGCGGGCGTGCGCGCGCTTTCGCTTCTCTGCGCCGAGATGGGGCTGAAGGTCGGCGTCTTCGGAGGCGACTCGCTCTCGGTCAAGGGCGTCGTGCCCTCGCCTGGCACCGGCGGCGTCGCCATCGTGCAGGATTCGCAGGGTCGCATCCACCGCATCCGCGCGCGCGCCATCGTGCGGGTGAGCGCGCCGTCTGAGTTCCCGGATCCGTTTCCGGGCTGGCGCTCGACGGGGCTCGTGCCGCTCGCGACTGCTTTGCGCTTGCGTGCCGACAGCCACGTCCGCTGGGAGCCCGGCGTCGCCATCCTAGGCACGGGCAACCGCGCGCTGCGCTTCGGGAGCTCGCTCCTGGAGAGCGGCGTGCCCGAGGTGATCTGCTTCGAGACGCGCGGGCCGGGCTCAGCCGGCGTCGCCGTCAAGCGCTACTCAGGTTGGGAGGTCGAAAGACGCCGCTTCGAGATGGCCGGCGGCAAAGTGATCGAAGCGCAGCCGGTGAGCCTCACGCAGAAGAGCCCGCTGCTCTGGGAGTTTCGCGCGCGCGACTCGCAGGGCGTCCGCGTGCAGGAGGTCGCGCGCGTCGTGAGCGCGGGGCCGTTCCACGAGCTCGCGGAAGTCCGCGAGCATCCGCCGGGCTCGATGCTCTTCGAGCTTCTGCAGAGCGCGCCCGAGCAGCGGACCGACGACGTCGAAGGCTGGGCGCTCGAAGAGGAGCGCGGTCGCTACCTCGCCACGCGCATCGTGCGCGCGCTGGGCACCGATCTCGGAGCCAAGCGCGAGGAGCTCGACAAGATCTACCGCCGCGCGCGCGGCCGCATGCGCCGCTACCTCAAGCATCGCGCGGAGCCCTTCGCGCCGTCGTACCAGGGCAAGTGGACGGCGGGCGCCGATCTCAAGGCGATGCGCGAGTTTCGAGGGTTGCCGCAGTCCGAGCACAAGAAGCGCCCGATCGCGGCGCTCGAGTGCTTCGAGGAGATCCCGTGCAACGTCTGCCAGACGGTCTGTCCTTCGGATGCGATCCGTATCGGGCACGTGCCGCGGACGCAAGACACTCTTTTGACCGAAGCCAACTGCACCTCCTGCGGACTCTGCGTGCGCGCGTGCCCGAGCGGCGTGATCCCGATGATCCATGAGCGCGAGGATCGTTCCACCTCGCAGGTCATGCTGCCGTGGCGCGGCCTCAAGCTGTGGAAGCCGGGCGAGGTCGCCACGCTTCTCAATCGAAAGGGTGACACGCTGGGTTCGGCCCGCGTCGTGGCAACCGACGACGCCGCCCGGCCGCAGCTCGTGACGCTCGAGGTGCCTTCGCACCTGGTCTGGGAGGCGCGCGGCCTTCGCCGGAGCGCACGCGAGGCCGAGGTGCAGGACTTGGACTTCGTGGCCGCGACGCAGGCGGCGAAGCTTGCGCCCGAGAAGGTCGAGATCTTATTGAACGGCGAAAAGCGCGTCGTGCGCGACGAGATGCCGGTCTCGCTCTCGCTCTTCGAGATCGGGCGCTCGCGTCCTTCGGATGTGCTTCTCTGCTCCGACGGCAGCTGTCGCATGTGCGAGGTGACGGTCGACGGAGTGAAGAAGCTCGGCTGCCAAACGCTCACGCATCGGGGGATGTCCGTGCGCGCGCCGCTCGAGGCCGAGCCGCGCTCGGAGACGCCTCCCATCTGTCCCTGCCTCGGCATCACGCGCGAGGAGCTCGTCGAGCGCATGAAGCACGGCAAGCTCAGCTCGCCGGACGCCGTGATCTCACTCACTCACGTGGGCGAAGGCCGCTGTCACGGGCAGCTCTGCATGGAGGCCGTGCGGCGCGTGCTGATCGAGGAAGGCATCGACGCCGGTCAGTGGGTCGACTGGCGCTTTCCGTGGTCGGATTGGGAGCTGAATCACTTTTAGTTGGGCAGAGCGATGATGGACGCACCGTCCGGAACCGATGCGGACGTTGTTGCTGCTGTAGCATCGGACTCGGGCCTGGTTTTGGCTCCCAAGAATTTTTTCAGGCGCCTTTCTTCATCGGCTTTTTCCCAGGCCGGTTCTCTCGCGTCAGTCCCCAGGCTCAGGCTGAAGTAATTGTTGCCTGGCTCTGAATGCTGATGGATCGCGATTTTCTTGCGTTGAGTCCTGGCAAGGTTGATCAGGCTCGCAATGCCGCCTTCTGAAGTCTTGTAGAGCTTGAAATCCTTTTTGCCGGATTGACTGACGCCGTTTTTGTCGCCCGGCTTGCCGACAAAGAGTTTTGGCGCGGAAGTTTCGTCTTTACCGGATGATTTGAGTACTTCGAGGTTCTTTACGTTTTGAGTAACTTGTTTGATATGAAGATCGATCCAATAGCCGTCCTTGCCACTCAAGTGGTATCGAACGGAGTCGAGCTGGGCCGGGTCGATCTGCCTGCTCTCATCGCTGTCAGCTTGCGCGGCAGGTGAGAGATGAAGAACCGCGAATATTATTAAAGAGAAATTTCCTCGTAAAATAAAATGCCTCTTATATAGGCCTGATCTGATGCAAGATTATAGCCGGTCGGTAATCCAATGAATCCGAAGTCTCTCTCCGCAGCGATTGATTCAGGAGTGAACGGCTGCGCAGGCGCGTTTCATGTGCCCAGGAAGAGCTGTGTCCGATCGGACGGGTTTCGGTCATGAGGTTCTTCGTCGCCGTCACGCCCGGCGCCGAGCTTCGCGAGGAACTCGCGCGCTGGTGCGCGGCCGCGCGAGCCCGGTGCTCTGGCGATGGCCGCTGGACGCGGCCCGAGAAGCTCCATCTCACGCTTCGGTTCATGGGCGAAGTCGCGCCAGAGCGCGTGCCGCAGATCAGCGACGCGATCGCGCGAGCAGTGGCAGCGAGCGCGGCGTTCGAGATCGCCATCGGCGCGCCCGGGAGCTTCAGGCTGCGCGACGGCGCGTCCGTGCTCTGGCTGGGGATCCGCGACGAGGCCGGCGCGCTCGGAGCGCTCCGGGCGCGGCTGGACACTGAGCTCGCGAACCTGGGCTACGCGCGCGATTCGCAGGAGTTCAAGCCGCATCTCACGGTTGCGCGATTCGCGCCCGGCGAGCGATCGCCTGCGATCGCGGAGCTGCCGGCGTCGCCTGCGGCCGGATGGCCGGCGCGCGAGCTCGAGCTCTACGAGAGCGTCACGCGGCCCGAGGGCGCGGAGTACCGCTTGGTTCAGAAGTTCGCCTTCGCGGACAGCTCTTTGTAGCGTCGGACGTAATCGCGCGTGAGATTCCAGTAGAGGTCGGGGTCTTCGCGTCCGCTCGAATCCGTCCACGGCTCGCTCGGAGGTCGCAGGTCGGAGGTGGACGCCGGGGCGACGGCGGTTTCTTCGACGTAGTCGTTGAACGAGACGATGATCGCGAGCTGAGGCAATCGCGAGAGGATCCGCTCCCAGTTGCTTTGCCGGTAAAAGGCTCCGCCAGGCAGGCGAGAGACGTACGTCCCGAGGTGGTTGTTCCAGCCCGGCATCGCGATCATCGTGGCGCTGCTGCCGACGCTGCCATAAGGAACGCCCCAGCCCAGATACTGGCCGTAGATCGCGGTGGGCAGTCCGTCGGGAACCGAGCCTTGCGCCCACTTGAGCGTGAAGCGCGATGTCCATTGCTGGGTGCCGTGCGCTTCCCACGTTCGGCGCTGGCTCAGGCTCGCGTAGGAAACGAGGAGGGGTTTGCCGTCGAGCTGGTAGTAGGTATCGGTGCCGCCGCAATCGGGGTTGGCGATGAATTCGTTCCAGATGACCCCGGCCTCGAAGTCCAGCTTGGCGACGTTTCCGTCGAACTGCATTCCTCCCACCGCGATCGCGTATTTGAGCGAGTGATCGCGCTTCCTTGCGGCGATGGCTTTGCAAAGAGCCTTGGCGCGGTCGAGGATGTAGCCTTCTTCGACATAGACGTTATTGGTTTCGTCGAGAAGGACGAAGTCGATCCCGGCTTGCTCGATCAGGTCCAGGTGCTCGTCGAGCACGTCGGGGTCGCCGCTGTCGTAGCGCCCGTAGCCACCGCGAGTGCGCGGTCGGTAGCGGACGTTCCAGGCTTCCCAGGTGTTGAGCGAGACAGGGCTGCCGTGCTTGTTCGCGGGAAGCGCCTTCCAGGCGCCCTGGTCGGAGTGCCAGGCGAGCAGGTCGACGGCACCCGGCCCGCGAATGCGGCCCGTCGCTTGCCACTGGGATCCGCGGCCGTGATTTCGCTTCCAGAACTCGCCGGCCGAGAAAGCCGACCCCGTGGAGATCGCTCTCGCCCAGGTCCAAGGGGCGCCGTCGCCGTAAAACGCGATGGCGTCATCCTTGTCGTCGCCGTCGGTGTCGCCGAGGAGCAAGCGACTCGCGCCGGAACCAAATCCGGAGAGCCAGGTCCTCGGCGCGCCGAAATGGAGGCCGCTCGAGAGCGCGGCGGTCCAGGTCCCGCCCTGGTAGACGACCGCGTCTGCTCGGCCATCGCCGTTGAGATCGCCCAGCATCGGCGTCGCGCCGCCTGAGCCCATTCCGGTCAGCCA
>OUNM010234389.1_pt1 | contig 19632 bp, 15 predicted proteins | sample 1769961 | NCBI WGS metagenome assembly OUNM01 (sample SAMEA3914820, study PRJEB12502) | metagenome | biome: forest; material: soil | place: USA | collected 2012-03-12 | depth 0.3 m
CCCGCTCGATCCAGGCGGCGGCAGACCATTTGAAGCAGGACCCCGCGACGACGGCGATGATCGCCTCGGCCCGGATGACGAACGAGGAGATGTTCCTCGCGAAGCGGCTGGCCAAGGCGGCCGGCATTACGCTCTTTGACGTGCTGCCCCGCGCCCAAAAGAGCGATGGCTTCCTAATCTCCGAAGACGGCAACCCGAACACGACTGGCGCGAAGCTTTTCGGCCTGGCGACGGGCAAGCTCGCGGAAATTGCGTCGGGTGTCGCGAAGGGGACGATCAAGACGCTGCTGGTGCTGGGTGAAGATCCGGCGGATTGCGGCATCTCGGCCACCGACCTCGGCAAGCTCAACGGCCTTGTGGTGATGGCGACTCTGCCCAGCGCGGCCACGGCCGTGGCCAACGCGGTACTGCCCTCGGCGACGTGGGCGGAGAAGCGCGGCTCGATGATCAACCTCAAGGGCCGGATTCAGCGCCTTAACCGGGCGATCGCTTCACCCGGACAAGCCCGCGACGACTGGGAAATCCTGCGGGACCTGATCCAGGCGGTCGGCGGCTCTAACGGGATTTACACGATCGACGAGGTTTTCAAGCAAGTGGCCAGCGAAACGCCTGCGCTGAGCGGCCTCTCCCTGAGCAAGATTGGCGACCTGGGAGTCGACCTCTCGGAAAAGCTCGGCCTACCCACCCCAACGGCGGCGTGACGATGCGTCGCGCCCTTTTCCCAATCTTTATCGCCCGCTGATCTATGGAAGCACTTTGGACTAAAATGATGGAGCCGGAGATTTTTCTGGTTTGGACCGCCCTGGCCAAATCGCTGATCTTCCTGAATGTCATTCTGGGCATGGTTTCGTACGTGGTGTTTGCCGAGCGCAAGGTGTGCGCGTGGTCGCAGGATCGCGTGGGACCGAACCGCGTGGGCCTGCCCTTCCTGAAGTGGCATCTGATGGGTCTGGGCCAGCCGCTGGCGGATGCGTTGAAGCTGTTCCTGAAGGAGAACTTCATCCCGAAGAGCGTCAACAAGTTCTACTATTACATCGCGCCCAAGCTGACGATGATCCCTCCGATCCTGGTGCTGGCGGTGCTGCCGTTCGGTTCGTGGATGAATTTCGGAGAGCATAAGGTGGGCATGGTGATCGCCAATGTGAACATCGGCGTGCTGTACGTGTTTGCGGTGTCTTCGCTGGGTGTCTACGGCATCACGCTGGCGGGTTGGGCTTCCAACTCGAAGTTCTCTTTCCTCGGCGGCATTCGCTCCAGCTCACAGATGATTTCGTATGAGTTGTCGCTGGGTCTTTCGGTCATTCCGGTGTTTTTGATGGTCGGAACGCTGAACCTGCAGGATATCGTGGTGTGGCAGCGGGAGAACGGCTGGCTGATTGCTCCTTTCTGGCCCAAGGGACTGACGATCGACATGGTGATGCACGGCAACGTGGGAGCGATCAAGGAAGCTTTTATCACCGGGTTCAGCCTGCAAAGGTTGCTGGTCTGGATTCCGATGCTGTCGGCCTTCACGGTGTTCTTCATCGCAATGTTCGCAGAGACGAATCGTATTCCGTTCGATCTTCCCGAAGCGGAGCAGGAGCTGGTGGGTGGTTATCACACGGAGTATTCCTCGATGGGTTTTGCGCTATTCTTCCTGGGTGAATACGCGGCGATGATCGCGGGTTCGGGTGTGATCGTGACGCTGTTCCTCGGGGGCTGGAGCCTGCCCTTTGTGCCGGACGGCAACTCCGGAATCTTTTGGGCGGTGATCAACATTCTGACCTTCTTTGCGAAGGTTTGCGCGCTACTCTTCGTCTTCATCTGGGTGCGCTGGACGCTGCCGCGTTTCCGGTATGACCAGTTGATGAACCTGGGCTGGTATTTCTTCTTCGAGCTTGCGCTCGTGAATATCTTCCTGACCGCGCTGGTGCTGGCTTACGTGAAGTCGTAGGGACTACAGTAGAAAGACATTTTAAATTGCGACGGCCCCTTTTTGGGGCCGTTTGCTTTTTGGGATTGCGAGGGTTTCATGGGGAAAGCATCGAGTGCAAAGAGAGCTGACTGCGACCCCTGTTCGGGGTCGGGTTGTTGAGGTTGAGCAAGCCCCGGGGGTGTCGCACGACCTGTGGGACAGGTCGTACTCAACCGCCCGGCTACTGCGACTTCGATCCCTCCGGGATCGGGGAAGTGTTATCGATGCGCCCGAACGCACAAGCCAAGCTCTTCTGGTTTCTGGCACGATCCAGGCAGGCGGCGTGGCGAAAAATTTATGAAGAGGGCCGAGCGTGTGGGCCGGGATTGACTACGCAGGTGGCTCGCAGAAGCTTGGGGTATGGAAGAAATTATTCCGCTGATTAGTTCGGGGACGGAGGGGCCGTTGGGGGTGAAGCATTTGCCACGGCTTTGGGTTAAGACTTTGCTGAGTGCGGTGGGGCGACTGCCGGAGGGGTATAAGGATATTCGGCCGGGATTTGATTATGTGGTGCTGGAGGGGTTGGGGATTGATCCGGAGGTGGCGCGCGCGTTTATCGTGGCCAATCGGCCGAGTTATCTGGCGTTTGAGGGATGGGTTCGCGAGCAGCCCGGGGTGGATGTTTCGCCGGAGAATATTGCGAAGATCAATGAGGCAATTGTGAGGGGGAAGAAGGTGCCGGAGGCCCGGTTGCAGATTCTGAGGGAAAACGGATTGCCGGAGGATACTCCGCTCGAGGACGGGATCATGCTCAATAATCTGGACGATTGGAGAGCGGTGCATGAACAGATCACGAACTGAGGATTGGTGAAAATCATAGCATTTCGTTCCCACAGAGCGCAGAGGACGGACTGGTTTGGAAGGAAGAGGGGGAATCCAGAAACGCTGGGCCTCCAGGGCGATTAAATAAATGGTGTGGCCTAACCAGGGAGGCGGCCCGCTGGGCCGGACGTCAGGGGACTGGCGTAACTACAGCTAGTGCGCTTCCCGCCTTGGCGGGAAGCGGAATTGATCGAGCGGACGCGACGGAGCACGTCCCTCCAGCGCCAGTGATTTCAGTCACCTCGGTTGGCTCATTCAAAAACTACAGTTGCTACAGCCTAGTGCGCTTCCCGCTGAGGCGGGAAGCGTATAAGGGCCTAGCCCTCGAAGGCGGAGGCGACGAGGGTGGCGTTGTGGCCGCCGAAGCCGAAGGAGTTGCTCATGGCGACCTTCAGTTTGACCTCACGGGCGGTGTTGGGCACGTAGTCGAGGTCGCACTCGGGATCGGGATCGTCGAGGTTGACGGTGGGGGGCACGATGCCGTGCTTGAGGGCCAGGGCACAGGCGGCGAACTCGACCCCGCCGGCGGCACCGAGGAGGTGGCCGGTCATGGACTTGGTGGAGCTGACCATGGTCTTTTTGGCGTGGTCGCCGAGGGCCTGCTTGATGGCCTTGGTCTCACAGACGTCGCCAATAGGTGTCGAAGTGCCGTGAGCATTGATGTAGTCGATGTCCTCGGGATTGATCTTCGCATGCTTCATGGCGATGCGCATACAGCGGGCGGCGCCTTCGCCGTCGGGCAGAGGCTGCGTCATGTGATAGGCGTCGGCGCTGAGGCCGTAGCCGGAAAGTTCGCAATAGATGTGGGCTCCACGCTTCTTGGCGTGCTCGAGCTCCTCGAGGAGCACGATACCGGCGCCCTCACCCATGACGAAGCCGTCGCGGTCCTTGTCAAAGGGCCGGGAGGCGCGGGTGGGGTCGTCGTTGCGCAGGGACATGGCGCGCATGGAGGTAAAGCCCGCCATGCCGAGAGGGGTGATGGTCGCCTCGGTGCCGCCGGCAAGGAAGCAGTCGGCGTCGTCGAACTTGATCATGCGCCAGGCTTCGCCAATGGAATGGTTGGCGGTGGCACAGGCGGTGACGATGGACATATTGGGTCCGCGCAAATCGTACTCCATGGAGACGATGCCGCTGGCCATGTTGCTGATCATCATCGCGATGGTAAAAGGAGAGACGCGGGACGGGCCACGGTCGAAGAGACGCTTGCACTCGTCTTCCATGCTCTTCAAGCCACCGATGCCGGAGCCGATCATGACGCCGAAGCGGTTGCGATCGCAGGCCTCGAGATCGATACCGGCTCCCTCCACGGCCGACTTGGCGGCGGCCATGGCGAGCTGGGTAAAGCGGTCGGTCCGACGGGCGTCCTTGGGTGATTTGAAGTACTTGGCCGGCTCGAAACCCTTAATTTCACCGGCAATCTTGCAATCATAGATCGCAGAATCGAAGGCCTCGTAGCGGCTAACGCCACTGCGACCCTCAATAAGGCTTTTCCAGAAGGTATCTACGTCATTGCCCACGGGGCTCATGACGCCAATACCAGTCACTACTACTCTGCGATCAGTCATCTCTTGTTTATCCCAAAAAACGGGGAAAGCCAGTCAGCGGTTTGAACCGCTGATTGGCAATCAAAAAAGTTACCTTGTTCCCATTCCGACGCTCTGGACGGTCTGGAAGAGCTTACCCTCGGTTTTGATGGAAGGGGCGATAATGATCTCAGTTTCCTGAAATTCCCGGATGCTGGCGGCGCCCACATTGCCCATGCAAGTGGTGATGGCTCCGACCAGGTTTTGGCTGCCATCATCCACGCCGGCGGGGCCGAAGAGGATCTGCTTGAGGCTGCCGGTGACGCCCACCTTGATGCGGGTACCGCGGGGCAGGTTGGCATGCGGGGTGGCCATGCCCCAGTGATTGCCACGGCCAGGGGCCTCTTCGGCCTTGGCAAAGGCGCTACCGACCATGACGGCATCGGAACCGCAGGCCAGGGCCTTGCAGACGTCGCCGCCCTTGCTCATGCCGCCATCGGTGATGATGGGCACGTAGCGACCGGTGAGCTTGTGGAAATAATCGCGGGCGGCGGCACAGTCGACCGTGGCCGTGACCTGAGGCACGCCAAGACCGAGGACACCACGGGAGGTGCAAGCGGCACCGGGACCGACACCAATGAGGAGGGCGGCCACGCCGGTATGCATGAGCTCGAGGGTGGCGTCGTAGGTGACGGTATTGCCCACGATGACGGGGGCCTTCATGGATTTACAGAAGGAGCCGATATCCATGGTCTTATACTCAGTGGAGATGTGACGCACGGTGGAGACGGTGGACTGGACGACAAAGACGTCCACGCCGGCTTCCTGGGCGATGGCGCCGTAGCGCTCGGCCTGCTGAGGGATGGAGCTGACAGCAGCGATGACGCCGGCCTTCTTGATCTCCTCGATGCGGCGGGCGATGAGGTCCTCGCGCACGGGCTCAAGATAGAGCTTCTGGATGAGCGCGGTGACGTTCTCCTTATCCGCAGCGACGACTTCGGCGAGGACTTCCTCGGGATTCTCATAGCGGGTCTGGACGCCTTCGAGGTTGAGCACGGCGAGGCCGCCGAGCTTGCCCATGGCGATGGCGAGTTTGACGTCGACGACGCCATCCATGGCGCTGGCCAGGATGGGGATGGAGAGCTTGATGGGCTCGGCATCCTTGCGGGGGATCCTGAAGGCGATATCCACCTCGTTGGGGTTGATGGTGACATTTCCGGGCACGAGCGCGATCTCGTCAAACCCGTAGGTGACGCGCGCCTTGCGATTTCTTCCAATCCACATTCCCATAATTCAATAAGTTTTCGGTTTGTATCTTTCGTTGAGGCTGCCGCAACGCGGACAGCAAGGTAAGGAGGCTTTACTACGATCTTCGTAGTCCATCCCACAGATGGTACACTGCACACGGTAACGCGAGGAGCGGGAGTCCTTAAATCGTCGTACCATTTCGTAGGATATCCAAACGGCAAAAATACCGGCAAGAAAAACCATCACATAAAGAAAAACCAAATGCGAGAGGTCGAGGCGGATCATGGCTGATTTTCGCGGACGACATCGGCGCCCCAGAAGAAGGTGGCGGTGCCCCAGACAGGCTCGCCGCCCTTGGAATCGGGGGCAAAACGGGTGCCCGCCAGGTAGCGAAGAGCGGCTTTATCGAGATTTTCGCTACCGGAAACGTCGTCGGGCAAGGGGATGATATGCAGGGGCTGGCCCTCGGGAGAGACGGACAAAAGAAACCTGGTGGGAGCGAGGCCCTGCCGGGGGGCGGTGAAAGAAACATCCTTTGGCGGGATGAACTCGCGGCCGGCCAAACCGTCGCCCAAGCGCACGGTAGTGGGCAAGCCCGGTCCCGGCTTGACCGATCTTGGCTCCTTGATACCGACAAACTCGGTCTCGGAGACCGGGGGAAGCATGGGCTCGGCGGCGTGGGGGACAAGGGGCTCGAGGGAAGGCGTCTTCAGGTCGAAGCTGGGAATATAACCGGTGGCGGGGAGTTTCCAGACGTGGCGGCCAAAAACCTGGCCGGGAGAGAACAAGGCGGGATCGGAGGCTTCCAGCAAGGGGGCCAGTTGAGCGGCCTCGGGGGAGCCGGGTTTGAGGAAAAATACCTCGGCATTCTTGACCGTACGCCCGGTGGAGTGGGGATACTTTACACTAAAGACCAGGGCGCACGCGGCATGGATGAGGAAGGAGAGCACCAACATCAACGGGAAAACCAGGTGGACGTTGTGCCGGGACGGCCAAGCAAAAACGGGCAGACCGAGCCTCACAGATCTTCACCCTCCTCGGAAGTTGCCAGCACGACGGGGAATCCCAGCTCGAGCGCAGCATTCATGACCGAGGTGATGTTTTCGTAGAGCGCACGCTTGTCGGCCTTGATCACGATGGTCTGGGTGCGGCCGCGGAGACCCTTGAGCTTGTCCTGAAGGGTAGCCAGAGAGACTTCCTGATTTTCAAAGAAGATGGCGGAAAGGGGTGGCGCGGTGACGCTGATAATGCGGGGATTGCGCAGGGGAGAGACGACAAAAGGCGAGGAGGGAACGCTGACGGCGACACCCGGCTGGAGCAGGAAGCTGGAGCTGATGAGAAGAAAGAAGATGATGGCCAGGGCAAGCTGGAGCGCTGGCGCGAGGAAGAGGAGAACGGGGTGCGGAGCCGGCGAGCGTCGAAGTTTCACGTCGCAGAGGGTGGCTGGGCTCCCCTCCGCACATCATCGAGAATGACGAGCACCTCGATGCCGACGCGCTCCATGTCGTGGATGAGGCGATTGACGCGGGACGAAAGGTAGCTGTAGGCGATAAAGGCGGGAATGGCGACGGCCAGGGAAGCGGCGGCGGTGAGAAGGCTCTCGTAGACGCCGCCGGCGATGTCGATGGGGGTAGCGTAGCCGCGCTCGGCGATGATCTGCTGAAAGGCCTCGAGCAGCCCGAGCAAGGTACCGAGCAGGCCCAGCAGCGGCGCGGTGTAGGCGATGGTGGCAAGGAGGGGGAGATTGCGCTCGAGCTTGGGGACCTCGAGCTGACCGGCCTCCTGGGCGATATCGCGCAACTCCGCGCGAGGGGCATCGTGGCGGAGGATCACCGCGTGGGCCACGCGGGCGACGGGCCCGGCGGTACCGGCGCACTCCTGGATGGCCTCGGCGTAGTTTTCCTTGCGGAGGAGATTTGACAGGCCGCGGAGGAGATCGGAGGTGGGAATGGAGGCCTTGTGCAGATAGACGAGCCTCTCGAAAAAGGCGGCCAGCGCAGTGATACTGCAAACAACGATCACCCACATGAGGGGGCCGCCTTTCTGAATAAGGTCAAGCATGGCTAGTGATTTACGCGAGGACGGCCCCGGGGGCAAAGTTCATTTCAATTCCTTCGTGCCGCGTTCGGACACGGGAAGGAGCAGATTGGCCTTGGAGAGTTCCTCTACCACCATCTGGAGCTTCTCGCGCACACCGGGAACAAAGCCGCGATCCTTGTGCAGCACGAGGAGGCAAATATCCTGCTCGTGGAAGAAGGTGATCGGGCCTTTCTGCGAGTGCATGGTGACGGCGGGAACGGCGCCGATGCCCATCTTGGCGCAGGAGCCGCGCAGGGCGCGGAACATTTCCAATGCATTGGCGCTCAAAGAGATGAGATCAATGGAATCCGGCACATTGCGGGCGTTGACCACCGAACCTGAGCGGGTGAGGATGCAGGATTTGATACCGGGCAGGCCATTGCAAAGCTCGATGACCCGCTCCACGGAGAGCACGTCTTCCGTGAGGAAGAGAGCCTGCAGGGAATCCTGCTCAGGAATCTCGGCGGGAACGTCTTTGCCGCCCTGAGGGAAGTGCTCGGTCTCGACAAAAATGGCCTCGGATTTTTCGGGCGTCGGGGATGGAACAAGGGTGGCGGAGGCAGAAACCGGGGCCGGAACCTCTTCCTTTAAGACAACCGGCGGCGGGACCGGGATGGGGGCCGGTGCTTTCGGCTCGGGCGTGAGCTTGGCTACGGGGACGCGCGGGGGCTCGGGAGTAACTTTGGGTTCGGGAGGGGTCGCAGGTTCGGGGACGATCCTGGCCTCGGGAAGGGGAGCCTTTGGTTCGGCAGGCTCCTCTTTCAGGATGGCGAGGGCTGGAATCTCCGGCTTGGGCGGCAGCGGCGCGGCTGGCGGCTCGACCGGGGGCACATTCATGGAAGTCAGCGGAGCCAGGGGCTTCTTCGGCTTGGGAATCTCGACGCGGGCGCGAGGCTCGGGCGCGACAATGGGCTTGGGCGGCTCGACGACCTTGCGGCGGAAAATTGGCAGCAGTGAGAACGGACGGCGCGCGATGGGTGCGGGCGGGGCGACCTGCTCGGGAGAGGGAGCAGGAGGTGGTACAACGGGCTCCGGAGAGGCAACCACAGGCGCGGGAGCGGCAGGCGGAGGGGTGGTCTCCTGAACCGGGGCAACCGGGGCGGGAGGAGCGATGACGGGAATTGGCCTGGGTAAGGGCTTCAGTGCTTCCACGATCGGCGCGGCTGGCGGCTCGACCTTGGCTGCCACGGGCGGAGGCTCGGGCTTGGGAGCTTCGGGCGCGGGAGTGATGGCCGCCGGGGCGGGAACTGTGGGAAGAGGCTCTTGGGGAGCGGATGCCGCCGCCGATGCCGCGGGAGCGACCGTCTCAATCGGCGCTGGCTTGGGCGGCTCCGGGATGGGAACCGCGGCGGCGGGAGGGGCAATCTCCGGCAGAGGAGGCTTGGGAGCAGGCGGCTCCACGGGCTCGATCTTGGCCACAGGGGCGGCGGGTGGCGCGATGGGCGGAAGCTTGGGTTTGAACGAACTCTCCTCGGCGCCGGGCTCTTTTGGGAGATCCTTGGCGGTGGGAGGGGGCGGGAGATCGTCAACGACTGGAGCGAATTTTTCGCCGGTGGGAGGCGGAAGGGTATCGAGCAGGGCAAAGGTCTCCTCCACGGGCGGAGGCAGCGGAAGATCCTCCACGGGCTCCTCGATGAGTTCGCGGCTCTCGACCAGTTGGTATGAAAGGGCGAGGCGGGACGCGGGAACCCGGAGTTGCACGCCAGAATGGATGCCCACTTGGAAGGCGTCGGGCACCAACTCAGCGAGGCGGGCGAAAGAAATCTTTGGCACGGGGCCGCCGAGAATGTCCTCCGCCGGAACCTCGACGCGGCGGTCGGCATTGTAAAAAGGGGTAAAGGCCGTGGACGGAATATCGCTCAGATCACCCAGGCGCAGGCCGATCGTCTTGGGAGGATTGGAAAAATACCGATAGCGCGGACCTCGTGGCACGGAGGGAACGGATGGGGCTTCTGGGACTTTAGGTTGTTTCACGAGGGTTTTCGGATTATCCGACAGTTTGACACTCTGCAACTGTGGAACTCGACTTCAAATTTCAATCTGACGGTCTCATCCCTGCCATCGTTCAGCAAGCCTCCGGTGGGCCCACCCCCACGGGACGCATCCTGATGTTTGCCTGGATGAACCGCGAATCGCTGCAAAAAACCCTCGAAACCGGCCTGATGCACTACTGGAGCCGCTCGCGCCAGAAGCTGTGGCTGAAGGGGGAAACCAGCGGCCACACCCAGAAGGTGGTGCGGTGGTTTGGGGATTGCGACAAGGATGTGCTGCTTTTTGAGATCGAGCAGGTGGGCGGGGCATGCCACACGGGCTACGAGAGCTGTTTTTTCCAGGAGTATACGATGGCGGGAGAGCCTGCGCCGATCGCCGAGGAGAAGATGTTTGACGACGGCAGCGTGTACAAAAAGTAGGGTATTTCGGTCCGCACAGCGTGGGCTGACTGACCCGCGAAGAGGCGCGCCAGACGATTCTGACGCGCCCAAGAGAGTTACTGAGTCGGCATCTTTAGACCGTAGCAGTAGGTTTTGAGATCGCTGGTGGCGGTCGAGTCGCCGTTGTCGGAGATATAGATGATGGTGCGGCCAGACGCGGAGATGCTGGGCTTGGGCTGCTGGCCGTAGCTGGCGGGAGCTACATTGTCGCCGGTGCCGACCTTGTAGTGGCGGGAGTTGCCCAGATAGTAGGAGTAGCCGGGGTTGCCGATATCGAGGAGGTAGATGCCACCGTCCTTGTAGCGGGAGAAGAGGAACTTGCCGGGCCAGCCGTCGACGCCGGACATGTGGCCGTCGCTGTGGCCGACGGTCCAGATACTGATGCCATCCTGATCGACTTGGGAGAGGAGGTGGGCACGGACGCCGTTCATGTTGCTGTTGCGGCACCAATAGGGGGTGACGTTGTCGGGGCCGACGACGAGTTCGCCGTGGCGGTCGGCGGTGGTCACGTGGGTCCAGGCGATGGCCGAGTTGCCAACGTTGCCCCAGGCGATGCTATAGATGCCGGTAGCACCGGAATCGTAGACCATGTATTGGCCAGTGGGATCGACCATGACGCCGTCGGTATCGGCCCAGCGTTTTGGTTTGCCCGCGGTGTCCCAGGTATCCGCAATATCGCGTGTGCCGGAGATGGTGAGGGTGTTGAGTTGGAAGGCGATGACCGTGAGGGCGGTTGTGACGCCGGTCTTCTTGCCAACAACGGCCATCCTTTGATTGTCGCGGGAGATGTCGCCCTTGGTATCGCCGAAGGAGACGAGATCGTAGCCGGTAAAGGTGTAGACCGGGGCAACGGTGACACTGACGGTGGCGGGTGGCCCGGCTACTCGCGCGATGGTTCCGACCATGATGCGGTTCTGCGTGCAGAAATAGTATTTATTAGGATCAAGCTTATCCCAGAGGACCTCGCGCTGAGTATTAGTAGTCTCCGGGTAAGTGGTGGAACCGACGGCGGGGATCCAGCCGAGAAGCTTCATGGATTGAGCATCCCAGACAGCGGCGGCCCCGTTGCGGGCATTGCTCACGACCATGGAGTCGTCGCAGTTTACGGCGGGCATCATGTTGTACCAGTGCTTGCCGTGGTCGCTATTCCACGTGGTGCCAGCGGGCATGGCGAAGGTGCCGGTCATTTCCGTATTGGTACCGCCCAGGCGGGTGAGGGAATAGCCGGTTTGCGGATCGGTGATGGAGGAGCAAAAGGCGGGCAGCGAGCTCAGAGGAGCGGCGGAGGCCTCGACGAAGGCGGTCTGATAGACGGGAGTGGGGAGAACGAAACCTGCTGCCGCCTTGATGCGGGCGAGGCGGAAACCGAGATTGGGTCCATTGCCAATGGGCACCTGGTAGCCGGCTTTATTGGAAGCGAGGTCGGAGCTATTGGGACTGGACCACGAGCCGCCGCGCACAAAATAGCGGGTGGCGTCGAACTGGGTTTCGAGCCATTCCGCAGCGTTGCCTCCCTGGTCGTAGGTGCCATAGGCGCTGGGATACGCCCAGGCGCCGGCGTCAGTAGTATGACCCAGGAGATTGCCATAGTTGGCCATCGAAGTGCTGATGACATCGGCCTGGATGGGATAGTCCCAGTAGTTGGCCGAACTGGTGCCGCTGCCCGTGTGGTAGGCTGCCTTGTACCACTCGTCGAGCGTGGGGAGGACATAGATGGTTTGATAAGCGGTGAGCGCGGCGCTGCGGTTGACGGTCCAGACTCCGGTGCCGCCGGTGGTGAGGTAAGGGCCGGCCTCGGTATTGCCACTGGTGAGGTAGTTGCAGAAGCGCGCAGCCATTTGCCAGTTGGTGAAGACGACCGGCTGGCTGCTGCCGGATGTGACTGCGTAGTGCTGGCCAGTGACGGTGCCATTATTATTAATCTGCATCCCGGCCGTATTGTTCTCCATATTGGTACCCCAAAGCTTGAGGGTATTTGTGCCGGAGGGATCGACAATATTAAGGAAGGAAGTCCACTGGGCCGCCGTGGTTTCGTACTTCCCGATATCATAAGTATAGGAAACTGCGCCGGCACCCGTGGTGCGGAGCGTGGTGGTATCGGCGGCGTTGCCGGGATTGCCCACGGTAACGAACTCCAGATTGACGCCACGAACGGTTTCGACGCCTGCTCGGGCAGGAGACATGGTGGCAACAAGGCAAAGGCCGAGGACGCGGATAACGCGGGATGTGTTCATAAAGGGGAAGAACAGGGCTGGCCACCGAAGCAAGAAAAGAGGCGACCGTTTTTTGAGGGGATGAGTGAGTTGCGGTCTTGCTCTATTACTTTCCTACGACTCTCTCGCTTTTACGACAACCGGACTTTTGTTCCAAAAATAGCATATGCGATGCAGACCAGCGCTTATCTTCCGAAAAGCTAATGAAAACAGAACTGACGTTGCGCGAAAACGCCTCAACGTCTTGCCGCCAGGTCGACAAACGGAATCGACCGGAGCGCTCGAGCGTTGACTGCTCCCCCAGAAACGGCCCAAGGGAGGGAAAGTTCGGAGAATAGTTTGCCCTCGTGGACGGATTGGACCAATTCATTGACGCCATCCACAGCGATGCCGGCATTCTCATCGACCTCGAAGGTCTGGCAAACCTCCGCGGGCAATTCGTGAATGCCGCCCGACGACAGCAGCATGGCATTGGTGGAAGCCACGTAGGCTCGGCAATCGGAGAGCGCCGTAAAGGGCTTTGCGATAGCCCCGGTGGCGAAGGAATGAAAATTGCGCCAGCAGGCTTCGCGCACGAGTTCGACGGGACTGGGCACGAGGGGTTCGGCCAGCTCTACCGGAGAGGTGAAGGATTTTCCGCTGTCGAAGAGTCTCGCTTCGCCTTTTTCACCATGAACAACGATCTCCCAATTGTCGCGCAGCCGAGCGGCGTGACTGAGGGCCAGATGGAAGCGAATGCCGCTGGCCCAGCTTCCCGCCATGCCGCAGAGGTCGTAGCTTTCCATCTCGCGGGCGCGATAGACTTCTCCCTGCATCTCTTCCGGCACGGCAAAGGCCTCCTCTGTCTCGCCGCCGAGGAACATGAGATGGTGTACGACGTGAGCCAGGGCATTGGTCGCGGGGCCATCAAAGACCGGCATGTCCCGCCACCACATGCGGCCAGCCCAACCGGCGCGCTTGTAATAGGAGGTGAATCTCGGCCAGCAGGCGGAGGCGCTGATCCTGACGATCCGCCCGAAAGCGCCTTCCCGCATGGCGCGCTTGAGACGCCAGAGGGCGGGATCGGCAATGAGGTGGAATCCCACGGCGACCCGCTGAGATTCGGGCCGACTGGTAATTTTCGAGAAGTCCTGCAGGAGGGGGATGGGAGGCTTCTCCAGATAGACGGCCAACCCTCTATCCAGCGCGGCGCTCAGCATGGGCAGGTGCCAGGGAATGGGGGCGGCGATGGCCACGGCATCCAGACGATCCGACACTGAGGAAAGGAGGTCGTTAAAATCGGCAAACCACCTGACGCCACGCTGCTCGAGCCGCGTTTTGACCTCGGCCAGCTGCTCCACGAAAGGATCCGCTACGGCCACCAATTCCATCAAGTCCTCGGCCTCCAATTGCTCGATGGCTTCGAGGTGGCTGGCTCCAAATCCCCCGGCCCCAAACAGGGCTATTCTTAAGCGAGGTTTTTTCAAAACATGAATGTCCTTGGCCCGGAGCTTTTCTGGCGAGCGGGCCACGGTCAAGATCGACGAAGATATCCGTTAGACGCGAGCCGATCGGGCGCGCAGGCGGCGCACTCCCAACACGAGGCCGGCACCAATGGCAAGCAACCACATGGTGTTTGGCTCCGGCACGGCAATCAAGGCGTAGTAGCCCGAATTAAGAGTCGAACCGGTATGGGTGACCGTAAAGTTCACCGAGTTGTCGATGGTGGCGGAAACCACGGACCATGTGCCGGAGGCATCGGGGATATAGTAGAGAGCCAGGGTCTGAAGCGGTGTAACCGCGGAATCGTCATAGCGCAACGTGAGGCCGTTCCAGGTGGCGCCGCTACTGTTGTTGATGCTCCAGATTCCAATGGCATTTGAGCTGCCCGCACCGCCCGGCAGACCTGCCTGGCTCCAGAGCGCCGCGATGTCGGATCGATCCGAAGCGAGCAATGAGATGGTCACCGCGGAAGGCGTGGCGGCGGTAGCGAAGGTTAGCTGGGCGCTGTTTACGAGACTGCTGACAGTAAACGATCCACTGGGGGCGCCCCAGTTCAGGGTGGTCGCAGAAGCCGTACCACTGACGTTCATGCTCAACTGGCCGTGATTCACAGCGTACCAGCCCGCTCCGGCGCTCCGGTTCGCCGTCGTCGCCACGGTGAAGGTGCTTCCGGTCAGGTCGAGCGTATGATCCGCCGGCGACGCGGTGCCGGTGACGAGGTTTGCTCCAGAGGCAATGACCTTGCCTCCATTAGTGAAGGTCTTTGTCCCGGTGCTGCCAAGGGTCACGCTACCGTAGCCCTGCAAGGTGGTGGTCGTGGTCGCGGAAGTCAGCGAGCCGGACGTATAAAGAGCCACACTATAACCATTCGTCGCCCCGGCCGCGGATGCAATCGAGCCGCCCTGCAGCAGCAGTGTGCCAGCCGCTCCGGTGCCGCTGTTGGTGCCGATGGTCAGAGTGTTGCTTGCGCCATTGGAGCTGTTCATAAGTAGCGTGGCCGGACCTGCCAGACTGGCTTGGCCGCCCAGCGCAGTACTCCCGTTGGCCACGGCAAACCCTGCCGCCGTAGTCGTGGTACCACCAGTTGCAATCCAGGTTCCATTGGATCCGGCACCGCTCGATACCGAAATCGAAGTGGCGGTCAAAGATCCGCCGGTCATCCGAAAGGTGCCCGAGGCTGCATTTCCCACATTGAAGCCGGCCAACGTCACCGTGCCGCCGCTCTGCGTCAAGAGCGCCCCTCCGCCGATCGTACTGGTCGCCCCGGTCAGATTCACGACTCCTCCACCGATTGACATCGAACCTCCGCCCACCGTCAGGCGGGCCGTTCCGCCGGAGGTCCCCACGAGCGAGCCAGAATTCATGATGGCAACCGCCCCCGCGCCACTGGTCGAGAATCCGCTGCCCACGGAAACCACTCCGCCATCGAGCGTGAAAGTGCCCGAGATCGTCGCCCCGACCGCCGAAGTCAGGGTGTAGAGTCCTCCCGTGATGCTGGTCACGCTCGTCGCATTGAACGAGGAATTGCCGCTCGAGGTCACCGTTCCGCTCGTCAAAGTGAAGGTCGCGTTTGCTCCATTTTGGCCAAATACGATTGCGTTGCCCGCGGAGACGAGGCCGCCATTCACGGTGAGGGAGGCTGTTGAATTCGTGCTGGAGCCCACGAGGAACTGACCGGGCAGAAAGACCGAGCCGCCCGCATTCACGGTCATGCTGGAGTTCGATCCCACTTGATTGGCGAGGCGGGTGGTGCTTGCTGACGTGCCGTTATTGCGCAGGGTGCCCGCGCTACCGTTGGTCCCCCCCACCGTCACGCTCACTGTCGAGTTCGAGCCTGAACCAAATACTACCTGCGATGCCGAGGGATTGAAGTCCAGTTCGCCCCCGTTATTGATCGTAATGCTCGAGGTGGCTCCCGCCCCATTGCTCACATTGAATCCCGCCGCCGTGGCGCTCAGGACGGTACCCGTGCCGGAAATGGCCAGGTGGCCGGAACTGCTCGCCAAACCACCCAGCGTGAGCGCTCCGATTGTCGTGGTAGCCGTATTGTTCAAGACCACAGGCGAGCCCACCGTGGAGCCTTGATTAATCGTGACCGAGTCGTTGGCCGCATTGCCGGGAGCCGTCGTCGCCGTGGCACCGGCCTGGGTCGCGTTGTTCCAGTTGGCCGGGGTCGCCCAACTGGCTCCTCCTGCTGTACCGGTCCAAAAATAGAGAGTCTGGGCGGAGACGAGACCGGGCGAAACCAGCAACCCAAGCGCGCTCAAGGTCGAGAGGGTCTTGGTGCGGGAACCGAGGAACGGAGGTGTTTTCATGAGCAATAGGTTGTGGAAAATGCGGAGGCGAGTACGCGATCCAGCAGGGGGTTGCGGGGAATATTAGGGCCTTTTCCTGAGCGAGTGCTATAGGAGCTATGTTGCAAAACTAGCACCAATGAAGTCGCTCCGATGCCCTCCCTGTCAGTCATACACTTCAGATGGCTAAAATTATTGTTTGGTGAAGGAGTTGTTCGTGGAATCCATCGCCGTCTTGCGCGGTAGAGTGATCATGCCTGAGCCAAATTGCAGCGCCCCGGCATCGGGTCTCTCTCCTTTGAAGTAACCTGGCTCCAAGCCGGGAAGCGCACGGCCGGCCACTTTGGAGAGATCGACTCCCGCGCCGCGGGCGGGGCTATTTTCGACGAGAGCCAGATTACCCTTGGCGCCATCGGCAAAGCCGGTCGGGCCATCGGCGATCCAGGCGCTGAGCTGGTCGATGCCCGCCTGCTTGTTCTGCGCGAGGCCTTGTTCCCACTTGGCCAGGCGGTCCGCGGGGGCGGAGGCAGCCAACCGGCTATCGCCCATTCTCGGAGATTCCGGAGTGGCGCGGATGAAGACATTGCCGTCGCTCTTCCAATCGGGCAGCGGATAGGCGGGCTCTCGGCGCAGGGTGGTGAGGCACCAGAAGATGTTGTTGTAGAAATGGTAGTTCTTCGTGGTGACCGGGGGCGATTTCTGCGCGTAGTTCGTCCCGATCGAGACATCCGCCGTGCAGGTGTTTTGGTAGGCCCACAACTCAACATCCGGAGGGAGGAATTTTCCGGAGTACACCGTCATGTCGCTTTTGTTTTCCAGGAAGACGTTGCGATAGATATAGAAAGGACCCTTGGCAGGATTCTTGATGCGAATGGCGATGCGGGCCCGCTCGATGAGGTTGTCGTACCACTGATTTTCCGACTGGCCGCCGGAAGTTTCGATGGCGTCGTCAAAAATCTGGTAGATGAAATTGTGGTGCACCATGAGACTGCCATTTTCCTCGACCGAGCCGGGGAAGCCGGTCTCGATGCCGTCCCAGCAATCGTGAATGAAGTTGTCGTGAATATCGTGCCCCTTGCCTTCGGAGATATGCAGGGCGTAGCGGTCGTAGAAGCCGGCATTTTTATGCGCCTGCCAATTGTCCCAGCCTTCTTCCCGCCAGGGGTCGGCTCCGGAATAGGGAGCCATGGTGAGCTCACAAAACCGCACGATGCAGCGATCGGTTCCCTTTCCAAGATACACGCCGTAGTCAACAGGACCGATGAAGGAATTCTCCACCACGGTGCCGATTGAGTTTTCCACCGAGATGCCCGTCGCGGCGTAACGGGTCGTGATTCCGCGGATCACGCAATAGTTTTGGCCATCGATGGTGATGCAGGGTTCTCTTGGGCCGACCGTCATGCTGAGCGTGCGCGGGTCGACGCCGCCCTTGAAACGAATGAGCAACTGCTTCTCTTTCTTGAGGTACATGGCGACCGCGACCACTCCGCTCCATCCAGAAGGCCCAGTGCCCTTGCGGAAGATTTCCGGCCACCGGAGGTTGTCTCTTTCATCATGCGGCAGCGCGGGATCCACCCGCTTTTCGTCCAGCGTGGTGACGAGCTTCCCGTTGGCCGTTACGGTAAACGGCAGAAAATCCACGGCGGCACGGTAGACACTCGGCCCGAGATCCGGCGCGGGCTGCCAATCCAATTTCACCGGATTGCTGCCATCGATAATCGTGCCGGGTTCGCCTTCCAGCACCACGGGCTGACCTTCCGTGCCGCCAGTCTGAAATTTGACTCGCTCCTGATAGACGCCGGCTTTCACATGGATGGTGTCGCCCGCCTTGGCTTTGTCCAAGGCCGCCTGAATGGTGTGATATTCGGCCGCGCCCGGCTTGGCGTCCACCTGCAGGGTCGCAGCAAGAGCATTGGCGGAGAAACCGAGCGGGGCCAGAGAACACCAGGTAAGGAATGATTTAAAATTCGCCATATATGCTCCGAGCTAAGGTTTGGTGGCTGGGGCGCTGGATTTCACGCTGACGTCGCCAATGGCCACAACGGCATCGTTTCCCCGGATATCGACCTTGAACGCCACGGCGGGCGCTTTGGTGTAGAAATTTTGCGTGGGTACCTTTGCGCTGTTGTAATCGAGGATCGCGCCGTCATCGATCTTCAGAGTTTGTTGCCCCGTTGCGTAGTCCAGGGTCCAGACAAAGGAGTGCGGCGCATTCAAGGTGAAGTTCTTCGCAATCTTGTTGTCGTTTTCGGCTCCGACATCCTTGGATCCTCCCATCTTGATCTGGCCAGCAGCCGAGACGCTGAACCTCGCCAGACGGCCGGATTCCTTGGGGAGATCGGGGCGGAGCGCTTCAAAGGTTACGTCGCTGTCGGACCCAGAGACAAAGTTCATCTTCCAGCTCATGGTGAGCGTGCCGGTTGCGACCCTTACGCCTTCCGCATCATCACCCCAGCGGAAGACAAAGCTGCCGTTGGATTTCGCGCTGGCGTCGGTATAGAGGCCATATTGCCCCGGCAAGGCGCCATCCTTGGCGAGGCGGAAGCTGAGATCCTTCGCCTTCACGATGGAGGTCACCATGTTTGAGGGGAACTTTTCAGGCAGCGCGTTTTGCTCGACGAGCACGTCGTCTCCCGGTGCTCCGTTGGAGAAGTCCAAATGAAAGAGCTCCTCCGCTGTGGCGGCGTGCGTTGCTGTAATTGCGAGCGCCGCCAACAGAGCGGCTGAGAATTTCCGGGGGGTCATGATGAGTATTGCAATTTAGTAAAGTTGGGGAACGAGGCTGCGGTCAGGAGCGGCCGAAGCGGTGATTGCTTTGGTTTGTTTGTCCGCCAGCCAGGAGGGCAAAGCTTCGGACTCGGCTTCATAGAGCTCTGAGATGACAGCTTCTGCCGTCGCGATCGAGTTGACCAGGGGATCCATGGCCAGCGCGCGGACGAGCAAAGCGCGATCTTTCTTCACGATCGCCTCGATGGTCAGCTCGTGAATATCGAGGATGGACATTTGCAGTGAGCGGAGGCCAAGGGGAAAGGGCGCCGCCGGCATGGGGCGGGGGCCGTTCTTGTCCAGCACACAGAGGAGCTCGAGAAAGGAGTCTGCGGGGAGATTCTCCACCGGACGCTGCCCACCCACGGTGCATTTGTCGTTGGTGCGGTTGATGTAAAAGGTTCGCCCGTCTTCGATCAGCATGGTGTGGATCACGTCGGTGGCGTGGTCGGCCTTGCCTTTGGCATGGAATTCCGACATGGACCTGGCCCCACTGAGGTACTCATCCACCTCCACCCACATCCCGGCCTTGCGTTCGTCACGCTCGTCGCAATCGAAGATGGACAAAGGCGGAATAGCCTCTGGCACGCCTGAGCGGCCCTGGTAGTAGGGCAGATATTCCTTGGTGTGGCCCGTGCATGTGGGGATCGCTCCGAAGACATCGGCCAATTGAGCGGTGATGAAATTATTGAAACGCGCCTTGGCATAGCCCTCATCCGTCTCTCCCACACCTTCAGCTCGGAAGGCTTCACGCAGATCGGGCAGCACGTCGCGACCGGACACCTCGGCACTTAGCATCCAGGTAAAATGATTCACGCC
>OUNM010163899.1_pt1 | contig 19627 bp, 25 predicted proteins | sample 1769961 | NCBI WGS metagenome assembly OUNM01 (sample SAMEA3914820, study PRJEB12502) | metagenome | biome: forest; material: soil | place: USA | collected 2012-03-12 | depth 0.3 m
AGGGGTTGGAGCGGAGGGGAGGAGTTTGGGGGAGGGAGGGTTATTCGGGTTGACGGCGAGGGTGAGAGGGGTGGTGGTGAGGGAGGATGGGAGTAAAGGGGTTGGTTTATTATTGGTTTGGACTATAGGAGAAAAGCAAATCAGCGCGTGGTCCTTGTGGAATGCTCGGGCTCGCCCCCTTCGAGTGCACAGTAGTACCACTCTTGTTCAACCTCGGCCCCTCGACGCAACACCTGCCCTTGAGGAGGCCATGCGTGGTACCACCCCTGCCCAGCCGGGAATAGAAGCCTACCGATTGCTTGTGGAGGTGTCGCTGGAACCATCGCAGATCCTTGCTGGTGGGTGGTCAGTCTTCTTTCTGTGATTCTCACCCTACGAACGACTGCAACTTACGTATAGTCGAGTCCGCTCAAAGTTGTCCAGGTTTGCCCTCACGCGCCGTTGGTCTTCTTCCACCTCCCAGCGAATCGGCGTGACGTTTGGGGCGTCCGCGATCCAGTCTCGGATCGCCGTGGAGACGGTTCGGTAGCCCGGCGCTGTCTCACTCGCGAACTTGCACATGCCCTTGTGAGTCGCTTCGATGCCGTAGTACGTGACACCGACAAGCTGGGGGCTCGCAGACGCCGCATCGACGACCAGCATCCTGGGGCGGTCAGTGCTCTGTGTGCAAGAAAGTATCTCGATGTCACGTCGGACGCCGTGGGACTGACGTACTTGGACCCTTTCACATCCGTCTTCTGGTTCTCATGCGCCATGTGTATTTTGAACTTTTGGTAGATGTCCAAAAAATGGTTGGCGATCTGCTGGAGCGTCTCGCTGTCCTTCTTGAGCGACTTGAGCAGCACCGACTCGGTCTCAAACATCTTCCTCGGGACGACGACGTCCGCCATCCTTTGTATGACCCCGCCCCATGCGGCGGCACTCGAGCCATTGTGCGGCGTGCCCAGGAAGATGATGCCGTATGTCGAGACGTAGATCGACCGGAGGTCGTCCTGGTTGGGATCTCGGAGGTCGTTCGAGTACAGCAGCGCTCGCTTCGTGATGATGCCGCCGAGGCTGTGGGCCACCCAGATGATGGGATTCCGCTCGGTGCCTTCGCTCTTACGGTAATGCGTGAGCGTTGTAACAAGGGTCTGGGCGTGGTGGTGGATGAAATTGTCACTCGGACTCTTAGTCGGGCGCTCCCAGAAACCCCCGTAGACGTCGGCGTTGTACCCGTACACCAACACATTCGCGTGCTGGTCCTTCAACGACGCGGGCAGGAGGTCGACGGGCCAGTACACTCCGTTCGGGGCCGTCCATGTCTTCGCCGGAGCCCCGTTGAGGCCGTGGACGAGGACAACGTCGGCTTTCGCTTGGGGGTGATGATAGACGGCTGTAAGCTCGAACCGGGTCGGGTGCTTGTTGATGGAGGCCTGGTGATGTCGTTAGTCGACCAGGTTTCGGGAGCCCTGTCCCGGACCAGGCAAACAGGTGAGAGGCTGGCTCAGCAACTCGAGGACTTCCCCGGTTCGTGATGGGGCCGCTTCGGCCACGCCGGTCGAGAGATGCTTACCATGCTTTTCTACCTACTGGCGGCCAGGAGGTGACGTTGGTTAGTTTGCGAACCATCACTCGCGGTCTTCCATGAACCAAATAGCTGCTGAGCCAAGAGACGACGCCCTGGAACCTCTTATATCGGACCAGGAGAGGTTACCTAACTACTCAGCCCCAGCGAAGAGGCAAGGCTGCGGGGGCAAAATAGCGGTCGCAAGCAGGAAACACAGTAGAGACGTGCGACGTGAGGAGCCCATCTGTCGTTTATTGAGGCGCTTTCGCGCGGTAAGCGGTGCCCGCTGATTGCCCATCAGCGGACCTCAACACACGGCTGCATACGCATTTGCCCCATAGGGGAAGGCTTTCGCCGAGACAGATGTACCAAAGCAACTCAGAATGTGGACAGAGAAGTCAACGTGAGAAAGACTTGTCACGCGGCGGGCCGAGAGAGTGACCAAACATGGCAGCTGAGCCCCCCCTCAGGGCGGCGGAGGGGTGGTGTCAAGCTGTCTCAGACGCCAGGGCACGGCACCTGCAGACGACCAGGAAGGGCAAAGCTTGGTTCAACCGTCCTGCGATCCTCCCGCCCACCGATACCTGCCCGCCTCAACGGGGCGGGACGCTGCTGCAAGGCGACGGCGAAGTCTGCACTGCATATCGGGGCTCGCGCGAATAGGGACGATATGAGTGTCCAAAGCCCCGGCTTCGGTCTGGGTCAGACTGTCGGTCTGCCACCGACCCCCTGGCCGCCCTCCCAAACGGGCCCCGGATTGGATCCGGCCAAGCGTCGCCTTGCAGGGGCTCAGCAAATGCCGCCGCTAACGGCTTTGGGCGACCGCTGCTGGGGCACACGGTGTTGCACCAGACTCGGCACTCAGCAAGGCTCACGCGGTTGACTAACAGTTGATTCTCGGTGTCTTGGTGAAGGAACGGCGGCAGGCTGTTGAATCGGGGATACAAGAAAATCTTCAATCTACCGAGGGAGTGAGAAACCTGGTGTCTCGGTAGTAACCGGTCTTGAGAACGGCATGATGGACTATTTCCGGGCTCCCACAAGGTCGGCCTCTATCATTCTTGATCCCGAGCAACAACGGCTCGATACGACTGTGGCCCTTCATTAGCCGAAAATGGAGCTGTGCAACCACTGGACAGGTATTGCGAGACGCTTCAGCGAAGCATGATTGCGGCCGTGACGCGTCGGATGACAGGGCGGCCAGATCATCCCATTGCTCGAACGGAGGAGCAGCATGGATGAGCCACGTAAGTTGGTCGTGGTGATCTGATTGAACAACCACCCATATACGGCCAGGCCGGCGTGATCCAGAGATCGTACAGTTCAGCAGCGAGTCACTTGGGTGTCAACGTCAAGGGGTTGTGATAGGTACCATCAGCAGGTTGCGCGAAACTCTAACCCAAAGTCACGGAAAATTGGGTATCGGATTCGACACGCAATCTGCCAAGGCGGTGGCAGTCGTGCAAACCCAACTCGAGGTCGGTGCGACACCGTGGATGATAAATTCGCTCAGTGATACCACGTAGGGCGTCACGGCCTCCTTCGGCACAAAGTTTTCGGCGACGTGGTGAAAGTTGAGAGCGATAGTCCGGAGAGATGTGCCGCGGTCGATGAGGGCGACAGCATCTCCACTCCGCAGCAGCGCAGGCATGGCAGTAGGGAATTTCGCGCAAACGCGACTGCCTCACGCCTTGGGAGCGAGCATAAGCACGTATTCCCTCGTGCTTGACCCGAGCTGAATCATGTCCTTGTTCCGCAGCTCCAGATATCGGCTCTCGGGCACCTTGTCGCCGTTGAGCTTGGTGCCGTTCGCGCTCTCCAAATCGATCAGGTACGGTTTGACGCGCCCAAGCTTGTCGCCAAACTCGTTGCGCTTTTCCGTATACCGAAACTGTATGACAGCATGCTGTTTGCTAATGCTGGGGTGCTCGGCCGGCAGATCGACGACGGCAAACTCCCTGCCAATGAGCCAGCAGCTCCGCGTACCGAGCTCGATCGTGTCGAGGATGTCTTCGCCCTTGAAGACAAACAGTTTCCATGAATCGCGCGGGGGTGGTTTTCTCGCTTCTGGCGGCTCGTGGTACTTGAGCGTTATGGTCGTTCCATCGGCCTGTGCGACCGAGTTGGAAGCGGCGGCTAGCGAGCCGGAGGTGCCGAAGTTGGGCTTCTCCTTTGGCTTCTCGGGTTCTTCGCCCTTGCTGATAGCAAAAGAATCTCCTTGAGAAGGCAATGGGCCGGAGCGTTTGACCAGGCTTTGTGCATTGTCGGCCTTTGTCCGCTCCTCCTGTCCATCCCGGCGAGCCTGCGGTCGCGAGGATCTGTCGTCGGGGCTTCGCCGACTCCGTCGAACACCGTACTCGTCGCCGTGGTCTCGATTTCGCCTCTCGCCATGTCGGTCCTCATCCCTATGTCTGCGCCGGTCACGGTCGCGATCGCTGTCGCGGTTGCTGTCGCGGTTCCTGTCTCTTCTCTCTCTGTCCCTCGGGTCTGGCGACCTCGAGCGCCGTCGGTGTTTTCGTTCTTGAGATCGAGAACGTGACCGGTTGCTGTGTTTACCGGCACTGTCATCCCGGTCCCTCCTCCTCCGGTCGTCCCTCACATCCGCGAAGTCGTCCTCATAATTTCGGCGACGGGACTGGTGATCACCGTTGTCGGAATCGTTGCCACCCATGTCAGGCACTTCAAGGCTCGCAGCCTGTGATGATGGGTCGAGTGTTGGGACGGGATGGTCGATAAGGCGGCCGGCATCCAATGTTGGCCAGGTTGGGGGCCTGGAATCGGGTCGGGTCGATTTCGATGTCAGCGCGTCGCCACTGCGCGATGCGACTTGTGAAATTGGAGTTGCCAGCCTCCAGCCAGAAACCGGTGCCTGCCAACACAGCAGTTCGGGCCCGCCGAGCGACTGAGGAGTGGGGCGGGCTAGTGCGCTCTTGGGCAAGCATTCCAGTGCGGGGCCGCTGCCTGGCGCTGTGGGGTCTCCCGCCTGATTGCTGGGTGCTTGCCGTGCTTGCTCATGGGGCGCTGGGGCGCTGGGCAGCGACCGCCGACCGTTCGTGGGTTCATGGCCAAATGACTCCCGCCCCGTTACATAAGCCTCTCTGGCTTATCCTGGTCGCCTGCAGTTGGTGGCCGCCCGCTCTCAGCTTGGGCCTTGTTTTCCCACTCCCCGAACATTCGCCTGACCCTCGGAATCCGCCCTCTCCATCATCGGTCTGAGAACCTTGTGTTTTCGGCACTCTTTCGTCATTTTCCGACAGCTTTCCGTCCTCAGCGCTTCCGCCTCGCCATCCTCAACCATCCCCGCCCTTCGCACCTCCACGGCTTCACTCCGCCAAGAAGAGCCGTCCTCAGGTCATCGCCTTACCGTCCCCGCCTCCCCGATCCATCGTTGCCTTTCGTCATATCCCGGCCCTCTTCGGAGCACACACCTCTGCCAAGACCCAGCAGGCTGTCACTTTCGCCTTTCGAGTCACACGGCACCGGGTTCCTGCGCCTCGCCGCCCATCGCTCCCTCTTGTCGAGCGTCGCTGGGACCGATCAGTCAACCGACCCCATAAGCCGCCACCATTCCCCCAACAACTCGCAAGCGGAAAGCCGCTGAGGCGACGATATCCTCTGCTGCATCCGCCCCAAACAAGAGGATCCTCGCCTCGGCCGGCCCTGATACAGCACCTCCGACTCCCGTGACCACGGCGTCCAACGGCGGGATGGATACGGACGACGACTTCATGTCGAACGTCTCCAGCGAGGATGACATCCTCCCGGACGACAGCGACAACGACGGATCCGGTGATGAAGGTTGGTTCCCAGCACATTCCTCGAGTTGTATTCTTAGCTTTAAAAAACGTTGATTCTGGTTGCCTGCCTGGACGGACGGCGTGCTAACATAGCTTCCTCCCAGACTTTGGTTTCGACGACGAGCCGGACGTTTACATTGACTCCCAGAAGGAAATCGGACACAAGAAACAAGCTCCATACGACATCGGGTTCAAGGTGTATCGACCAGCCGACGTCCAAAAGCAACAAGATGACCTCATAGACGAAGTCAACATGATCCTCGACATATCCAAAGAGGAGGCGGCGATCCTTCTCCGGCATTTCAGGTGGAACAAGGAGAAGCTCATTGAGGACTACATGGATAGGCCAGGCCACGTCTTGGACGCTGCCGGCCTCGCGCAGACCTCGGCGGGGCCGACCAAGCTCCAAGTCATGCCAGGCTTTGCCTGCGACATCTGCTGCGAAGACGGGCCCGGGCTCGAGTCGTTCGCCCTCAAGTGCGGGCACAGGTATTGCGTGGACTGCTACCGCCACTACCTGTCGCAGAAGATTCGAGGAGAGGGAGAGGCGGCACGCATCCAGTGCGCCGCCGAAGGCTGCAACCTCATTATCGACGCCCGATCGCTGGACCTCCTCGTCACCCCCGACCTGACGGAGCGGTATAAGGAGCTGCTCCACCGGACGTACGTGGAAGACAAGGAGACTCTCAAGTGGTGCCCGGCGCCGGACTGCCAAAATGCGGTCGAGTGCGCGGTGAAGAAGAAGGACCTCGACAAGGTGGTCCCTACCGTCTCCTGCGTCTGCGGCCATCGATTCTGCTTTGGCTGCGTCTTGAACGACCACCAACCGGCGCCCTGCGAGCTGGTGAAGAAGTGGCTCAAGAAGTGCGCCGACGACTCGGAGACAGCGAACTGGATCTCAGCCAACACTAAGGAGTGTCCCAAGTGCAACAGCACCATCGAAAAGAACGGCGGCTGCAACCACATGACTTGCCGCAAGTGCAAGCACGAGTTCTGCTGGATGTGCATGGGCCTTTGGTCCGAGCACGGCACGAGCTGGTACAACTGCAACCGATTCGAGGAGAAGAGCGGGACGGACGCTAGGGACGCCCAGGCCAAGAGCAGGGTGTCGCTGGAGCGCTACCTCCACTACTACAACCGCTATGCCAACCACGAGCAGTCGGCGCGCCTCGACAAGGACATCTTCCTTAAGACGGAGCGGAAGATGGTGCAGCTGCAGAAGGAGTCGGGCCTGTCGTGGATCGAGGTGCAGTACCTTAATTCGGCGTCGCAGGCGCTTCAGACGTGCCGCCAGACCCTGATGTGGACCTACGCCTTCGCCTTCTACCTCGCCCGCAACAACCTGACCGAGATCTTCGAGGACAACCAGAAGGACCTGGAGATGGCCGTCGAGGCGCTGTCCGAGATGTTTGAGAAGCCCGTCACCGAGCTCGCGGCTCAAAAGCTCAAGGTCGATATCATCGACAAGACGGCGTACTGCAACAGGCGCAGGCTGATCCTCCTGGAGGACACGGCGCAGAACCTCGCTGAAGGTATGATGACCTCAGACTAGTCTTATTCTTGGGAGTGCATGCAGCTAACCAGCACCAGGACGGTGGACGTTCAACATCGAGTTGACCGGCTCCATGGGAGCGGCGAACGGTGGACCCAGCACTAAGCGTTAACGGTCTGATCTGGAGTCTCCTCTCCACAAGCGAAGTATTTTATGATAGCCCAAGCATGCGGTGGTTTCTTCCATGTGCGCGTAGTGTGGCGGGTTTTGGGGTTTCACCAGAGCGGTGCATGCATTGTGCTTTGCTAGAGCCTCGTGCGCCGCATCCGCATGGCCTGAGTGGACGTGCATGCGTGCCATGGGCGTAGATCGGGCACAGATCTGGAGTTTGACATCTTTTTTTTTCTTTTTTTTTTTTTCTTGCCGGGTGCCTTGGAGGGCGTTACGCGCACTTGTACATACATATTAGATGGGCTGGAAGCGGACGACTGGGGCGCGGACGGAGGGGGGCTGGACTTGGGCGTTGGGATTCATTGAGTTAACACCCCTTTTTGGTATGCTGTATGTAGCGATTTGTCTCGACACAGCACACAGCACACAGCATCGAAATGCGAGATCGGTTTTCGAGATGACATACACGGTATGGATGGTCTCGCCTGCGACGAGATGCCCCTCATCCACCCACATCCAGGGATCAGCCCGCTGGGCACATGCCTGACGGATCTGTCTCGGCGGGGAGTTCGGGTGGCCACTGCCCCACATCGCCTGTCGAGTTCCCGCTTGGCATGGCCGCCTCTCGGGTTTTGTCTGGCGCGAGCGAGGGAAGAATCCTTACACGGTGAAACGTTGTTGTTATGAGGTGGGAGTGGTGTGGTTTGGCCTTCACATGTCTAGACGTCTGCGCGGGACGGTGACAACGGACAGAGAGGGTGGAGGGAAGGCAGATGCATGCATTCCGTATTGTCCTCGGCCATCCACACCACCGAGATATTTATTCCCATTCTCGATGTCTCCTGTATTGGATCACGGGCAGGCTGCTCGGGTTGTGGTCAGCTGGTTTCCGAGCTTGGGCCGCCCCCGGCAAAGCGCGGAATGGGTCAATTCTCACCCGCTGCCGAGCACCCCTTCCGAGGGGCGGAGACATGCCGGGGGGGCAGGGTCCACGGCACTGCCGTCGGCCATTGACGGGATAGCACCCGATCCCGGCGATGCTGTGACAGGAAGGAAACGGGGGGAAACCATGGGGATTGGGGCATTGGGGAATGGGGGATGGGGAAGGTGGGATGTCTGTCGGCTTGGCTATTACTACTGCTGTGCCCGTGATCACGGCTTCTTTCTTTTATTTTTCTTCTTCTTCTTCTTCTTCTTTTCTTCCCATTTGACTGTTGTTTTCGTGTCTGCATCTGCATCTGCATCTGCATCTGCATCGTCGTGGTATTCTTGAACTGCCGAGGAGTCCTTGCTTGATTGGTCTTCACCTCGTTTCCCCAAGCACAACCCCGCCACAACATCCCCTCCCTCCCCAAACTCACAGTCAAGATGCCTTCGACGGCGATGTGCATACGGACGCTGCGGGCGTACTCCAAGTATGGCCAGAACGTGAGTGTTTCTCCTCCAGAGACAGCCGGCGCAAGGAATTGGAATTGTTGGAGCAGCGGCTGACAGCGACCCCTCTGGGCACTCCCCCGCCACAGCATGCCGCCCTCTTTGCGCGGTCCTTCTCCGTCTCGGCCCGCCGCGCCGAGATCAACAAGGTCTACCCGTCCGCCGCCGAGGCGCTCAAGGACATGAAGCCCAACTCGACCCTGCTCTGCGGCGGCTTCGGGCTCTGCGGCGTGCCAGACACCCTGATTGACGAGGTGCTCCAGAAGCCCGAGATCACGGGCCTCACCGCCGTCTCCAACAACGCCGGCACCGACAACAGCGGCCTCGGCCAGCTCCTGCGCACCAAGCAGATCAAGAAGATGGTCGCCTCGTACATTGGCGAGAACAAGACCTTTGAGCGCATGTACCTGACGGGCGAGGTCGAGCTCGAGCTGACGCCCCAGGGCACCCTCGCCGAGCGCTGCGCCGCCGGCGGCAAGGGCATCCCGGCCTTCTACACCCCCGCCGCCTTCGGCACCGTCGTCCAGACGGGCGAGCTGCCCCTGCGCAACAAGCCCGACGGCTCCCCCGACCAGTACTCGTACCCCAAGGACGTCAAGGTCTTCAACGGCAAGAGCTACCTCCTCGAGCACGCCATCGCCGGCGACTACGCCTTCGTCAAGGCCTACAAGGCCGACCGCCTGGGCAACGCCCAGTTCCGCCTGGCCGCCAACAACTTCAACGGCGCCATGGCCCGCAACGCCAAGATGACCATCGTCGAGGCCGAGCACATCGTCGAGCCCGGCGAGATCCCCGCCGAGGCCGTCCACCTGCCCGGCATCTACGTCAAGCGCGTCATCCAGAGCACCAAGCCCAAGGGCATCGAGAAGTACACCTGGAGCAAGGACTCCAGCGAGCCCGAGGACCCCAAGGCCGCCGCCGCCCTCGGCACCGGCGACACCAAGGCCAAGCGCGAGCGCATCGTCCGCCGCGCCGCCAAGGAGTTCAAGAACGGCATGTACGCCAACCTGGGCATCGGCATGCCCATGCTGGCCCCCGGCTTCGTCGGCGAGGACGTCGAGGTGCAGCTGCAGAGCGAGAACGGCATCCTCGGGCTCGGGCCCTACCCGCTCAAGGGCGAGGAGGACGCCGACCTGATCAACGCGGGCAAGGAGACGGTGACGCTCAAGCCTGGCGCGAGCGTGTTTGGGTCGGAGGAGAGCTTCGGCATGATCCGCAGCGGCCGCATCAACCTGACCATCCTGGGTGCCATGCAGGTCAGCGCCACGGGCGACCTGGCCAACTGGATGCTGCCGGGCAAGGTCAAGGGCTTTGGTGGCGCCATGGACCTTGTCAGCAACCCGAGTGCGACCAAGGTCGTGGTCACCATGGAGCACACCGACAAGAAGGGCAATGCCAAAATTGTGAAGCAGTGCGCTTTCCCGCTGACGGGCAAGGCTTGCGTGTCGAGGATCATCACTGAGCTGGTAAGTTCTCTTCTCTGTGTTGTGTGAGTGATAAGCAAAGTACTGACTGTGACGGACTAGGGTGTCTTTGACGTCGACTTTGCCCACGGGCTGACGCTGATCGAGATTGCCGACGGCGTGACGGTCGAGGAGATCAAGGCCAAGACCGAGGCGCCCTTCCACGTTGCCGAGGACCTGAAGCCCATGCTCTAAGGGGTGTGTGTGCTGAGGTGGAATGGTGGGTATGAAAATGGGCGGGAGTTTGTGTTGCTCTCGAAACTGGATCTGTATATATTGGAGATACCCTGGCTTGGGTGAATGGGTTTCGTGCTGGGAATATACCACAGCGGGTTTTTTTGGTTATGCTTGTTGCTTCATGCTTGGTTGTGAGGACTTGACGGTGGGAATGAGAGATGCTTGAGTTGTCTGGCTTGAGTTGTCTGGCTTGAGTTGTCTGGCTTGAGTTGTCTGGCTTGAGTTGCGGAGCTTGCGTTGCCTGGCTTCAGTTGTCTAGGTAGCTTTACCTGTCTAACTTGATTTAGCTGGTCCAACAAGAAAGCCTATTAACCTTCACCCTCTCCTCTACCCAGCAAGAAGATGGGCGTGGCTTGACACTCACCGCTCAGTCTCTGACAGACTGATGCAGCCTTGCGCTGAGCCACAATTACAATTACCCGATCTGGCACGCCCGCCTTGCGAGGCAGACCTGAGCGTTGCTCGCTCCGCCACAACTGAGTTGTCCCCCCAAACTCTCTCGAAAACTCAACAAATCATTGCTTTGCGCCATTCTCCTGCCGCTGATCCGAGAAACCTCGGAAACACCTGCAGGAGCCCCTCAAAATATGAGATGGAACAGCGCTTCGACATCGACCACGCACGCCCGACGTGCAAGCGCCCGGCTGCAGCGGCCGACAATCTTGGGGGTGAGAGCAAACGTCTTCGCGTTTGGCCAATAGCGGAACCGCTGCATCACGGCCTGGATTATGGCAACACTATTGGTCAAGCGGGAGCGCTGGTTGAGCCCTTGAGCGACTCAACTCCTGATGCAGCCGTCAACTGCTGGGCCGAGGTCACTCTCTCAGACGAGATGACAGTGTTGGCTCATCAGCCGATGTCGGGACTCGATGACTCGTTGAGCACCCCGGAAACCCACGCAGTCTTCACCCCTTCGGCGACCTTGATACCGGAGCTCGCCAGCCCGGCGTGCACCCCTGAAACCGGCTATAGCGTCTCATCTCTGGTGAAGGAGGAAGAGGTTGTGGTTGACAACGCGACGGGGCCGAGCCCTCTGCCGAGGTGCAGAAATGTCCCAGCGGTGGAGGGTGACCAGGGCGAATCTCCGACTGAAATAACCCACGATGTGTGTTTTGGTGTGGTAGGTTCGAACGGCCGCGGTCCGAAAAGATGAAAGTGGCTAACAGTACAGATTTTGACGAAAACTGTGTCGTCAACGGAGTCCCTCAATGAAAAGGCGACAGCTCTTACCGTGACCTTATTTGGCAACGTCCTGAAGCTGTCAGTTCAAGTCACCGGAAAGTATGCCTGCCTCATCACCTCCGAGCCGTTGGGACGGCTCGTGAGGGACTTCTCGGTCTCGCTCACAGCACGCATACTCCCGGCCGAACGCCAGCCTGAGAAGAAGTCAAAAAGGATCGAAAAGAGGCCAAATAAGAAATTCGACTCTCTGGGAGTAGAAGTCCCCGTTCGGGTCCTCGTCCACGGCCTCATGGCCCAGAAGGACGCTGTGGCCCGCTTTCTGTCCGACCATGACCTCTTTTTCCAACATCCGTTTCCGGACGAACTCGACGCTTCCGTCTCGTACTTCAACCCTCACTACCTACTGCGGCCTGGTGCGGAGATGCCCGATCTCGGTCGTCTGTCATTGCTCTCCGGCTCCACGGATCGAACGCCGGCAGAGGTGCTCAGTGATGTGGCCAAGGCCCAACTGATGCGTGTGTTTGATCTTGCCTACGATCCGGGAGAGTCTATAACGGCGAAGCCAAGCCCACGGCTTAAGACCACATTGCAAAGGTATTGGCGTCACCCCCATGGGTGTGTAAGTGACGGCTAACACGGAGAAAAGACACCAGCTTTCAGCGTTGGCGATGATGACGGAGAAGGAATGTGGCGTCATCGACGACGCAAAATTCCCAACTCTCTGGGAGAGGTTGACTGACAATAACGCATGGTGAGTCGTATACAAAGGCGTTGAGACTTTTGAGCATTGCTGACCGGTTTCTTTGTGTCTTAGTTATCGGCATCGCATAACCGGAAAAAGAGAGGACCGCGCATGGAGACAGAGTGGTGGGATATTAGCTGACGTACGTTAGCCCGCGTTGGTTTATGACATCAATATCCCCCCGGTAGAAATAGGACATTACTAACCCGTGCGCAATGTAGGAAATGGGGTTGGGGAAAACGTTGAGTGTTTTGGCACTAATCTGCTGGTCTTTGGACTTGAGCAACCTCGCGAAGCATAGCGATCAAGCTGAGGACGATGCTCCTTCTCATGCGACACTCGTCGTGGCTCCAAAGTCAAGTGAGCAGTTCCATCTCTCTGCCCACGTGTTTCACAAACTGACGCGCGCCAGCCCTGCCTGGATGGCAAGAGCAAATCAAGCGGTATGAGAACATGATTCTTTTTGTTTTTTTTTGGTAGCTGTGTTAGACTGATGAAGTGATAGACACGTCCGCAGAGGTCAGCTCAACACGAGTGTGTTTCACGGCTCCAATAGAGGCAAAAAGTCCGGCATGATGCACCGAAGCGACGTTGTCTTCACCACATACGAAACCCTCCGGTCGGACTGGGAGGGACAGCGTCTTCTTCATTCAAAGCCCTGGCTGCGGGTGATTCTCGACGAGGGTCAGGCGGTTCACCCCTTGCTTTGGTATTGATGGCACAAGCTAACATAAGTACTTAGCTCATCACATACGCAATCGATCAACACAGGTATTCCAAGCGGCGCGTGCAATCAAGGCAGAGTTTCGGTGGTGCCTCACCGGGACTCCCATTCACAACTCTCTTGACGACTATGGCGCTCTCGTCAGTTTCATCGACATCCAGCCCTTCTCCACCAAGTCCAACTTTGATTCCTGGATCGTTTCTCCGCTCAAGAGCAAGCATCCCGGAAGCATGCGAAACCTCGAAGACCTCGTGAAAGCGACATGCCTCCGCCGGACGAAGGTCCAAGTTGAGGGCCACCTCCCACTACCACCACGCCTCGATCAGGTCGAGTGGATAGACCTCAGTCCCCCGGATAGGGAGGTCTATGAGTATTTCAAGGCCAAGACAGCAATTGTTGCATCAGGAATGGCGACACAAAGTGGTTACCGGAAGACAGAAGGCAACATCCTCGGCCTCATCAACAGCCTGCGACGCATCTGCGGGCACGGCGAGATGCTCCTCTCGGAGAAGGCGCTTAAAGCTTGGCGGGAGCGGCAGAACGACTCTACTGACTGGCCGACGATGCAGAAGTGGTGGGCGAAGCAGTGTGATCTTTGCGGACAGGACGCAGCCGCCGATGACGAATCATTTTCAGCTTCGCCTGATACACGATTTCTCTGTCGACATGTCATTTGCTCGGCTTGTTTACTGCAGCGTGAGGAGGAGGATGAGGAGGAGTGGGGTGACAACGCCGCCTGCCCCATCTGCAGAGCTGGTCCGACGATTGCAACAGCTTTACCAGAGACGCCGGAAGGGGTTGAAATGCAATGCTGCCCTGTCATGTCGTCTAACAAGATCTTGGCGTTGGTACGCAACATTCGCGAGGAGCAGCGGTCACAACCAGGAGATCCTGTCACAAAGAGGTGAGTTTCGCTTGACTTATCTTGCGGAGAGCAAGCTAACCATCACTTCACAGCGTCGTGTTCAGTTCCTGGACCAAGATGCTGAACCTAGTGCAGCATGCCCTTGAGGAAGAAGGATTCTCAGTGGCTCGTATTGACGGCCAGAAGAGGCTTCTAGAACGGGCTCATGCCATATCCAGGTTCAGCAAGGACCCAAGATGCACGGTCATGTTGGCCACTATTGGCAGCGCCGGAGAAGGGTCTGGTACCCCTTTTCCCAGTCGCATAAACGAACCTCCGCATACACTCATCGCTAACACTCTGGCTACAGCATTGATTTGACAGCCGCCAACTGTGTCCATCTGCTCGAGCCTCATTGGAGTCCAATGGCGGAGGCACAGGCCGTGGATCGGGTACATCGCATCGGACAGGATCGACCAGTCAAGGCGACACGCTACGTGACCCGTGAATCTGTCGAGACCGTCAGTTTAATCACATCTTTTCGGCTCCTATACTCCTTGACATTGCTAACCGGGAAATAGTACGTGCAATGGGTTCAAAATCAGAAGCTACAACTTATCAATCAGTCTTTGGCGGCGAGAATGGGGGAGGAGACGCAAACGGATATCGATGAGCAACGCTGGAGAGTGAGTAGCAGTGAAACAACCACCAGGTACCTTAGGTCACTCAAGAGGTGTCTTTCGACTGACATAGAGAACAGAAACTGCAAGAGTGTCTAGGTGGTTTTGGGAACCCCAAGCACAAGGTTGTTACATGAACTCCTCGGGACAGATACCAGCGTCTCTATCCGCCTTTACCTTCGCGACAAGCTCGTCCCAGCTCATCCCTAACCACTTCGATATCTCCTTGGTGCCAATTTCATCCCTGATCGACTGGTGTTTTGACCTCGTGGAGGTGGTTTCCGGGTTGGCTCCCCGGTATAAAAGAAATCTGGCCATTTCCGCAGCTTCAGGGGAGCTTCTTCGGAGCGCGCGATGAAGTGCCGTTCGGTAGCCGCTCTCTCCGTCAGGGGTCACGGTCGTTCTCCCCTCCGACTTCGTAGAGTTGATGTCAGCGCCGTAACACAGAAGCGCTTTGGCCAGCGGAATAGAGTAGCATGTCTCTGCGACATATCTCAGGCACTGGTTTAAGTTGTTTGTGAGGAAATCTCCCCTGAGTTTGTCCCACAAGATGACAAGTCGCCGCTCGCGGTCCGGTCGACGTGCGGCGGCCCTGACAACCTGAACGCCCAATGCCCCTGTGGTCGGAGATAATTTGTTGTTCGCCTGGGGGATTGTAAATTCTTCGACAAATGTCTGAAGAAGACACTGGAAAACCTCTTCTGAGTCCGACTCGAGAACCAACCCGACAGTGATGGCCCAGTGATAATGCATCGTCGCCCTTTCAGACTTTCTGTGCGTGTTTCTAAGAATCCACTGCACCACATTGAGATTCTTGCTTCGTATTGCGTCGTCCAGGTAAATGAGCCAGTAGTCTCTTTCAAAATCCGTCTTTGGTTCAGATGTGGCCCTAGCCTTGTATAACACGTCCATCATCACGTCGGAACCAACTTTTGAAACAATGCGTCCTACCTCTTCCCGGAGGTCCCGCGACATTGCCTCAAAATGACCAAGAAGCTGTTTCACTTCCGTTGTGCGGTCAGCCCTCACGAGGTCAAAAAAAAGGGCCTCAATTTCGTCCTTGTCGAGAGTTTGAGTGTCTGGCATGTGAACTGACTGCCGTTGCTGATCCTCCGTATGGAACTGGTCAAGATGTGCATCCCGCATCGGCTTGGAGAGGAAGCCCGTCTCGGCATATTCGCACCCGGGGACGTCGCATTTCCATGGTCTATCATGGTGCTTGGTGTGAGATGACTGGAGTTTCCTGGTCTCGAAGCCCTGCCTCCTGAATGTGCACCCAAGGTGTGGGCATTTGAAGAGACAGGGCCCGTAAAGTCTTCGCAGGGTGCGATACTGGCAGCAATTGTCGGTATGCGTCGAGAGACCACACAAACCGGTGTCGAATGCTTGGTGGATAGAAATGGAAACATCCGAAGTGCTGAGAGGGTCAAGAGATCTCCAACCGCTTCCTGAAGAACATGAGCTTGTGGATTTACAATCGTTTGGAGCGAAATAATTACTTACCATCAGTTATCTGGAAAGCAGACGACTCACACCGCCGGTTGAACTCCGCTGCTCGCAAGAGAAGTTCGTAGACAATCGGCGATCGACTCTTGACCTCTTCAAAATCTAGGTTGATAGGATTCTGCGAGGCTTCGCCTTCCTCGTGCGATCCGCCTGCAAATCGATGGTCTGCGAATGTTTCCAGGTGTTCTAGGAGCTCCGATGGAATGGCGTTGAACCCGTTGAGGCTCAGGCATTGCTGCATCAGCGGGAACCACATGCTCTCAGCGTACGCATGTAGCCGATAGACCCCGTGCAGTATTCCCTCCTTGATTTCGTCGGTCGAAAGACTAAAGTCATGGTGATCTTGGCAGAGATACTCCAAACACGAAGTCGTGAGTAGCACCTTCGTCTTCATTTCCTCGATACTCCCATCGATCTTGGGGGAGAACAGGTATCTGAGATGTAGTTAGTATCAAGAAAGGACTGAAACGGATTGTAGTAAACTTACTCCTTTACGGTGAAGTGAACGAAATGGACGTATCCATCGATGACTTCCACGATCGGGCCGCAGAGCTCAACGGGTTTGAGAGAGGAGGTGGAAGGATAAGTGCCAGACGTATTGTCCAGGTCCAGTGTCAGAAGCTGATCCAGTTCATGGACAGTTAGAGGCGTCGGAGAGCAGCCCACAAATCCCATGAGTCGCTTCGCCTTCGATTTTGCTCGGGGCTGGAGATTGTTGACTCGTTTCAGAATCCTTTCGTATCTGTTTCAGGTTAGTAGACGCCCATTCTTAATTGAAAGTTGAGGAACTCGGCAGGACATACGCCTCATGCAGACTCGTAGGCAAGACCTCAAGTTCCTGCCGCACTTCCCTAATATCGCTCAAGAGGTCAATACAACTGAGGATGACTTTGGCATACAGAAACATGCCTGCCAAGAGAGAGTCAGATAACACTATTTGAGTTCATGGAGTGGCAAGGAACTCACCAGCGGCCTTAGACGCCACAGGAGCCAAGAGTGCTTCGATTTCACACCTCTCCCGCGGAAGAAAATCATTTTTGGCAATCCAGTCGCTGCTCTGTCTGCTGACAAACGCTTGAATACTTCCAGAATTCTGTTGATCGACACGAATCTTCCGTGATGAAGGGCTGAGTATACGTTCGATGTCATCCTCTTCTCTGCTGCATATGAGAATTCTTGCCGTAGCGCAATCTGCAGACAGATCACGGAGCTTCTCGAGGAGTAGCCGGCGTTGTGTCTCCTCGATCTCATCGACGCCGTCAACAATAAGAAAGGTCACTCCTGCACAGTCGAGAAGCGACTTTAGTAAAGAGACCGCAGATTGCAGATTGCTCTTGAGATTCTCGCGGCTAGACTGGCACAGAGTGGCTTGAAGATCTTCTGTGCCCCGAGCCAGCTGGAAGATCAGGGAGTGGAAAATGGAAACGGCCGAGGTGTTGGCTGCGTGGACGTGGCTGAGAAACACATAGATAGGACGGTTTCCTAGACTTTGGCATCTGTCGATGGCAGTTCCGGCGAGAAATGTCTTGCCTGAATAATGATGGTGAGTTAGCTCGCATGAAACTCAAGATACCTATGGAGGATGGTACAGCATACCGGCTCCAGGAATTCCACTCAGCCACAAAATCCCGTTGGTCGTGTTGCTGGGGTCAAGCCACTTGAGAAACTCGTCGTTTCGCAAGAGCCATTTGCCTGTCCCGTCACAAAGAGTGCTTGATATCCATATAAGTCTGTCCTCGTAAAACGTCGGGGCGATGCCTGTTTGGATCCTGTGGAACCCCTGCAGCATTCTCTCCCGCTCCGACTTCTCGAAATCATCCAGAGCTCGTTGTCTGGCGGCGTGTTCTTCTCGAATGTGCTCCAGGCGGACTTCGGTCCTCATTAGCATCGCATGCCGTTCGATGTGCGCCTTGACAAGATCGATCTTCTCCTTCTGCGTCGGCCACAACGACTCGAAAAAATACCGCCATCCTGGAGAGTACCAGTATGAGCTATAGTTCTGACAGTTACAGTTAGGGGCACAAGATGGGACACTCACTCGACAGACTAAAGAAATTCAGGGTGACAAGATAGAAGTCGAGGATGTCTTGGAAGAACAGGGACAGGACATCGTTCAGTCTCGTGTTACGACTGAATAGCGCTGTCATGTCGGTGAACTCGGGAAGAAGGTCCCCGATCTCGGTGGCGATGTTGGCGATCGCATCCTGAGACTTGCTCAGCGTACTCGTCCACTGGATCAAAAGCTTGATAGGACCCCAAATGAGGGCGAGGATGTCCGGCTTGACTTGGACAAAGGTGTCGATGGCGCCGGCATAGAGGTCCAACCTTTCCAAGTACTTCCTTATCTTAGAGAGATGACGGAGATGTCCGGTTTTTCCCTGCTCGGTTTGGATATGTTCAGCCAGATCGTAGACCTGGTCGATTGATGTTGTCGCGAGGATCTCATTGTACAATGTCTCGTCCTTGAGATTCTTCTTGAATTCCACTATCGCCTTTTCGAAGTGTAGGATGGCCGGGTCCACAACCGGCGTTAGCGACATGGTGAGGGTCACGGGTCAAACGGAGGGATCGTATCAATCTGAGGAAACCGAAATGATGTCTGGTCGCGGAGCGGGTGACAGCAGAGCTTGAGTTCTGCCCTCTGTTGGCTCAGTTTACGTTTCCGAAGCCGCTCAGCCTTGTCATGCAAACCCCTCTCGAGCCCCTTCAGCTGTCTGCCTTGGGCCGCAATGCAAGGATTTATTCCCGTGCCCAGCCTCAGTAAACGCCACATAGCGGTTTGGAGGACTCAGAGATGGTGAGATTGACATCCGGACCTGCAAGCGCGAGTACACATTGTGTGCCCGGAGAGAAAGAAGTATCAGTCGACAGGAATTGATGCGTTTTGTCTGTCACACACAATCTAACAAGCCATTACCATACCCGTCCCAAACTCAGTCCATCACCCCAAGCTCATCAAAATCCCTAATAACCGGAGCCGGCCCCACCTCCTCCGCCTCGGCGTCCGAGTCCGACCCACCCCGGTCCAGCAACGGCCGGTCAAACACATCATCCCTCCCTCCATCCCCATCCCCATCCCCATCCCCATCCAACCTTGCCCCCCCACCACCCGGTCCCTCACCACTAACCACCACCGCAGCAGCAGCCGCCGCGGCCGCCGTCCGGCCCCTCCCGACACCATGATACACCTCGGCCCTCCGCAACGGCAGAATAAACGTCGCCCCATCCACATCCACCTCCTCATCCAGCAAATCATCCAGCTCCGAAAACGCACCCTGATACCCCCCCTTCCCGCGCGCAGCAGCATTCACATGGAACGGAAACCCCACCACCGGCGCTCCTCCACCTCCACCTCCACCATACCCCCTTCTATTACTCCCAACACCAGCACCATTATTACCCGCAGCCCACTCCTGCTCCTCAACAACACCCCCCTTAACCCCCCGCCGGGTATTACTCGCCTCCCTCGCCCTCCTCCGCCCCTGCTGCTGCCCTTGCTGCCCCTGCTGATGCTGCTGATGATGATGCTGCTGCGGATAATGATACCGCGAGGCAGACGACATCGGCCGGATGCTGCTCGCAGTGGTATCGCTGCCCGAATACGACAGCACGCTCGTGGCGGTCGACACGGCGCCGCCAAACGCCGCCGCGCTGCTGTACCCGCCGACGAGCGACGGCGCGCGGGAGCTGCTGGCGCTGCGGATCGAGCTGTACCCGGCGGTGGGGGCGTAACCGCGCTGGTGGGGATTGTTGTTGTTGTTGTTGTGGTGGTGGTGGTGGTGGTGGCGTGGGAGGCGGGGTAGGGG
>OUNM010556762.1_pt1 | contig 19627 bp, 18 predicted proteins | sample 1769961 | NCBI WGS metagenome assembly OUNM01 (sample SAMEA3914820, study PRJEB12502) | metagenome | biome: forest; material: soil | place: USA | collected 2012-03-12 | depth 0.3 m
AGCCATCGCGCTGCTCGACAAAGGCGGTGTGGACAAGGCCGGCTTCCTCGACTTCATGACCTCGACCCTGTTCAACAGCCTGATCTACAAAAATTACGGCGCGGCGATCGTGTCGCAGACCTTCGCGCCGGCGGGCTTTGCCGCGGCGCTCGGCGCCAAGGATATCGGCCTGGTCAAGGCGGCGGCCGACGGGCTGAACGTGCCGTTGCCGCTGGCCGACCTTTTGAGCGAACGTCTCGCACGCCTGCTGGGTGAAGGCGGCGGGCACCTCGATCTCACCGCCCTGTCGAAGCTTGCCGCCGACGACGCCAAATGAGCCTTTACCGCCTCCACGCCGAACGGGGTCCGCTGATCATGGGGGTGGTGAACGTCACCCCGGACAGCTTTTCCGACGGCGGGCGGTTTTTCGACGTATCGACCGCGCTCAGCCACGCGCGCGAATTGATCGCGGCGGGCGCGGACGTCCTCGATATCGGCGGGGAATCAACACGGCCGGGCGCGCAGCCGGTAACCCTGGGCGAAGAGATCGACCGCACGGCGCCGGTCATCCAGGCGATCGCGCGCGAATGGGACGGGCCTGTTTCCATCGACACCTTGAAGCCCGAGGTCGCGGAAGAAGCCTTCAAGGCCGGCGCCACCATATGGAACGACGTCACGGCACTGGGGCACGAGGTATGGTCTCTGGAAGTGGCGGCGCGGCTGGTCGGCAATCTGGGCGGCGACATCATCCTGATGCACATGCAGGGCGAACCGCGCACCATGCAATCCAACCCCTGGTACGAAGACGTGGTGGCCGAGGTCGAATCCTACCTGGTCGACCGCGCCGAACTGGCGGCGCGGGCAGGCGTGCCCCGCGACCGCATCTGGATCGATCCGGGCATAGGCTTCGGCAAGACGCTGGACCATAATCTGGCGCTGATCCGGGCGACGCAGCGCCTGGCTTCGCACGGCTTCCCGCTATTGATGGCGGCGTCGCGCAAGCGCTTTATCGCGGCGCTGGAAGAACGCGAGGGGGCGGATGTCTCGGACGCCGAGCACCGGTTGGGGGCATCGATCGCCGTGCACCTGCACGCGGTGGCGAACGGCGCGAAGATGGTGCGCGTCCACGATGTCGCCGAGATGAAGCAGGCGCTCAGGGTGTGGCGGGCATTGGCTCCGTAGCCGAACCTCCCCTGATTCCTTTCGGGGACCGGGGAGGTTCGACGCGCGCTATGGCACGTAATTGAGGATGGGACTGAGCCACCGCTCGGTCTCTTCGACGGTCCAGCCCTTGCGGCGGGCATAGTCCTCGACCTGGTCCTTCTCGATCTTGCCGACGCCGAAATAATGCGCCTTCGGGTGCGCGAAATAGAGCCCCGAAACGCTGGCCGGCGGCGTCATGGCCAGGCTTTCCGTCAGCTCCATGCCCGCCCGCGACCGGGCATCGAGAAGATCGAACAGCGTCCACTTTTCGGTATGGTCAGGCTGGGCGGGATAGCCCGGCGCCGGCCGGATCCCCTTGTACTTCTCACCGATCAGCCCGTCGATATCGAGGTCTTCGTCGGCGGCATAGCCCCATAGCTCACGGCGCACGCGCTTGTGCAGCGCCTCGGCAAAGGCTTCGGCCAGGCGGTCGGCCAGGGCCGTCGCGAGGATGGCATTATAGTCGTCGCCCTTCTCCTTGAACGATTTCGATATCTCCATCTCGCCGTGGCCAGCGGTGACGGCGAAGCCCCCGATCCAGTCGGGCGTGCCTTTCGGCGCCACGAAGTCCGACAGCGCCAGATTCGCCTGGTCGGCGCGCGCCTTCTTCATCTGCTGGCGCAGCGTATGGAGGGTGGCGACGGTCTCGGTCCGCGTTTCGTCGCTAAAGACCTCGATATCGTCGTCGCCGTTGGCATTGGCCGGCCAGAAGCCGACGACGCCGCGCGCCTCGAACCACTTTTCGTCGAGGATACGCTTCAGCATGGCTTGCGCGTCGGCATAGAGGCCGCGCGCCGCCTCGCCGACGATGTCGTCTTCCAGGATGGCCGGGAAACGCCCCGCCAGCTCCCACGTCGCGAAGAAGGGCGTCCAGTCGATGTGCGCCGCAAGATCCTCAAGATCGTAAGGCGAAAAAGTCTTCACACCCAGGAAGGCCGGCTTGACCGGCGGTTCGGCGGCGAAGTCGATACGGTACTGGTTCTGCCTTGCCTCGGGCAGGGTCGAGCGCGGCTGCGAATTGCCCTTGCCATACGACGTGCGCACCCGCTCGTAATCGGCCCGGGTCGCGTCGACGAACGTGTCGCGCTCCGTTTCCGACAACAGGTTCGACACCACGCCGACGGCGCGGCTGGCATCAAGCACGTAGACGACCTGGTTGTTCGCATAGCCCGGCTCGATCTTGACCGCCGTGTGCGTCTTCGACGTCGTCGCCCCGCCGATGAGCAGCGGAATGGTGAAACCCTGGCGCTGCATCTCGCGCGCCACGAAGACCATTTCGTCCAGCGACGGCGTGATCAGGCCCGACAGGCCGATCATGTCGACGCCGTGCTTTTTGGCTTCATCGAGGATGCGGTCGGCCGGCACCATGACGCCGAGGTCGATGACCTCGTAATTGTTGCACTGAAGCACGACGCCGACGATGTTCTTGCCGATATCGTGGACGTCGCCCTTGACGGTCGCCATCAGCACCTTGCCGGCGGCCTGGTGCGTGCCCTGGCCGCCCGCCGCCTTTTCGGCCTCCATGAAGGGCATGAGGTAGGCGACGCTTTGCTTCATGACGCGGGCGGATTTGACGACCTGCGGCAGGAACATCTTGCCGGCGCCGAACAGGTCGCCGACGACGTTCATGCCGGCCATCAGCGGACCTTCGATGACGTGCAGCGGCCGTTGCGCCTGCTGGCGGGCCTCTTCGGTGTCGGCCTCGATGAATTCGGTGATGCCGTGGACCAGGGCGTGCCTCAGGCGGTCTGCGACCGGGCCTTCGCGCCAGGCGAGGTTGGCGACCTGGACCTGGCCCTTTTCGCCCTTGTACTTCGGCGCCAGCTCGACCAGGTATTCGGTATTGCTGATATTGTGGCGCTGCGGGCGATTGAGGATGACGTCCTCGACCGCCTGGCGCAGTTCGGGGTCGATATCGTCATAGACCGGCAGGTCGCCGGCATTGACGATGCCCATGTCCATGCCGGCCTTGATGGCGTGGTAGAGGAAGACGCTGTGGATCGCCCGGCGCACCGGCTCGTTGCCGCGGAAGCTGAACGACACGTTCGACACCCCGCCCGACACCCGCGCGTACGGCAGGGCCTGTTTGATGGCGCGCGTGCCTTCGATGAAGTCGACGGCGTAGTTGTCGTGCTCCTCGATCCCCGTCGCCACCGCGAAGATGTTGGGATCGAAGATGATGTCTTCGGGCGGGAAGCCGACCTCGTCGACCAGGATCTTGTAGGCGCGCGTACAGATTTCGACCTTGCGCGCGGCGGTGTCGGCCTGGCCGACCTCGTCGAACGCCATGACCACGACGGCGGCGCCGTATTTCAGGCATTCGCGGGCGTGGTGACGAAAGGTTTCCTCGCCTTCCTTCATCGAGATCGAATTGACGATCGCCTTGCCCTGGACGCACTTCAGACCGGCCTCGATGACCTCCCATTTCGACGAATCGATCATCACGGGCACGCGCGCGATGTCGGGTTCCGCCGCCAGCAGGTTGAGATAGGTCCGCATGGCCTGAACGCTGTCGAGCAGGCCCTCGTCCATATTGATGTCGATGACCTGGGCGCCGGCCTCGACCTGCTGGCGCGCCACGCTCAGCGCCTCGGGATAGTTGCCCTCGACGATCAGCTTGCGGAACTTGGCCGAGCCCGTGACATTGGTGCGCTCGCCGATATTGATAAAGGTCGGGGTCACTTACCTGCCCTCTTGATAGCCAGATCGATCTGCGCATGCAGGAAGCCGGCAAAGTCCAGTCCCTCGGCCTTCAGCGACTTCGGATACAGCGAAGCCTTGGTCAGGCCCGGCAGGGTATTGGTTTCGAGATAGACAGGTCCCTTGTCCGAAATGATGAAGTCCGAGCGCGAATAGCCGCGGCACGACAGGGCCTTGTGCGCCGCGATCGCCAGGCGCTGCAGCTCGGTATTGATCTCGGGCGCAAAACGCGCCGGACAGATTTCCTGCGTCGCGGCGGCAATATACTTGCTGGTATAGTCGAAGGCGCCGGTCGCCGGGATGATCTCGACCGGCGGCAGGGCGATCAGCGAACCGTCGGCCTGCTCGAGCACGCCACAGGTCGCTTCGGGTCCGGTGACGAAGGGCTCGATAACGTAGGGGGTCGTGGCCGATTCGCGACGTACGGCGGCGATGTCCTGCGACGAATTGACGAAGATCAGGCCGAAGCTCGATCCGTCCTGCGAAGGCTTGGCGACCAGCCTTCCATATTCGGAAAACGCTTCTTCGATGTCGTCGAGCGAAACGGTCTCCGGCGAGCCCACACCGGCGATGCGCGCGAACAACTTGGCCGCCGTCTTGTCGAAGGCGAGGTGCGACGCTGCGGAGCCCGAGCCGGTAAAGGGGATGCCGCGCATCTCGGCCAGGACCTGGAACTCGCCGTTTTCCGCCGAACCGCCGTGCAGCGCCAGGACCAGTACGCGGTCTTCGGCGGCGGCACGGTCCAAGGCGCCTTCGATCGTCCCGAGGCGCGCGCCGTCGGCGGCGAATTCGACTTCGAACGGCCGGGTGTGGGCAAAAAGCGCGTCGCGCGTCGCCTCGCGCACGCTGCCGTCGGCCGCCCAGAACCACAGGTCGGCTTCGGGCAGCGCGTCGGCCACGGCCTGGGCCGAGGCGACGGAGACAAGGCGTTCGCGGCTCAGGCCGCCGAATAGGATAGTCGTGTGCATAAGGACTCCGGCCGCGCTAAGGCGCTATGCGCTTTGGAACACTGGGGTCTTTATCACGGCCGGACGCTGTGAAAAGCGATTTTTCACCCCGCCGGCTTGACCGCCACGACCTCGATTTCCACCAGGAAGCCCGGGGCGGCCAAAGCCGCCACCTGGATGGTGGCGCGCGCCGGCTTGTTGGGCTGATCGGCCGTGCCGAAATGGCGGCTATAGGCCTTCATCATGCCGGCGAAATCCAGCTTGCCGCCCGTGGCGGGATCGCCGGCCAGATAGACGCGCATCTGCACGACGTCCTTGAACGTCATGCCCTGCCCCTTCAGCTCGGCCTCGATCTTGCCGAGGACCGATTCGGTCTGTTCTTCGGTCGTGCCGAACGACGCGATACTGCCCGCTTCCGCCTCGGGGTGGGCGACCGCCGGCACCATGCCGCTGACATAGACGGTGGTGTAACCGGGCGGCACCGCCACGGACGAGGCGATCGGGGACGAGACCGCGCCCGTATGGACGACCGGCTTGGGCGGGGCGGCAAGGGCCGGCGCCGCCAGGGCAAACATGGCGGCGGTGACGAGGACGGTACGCAGCATGGGGACCTCTCCTTACGCTTTCAGGGATTTTTGCCGTTCGGCGATCAGGCCGACGACGCGGTGGGCCGACACGAAGGCGCCCTGTTGCCAGGCGCCGACATGGCTCAGGTGCTCGCCGGCGAAATAGAAGGGACCGTCGGCGTCGCTGAGCAGCGTATAGTCCGCCGGATTTTCCGTCGCCATTTCGCTTTCCAGCCCGAAGGAATACGGCATTTTCGACCACTGCACGGCGATCGGGGATGCCATCAGGCCGGACTTGCCCGGATGCAGCCGGTCGACCGTGCCGCGCGCATAGGCGACCTGGTCGGCGAAGCTGCGCGTCCCCATGCGGCCGTCGAAGGCGTAGCCGGCGATGAGGATGCCTTCGGGCTGATGGAAGCCGGCCGACGGATACCAGGTGATGAAGGTGTCCCGTTCGGTGAAGCTGAGGCCGCCATAGACCTGGTCGTCCTCCCAGAATCTGGGGCTCTGGAAGGCGATCTTGTAACCGTCGCCATAGGTGCCGTTGCGCAGGATCGCCGTCTGCCGGTCTTTCGAGAAGTCGTTCGGGACATCCTTGAGCACGGTGAGAGGAAGCGTGCAGATACAGTAGTCACCGGCCACCACCGACTTGGCACCGGTCGCCTTGTCGACGACGGCGATCTCCACGCCCTTGCCCTTGCGGCGGATCGACTTCACCTCGGTACCGAGGCGCACGACCTTGCCGAGGCGTTCGGCGAAGGCCGCGGGAATCCGGTCCATGCCGCCGACCGGCTGCTGCATGGTGGCCTGCATTTCGATGATATCGCTGAAGCCGGCCAGCCCCTGCACGAAGGGATCGCCCACCACCGACAGCGGCAGGGGTGCGCGCGGCGTGCCGGCCTGGCTGCCTGCACCCGGCTCGATGCCGTAGCCGGCCGAGGTGGAGCCCGTATAGGTCAGGTCGCCCGAGCGGACAGCGGTTTCGCCCCGGCCCGGCTTGGCCTTGGGCACAAGCCCGCCCCACGGCTCAAGTACGGCCATCAGTTTATCGCGGTCGTCCTTGCTGAAAGCATCGTCGAGCGCGCCCTTGTTGACGCACTTGGCCAGCAATTCGGCCATATGGCCGCGATAATCGAAAACCGCCTGGCGCATCAGAACCGGCTTGCCGTCGTTCAGCCGGTCGGTCTGGAGACGCGCGCTGCCCGAATAGTTGACCTCGGTCTCCATGGCGACGCCGAAAGCCTTGCAATAGCCCAGGGTCGCCTGGTGATTGCTGGGGATACGCGCAGGGCCGGCATTGAAATAGTGGCCGTCGCCGAAGGTGCAGACCTGATGCGATCCGTCGGTCATGTCGACCGTCGTTCCCTTGCGAACGGTGAAGTTGCGCCCGCCGACGCGATTGCGCGCCTCAAGCACCGTGCAGTCGTAACCCGCCTTGCCGAGCTCATAGGCCGCCGACAGTCCGGCGACGCCGGCGCCGAGGATGACGACCTTTACCCCCTGGCCCGAACCGGGCGCCAGATCGGGCATGCCCGCCCAGGCTTCGTCCGTGCCCATCAGGCCCAGCCCGCGGGCCGCGGCATAGGCCCCGGCAAACCCCGCCACCGCGCCGAAGCGCATAAGAATGTCGCGTCGTGTCGTCACGTCCAGCCCCTTTGCCAAAGCGATGTGTGGAAAAAGGGCCCGCGGCTTTTTTTTGGAGTCCGCTGAACGCCATGTCCCGAGCATCGCGACAAAAATAAAAAATGGCCTTGCGCGACGCATTGCCGCGCAAGCCGTTTCACCCGAAACGGACGCTAACGCAGTTAACAGGGCTTGGCTATGGGCTTTGCCGCCATGTACGGGCAAAATATCGCCAAACGCGCCTAGCTAAGCTCGAACGGCTCGAGACCGGCCAAACGCAAGGCCTTCGGGCGGTCGGGAATCGGGCGCGGCCTGACGCCCCGCACCTCGTCGGCGACGTGTTTGATATGGTCGGGCGTGGTGCCGCAGCAGCCGCCGAGGATATTGACGATGCCGTCCCTGGCCCATTCGTGCAATTCGTGCGCCGTCTCGTGCGGCTGCTCGTCGTACTGGCCCATGGCATTGGGCAGGCCGGCATTGGGATAGGCCGCGACCAGGCAATCGGCGATGCGCGCCATCTCGGCGATGTGCGGCCGCATCAGGTCGGCGCCCAGCGCGCAGTTGAAACCGACGGCGAAGGGCCTGGCGTGCTTGATCGAGTTCCAGAAGGCTTCCGCCGTCTGGCCCGACAGGGTGCGGCCCGAACGGTCGGTGATCGTGCCGGAAATCCAGATCGGCAGCTTTTCCAGGCCCTCGTCCTCGAGGTCGAGGATGGCCTTGATCGCCGCCTTGCAGTTCAGCGTGTCGGTGATGGTTTCGATCAGATAGAGGTCCACGCCGCCTTCGTTGAGCGCGCGGATCTGCTGGCGATAGGCCTGGTAGACCTCGTCGAACGTCACCGAACGCGCCCCGGGATCGTTCACGTCCGACGACATGGAGAGCATCTTGTTGAGCGGCCCGATCGAGCCGGCGGCAAAGCGCGGCTTATGGGGCTCCTTTTCCGTCCAGCGGTCGGCGGCGGCGCGCGCCAGTTTCGCGCCTTCGAGATTGATGTCGCGCACGGCCTGGGCGTCGAGGTGGTAGTCGTCCTGGGCGATCGTCGTCGCCGAGAAGGTGTTGGTCTCGGAGATGTCGGCGCCGGCGCCGAAATACTGGTCGTGCAGGTCGGCGATGATGTCGGGCCGTGTCAGGCACAGGATATCGTTATTGCCCTTGAGCTGGACATTGTGGTGCGCGAAACGGGGCCCTCGAAAATCGTCCTCGTCGAGACCGCGGCGCTGGATCATCACGCCCCACGACCCGTCGAGGATCAGGATACGCTCACGGGCGGCGGCTTTCAGCGCGGCGATGCGGTCGGCACGGGTCATCGGGTCTGCTCCAGGGTCAGTTCGGCGTAGAAGTCGGATTCCGACTTTTCCGCCACGGCCTGCAGGGCTTTTGGATCGACAAAGGCATCGGCCTTGCCGGCCTGCAGTTTTTGGTACTTGGCTTCCATGTCGGCGACTTCGGGATGATTGGACAAAAACACGTCGGCCTTCATCCTTTTCAGCGTCGCGAAGGTTTTCTGATAGTCGCCGACTATATTGGGATAGGCGTTGTTGCCGACAAGGACGTTGCCGGCGACCGAGGCCGAACCGAAGAAGACGACGTGGACTTTTCTGCCGGCGACTTTCGACTCCATCGTCCAGGTCGTGTCGCCGCGCGTATGACCGGGCGTGAACACGGCCGTCAGCGTCACGCTGCCCAGCTTGACCTTGTCGTCGCCGGCGTTGAGCACCCGGTCGACGGCGACGGGCGCGAACGTACCGGAACCGTCGCGGTTCTCGCCGACGTGCACGCCGTGCTCCAGGCCGAAGCGGTCGCCGCCGCTGGCGACGAATTGCCCGCCGGTATCCGCCTTCAACTGCGCCATGCCGCCGACGTGGTCCCAATGGGCGTGGGTTTCCAGCAGGTAACGCACGTCGCTCAGCTTGAAGCCCAGCGCCTTGATATTGGCTTCGACCAGTTTGACGCCGTCCTTCGTGCCGGAATCGATGACGATCAGCCCCTTGCCGGTTTCGATCAGGTAGACGCCGATGCCTTCGGTGCCGACGTAGTAGATGTCCTCGGCGATACGATAGGGTTTGTGCGGGACGTCATAAGTATCGGCCGGTGTCACGGCCTTCGGGTTTGCCGCCAGCAGCAGGGCTGCCGCGATTACGCTTATCATGCCGCTTCCTTTACTCCCAGAATACGGCAGATAGCATAGACCAGATCGGCCCGGTTCAGTGTGTAGAAATGGAAATCTTTGACGCCTTCGCGTTCCAGCTCAAGGCATAATTCCACCGCCACGGCCGAAGCGAGCAGCTTGCGCGTGTCGGCGTCGTCGTCGAGCCCGGCGAACAGCTCCTCCAGCCAGTCGGGGATGGCGGCCTCGCAGGCGGCGGCCATACGGCGCAGGCCCTTGAAATTGGTCACGGGCATGATGCCGGGCGTCAGCTCGATCTTGATGCCGGCGTCGGCGACGGCGTCGCGGTAGCGCAGGAAGGTGTCGGCTTCGAAGAAGAACTGGCTGATGCCGCGCGTGGCGCCGGCATCGACCTTCTGGCGCAGGACGTCGAGGTCGAAGTCGAGCGACGGCGACTGCGGGTGCTTTTCCGGATAAACGCCGACGCTGACCTCGAAATCGCCGATGCGCTTGATAGCCGCCGTCAGTTCGGTGGCGTTATGGTAGCCGTCGTTGCGCGGCGTATAGTCGCCGAAACCTGTCGGCGGGTCGCCGCGCAGGGCCACGATGTGGCGCACGCCGGCGTCCCAATAGCCCTGGATGACCTCGTCGACCTCGTCGCGCGAGGCTTCGACGCAGGTCAGGTGCGCGGCGGGCTTCAAACCCGTCTCGTCGAGGATGCGCTTGACCGTGCGGTGCGTGCGTTCGCGCGTCGAGCCGCCGGCGCCATAGGTCACCGAGACGAAGCTGGGGCCAAGCGGCGCCAGGCGCTTGATCGACGTCCACAGCGTCTGCTCCATCTCTTCCGTCTTGGGCGGGAAGAATTCGAACGAAATGCGCACGTCGCGGCCACCTTCGGCCAGCGAGCGGGCGATGGGTGCCAGGTGCGGGGTCTTGCTGATTACAGGCGTCATGATCGGATCTTAGATTTTGGTGGCGAGCCAGATGCGGACAGTCAGGCCGGCATCGGTCCTGGGCGGCAGGCTGAGCGAGGACTTGAGCCTGAGGCTCGCGGCGTCCAGCCAGGCCGCCATGTCTTCGTCGAGCATGCCCAAGCGTCTGTGCTGGTACTGTTCGCGCATGATTTCGAGGTCGTGGTGCGCGAAATCGACGATCAGCAGGCGGCCGGAGACTTTCAGCAGGCGCCCGGCTTCGGCAACCGCACGGCCCGGGTCGCTCAGGAAGTGCAGGACCTGGTGGACGATGCAGAGATCGGCCGAATTCGACGGCAGGCGCGTGTCATAGATGTCGCCATGCCGCAGGTCGGCGTCCTTCAGCCCGGCGTCGAACACCTTGGCGCGCGCAATATTGAGCATGTGCTGCGACAGGTCGAGCCCGATCGCCGTTTCCGCGCGGCCGGCCAGCAGCTCCAGCATGCGGCCGGAACCTGTGCCGAGATCGACAAGGTGGCGGTAGGTCTGGTCGCCCAGCGTTTTTACGATCGCCGCCTCGACGTCGAGCTCCGCGACATAGTGGCTGCGAATCTCGTCCCACTTGGGCGCGATGGTTTCGAAATAGCCCTCCGCGGACTTGCGCCGCGATTGGCGCACGGCGTCGAGCGCGGCCAGGTCCGAAGGCAGGACGTCGCCCAGCAGCTTCAGAATCGCGTCGACCAGGGGGCGCACCGACGGATCCGCCGACAGGCGGTAGAAGACCCAGGCGCCGTCGGGAAAGCGCTCGATCAGACCGGCCTCGGCCATGAGTTTCAAATGGCGCGAAATGCGTGGCTGGCTCTGGTCGAGAATCGAGACCAGTTCCATCACCGACAGCTCTTCCCGCGCCAGAAGGCGCAGCAGGCGCAGGCGCGTCGGCTCGCCGGCCGCGCGCAGGGCATCCAGGAGGGCATCGAAATCGGTGGGAACGGAATTCATATAATCATATAAAGATATCTTTATATGATTGGCAAGCGTTTTTAACGGCGGGGTTCAAGCCTGCGGCACGCCGCCGCATGGTGACAGATTTGCGCATACCTATATAGTGGTCATGATACCAGACCGTGCTGCGTTTTAAAGAAAACGCGGCACGGTCTGGTTCCTTAGTGGTCGCATGCTTCACGCATGCTCAGGCAAGGACGTTTCCATGGCCCGCGACGGCGTCAGTCTTCCCACCGCGCTTGGACGCGGCTTGCGCCGCAAGTGTCCCTGCTGCGGCAAGGCTTCGGCATTCCGCGGCTACCTCAAGATCGTCGACGCGTGCCCGGCGTGCCAGACGCCGCTCAGCCTGTATCCGTGCGACGACGGCCCGGCCTACGTCACCATGCTGCTGGTCGGCCACATGGTCATCGCGCCGGCCTTTCTGCTCCACCTGTTCTACACCTATCCCATCGAGGTGGTCTTGCCGACCATGGTGGTATCGATGGCGGTGCTGACGCTTGTGCTCCTGCCCTTCGTCAAGGGCGCCTTCCTCAGCCTCCTCTGGTATCTGGGCCTGAAAACGGCGCGCTGACGGGCGTTAACGCATCCTCCCGAAAGCGTCATTTGACTTGTCGCCCGCCGGGCGCATTGTCCCGTTGCTTTTCACCACCTTATTTCAGGAGGCTGCAGTGGCTCACAAGTTTGAAATCCGCAAGAACAAGGCGGGCGAATTCGTTGCGTACTTCGTTTATAACGGCGAAAGCATCTTCTGGACCGAAGGCTATGCCTCGAAGGCTTCGGCGAAGAACGCCATAGAATCGGTCAAGAAGAACGGCCCGGCCGCCGAAATCCTCGACACGACACAGACCACCGACGCCTGATAAAAAAGGCCCCAAGGAAGAAAAAAGCGGCGCTCTTGCGAGCGCCGCTTTTTCCATGGTCGGTGTATTTATCTTGGTCGCATTTCCTGGCGACGAACCAGCGTCCACTTCGCCTGGAAAGGCTCCGGAAGGGATCACCCCATCTGAACCGCGTCGCGGATCAGGGCGATCGAACCCACCGACTCTTCGGTGCATTCCATCGACAGGCGGTCGATCTCTTCCTGGGCGAAGGCGCGCATCAACTGGGCGGCCTGAGGCGAAAGAGCCATCAGGGTCCGGGTGGAAGCGCGCGCCAGCGCCAGGGCAGCGTCGGCGTCGACAAGGTTGGCAGTATCACGGGCAACGGCCAAAGCATACAGACGCGAGGCTACATTCGGGGAGGAATCAGCCATCATTTTCTTCTTGGACATGGGAAGGTGAATACGAATTAACTACAATCCCCGGCACGACAAACACACAGGCGCGACCGGAGTAATTCAACGCAACTGGTACTCGATTGAACGTCTATATATGCAAATGATTGCAAGAAAACCAGAGATACAGTTTTACCACTTAAGATGGCCACCGGTGTCATGTAATTGTATTGCATCAACTTATTTGGCAATGATGCAAAATAAAATCAAAATTCCATAAAAATAGCACAAATTTTGCGTGTTATCGCTATCATATTCGACAATATATCACGATATGGGAAATTCATGCATAAAGCGCACGAGCTATGGAAGCGCTGTCATATGTGACGGTTTTTGCAATACTATGAAAGACTTGCAGAGCCGGCAGGCCTCAAACACGCCCGTAAAAAAACAAAACACCCACCCGGCAGACCGGATGGGTGTTTGAACTTGAACATAATGGCGTTCGATCATCCGACCTTTTGCGCCAGACGTTCCTGGCCTTCGCGGATGATCTGGGCGGCGGCTTCGGGCTCGACCCAACCGATGACCTTGGTGTCCTTGCCCTTTTCCAGGTCCTTGTAGTGCGCGAAGAAGTGCGTCACCTGTTCGATAAAGATCTGCGGCATCTGACGGTAGCTGGCGACATTGGTGTAGAAGGGGTGCAGCTTGTCGACCGGCACGGCCAGGATCTTTTCATCGCGGCCGGCTTCGTCTTCCATGACCAAGGCGCCGATCGGGCGGACACGGATGACCACGCCCGGATAGACCGGGGTCGGCCCGACCACCATGACGTCGCACGGATCGCCGTCGTCGGCCAGGGTGTGGGGGATGAAACCGTAATTCCCCGGATAAAACATCGAGGTATAGAGGAAGCGGTCGACAAACAGGGCGCCGGAGTCCTTGTCCATCTCGTATTTCACGGGCATGCCGCCCTGCGGAATTTCGATGATGGCGTGAACATCCCACGGCGCGTTCGGGCCAACGGAAATCTTGTCGATATTCATATGTTTCTTGGATCGGTAATGACGTTGCAGTGCAGATGCCGCTTTCATAAGCGTCCGCGGTCTTTCGCACAAGCGAAGAAAATGTAAATTGCATTTTCACTCTACACATTCAGCCCTGACACGATAAAAAGGGCGCGGCGCACGCCGGCGGGTTGTTTCGACGGCCCGCCATTCTCTCGCGCCTGGACAGAGTTGCCGGATAAAGCTGCCAATGACTTTCCTGAACGCGCTGCTTCACGCCGCCGAACACAATCCGGTCGATGCCGCGGGGCTTGCGATCTTCACCTTCTGCTGGCTGGGTTACGAGCCCTTCCTGCAAAAGATTTCAAAAAAGTCGGGCCTGATCACCAAGGACCTCAGCATCGTGCGCCAGGCATGGATGCGCGAAATGACGATCCGCGAACTCAAGCTGTTCGATTCCAACCTGATGGCGCACGCCGTCAACTCGGCGACGCACTTCTCCTCCGCCAACCTGATCCTGATGGCCGCCATCGCCGGCGTGCTGTTTTCCAGTCACCTGCCGTTGGCGTCGGTCGAAGCGCTGGGTTTCGACGTGTCGTCCCCGCTCCTCTTCCAGATCAAGCTGGCCCTGGTCGTCGTCTGCCTGACGCGCGGCCTGCTGAACTTCATCTGGGCCATCCGCCAGATGAACTATTGCGCCGCCGCCATGGGCTCGCTCCCGGAATACATGGACGCCGGCACCGCCCGGCGGTTCGGCGACGCCCTGACCAGCATCATAGAACCCGCCATGTCGAACTTTTCGCAGGGCGTGCGCGGCTACTACTTCTCGATCGCCGCGGCCGCCTGGCTGTTCGGCCCGCTGTACCTGATTACGGCCAGCGTCGGCGCCATCATCCTTCTGGGCTGGCGGCAATCGCGGTCAAAGGCAGCCAAGGGCCTGCGTCAGTTGCGCGAACTTCTGGAAGAGCACCCCTATCCGACGCCGACCCGGCCGCTGCACGATAATCACAATCCATTCGCGAAAAATGCTGCGTCGCACAAAAGAGATGACGTAGCGTAAACCGCCATCCCTGAAAAAAACGTCATACAGGCTTGAGCTTGTAACGATACGTGATCGGATGAATTACAATTTCATCTTGCTTTATTTTGCGTCGCAAACTATTTTGGGGGTGTTCGGTGCTCCGGCACCGATGCCCTTCCTGGGCGTTTCCTCCCTGTAGACTTGGCCGCGCTGGATCAGCGCGGCTATTTTTTTGCCTCGCGGCGCCTCACCCGGCGATCAATTCACCGGTCAGCACCCGAAAGACCGCCGCAAGTTCCTTGAGCCCGCTGTGCGGCTCCATCGTCGCCTCGTCCATATAGATGGCGCGATTGACCTCGATCTGCAAAGCCTCGACACGGACCGCGGTCCCGCCGACATTCAACCCCGCGGGCCGGCCATAATGCTCGATGATATAGCCGCCGGCGAAGGGCCGGTTCAGTCCGACGCGCAGGCCTTCCTTTTCGAGCACGCTTTTCACCTTGCGCGTCAGCGCCTCCGAACAGCTTTCGCCGTGCAGATTGCCGAGGATGATGTCCGGCTTGACGCCGGAAATCTGCCCCAGGGCCGTCGACGGCATGGAATGCCAGTCGATCAGCCGCACGGGTTGCCCATAGGCGCTGGCCTCGCGGATCAGCTTCAGCAGCGTCCAGTGGTACGGCCGGTGGACGAGGTCGATGCGGCGCTCGACCTCCTCCATGTCGAGCGGCTGGCGGTAGATGTCCTGGTCGGCGGCGATGCGGCGCGCCACGACACCGAAGCCCGCCTTGACGCGCGCGCTGAGCGACAGGGCGGCCTTGGGCAACTCTCCCCGGATCAGCCGCGCGTCGAGTTCCAGCGGATTGCGGTTGACGTCGCAAAAGGCGCGGGCATAACGGCAGGCGACACCGAAGACGCCCTGGTCGGGATTGAGCGCCACCATGTCGTCGACAAAGGCGTCCTCGCTGGCGCGCACCCCCCGCCCCGACTGGCGCGCTTCGGCGATGAAGCTGTCAGGATAATACCGCCCGGAGTGCGGCAGGCTGTAGACGACCGCCGCGGCCGTTCCTTGCGGACGCACGATATCCAGCCCTTTTTCCGGGGTGTGCACAAGGTGCCAGGGGGTGGGGACGACAGGACTCATCTTAGCCTTTTAGTAGGACATTGCTGCCACGTATTCATCCCAAATTTACGCTGTTTGACCAAGATGCCTTTACAGCCCGGCATCGCGGGATAAAAGTTAGGGATAGCCCTTGATGAGTGACATGAAAAAGATCCTGCTTGCCGAAGATGAAGACAGCGTCCGCAGCTTCCTGTCGCGCGCCCTGCAACGCGCCGGCTACGAAGTCGTCAGCTGCCCCGATGGCGATACGGCGATCTTGGCGCTCGAAGACGGCCCGTACGACCTGTTGCTGACGGACATCGTCATGCCCGGCGCCGACGGCATCGAGGTCGCCAAACGCGCCGCCGAGATCCAGCCGGAACTGAAGATCATGTTCATCACGGGCTTCGCGGCCGTCGCGCTGAACGCCCAGAAGGCCTCGCCCAATGCCAAGGTCCTCGAAAAGCCCGTGCATTTGCGCGAGATCGTCACGGAAGTCGAACGCCTGATCGCAGCCTGATAGTTGGGAGTGTGCCGCGCGCAAATGCTTTTTAGTCGCGCTAACGCTCCGCTCTTTCAGCGCATTGCGCGAGATCGTCACGGAAGTCGAGCATCTGATCGCAGCGTGACACCAAGGCGTATGTTGCGCGCAAATTTTTTTGTTGCACTAACGCTTCGCTCTTTCAGCGCATTGCGCGAGATCGTCACGGACGTCGAACGCCTGATCGCAGCGTAAACTGCCGAAACCGGAATACGAAAAAGCCCCGCGCGGAAACGCCGGGGCTTTTTTCATGCCGTTACGTGCACAATAAAAAAGCGCCCGCAAAGGGGCGCTTCTTAGGATGGAGATGGTGGGCGCAACAGGGATTGAACCTGTGACCCCTACCATGTCAAGGTAGTGCTCTCCCGCTGAGCTATGCGCCCATCTCCAAGGAGGCCCGGTGTATAGCCAAGGCCTTCCGGCTTAGCAAGCGCCCGGATGCGCTTTTTTCGGGGAAAAACCAAAAAAGCCTGTCCCCTACTCCGGCTGGGACAGCTTGTCGGCCAGGTCCGAAGCTTTTTTCATCTGGTCGTCGTCGAGCTCGTGGCCGCTATCCATCTTCTGCAGCAGGTCGCGCGCGTCGGGATCACCAGCGTCGGCCGCCAAAAGCGCCCACGCATAGGCCGCCACCTTGTCGACCGGCTGGCCGTCGCCATTATAGGCAAACTCGGCCATGTTGAGCTGCGCCAGGGCCAGGCCCGCGTGCGCCGCCTTTTCGATCAGGGCGCGGCCGCGCGCCGGATCGGCGGGGACACCTTCGCCGTGCAGGTAAAGGCGGCCGAGATTGAATTCGGCCGGCGGATAGCCCTGGTCGGCCGCCTTCTGGTACCAGTAGACGGCCTGGCCGATGTCCTTGTCGACGCCCTCGCCCGTCTCGTACATGTTGCCGACATTGAACTGGGCGCCCTCGTAGCCGCCCTCGGCGGATTTCTTGTACCAGGTAAAGGCGGTCTTCAGGTCGCGTTCGACGCCCAGCCCGTTGTCGTAGGCGGCGCCGATATTGTACATGGCCTCGACCCCACCGCCATCGGCCGCCTTGCGAGTCCATTCCATGGCCTTGGCGTAATCCTTGGGAACGCCCAGCCCCTTGGCGTACATGACGCCCAGCAGGGTCTCGGCCGTCACGTCGCCTTGCGCCGCTGCTTTCGAATACCATTGAAAGGCGACGGCAAAATCCTGGTCCACGCCATTGCCGTAATAATAGTCGTCGCCGAGCCTGAGCTGCGCCTTGGCGTCGCCGGCTTCGGCCGCTTTTCGCAATGCCGCCAGGTCGCCGGTTTCCGCCGCGACGTTCTGATCACTCTGCGCCGGCCGTTCGCGCGGCAGGGTGTCACCCGCCAAGGCCGTTCCGGCTGTCACCGTCAAAGCCAGCGCCAACACTGCGGCCGCCAGCCCCGTATATCGTGCCCGTCCCATTCGCCGTCTCCGAACCCTCGCGACGCAAGACCTAATCATGCCAACAAGGTTTTAAAGGGGTGTCAAAGCAGAATAGGTTAAGGTGTAACGCTTTTTTGTCAGCTGTTGCACACGCGCCCCCTTTTTTGATCTTATGCCGTCACCTTGTCCGGCCGGATATAGTCGTATACGGCCAGTCCCGTTTCCGGATCACTGAGCGTGCGCCAGCTGTCGGCCTGCATGGCGACCGATGCGTCCCTCATGCCGTCCTGCCAGTGCTGCTCGATCGAAACGCGCCAGAAGTCGAAGTCCTTGGACTGGATCTCGTGACGGTTGGCGCGGTTGATCAGATGCACCAGGCTGACGCGGCCGCGGAAGGTGTCGTCGGCATAGGCGTCCCCCAGGATCCGCTTGCGCACGTCTTCCGGCACGTTTTCCGCCAGGTTGCGGATCAGGTGGCGCAGGCGGTATTTTTCCAGGAAGGCATCCGTATTCATGCGCGTACGCGACGAATAGGCGATGTCCTTGCGGCGCTCCTCGACCTCGTCCATCGTGCGCGGCTCGGGGCCGACGGCGCTGAACAGATCGATCTGGAAGACCAGAGTGTCCTGCGCCACGCCCTGGTCCAGCACGTAGCTGAGCGGCGTGTTCGACACCAGGCCGCCGTCCCAGTACGGTTCGCCGTCGATGACCACCGCCGGAAAACCGGGCGGCAAGGCGCCGCTGGCCATGACGTGCTCGGGCCCGATCCTGCGCTCCCGGTTGTCGAAATAGACGAAGTTGCCGGTGCGGATATTGACGGCACCAAGGCTTAGACGCGTCGCGCCCGAATTGACGCGCTCGAAATCGATGTGGTCGAGCAGGGTCTGGCGCAGCGGCGTGGTGTCGTAGAAGCTGGTCGCCTCGACCTGTCCGGGCGGATAGAGCCAGGGCGCCACGAACCATGGCCGGAAAAAGCCAGGCACGCCGCTGCCCGCGGCGATGCTCGAACCCAGCGAACGATAGGTGACATCGCTGATCGGGGTGCGTCCGGCGAAGTCCTCGCCCGGGATGTGCAGCCCGATCGACTTCCAGAACGATCTCAGCCGGGCGACGCGGGTCTCGGGCGCATTGCCGGCGATAATCGCCGAATTGACGGCGCCGATCGAAATGCCCGCGATCCAGTCGGGCTCGATGCCCTGGGCGTGCAGGACCTCGTAGACCCCGGCCTGGTACGAACCCAGCGCGCCCCCGCCCTGAAGCACCAGGACGGTCTGGTCGTAGGGCAGTTTGAAAGCTCCGTCGGAGGCTTCAGCGGCGCGATCGAACGACATGGATGGTCTCCGGAAGGAACCCGACTGCCGTTATATTGCGCCGCACCATGGCGATTGCAAGGCGCGACCGGTCAGTCCAGCCCGTAAACCACACAGGCCGTGGATTCCAGACGTTGCAGCGGCGGCGTCTGGACGAACGGATTGGCCAGCGCCTGGGCTTCCAGCGCATCGGCATCGGCGCTTGCGCTCGCCTTGCGGTATCCGCTGACGGTTACCCCCGGCACGCGCTGCATGCTCTCCGCAACGCTGCGGTCGGGGAACACGCCGACCTCCTCGGCCGTAATCCCGTCACCCGCAGCGCCGCGCGCCAGTATGTCCGTACGGCAGGCGCGGCCGGTCGGATCGATAACCTTGACGGTGCCCAGGTTGCTGCCCGCGGCCGAGACGGCGGCCGTGGCGCGCCTGTGCGCATCGCTCACCGCTTCGGTATACAGCCAGGCCAGCGCCTCGTTGCTGGGCTGGAGCCGGAAACTGATCTCGGTCGTATTGGTCGGCGAAGACGCCAGGACCAGGGCATAGGCCTTTTCCAGCACGGACATGTCACGGACCTCGAGCGAAATATCGAGCGAGATCTGATAGCCGTTGATCTTGTCGCCGCGCTGGTCCTCGACACGCGTACCGGTCTTGTCGCGGTATTGCTCGTAAAGGGCGCGCATCGAAAAGCCGGTCGTCACGCGGACCGAATCCTTGCCAAGGCGAGCCAGCGTCTCCTGCAGCGCCTTGGTCTGGCTGATCGCCTTGGCCTGCGCCTTGTCGACCGTGGTATCGACGGCCAGGAAGGTCGCCGAGAACGACGCCCGGTTGGCCTGAAATTCAGCATAGACGTGGCCGGTCTGGGTAATGACGCCTTCGCGCATCCACCACGGCGCCTTGTCGTAAGGCGAGGCGGAAGCCGGGGCGAGCGGCAGAGTGGCCGGCGTGGCCTGGGCGCGAACGGGGCGCGCCACGGCCGCATCGGAAATCAGGGCCAGGGCGACAAGCAAACCGAGAGCCATACGGG
>OUNM010568741.1_pt1 | contig 19623 bp, 16 predicted proteins | sample 1769961 | NCBI WGS metagenome assembly OUNM01 (sample SAMEA3914820, study PRJEB12502) | metagenome | biome: forest; material: soil | place: USA | collected 2012-03-12 | depth 0.3 m
CACTATGACAGCGTCGTGGTCTCGAACGCCGATGGCACCGCGGCTTCCTGGTACAAACGCGACCCCGAGAAGCTCAAGTCGATGCTGGCGGAAGCCGGCAAGCTTCACGCCAATCTCTACCGCCACTGGGAGGAACTCTCGGAGCAGTACCGCAAGGCCCTGCCCGAGATCACCTCTATGGAAGCCTGGAAAAAGACGTTTGGCCTGGCCGACGAGGAAGGCCGCTAGATGACACAGCCCGTGACCGACTTGGTCCAACCGGGCCGCGGCCGCGGCATCGTCGACGTCTACAAACACAAATTCCTGCTGCAGCTACTGGTACGCAAGGAGATCAAGATCCGCTATCGCGGCTCCGTCCTTGGACTCCTGTGGTCTTATGTGAAGCCGCTGATGCAGTTCTTGATCTACTTCGTGGCTCTCGGAGTCTTCCTCGACATGCAGCGCGGAACCCCTAACTACGCGATTTATCTCTTTGCGGGAATCGTGCTGGTCAATTTCTTCACGGAGTCGCTGGGCAACGCGACGCGCTCCATAGTGGACAACAGGGACCTTATCCGTAAGATCTACTTGCCCCGGGAGCTGTTCCCCGTCTCTACCGTGTGGGTTTCCGCAGCCCATTTGCTTCCCCAGGTAGTGGTCCTGCTCGGAGCCTGCCTGTTGACCGGATGGAGTCCCTCGGTCTGGCAACTGCTGGCCGTGGTCGGAGCGTTTGTGCTGACAGCGATTCTTTCCACGGGCCTCGGCCTGCTTTTCGGTGCGGCCAACGTCTACTTCCGCGACTCCGAGAACATCGTGGATATGATCCTCATGATCGTCACGTGGGCCTCACCGGTCCTCTACGTGTGGCCGATGGTGCAGCGCGTCATGGGTCCCTGGTTCTTCTTGTACCAATTGAATCCGGTGACCGTCGCGGTCGAAATCTTCCACTGGGCATTTTGGTCCCCCACGCTGAGCGCCGCGCAATCGGGGTCGATTTCCATGCCGCCGGATCTGATCACCGTCTGGTTCCCGTCCGCCTTCGGCGTCGCTGCACTCGTCCTTGTGATCGGCCAGCTCGTCTTCATGAAGTTGTCTGTCCACTTCGCCCAGGAGCTCTGACATGTCTGTACCCGAGGGAGTCTCCGACAGCGTAGCGATCACATGCCGGAATCTGCGGAAGAAGTTTGTGCTCCGTCACACGCGCAGCATGAAGGAAGCAATTGTCTGGTTGCTGACCGGGCGCAAAGGGGACCTTTCCAAGAAATTCGATGCGCTCAAGGATGTTTCCCTGGACGTCGAACAAGGCGAAACCGTGGCACTGCTGGGGCTTAACGGCTCAGGCAAGTCGACTCTCTTGAAGCTCATTTCAGGCGTGCTCCAGCCGGATGAGGGCACCGTGCATACACGGGGAAGAGTGGCCGGCCTGATCGAAGTCGGAGCCGGTTTCCACCACGACCTCAGCGGACGCGACAATGTTTACCTCAATGGGGCAATCCTTGGGATGACTCAAAACCAGATCGATGAAATGTTCGATTCGATCGTCGAGTTCTCCGAGATCGGGGAATTCATCGACACCGAGGTCAAGTTCTATTCCTCGGGCATGTACCTGAAGCTGGCTTTCTCGATCGCGGTCCACACGGACCCCGAGGTCTTCCTCATCGACGAGATTCTGGCTGTGGGCGACGAACCGTTCCAACGCAAGTGCATCACCAAGATCAATGAATTGGCCGCGGCCGGCAAGACGCTGTTCGTGGTGAGCCACGACTTGGATCTGGTCGCGTCTGTGTGCAAGCGTGGCGTGCTTTTGGAACACGGCGAGATCATCATGGACGGCGAAGTGCACGCTGTGGTGAAGGAGCTACGACGGCGGTCGGCGGCTTAGCCCTCCCCGCTCGTCCCTGCCCTGCACGGGCCCCAGCCGTGCAGGGCTTAGTTGTTTCCGCAGGCCGTTATTTTGTAAAGCTTCGCGTTTCCCTGGCTGTCTACCAGTTGAACACCCGGGTTTTGGTCCAGGTGGGTGAGACCGGCCGGAGTGTGGTTGCCTCCGTGGACTTCCAGCAATCCGAAGTCGAGGACGTAATAGGAATGCTGGCTCCGAACAGCCCTGCACACGGCGGGGTCCTTTGAGACCGTATCCAAGTGGTCGTATATCTCCTGGAGATCGGGGGAAACATAGCTGAGGATATGGAGCTGCGCGGACTTGCGATCACCGAGGGCATACGAAAGGGACGCTCCGGTATACGGGTTCCCGATCAGGATCGCATCCTGGGGGACGTCATTGTGCAATCTTTGGAAGATTGCCAGCTCGTCGCTCGAAACCAAAGGGGAGTCCGCCGACACGGCGTATTTTGATGCTGCTTGCTCAACTTCCTTGTTCACTCCGCCCACTTGCCCGACGAGGACGGCCAGGACGACGAGAATGCCGGCAGCGGCGCATTGAAGGGCCTTCCGCAGACCGGACCGGGGGATCCCGGGGCCGCTTGCACGGAAAACCCGCTTGAACAGTTGCGATAGGTATCGATTACCGCAGATCCACTCGACGCCCACGGCAGCAAGCAAGACGGCGACCAGGGGCAACAGAGCTGCAATACGGTAGCTGTCGTTGTACCAGACCCCTGTCAAAATACTCCGCACCCTGGAAATGGGGAAACCGGAAACAACCACAAACAGCACCGTGAAAATCAGGAAGACTCCTGCGAGCCACTTGTACCGGACACGCCGCACGGCGGTCCAAAGGCCCAGCAGCGCCACCGGTGCCACCAGCCAGGCGGCGGGCAAGTCCAGCGGAGAGAAAACAATGGCTTCGCCGAGGGCCTGCGGGACCGTGTGGTACGGGCCCCAGAATGATGCGTCTGACGGCGGCCTGAGGACGATCCAAAGAATAAGGAAAACCACGCAATAGCTGATCAAAGGAGCCATGAACCTGGCCCTCCCAACGTGGAGCAAGCCACGCTTCCGGACCTTGAAGGCCTTCCACGCGAGGAGACCGACCATCGGAGCCGTCCATGTCAGCCATGCCATGAAGGTGGTTGGATGCGCCACAACGAGCCCCGCAAGGCTCAACAAGAGTGCCAGGATCGCCGACAGGTCCCGCGGAACCCAGGCCGGGGAAACCCTGGAAATTGCCGCGGCAAGGGCGATCGAACCCGGCAGGATGCTGATCGACAGCAGATTGGGGTACAGGACCCCGAAGTCGATCATCAGGAGCGGGAATGCGCCAAGCGAGGCGGACGCTATGCCGGCCGCCAGGGCGACTGCGGTCGAGCGGCCGATGGTCCACCTGGCCGCCAAGAGGCAGCCCAGAGGCCAAAACACTGCCGCGAGGACTATGCTCGTGAGGTTCACGGCGACCGGTACGTCCAGCCCGAAGGTGGAAGCGACCAACGTCGCCACCGCGTTCCAGCCCGCGGGATAGAAGCCGCCGCCGGTCATGTCGCCGATCGTCAGGGACGACGCATTCCCGGTATCAAGGGCGTACTTGACGGAGTTGAGGTGAAAAACGGCGTCGTAGGTCTGCGAAAAATGCTCGGGCCCGCCTATCGCTTGCATGACCCTGGCGCCGATCACGACCAGTGCGAGAACACCGGCCGCAAATGGAGCTGACCGCGGCCAAAGTCCCGGCCTCGACGTTTCCCGACGGCGAGGACGGGAGCGGGAAACGAACCATGCGATCGCGCCGAGCGCGACGGCCACAATAGCGACCGGAAGCAGGTTGAACCGCACATGCAAAAAGGGGCTCAGCGTCGAAGCTATGACAATCACGCCTACCGACAGGGCGGGGGACAGCCCTAGCGCGTCAAATCCTCGATAGCGCAATCCCAGTGCTACAAGCAGTCCGGGTGAAATCAGCAATAGGGCAGCGCCGATCAACTGCGGCAGGACAGACCACCACACGGGCGGGGACTAGTCTTCCAGCAGGCCGTGGAGGTACGCTCCGTAACCACTCTTGACCAACGGCTCGGCACGTGCGCGCAACTCGTCGTCCGAAAGAAAACCTTGGCGCCAGGCGATTTCCTCGGGAGCTCCGATCTTCAGACCTTGGCGGTTCTCTACCGTGCGAATGAAATTCGACGCGTCGTTGAGGTCGTTGAAGGTACCGGTGTCGAGCCAAGCCGTGCCCCGCGGGAGGATCTCGACGTGGAGCTTCTCGTTCTGGAGATATGTCCTGTTGATGTCCGTGATTTCGAGCTCGCCACGGGGTGAAGGCTTGAGGTTCTTCGCGATCTCCACAACATCATTGTCATAGAAATACAGTCCGGGAACGGCGTAGTGCGATTTGGGGTGCTCCGGCTTTTCCTCCAAGGAAATGGCTTTGCCATCTTCATTGAATTCGACCACGCCGTAGGCCTTGGGATCTTTCACCCAGTAACCAAAGACGGCGCCGCCGTCGATGTTCGCATGTTTCCGAAGCTGCGTTCCCATGCCCTGTCCGTAGAAGATATTGTCTCCCAGGACGAGGGCAACGGTCTCATTCCCGATATGTTCCTCACCCAGAATGAAGGCTTGAGCCAGTCCATCGGGCGACGGCTGCTGGACATAGGAAATGTTCACGCCGAATTGGGAACCGTCGCCAAGCAGCCGTTGGAACTGTTCGGCGTCGTGGGGGGTGGTGATGACGAGAATGTCGCGAATGCCCGCCAAAATAAGCGTGGAGAGGGGGTAGTAGATCATCGGCTTGTCATAAACCGGGACCAGCTGCTTGCTGATCCCGTGAGTAATCGGATGGAGACGAGAGCCGGTGCCACCGGCAAGAATGATTCCACGCATGGTCCCCATCATCCCTTACCTTCGAGTGCGCGGCAAAACCAGCGACTGGCTGATGGCCCCGGACTCAGCTCCTAGCCGAGGTGCCCTCTTCCGCTCCGGCCACGGATGCCGTCGATGGTTCCCCTCAATGCGGACCGAAGCCGGGCCGTGCGGCCGGGTGCCAATACTGTCACGAAAAGGAGATGCCTCAGGTCGAGCAACAAGCCACCGGCAACCCATCCCGGATGTACCTTCGCGTATCGCCGGCCAACGAGAATCCTGTTTCGGAAGATGTAGTAATAGCGCCAGGAAGCGGCAATACGGACTTTCAACGGACGATCCTGAAGTTTGATGTCCCTGCCCAGAATATTCGCATCTACCAAGGTTCCCAGCGAATGGTCGAATTCTGCGTCCGCGAGTACGGTCGGGAGCCCGGCATCAAGGGCGCGGAAGTAGTATTCCGTGTCCACGAGGTCGATGAACAAGCCATCCCAGAAGTTGCCTATCGCGTCGAGGGTGGAAACCGGAATCAGCAGTCCGGATTGAATCGGTTCCCGTCCCAGCTGGACGCCGGATTTCGAACCGGCCTTTTTCACGGGATTGCCGTGGATGCGGGCCGGGGAAACAAGGCCCGGGGTTATGCCTGCGGCCTCGGCGGACTTGGCAGCCTCCAATAGCCGGTGAACGTATTCGGCGGTCAGGAGTGAATCCTGGTCGACGGTGATGATGTAGTCGATTGGCATGGTGCGCGCCAGATCTATCCCCGCATTCAGCGCGGATGCGATTCCGGAGTTTTCTTCGAGCCGCAGCACCATGGCTCCGGCTTCCGCTGCGTCCTCGAAGATCTGATCGAAACCGGGCCCGCCGCCGTCGTCGACCACTACTACCGTGGTGAGCTGCCGCAGCAAGGAGGAGACGTTCCGGACCAAGTGCGACGTTGGTCGATAGGCGGTGACGACCGCAGCAACGTGGTTCAGCCGCTTCGACGGTTCAATCTCGGGTGGCAAGTCGAATTTCCTAGTTTCCAAGAGTATGCCTAAGGAGGGACCCGACAGCTGCGGGGCTGCCATGCAATGCCGCATTGGGCAGGAGCAAGAAAGCATGGGCCCGGGACGTCAGACGCAATGCTGCCGCCCGGGATGCCTTTCGCCACCCCTTCTTCCTGCAGAGCCCGGCCGCAAGTTCGAAGTAGCCGCGTTCCCCGGCAAAACGGGAGCCGTCCAGCAATTTGCTCGAGGAAGCGCTGGCCGTGTGCCTGCGGTATGCGAAACATACCTCCGGCTCGATGAGCAGCTCAGCTCCCGCCAAGACCATGTCGATGATCAACCCAAGATCCTGGATGACGTGGAGACCATCGCGAAAATCGAAGTTCTCGATCTTGTCCCGACGGAAAATCAGGGACGGCCAGTAGAGCCAGTCACCATGGAGCAGGCTGACTGCCAGTTTCTCGCCGCTGACCACCCTGGGCCCGGACCCGCGAGGCTTGACCAGGTGTTGCTTCACGAGATCCGCAATCGGCCGTGCGTTCTGCCCGGTTTCATTGATCACTTCCACGCCTGGCTGGATGATCCAGGCTTCTGGAAAATCCCGGTGCGCGCGAAGTGCGACGTCAACGAAGTTCGGCAGGAGAATATCGTCGCAACCCATGACTACAAGCGTGTCCTGCGTTGCGCGGGAGACGCATGTGCGGAAGTTCGCCGTAATTCCTTCGTTGATTTCCTTGCGGACATAGGTAATGCGGGGATCGTTGATTCCTGCCAAGTATCGGCGGACCTCATCGCCGGGATAGGCGTCGTCCACCACGGTCAGGAGCCAATCGTCCGAATTCTGTGCCAGTACGCTGTCGACTGCCTGCCGCATGTAGTCAGGATCCCCCCAATAGGGGATGAAGATGTCAAGGGCCATTCGGTTCCTTACTTTGGGCCGGAAGGAGTGGAGGCGTCGTCCTCTTTGGTTTCTGCGTCTTGAAGACGCTCCAAGAGGGCCCGCATGATCGCGACTTCTTCAGCCAGTGTCCTGGTCTCGTCTTCGACGACGGAGATCTCCCAGGAAAGGTGCAAGCAGACTCCCAGCAGCAACAGAATGCTGATGATGAACAGCAGGTTCGACGGAAGCTGCACGCCAACGAGTTCGGCAACGATCGTCAGCAAGCTCGGGAACGCGGCAAGGACGAGGGTTCCAATGCCCACCACGAGCCAAAGTGCCGCGTACTTCTCGCGGAGCTTCTTGCGCCGGAGCATTTCGAAGACGATCCCCACGATCGCCAAAGAGAGGAGGAAGGCAGCCAGATTTCCCATTAGGAGGCCTCCTGGGCCGATGGTGATACGGACGGAATGGTCGACCTCTTACGAGTGAGCGCGAAGAGCAGAGCGAATGTGGAGCGGCCGAGATAGATCGCAGCCTTGGCAGGATTGTGGCTCGGAGTTCCGCCCTGCCGCGGGCGCATCGCCACGGGGATCTGGGTTACTTTGCACCCTGAACGTATCGCCACGACGAGGGAGTCAATGGTGTCCCCCAAGTACTCTGCCGGATAGTGGTCAAGATACTGGTCAATGGCACGATGGTTGGCGGCCCGGAATCCGGATGTCACATCCGTGAGGCGAGTCTTCGCGAGGCCGGAGATGACTTTTGCGAGGAACTGCATTGCCCATTTCCGGGGTCCGCTCACCTTGTAATCGCCCTTGTCCGCGAATCGGGCGCCGATGGAGATGTCAGCGTGCTCCAGCCCGGCGAGCACCTCGCCGATGTTACGTGGATCGTGCTGCCCGTCGGCGTCGACCTGGATCACCTGGTGGTAGCCAAGACGTTTGGCGTACTTGAAGCCGGCGCGCATCGCACCACCCACGCCCAGATTGAAGGGAAGGTTAAGAACCGTCGCGCCGGCTTCGGCCGCGACTTCCGCAGTGTCGTCCGTGGAGCCATCGTTGACGACCAGCACGTCGTAAGGGCGTCCGACGCCGAGGACTTCGCGGACGGTGTCGCCTACCGACTCGGCTTCATTCCACGCTGGCATGATGACCAGGACCCGCGTTGAGTCATGATTTTCCATCGTTCTCCTATATGTCACGTGGCTGGATGCGGTTGAGGAGGTCCTGGCTGATGCGACCCTGCCGTCCGCGGCATGAATCGATGAGCCCCTCCCAGGCGGCGATCGCCAGATACCGTCGATCCGGACTGAACGCGAAGCGGAGAAGCTGTGCTTTCGCGTCTTCCAGCATGCGTCGAATCACCCAAACCGGGTCCCGGCGCCAGTATCTGCGGGCGAGGGTGGTGCCGTTTCGCATGATGTAGTACATCCGGAAAGGCGAGTAGTAGTTGAAAGACAAATCGTTGCCGCCGAGCCGTAATGGCCGCCCCAGCACCTTCGCCGGGAGGCGCGCTCCGAGTCTGTGCCCGACTTCGCAGCCTGCCCCGACGAGGATGCTGTAGCCGGCCGCCCGGACTCGCGCGGTGAACTCGGAATCCACGCAGTCGATGAAAAAGCCCGAGTCGAAGTTGCCGAGGTCGGCCAAGGTGGTCATCGGGATGAAGAAACCGGACTGCATGGGGTCGAATGCTTCTGAAAATCCGTGGGACGTTCCGAGGATCGGCACCTGATGCCCGCTGAACGTCTCAGCGCTCACGAAGCCCACTTTCTGTCCTTCGGCAGTGGCCCTGTCATAGGTGGTGAGCGCATTCGAGACGTAATCCGGGACCGGCAGTGAGTCTTGGTCGAAAGTCAGCACGAAGTCCGGGCGGCTGGTCGATTCCAGCTCTTCGAGTCCGCGGTTCAGCGCAGCCGCGATTCCGGAGTTGTTGTCCAGGCGAAGGATCTTCGTTCCGTTCCCGGCAAGGTGGGCAAAGATCAGCTCCGACGCCGGAGACGTACTGCAGTCATCGACGACTATGAGCTCGTCAACTTGGGTTGCGATGGCTTCAGCGTTGGTGAGCAGTTCGTCGTCGGGGTTGAAAGCGGCGATCACCGCTGCGGTTCGTCTTTGTGGACTTTCAATCACGGAGATGATCCTACCCGTCCACACTTACGGGGAGCGCCTTCGCAGGCAGCTGCCTTGACGCGGGGACGAGGAGGCCGAAGAAGAGCAACGCTTCGCTGATGGCCATTCCTAGCGCCACACCCGGAACATTTGAGCTTAAGCCTGCCACCACCATGAACGCGACTCCTGCAGCTGCCGACAGTCCCGTCCACAAAAGGACAGTTCGTTGACGTCCGGCGGGAATGAGGAGGTTCCTGATGAGGGGCGTTGAAGCCGAGAGGAAGAAGAAGGAAATCCCATAGAAGACGGACGTCGCAGTGTCGGCTTTGTTCGCCTCGCTGAACAAGATGGCGGAAGCCCATGGACCCAGCAGGCCCAGGCCAAGCGCGCCGGCAGCTCCGAGCGCAAGGTGCGTCATCAGCGCAACTGTGTGCCGCCGTCGGGAGTCTTCCGGGTGTCCCTCAAGGGTCCAGCTTTGAAAAGTGTTGCCGACGGCCACCACACTGAAAAGGCCAAAGCGGTAGATGCTGTCCGCGGAGGCAAATCCGGCCGTGGCCGTAGCCAACGGCACTGTCGCCGTGGCTATCGGGACCGGGGATGAGGCGTAAGCGCTTCCGGCAAAATTGATTGCCGCGGTTCCCGTTTCGGGAACGATCTCGCGGATCGCGTTCCCCGGGAGCCTGGGGAACCAGGTCCCGCTTTCCCCGAATCGAAGCTGGAATGCCACCGAGGCCACAATGGTGGCAAGGAGTGCGAGGACGCCGTAGATCCAAATCTGGCCGGTCGCAATAATGAATGGCACGCTGAGCAGCGCCGCGCAAAACCTGGGAAGGGTGTCATAGACGGCCAAAATCCGCGGTTGTCCGGTGCCGATGCCGAACCAGGCCGGGGAAAAGCCGGTGAGGGCGGTGGCCCACGCCATGGTAATCGCGTCAAGGCGGTAACCGTCGTGCGCTACGAGGGCCACGATGATGCTCATGAGCGGAAAGACAACAAGCGCAATGATGATGCGCGTCCGGATACTTCTTGAATAAAGCGAAGCGCGAGCCTGCGGGGAGGGGCTCCGGGCAATGGCCACAGGGCCTGAAATATTCCAACTCCACAGAATAATCGTGGCGCCAAAAACCCCGATGGCCTGGCCGGATGTGATGCTTGACCAGCCGGCCGGCCCCGCGACACGGGCGATGACAGGCAGCAGGAGGAAAGGCAATACCAGTGCGAGAAGCGGAAGCAGCGTGAATCCAGCCAGTCGAAGCAACACGGGTTTCATTACTGGTAGGTCCTATTGCTCGACGGCGTGACCTTACGATGATACGCGATGAGCCTCCCCGCTAACGCTCTGGCAACTCGCCTAGAGTGGAGGTCATGAACGATTCGACGACGCCGGACGGCCGGGCGATCCGAGTGAGTGTCTGCCTTGCGGCCTACAAAGGATCCCGCTTCATCGAGGAGCAGATTGGCTCGATTCTTCGGGATCTTGGCCCCGACGATGAACTGGTGGTCGTGGATGACGCGTCGCCCGATGACACTGCCGAGATCGTCAGGGGCATCCGGGACCCGCGGATCCGCTTTGTGGGTGCATCAGTCAACAAGGGTTATGTCAGGACGTTCGAACAGGCTGTGGGTATGAGCCGGGGCGAATTCATCATGCTTTCCGACCAGGATGATGTATGGATTCCCGGGCGGGTGGAAATCATGCTGGATGCGCTGGCCGACCACAAGATCGTCGCCGGAAACTTTGACGTCCTCGGCGGTGGACCGAGACCTTGGATACCAAGGCTTCGTTCCTCCGACTCGGGGAGGCACTTGGCCAATCTGTTCGCGATCCTGATCGGGTACCGCGCCTACTACGGATGCGCCATGGGCATTCGCCGGGATGCGCTCGATTACTTCGTGCCGATCCCTTCTTATGTCAACGAATCGCACGACCTTTGGCTGGCCATTTGCGGAAATGTTGCACGGTCCATCCGCCATCTTGACGAATCGACGGTGCTCCGACGTCTGCACGACGACAACCAGACACCCGCCGGGTGGCGTTCGCTCGTGAAAATCGTCAAAGCACGTGTGATGATCGCCCGACTGATGCTCGAAGCGGTGCGCCGCGTGCGTCCGGGGTCTTGACAGCCCTGACGTTGCGGTTCGGTAGGCTGTTCTCATGCAGAAACTTCTGGTTACCGGCGGTGCCGGCTTCATCGGTTCGAATTTTGTCCACTACGTCCTGGAGCGCACTGAGGACAGGGTCACCGTTCTCGACAAACTAACGTACGCCGGCAACCTGGACTCTTTGAAAGGGCTGCCGGAGGAACGGTTCCAGTTCGTCCAGGGTGACATTTCGGACGCGGAGCTTGTGGATCGGCTGGTTGAAGACTGCGACGTAGTGGTCCACTATGCCGCCGAGTCCCACAATGACAACTCGCTGCATGACCCGCGCCCGTTCCTGGATACAAACATCATCGGGACGTACACGCTCATCGAGGCTGCCCGGAAGCACGGCAAGCGGTTCCACCATATCTCCACCGATGAGGTGTACGGCGACCTGGAATTGGACGACCCCGAGCGGTTCACGGAAGCGACGCCGTACAACCCGTCCAGCCCCTACTCTTCGACCAAGGCCGGATCCGACCTGCTGGTGCGTGCCTGGGTGCGATCGTTCGGGCTGCAGGCGACGATCAGCAACTGCTCGAACAACTACGGGCCGTACCAGCATGTGGAGAAGTTCATTCCACGCCAGATCACCAATGTGATCGACGGCATACGCCCCAAGCTCTACGGCAAGGGCGAAAACGTCCGCGACTGGATCCACGCGAACGACCACTCTTCCGCCGTGCTTGCGATCATCGAAAAGGGCCGGATCGGCGAAACCTACTTGATCGGTGCCGATGGCGAGAAGAACAACAAAGACGTTGTCGAACTCATCCTCAAGCACATGGGTCAGTCGCACGATGCTTACGACCACGTCGTTGACCGGCCGGGCCACGATCTCCGGTACGCGATCGATTCCAGCAAGCTCCGCGATGAGCTCGGCTGGCAGCCTCAGTACTCCAACTTCGACGCCGGAATCGAAGCCACGATCGATTGGTACCGGGACAACGAGTCCTGGTGGCGTCCGCAGAAGGCAGCCACTGAAGCCAAATACAAGGAACAGGGCCAGTAGACCATGACGATCGAGTTTTCGAAGCCGCTCGCGGCCCGCGAAACGCCGATTCCCGGCGTCGTTCTTTATGAGCTTCCGGTTCACGGCGACAACCGCGGCTGGTTCAAGGAGAACTGGCAGCGGGAGAAAATGGTCGCCCTTGGACTGCCGGACTTCCGACCTGTCCAAAACAACATCTCGTTCAACGAGAAGGCCGGCACAACGCGCGGCATTCACGCTGAGCCGTGGGATAAGTTCATTTCGGTAGCGACTGGCCGGATTTTCGGTGCCTGGGTTGACCTGCGCGAGGGTCCTTCTTTCGGTGCGGTCTTCACCGCGGAGCTTGATCCGAGCCAGGCCATCTTCATTCCGCGTGGAGTGGGCAACGCCTTCCAGACGCTCGAGGACAATACGGCCTACACCTACCTCGTCAACGATCACTGGTCGGCCGACGCGCAGAGCCAGTACACATTCCTGAACCTGGCCGACGAGACGGCCGCCATCGACTGGCCCGTGCCGCTGGAACAGGCTGAGCTGTCCGACAAGGACAAAGCACACCCGCGCCTGGCCGAGGTCGAGCCGATGCCGTCCCGGAAGATCCTCGTGGTGGGTGCCGATGGCCAGCTCGGCAGGGCATTGCGTGGACTGTACGAAGGCGACCCCTCGATTGAGTTCGCGGCAAGAGCCGACTTTGACTTGTCAAAGGAAGAATCGTTCGACGGGCGGAACTGGAAGAACTATTCGACGATCATCAATGCGGCCGCCTACACCGCGGTTGACGCTGCCGAGAGCCCCGAAGGCAGGGAAGCCGCCTGGCAGGTGAATGTCTCAGCCGTTGCGCGCCTCGCCAGGACTGCGATCGAACACGACCTGACGCTCGTTCATGTCTCGTCGGACTACGTCTTCGACGGATCGCGGGAATCGCATGACGAAAACGAACCGTTCACCCCGCTTGGCGTGTACGGTCAGACCAAAGCCGCCGGTGACGCCGTCGTCAGCGTGGTTCCGCGCCACTACATCGTGCGCACCAGTTGGGTGATTGGCGAAGGCAGCAACTTCGTCCGGACCATGGCTTCGCTCGCCGATCGCGGAATCAAGCCGAGCGTCGTCAACGACCAGATCGGGCGGCTCAGCTTCACGGAAGACATTGCCGCCGGGATCAGGCACCTGCTGGAGTCCCACGCGCGGTACGGAGCGTACAACCTCAGCAACGACGGTGAACCGCAGTCGTGGGCGGACATTGCAGGAAACGTCTTCGAGCTCCGCGGCGCCTCGGGAGACGACGTTACCGGCGTGAGCACCGAGGAGTATTTTGCGGGAAAGGCCGCAGCCCCGCGGCCGCTGAAGAGCATTCTCGACTTGAGCAAGATCAAGGACGCAGGGTTTGTTCCAGCGAGCAGTGCCGAGAGGCTGGCGGCCTACCTTCGGGGTTAGCACCCGGGAGCGCAACTACGTCAACGCAAAAGGTCTGGCCGGGCAATGCCCGGCCAGACCTTTTGCATTTGCTTGTGCAACCGGTGTTGCAGTTACTCGACGCGCTGGCGCTCCGCGGATTCCCGGCTTGCTTGCTGCCCGGGTTGGTCGACGGCGGCCGTCGCCGGACGGCGCGCCGCCCACCGCAGCGCGCGGATCACCGGGACCGGAAGGAACGGCAGGCCTGGGTAGAGGAAACGGTATAGCTGGGCGGCAGCAACCACCAATGCAGCAGCGAAGAGCAGTGTGAGGACTTCCCAGGAAAGGGGCGGCTGCCAATCCGGCTTGGTGAACATCACCAGCCAGTTCGCGAAGTCCGGTATCCCCACTACGTACCGCCGCAGGATATAAACGAAGCCGTACACATGGGCAGCACAGGTTGCCCAAAGAAGAATCCTGGTGACCCTGCGGCTGATGAGATTCGCGTGGAACTTGCGGAACCGGAGCGCCAGCCCTGCCGAAATGACGGCGATCGCGAACAACGGGAGGCTGTACCTTCCTTGCCAGATAAAACCGCTGCTCGTGACCAATGCGGCCTGGACCAGGGCGGGAACTACGGCAAGCATTCCGATCGCGGCCCAGAAACCCAGTTGCAATCGAGCCGGACGCATCAGGAAGACCATCAAGAGCAGGGCAATGAGAAGCATGTTCCAGAACATCAGGACGGCTTGCGGCACGGGAGCATCAAGCCAGCCCGCGACCCCGATGTACTGGTTGACGAAGTCGAACGACCTGTCCAGCATGGTGGCGAAGGCATTGGAGGGGCGGAGGCCCTCAACCGCATTGGAAATTCCGGCGGGGGCCTCGCCTGCCGAAGGAGGCGCCGTCAACATGATGAAGTTCCAAATGACACCTAGGGCCACTCCGACGGCGGACAAGCCGGCGACAATGAGCAATAACCGATTGCGGAAGATTGCAACGATGTCGGCGCCCCGGAAGAAGAGGCAGGCCACAATCGCCCCGCAAAGGAGCCACAACAATGACACATTCCTGGTATTGGCCAAGGTCGCGGCCGATACTCCGACCGCCAGGATTCCTGGGCGGGCAAGATGAAGCTGCCGTGAGTTCTCAAGTACGGAGACCAGGCCGCAGAAGGCCGCCATCGACGCCGCGACTTCCAAAGAGTTCGGATTGACTCCAGTGGCCAGGAAGAAAACCATGGGCGTGGTTGCGACCGCGGCCGCAACCATGGGCCACTTGGGATGCCGCAGCCTGGACAATGCGGTGAACCCGGCCGCGTAGAAGGCAGCCGACATCAGACCGCTGACAATCCGCATGGCAAAGATTGCCGGGGCCCCGGACATGAACAGGCTGGGGAGCCCGACGAACCAATAGTAGAAGGGGTTGTACAAGCCCGCCGAGGTCACGCCGATGGTCGTGTACGTGTCGCCAAGGGGGATATCAGGCGCACAGCCCGCGGGCTGTTCCTTGAGGAAGGCAAAACACCGCTGGGAATCGACGTTGGCAATGTAGGAGGGAACCTTCACGTGGATCCCGTTGCCATAGGACTCGCCGGGACCCGGGAAGAACTGCCCCCGCGCCACGGCTGCTGCCTTGATCGTGTGGGCAGGCTCATCGGGGTACGCCATCAGGGGCGTGGCCAGGATCCAGAGCGTGATCAGCGCCGACAGCAACGCAAAAACGCGGATGAAGAAACCGAATCCGGCCTTGGTGGCGGGCGACACATTGCGCGCGCGGGCCCGCAGCCGTCCTGCCGGAGCGAGAGCCTGCTTTCGAACGTCGGGTCGAGCGGGGCCTTGAGCAGCTGGTTGGTCGATCAATGGTCGCTCCCGATCTTCTCAATCAGGCGTGACGCATCCTGTAACGACTGTTCACTCGGGGAGGCCACCCCGGCAAAATAGGTCGATGCGACCTGCCCATCGGGGCCGACCACGAAGTCTGCCCAGGATTTCACGAGGGACGCAACCTCCCCGTTCTTATAACTTGTACAAAATGCCTGGTAGTTCACGTTCCCCAATGCGTAGCCGTGGTCGGTTTTGTCCGGAAGGTGAAACTCGACTCCCGTGGCCACCGATCTTGTGGTGCCATCCTGCACGGCCGCTGCCACTGAGTCCTTGGACATTCTGACGAAGCTGCCACCGAACGACAGCAACGCCGTGTCAAACCTGGACCCGATGGACGCTGAGTCCATGAAAGCTATTGCGCCGGCGGTGCCGTCGACCTTCTTGGCGATGTCGCTGAAGTTCTTCACCTCTTGGCCGCCGGGTACCTTGGCCCATTTGGTGGTTACACCGGACGACCAACTGGGGGAGGATGCCAGGTAGCCCGTGCTGGCCGAGGTCAATGCTGAAGCTGTGCTCGCCGTCACGGGGACGATCGGCGCGTCCGGGAGTGTGGTTCCCGGGTTGATCGCTGCGATCGCCTTGTCATCCCAACGATTGATATCTCCGGTGAATATCCTGGCGAGCACGTCCGGCGTGAGCTTGAGGCTCCGGATGCTTGGCATGTTAAAGACGACGCCAATTGAGGTCACGGAGGTCGGGACGCTGAAAGCCCCGCCGGGACCGCACTCGGCTTTGGTTGCGTCTTGTTGTTGAGGTGTCAAGGGGGCGTCGAGGGCCGCGTAATAGGCTTGGCCCGTGGCCAAGGCTTTCAGCCCGACGTCAGAGCCGTCCGGAGAGTAGCTCAATGACGTGGCAGTGAAGGTCTTTTTCCAAGCGCTGGACCAGGCTCCGATCGGATCGCTCTGAATGGGACTTCCAATCGCGGTGAGCGCTCCGCGGATGTTTTGCTGTTTGGCTGGGGGACTGGCACAGGCGGCCAAGCTGATACCGAGAAGCAGGAGGCACCCTGCCGCTCGGTGAATCGACCGATGATGCACCGGGGGTCCTTTCGATTACGGGTATAGCTGAGACTTGCGTCTTGATAACCCTAACCGTTCAACCTGAGCGTCGTGGCCGTATCGGCTCGAGGCCCGCAGGTTGAGGCGCGGTACACAGGTCCTGCTCCTTGCCGGAGCTTTAGTAATTCAGGGATTGGCAGCCTGCGAGCGAGTTGCCTGAGCTGTACTGTGCTATCCCGATGCCATAGGTGCAAACTGTGTATCTTCCCCGTTGGGTGACGGGGACCAGGGTCGAGTAGCCGTGGTTTCCGGTAATGCCGAAAGCATTGTTCACATCAGTTCTGGGGAGGTTCGCCGTGAAGGCGTACCCTTGGCGGCTCCCGTCCGGATACGTAATGTAGACGTGCACCGGGTTGGACGAGCCCGGGACCGCTGGGTCGTATGTCCACCCCGTCGCCCTGATATTGGTTTGTCCTGACACCGATGCAACTCCGACGGAGTCGAGGTAGCCGGCCGGGACTGGCGTACTGCTTACCTGAATGGACATGCATCCAAGCGCCGTGTTCCCGGTAGCGAGCGGGGCGACTGCGATTGCATAGGCGCAGGCAGTGTAGGTGCCGGTGCCCTTCGTCGCCAGCGAGGCGCTGAAGCCGTGATTACCGGTTATGCCGAAGGCGTTGTTCAGATCGGGACGGGATTGGTTTGCCGTGAACGCAGTGCCGACATTGCTTCCATCCGGCGCCTGGACGTAGACATGCACAGGGATGCTGGCCGCGGTGTTGGTGGGGTCGAACGCCCACCCAGTGACAACGATGTTGGCCGCGCCAGGTGCCTGCGCAATTCGAATTGAGTCGTAGTATCCCTTCGGCGGCGGGTTGGATCCGACGGAGATGTCTTTGCAGCCCAGCGCCGTGTTGTAGTACTGCCCAATGGCGTACGTACATACGTGGTAGGTGCCGGCTTTGCTAAGGCTGATCGACTTGTCGAAGCCGTGGTTCGAGCCGTAGCCGGTAGCGCTTCCCACATCCGGCCTGGACGTGTTGGCCGAGATGCGATAGCCCGTGGTCTGTCCGCTGGGGTCTGTGACGTAGGCGTCGGCGAACGAGGCTGTTTGAGGATTGGCACGGTCTACGGCCCAGCCCGTCAGGCGAAGGGAAACATCGTCGGGAGCACGAACCTGTCCGAGGGTGTCGAACGATCCGATTGGAGGTTCAACTCCATTTGCCTGGAAACTCTTGCAGCCAAGATCGACATTGCCGTTGACGCTGACAGCGCTGGCGCAAACCTTGTATGTGCCGGATGCGGTGATCTGGATGTTGTTGTCAAAACCGTGTGCCGGGCCGTAACCGAAGGCTTGATCCACGTCTGGCCGATATGCGTTCGCTAGGAACGAGTACCCGGTGGTCACGTTGCCGGGATCGGTGACCGAAATATTGACGGGAGTCGATACCCAGGGCCTGGAAAGGTCCACAGACCAGCCCGTGAACCTCAGGTATGCGGAGGTGGTGTCCCGGATGAGGGACAGCGAATCGAACGAACCCCTTGCCGGACTTCCGGCAAACCTTTGGAGGGAGGCGTAGTCCCCGTTCCAGACGTCCGAGTCGCCGCTGAAGGGACCGGTACTGCTGTACTGCCACATGCTGTAGTTAGCCCAACTGGATGGAAGAATTCCAGCGTCGTTCGACGGGCCGCCTGGATATGCGGCGACCCAGAGGGGGTAGTCCCCGAATCCGGCAGGATCTCCGGTGCATTGCTTCCACCAACTCGTGTTGGTGTAGATCATCGGGAGCCGGCCGGTCAAAGAACGCATGGTGTTGCCGAAATTCTGCACCCACGACGTGAGCTGGGCGGGCGACATGTCGTAGCAGGTATTGCCCATGTAGACGCCGTTGATGGTCTGCCCTGCATACGGATTGAACTCAATATCCAGGACGGGCGGCAATGTTGCGCCGTCCGAACTCCATCCGCCACCGTTTTGCACGAAGTAATTGGCTTGGTCTGCGCCTGAGGACCAATTGGGAATCGCGAAGTGGTAGGCGCCGCGAATCATTCCGACTGCCCGTGAACCTTGGTACTGCGAACTATAGGAAGGGCTGGTGTAGTAGTTTCCCTCGCTGGCCTTAACGTAGGCGAATCGCGCTCCCATGTTCCACTGTTGCTGCCAATCGACGCCGGCCTGGTAGTAGCTGACATCGAGACCTTGTATGCCGAAGGTGGGTGTCCAGCTGCCCTGGGCAGTTAGCGCCCCCTGCACCCGTGGGGACCGTTGGCCCATTTGCGCGCCCCCGGGTCCCGCAGCTGCACGCATTCCGGCTTGGCGATCTACGCTGCTTTGGGTCGTCGCGGTTGGCTGCGGCGTTGCCGTCTGGCTTTGTGCTGGCGGCGGCGTGGATGGCGAAGGCGTGGAGCTTATGGTCGGCGACGGCGTCGCCGTCGTTCGCGGTGAGCCCGCGGGGGACGGGGTCGGGGAAGGAACCGGTGCGGCAACCGCCGTCGTTGCCGAGAGAAGCAGTACCGCCGCGCCGCACAAAGCTGTTAGCGCAAGGTCATGAACGCGGCGCACCCGGAAAGTGGAGGCAGGGGCTTTAGATTGAATGGTCTTCATTTCTTGGCTCCACAAGAGATTGCCGGTTCCCGGTGGGGCGGCACCTGATTCATCCCGCCGTTTCAAATCTGCGGCGACAATTGGCTGTTGGGACTTCTAATTCGAAGGCAACCATAACACTGATGTGTAAGGTGGTGCTAATGTGGCCAATGGGATTTGAGTGAGTGCTTCGGCGCGGTTCAGATACTGGCTGCCCAGCCCCAGCTCTCTAAACACCGCCGCCCCGGCCTGCGTATTGCAGGCCGGGGCGGCGGTGTTTTTTCTACTTCGGTGATGTGTATTCAGTAGTTCATGGCAGGAAATACCCGGAGACGTCCGCGATGAGTTGTGCCGTGCCCGAGGATTGGCTGTAGAGCGTGACCTTTCCATCAGCGCCCACGGGGACCGTGACCAGATTGGGGACAATTTGATTAGTCGCGTAGTTCAGATTTGATGTGTTCGGCCGTGCGGTTCCGGAAGGGTACGCGGTGGCGAATCCGAACGACGTCGGATTGGCTACCGTGAGGTTGAAGGTGACTGCCGAGACGGTCGCCGGGATACCGCTGACGCCGCCGACTTGGAAGGACACTGTTCCGTTCGGGGCCACCGGTGTGCTGTTGCGGGTGTCGAGGAACCGGTTCGGTGCGATGGGTTGGAAGGTTCCCGATGCCGTTGCGGTGCCAGCGAGGTAGTACCCGGAGACGTCCGCGATGAGTTGGGCGGTTCCCGAGGACTGGTTGTAGAGGGTGACCTTTCCGTCCGCGCCCACCGGTACGGTGACACTATTCGGGACGATCTGTCCTGTGGCGTAGTTCAGGTTTGAGGCGTTCGGCCGGGTGGTTCCGGATGCGTAGGCCGTGACGAATCCGAACGACGTCGGGTTGGCCACGGTGAGGTTGAAGGTCACCGCCGAGACCGTCGCCGGGATGCC
>OUNM010914691.1_pt1 | contig 19620 bp, 20 predicted proteins | sample 1769961 | NCBI WGS metagenome assembly OUNM01 (sample SAMEA3914820, study PRJEB12502) | metagenome | biome: forest; material: soil | place: USA | collected 2012-03-12 | depth 0.3 m
CCAGGGCCCTTCCGATAAAGCCCGTCGCGCCCGTTAATAGAATTTTCACCCTGACCTCCTGGCGTTAGCCCGAGATACCCTTCAGCATCCACCATGCCATCGCGGAGACGGCGGCCGCGGCCGGGATGGTCAGGACCCAGGCCCAGACGATCCGCCGCGCCACGCCCCAGCGGACGGCCGATAACCGGTTCACCGCGCCGACGCCCACGATGGCGCCCGTGATGGTATGCGTAGTCGAGACTGGCACGCCGAGCGCGGTGGCGATGAAGAGCGTGATCGCACCGCCGGTCTCGGCGCAGAAACCGCCGATCGGCTTGAGCTTGCTGATCTTCATTCCCATCGTCTCGACGATGCGCCAGCCGCCGAAGAGCGTGCCGATGCCCATGGCCAGATGGCAGGCCAGGACGACCCAGAGCGGAACGTAGAACTCGCCGCCGAGCTTGCCCGTCGAAAAGAGCAGGACCGCGATGATGCCCATGGTTTTCTGCGCGTCGTTTCCGCCGTGGCCCAAGCTGTAGAGCGAGGCTGAGACCAGCTGCAGTCTCCGAAACCAACGGTCCACTTTTCGCGGCGTCGAACGAAACATGAGGATCGAAACCCCCAGCATCAGAAAGAACGCGAAAAAGAAGCCTAGAAGCGGCGAAAGTACGATGTACAGCCCGATCTGACCGAGGCCCTGGAACTTGAGGACTCCCCAACCCGCCTTGGAGACGCCGGCGCCGACGAGTCCCCCGATGAGCGCGTGCGAGGAGCTCGAAGGCAGGCCGAAGTACCAGGTGAAGACGTTCCAGAAAATCGCGCCGACCAGCGCCGCTAGCACCACGTAGGCGTCGACGATGGACGGATCGATGACGTTCTTGCCGATCGTGTTGGCGACGTGCACGCCGAAGAAGAGAAACGCGATGAAGTTGAAAAACGCGGCCCAGACGACCGCCCACTGCGGCTTGAGCACGCGCGTGGAGACGATGGTGGCGATCGAGTTGGCTGCGTCGTGGAAGCCGTTCAGGAAGTCGAAGGCCAGCGCGACCGCGATGATGAGGATGATCAGGGTCATGCGTACTCGAGAACGATGCCTTCGATCACGTTGGCGACGTCTTCACAGCGGTCGGTCACCGTTTCAAGAAGCTCGTAGATCTCCTTGATCTTGATCAGCTGGCGCGTATCCGGCTCGTCGCGGAAAAGCTTGGCGATGCCCGCGCGCAGGACCTGGTCGCCTTCGTTCTCGAGGCGATTGATCTCGACGCAAGCCTGGATGATCAGATCCGACTGGGTCAGGTTGCTCAAGCCGTAGACGGCCTTCCGTACCTGCTCGGCCGAAAGGACGCAGACTCGGGCGAGCTCCCGAATCTCGGGCGTCGTCTCGGTGATTCCGTAGAGAAAGATGCGCTGCGAGGCGGCTTCGATAAAATCCAGGATGTCGTCAAGGCGGCTGATCAGGACGTGGATGTCCTCGCGGTCGAGCGGCGTGATGAACGTCCGATGGAGCAGCTCCATCGTGCGATGAGTGATCTCGTCAGCCTTGTGCTCGATAGCCTTGATCGACTTGGACCGGCGCTCGATCTGATGGATGTCGGCGGCAAGGTCCTGAAATTCCTTGGCTCCCTGGACGATGAGATCGGCCATTTCCCTGAAGTGATCGAAGAAGCGCGCTTCGCGCGGAACCAGTTGCGTGAACACGGAGAGGAGATTGGCCATTGTGGGCGCAGGATAGCCGCCCCCTGCCAGAATGCAACAAAAAGGGGGTCCCTCACTTTTAGTCTAGCTGCGCGTCATTTTGACGCAGCTTTATACTAAAAGTGAGGGACCCCCTTTTAGTGGCAGCGATAGAGCGTCCAGGCATTCACGCGCCGGAGCCAGCCGCCGAAATTGAACTTCTCCAGCCATGCTGGCAGCGTCCTGAAGACCGCCGTGCACCTCGGCTCCAGCGCGGCGGCCTCTGGCGGTAGCCTGAAGCTCGTGACAAAGAGATTCTGAGGTCCGAGTTCCAGTCGCTTATCGAATTCGCCCCACTCCTTGAACTTGGTCACCACAAGCGCCGGCGGCCGATAGATATCGATCGGCGACCCCAGGACTTCATAGGGATCGCGCTCGGGCGTAAAAAGCTCAAAGCGCGTCGCGCCCGGCGGGATCTGGTTCCAAAGCCCTTCATAGAACTGGACGTTTCGCGAAAACGGGACGAAGCCCAAGCAGATCAAGGCCACTGCATTGTCGATCTTAAAGAGCGCCCAAATCCAACGCCAAGGCCGCCGCGAGAGCCAGGCATCCAGCTCTCCCGTGCGCGCACTGGATAGCGCCATCACGAGCAGCGCCGGCATCACGGCCGCGATCGGATAGAAGAAGCGCAATTCCTTGTGCGCAATCGCGATGTGTACCAGAAAGAAAGGCACGCAGCACCAGGTCAGCACATGGCGCGGCCAACGGATCCACGCCACCACTGCCGCGATCGCGAGCGGCAGCCCCAGCCCCGGCCAGGTTTCGGTGACCGCCATGCGGAAGATATCCCACCAGGCGGAGCGCCCGTATCGCGAGACCTCGCCGCGGATCAGATTGTACTGCATGTAACGCCAGGGGCTCAGCACCCATTGGCCGTAAGCGATATGATCGACGTAGCGGCCGAGCCCGAAGACAAGCGCGAAGCCTAAGAGCGCGATCGAGAGCTGCCCCAGGCGGCGGCCCAACGCAGGCCGCTCACGATCCATCGCGACCAGCCAGAGAAAGAGCCCCGCCTCCATAATCCCAATCTGAAACCTGAATTCGAAAGCCGCGCCGAGCAGCGCTCCCCCCGCGAGCCAGAGCCACCCCGAATACCCGGCCTCCTCGATGGCTCGATGGCGCGCCCACCCAATCACCGCTAGACCCAGCACAAAGGCAGACCCCGCCAAGCTCTCGCTCGACGGCCGCGCATGCAAAACCGGAAAGAACCACATCGTCGCGCATGCGACGACGGCAAAATGCTGAACGCGCGCGTTCTTGAACCACGCACCAGCCCCGTCGCGAAGCCGCCCCACACAGAGGCGCGCGAGCGCGACGGCGCTTCCCCACCCCACCAGGCTCGTGCCCACCCTGAAACTCAGCGCCCAGGTAAACGGATTGTCCACGCCGAGCGCCATCCAGCCCCGAGCCATCCAAGAGTAAAGCCAAGGCTGAAGCCACGGCCGGATGCGCTCGGGATACTCGACCGCCAGGTGGGAGACGGGAGTTTTGCCAAGCAGGTACCCGCAGAACTCCATGATCTGAAACTGCTCGTCCGCCGACTGATATCCCACTCCGAACCACGCAGCGATCAGATGAAACGCGAGACTCAGACCCATCCACTGCCAGAAGAACTTGCGCGTGATCATGCGGCCCTCTCTCCCGCCGCGCGCGACCGGCAGAGCACCCACGCCGCGAGCACGACGCCCCAGGATTTGCCCGCCGCAAGCTCGAACGGCCGCACGGCATCAACCCCAAAAACCTGCGGCACGACCAGCGCGATCATCGCGATCGCCCCGAGCGCGGCCGCGCGCAGGAGCCGCGCATCGGGCGGGCGCGCTTCGAACGCCCGCCCCAGCGCGAGCGCGCAGAGCGGAAACGCCAGCACATAGGAGTGATGCCAAGCCAAGGGGTGGACGACCACGCCGAGCGCGAGCCAGCCCGCCCACCGCTCGCGCGCGTCGAGCCGCCGCGACGCCCAGGCCCAGACTCCGGCCAGCGCCATCCCGAGAAGTACCGCCACGCCTAGATCGGCGCCGGCGGCCGTCGCCGGTACGCCGAGCGCGCGCAGCACGAGCGCGGTGAACCCATGATTGCCCTGGCCGCGCACGGCGACCGCGCCGAGCTCCGCGCCGCCCGAGCTCGCCGCGCGCACGAAGCCGCGGTAGAAATCACCGAGCGAAAGCGTCCCGCCCGCGCGCCTAGAGACCCAGAGCACGATCGCATGCGCGGCGCCGAAGAGCAGCGCAAGCCACGCGCCGACGGCGAGCCATACGCGGCGACCGCGCTCTCGCGCGAGCTCGGGCGAGAGGCCCGCGGCCGAGACGAGCGTGACTACTTTCGCGCTCAGGGCGAAGATTGCGAGAGCCGCGCCGAGCGCGCCCCACTCAAAGCCCCAGAGCCCCACGGCGGTCATCGCTACCGTCATCTGCCCGGCCGAAAAATGCCCGATCCAAATGAAGGCAAAGAGCAGCGTCGCCGAGAGGACCGTATTCAATCCCAGTCCCGCGCGCCGAACGAGCCAACGGCCAATCGCCGCCATTCCGGCCAGATTGAGCGCTGTCCACATGAAGAGCCCGACATTGAAGTAAACTCCGGACCAGGGCAATAGCGGCGCGAGGATCCAAGGCGGATACTTGAAGACGAAGCCTGCGCGGTCGGCGGTGACCACGTAAGGGTCCTGCCCTGCCGCCCAATCGTGGGCCGCCTTCCAGTAGACCTGGTAATCCTGCGCATTCCCTCCCGCGACCCAGAACAGGCGGATCGTGAGAAGCAGGATCGCGAGCCACAATGCGACGCGAGCTTTCTTCATGCGATCGCTCGCTCTCGGGCGACAACCGCCGGTCGAGCCGGCCCCGCGATCGCCGTCAGGACAAGCCAGGCGAGCTGCACGTACACGGAGTTTCCTACAAACACCTGCCGATGCCCAAAGACGCCGACGACCCCCAAGATAAAGAGCCACCGCTCGCGCCGAACGACGCGATCCTCACCCTCGCCAAATGCCCCCCGCATCTGCAAAAACAGAAGCGGATACGCCGTGATCAGATTGTAATCCTCGCTCAATCCCGAAAAATAGGTGCTCATCGCGAGCGCGCCGGCGAAGACGAACTCGGGCGCATCCCGGAGCGAACGCCAGGCACGAACCATCCAGGCTCCCAGGAGCATCGCGCAAACCAATCGGCCGATCTCAACATGATCCGCAAACCGCGGCAGAATCGAATGATTGGCCAAGCTGGGTAAGTTCCACTTCATCGCGAATTGCGGGAGCACCTCGCCGAAGTAAACCCGCGACTGCGTCGGAAAGAGTACGCATGGGAGGGCCACTCCCAAAACAATTCCCGCCAGTGGAAACAACGCGGCGCCGATTCCCGCCGACATCGACAGACCGACCGCGCCCGCGCCGACGACCGCGGCAGTGAATGCCGGATAGAGCTTAAAGGAAGCCGCCAGGCCAACCGCGAGCCCCGGTCCGAAACGTCGGCCCCGCACCCAAAGCGCGCAGGCCGCAAGCACCAGAAGCAAAGGTCCCGCATCCGTATTGCCTCGCTCGAGCGCGAAGACGCTCGGGTATTGAAAGTAGACCAATGCCAAGAACAAGATCGCGACCCAGGTTCGAGTCCTCCCCCAAAACGCGAAAGCACCCGCGATCGACGCCGCGATCATGCCCGCCCAGATGAGATAGGCCCACTGCCAAACCGGGAACCACCGAACCCAGGCGAAGGAGTTAAAAAGAAGCGGCGGATAAAAGAGATCGCGCCCCAGCGGATCGCCGCAGGCCGATCCAGGGATGCCATACGGTTGGACGGAAGCCGGGCAATGCTGGAAAAGCCAGATATTGAGGAAATCGAGTCCCCAGAACGAAAACCAGGGCAGCGACTTCAGCGATTGTATGGACACCGCGGCGATCAGGAGCGCCGCCGCGACGCACGTCCGCTTGCGCATATTCCTTTTTGGTAACACCGCCTTCGGGGTTTGACCAATTCGATTTGACCCATTACGTTGAACAACCATGTCAGGAGCCCTGCTTCTCACCGGCGGAACCGGCTTTCTCGGAAGCCACCTGCTTCGCCATTTCTTGAACGAAGGTCACGAAGTCGTTGTCGCCAAGCGATCCTTCTCGGATCTCTGGCGCATCCGCGACCTGACGGGCCGGATCGTCACCTACGACATCGATCTCGTGCCGCTGGAGACCCTGTTCAAAGAGCATCGTTTCGCCACGATCGTCCATTCGGCGACCAACTATGGCCGGCGCGAGATCGAGCCGACCGAAGTCGTCGACTCCAATCTAGTGCTGCCGCTTCATCTCCTCCAGCTCGGCGTCAAGCATGGCCTGCGCACCTTCATCAATACCGACACGCTCCTCGACAAGCGCGTCAGCCACTACTCGCTCTCCAAAAGCCATTTTTCCGACTGGCTCCGCTACTATTCGAGCAAAGTCCATTGCGTGAACGTCGCGCTGACCCACTTCTACGGCCCCCAGGACGACGGATCCAAGTTCGTCACGCAGATGATCCGCGAGCTTCTCAGCGAGCGTCCGTCGATCCAGCTCACGCCCGGCCAGCAAAAGCGCGACATGCTCCACGTCCAGGACGTCGTCTCCGCCTTCGCCCAGGTTTATCGATTCGCTCTCGAGCGTCCGGCGGGCTTCGACGAGTTCGAGGTCGGCTCCGGCCGCTCCCATGAGATCCGCGAGATCGTCCAAACAATCAAACGGCTCTCCGGCAACCAAAAGACGCGCCTGGAGTTCGGCGCGCTCCCCTACCGCCCCAACGAAGCCATGAACATCCTCATCGACCCGGAACCACTCCGGCGCCTGGGCTGGCAGCCGACCCTCTCCCTCGAGGAAGGCCTCGCACGCACCATCGAATCCGAAAGAAAGCAGGCAACCCGCCTATGAAACTACTCATCACCGGAGGCTGCGGCTTCCTCGGTTCCAACCTCGCAGCCGAGTCGCTCAAGCGGGGCGACTCCGTCACGATCGTCGACAACCTGAGCCGCAAAGGCACCGAGAAGAATCTCGAATGGCTCAAGAGCCTCGGTCGCTTCGACTTCCACCACGCCGACACGCGCGATCCGGCCAAGCTCGAGTCGATCGTCGCCGCCTTCAAGCCCGAGACGGTCTATCACCTGGCAGGCCAGGTCGCGATGACGACCTCGATCGAGAACCCCAGGCTCGACTTCGAGACCAACGCGCTCGGCACGCTCAACCTGCTCGAGTCGCTCCGCAAGCACGCGCCCGGCGCCTACCTCGTCTATTCGTCGACCAACAAAGTCTACGGCGACCTCGAGCAGTACCGCTACGAAGAAGGCGCGCTTCGCTACACGATGGCGTCGCACCCAAAGGGCTTCGACGAGAACGTCACGCTTTCGTTCCAGAGCCCCTACGGCTGCTCCAAGGGCGCCGCCGATCAATACGTGCTCGATTACGCCCGGATCTTCGGCCTTCGGACGGCGGTCTTCCGTCATTCGTCGGTCTTTGGCTCGCGCCAGTTCAGCACCTTCGACCAGGGCTGGATCGGCTGGTTCGTCCGCAAAGCGCTCGAGACCCAAGCCGGCCGGGCCGGCGAGCCCTTCACGATCTCCGGAAACGGAAAACAGGTCCGCGACGTGCTTTTCTCCGAAGATCTCGTCAGCTGCTATTTCTCAGCCACCGCGCGCCAGGAGCGCACGATCGGACAGGCTTACAACATCGGCGGCGGGATGGAGAACAGCCTCTCGCTTCTCGAGCTCTTCGCCTGGCTGGAGCGCGAGCTCAAGATCGAGCTCAAATACACGAAGCTGCCCTGGCGCGTGAGCGACCAGAAGATCTTTGTCGCCGATATCAGCAAGGCCGAGCGCGACTTCGGCTGGAAACCCGCCGTCTCAAGCCACGAGGGACTCAAGCGAATGGTGAGCTGGGTCTCCCAATCCGGTGAAACATGACTCCCTACCTGAGCGTTATTCTGCCGTCCTATCTCGAAGCCGAAAACCTCCATCTCCTTCTGCCTCGCCTGAAGACGGAGCTCCAGCGGATCGGAAAACCCTACGAGATCCTCGTCATCGACACCGCGACGCCGATGGATGAGACCGAACGCGTCTGCCAAGAAAACGGCGCTCGCTACGTCTCGCGCGGGCCCGGAAACGTCTATGGCGACGCGGTTCGCACCGGCATCCGCGAAGCACGGGGCCAGTGGATCCTCTTCATGGACGCGGACGGTTCGCACGCACCCGAGTTCGTCTCCAAGCTGGTCGAGCAGGCCGAGCGAAACGACGTCGTGATCGCCTCGCGTTATATCGAAGGCGGCCACACCGAGAACACGCTGCCGCTCAAGCTCATGAGCCGCACGCTAAACTGGACCTACGCCTTCGTTCTCAATCTGCCTTACAAAGACGTCTCCAACAGCTTCAAGCTCTACCGCGCCGAGCTTCTCAAGGGCCTTACGCTCCGCTGCGACAACTTCGACCTGATCGAAGAGATTCTCTTCAAGCTCAGGCGCCTCAATCCCAAGCTGCGCGTCGTTGAGATCCCATTCTCCTTCAAGAAGCGGATGTTCGGCGAAACCAAGCGCAATCTCCTGGCCTTTATCCTGACCTACCTGTTCACGATGATCCGCCTGCGGTTCATGTCGCTGCGCTAGCTGCAAATTGCAACTGAGATGCGCGACCCGTCTTGTGTTACGCCTCGGCCATGGTCGCGATTCTCCTCCTGCTTTTCGCGCCGTTTGAATCTGCCCACGCCAGCTGGGAGTTTTTGCCCGAGACCCGGCACGAGCTCTACCAGACCTACGGGCTCTTTTACGATCAGCAGTCTGTAGGCCTTCACTCCGGTGACGGGCATCTCTGGGCCTCGCTGGCCGGCACGATGGCGCTCGCGGGCGATCCCGAGGCCGCCTCGCATCCGCAGCTGGTCGCGACGGCCGCCGCGAACGCCGGCTTCCATTACAATGACGAGTTCAACTTCACGGCCAACACCGTCGATGCCCGCGCGGGGTTTTTATTCCAATTCGCCTGGGACGAATCGCTTCGCTTCTCCGTGGGCGCGGTCCATGAGTCGGGGCATTTGCTGGACGGCGCGCCCGCGCAGGACCTGCCTGATCTCTACCACCCCACCGTCGCGCAGGAGGCGGCCGTTTTTCGCGTGCTCTACGACGTGGATAAGACCTTCAGGCTGGGCGCTACTTTCAAGCCGTACTTCCACTCGACGCCAGCGATGGCGTTTTTCGCCGCCGATCAGTTTGCCGAGTGTTTCCCCTGGGGCGCCGAAGACGAGCGCAAGACTTTCAATCCCTACCTCGCCCTCGGACAGGACGAACGCGGTCCGCAGGGGCACCTGACCTACACGTTTCACGCGCAGCTCGGCGCGTACTGGGGCAATCACTTCAGCCCCGACTTCAAGCAAACCTTCCGCGCCGTGCTGGGCTACTACACGGGCGCGGATCCGCGCCTCAAGTACTTCGAGCTCCGCGACGCGAAGATGGAGTTCTTCTATCTCGGGTTCATGTTCGAGATCTGAAGCGCGTCACGCCGCCTGAATCGGATCCGACACCGTGTCGCCTGGCTCATAGAGGATCTCTTCGTTTACCGAAAGCACGACGACGGGCCTAACGTTCCGACGCCGCATCTCCCAGGAAAGAAGCTCACGGCGCGCTTTGATGGCGCCCATGGAGATCTGTTTCAAGACCTTGGCCGTCCAACGAACGGCGATCGTTCCGAGCGAGCTCTGATTTTGATTGGCCATGGCGAAGCGTGTTCCTTTCCTGCGGAGGAAAAAGAAGCAAACCCCGGGCCGAGCGGGCTACCGATCAGAACGCGTAGCCGAAACTAAAGCCCACCCACGGGATCACGTTGTCGTCCGCCATGACATAAGCGGCCATGCGGAAGAGAAAGCCCGCGTCGCCGCGGTTCTCGTACCCAAGACCGGCTTGAGGAATGATGGCGTTGGAAGTGAATCGCAGGCCGCCCAGGCCGCTCTTGTAGCCCTTGACGTTATCCGTATTGGTCACGAGGGCTGCCCCGCCCGTGATGAAGATCGAGCTTTGATCCCGCATGAAATAGTAGTTCACGAAGGGCGAGATCAGCGTGGCCTTCTGGTCGACGCTCGTGCCGTCCAACGTCTGAAGGTTGGTGCTCCCGATGCTGAAACCAGCCGCCAGATCGTCCGAAAGCACGCGATCGTAGCCTAGTCCGAACCGAATGCCGCGGCCGAATAGCTCGGCCGTCACCGCGTTGGGATTGGTCAGACGGGTCGCCTCGGCCTGCGCATGGTCAGTTGAAACGACCGACGCGATCAAAATACTGGCCGCCAAAGCGCTAAAAACCACTAAGGACCACGTGGGGCTCGCTTCTCTGGATTTTTGCATACTTACATTTCTAACATGCCCTCTCGGGCTGTGGTATAGGGTTGAGCAATGCAAGAAACTGATTTGACACAGAGCGCCTCAACTCCGGCGACCCCGGAGACTTGGGAGCAGCTCGGCCTCTCTGAGGCCACCTTGGAATTGATTCGTAACGCTGGCTTCGCGACCCCTTCACCGGTTCAGGCTCAGGCCATTCCCGTCGCGCTCGAAGGCCGCGACCTGATCGTCTCTTCCCAAACCGGAAGCGGCAAGACGGCCGCCTTCGCGCTGCCGATGATCGAGCGATTCACGGGCCGCGAAGGGACCTTCGGGCTCGTGCTCGCACCCACGCGCGAGATCGTGCAGCAGATCCAGGCCACCATCGAGCTCTTCGGCAAGCCTCGCGGCGTGCGCTCGATCTGCCTGATCGGCGGCATCGACATGCGGATCGACGCGCAGGCGATCGACACCTACCCGCAGATCATCGTCGCGACCCCGGGCCGCCTCTGCGACCATCTCGATCGCGGAAACGTCTGGCTGGATTTCATCCAATGCGTCGTGCTCGACGAAGCCGACCGCATGCTCGACATGGGCTTCTCCGATCAGCTCGCGCGAATCATGGAAGACGTGCCGAAGGTCCGACAGACCATGCTCTTCTCCGCGACGATCCCGCCATCGGTCGATCGCCTCGCGCAAAAGATCCTCGATAATCCGCATGCGATCACGATCGGCGCAAAATCGTCGGCCGTGAAGACGGTCGAGCAGCGCCTCGTCTGGACGACCGAAGAGAAGAAAAAACGCGACCTCATGCGCATCTTGGAGCAGGAAAAAGGCAGCATTATCGTCTTCACCCGCTCCAAGGACGGCGCGACCCGGCTCTGGCGTTCGCTCCATAGCGCCGGAATCTACGACGCAACCTACATCCATTCGGACCGCCTGCAATCGCATCGCGAGCAGGCGCTGGCCGACTTCAAGAAGGGCACCTACCGCATCCTGATCGCCACCGACGTCGCCGCGCGCGGCATCCACGTCGACGCCGTCGCGCACGTCGTGAACTACGACCTGCCGATGGAGTCCGAAGATTACGTCCACCGTATCGGCCGTACGGGCCGCATGGGCGAAACCGGCCGCTCCACGACGCTGGCGACGCCGCGCGACCGCTCGATCATCGGGCGCATCCAGAAGCTCATCGGCAGACCGATCCAGGAGATCGAGCTTCGAAGCTCACGTCCTCCTCGGGGCGATCGCCCCGAGAAGGACGCCCCTCATCTTGAAATGGCTGAGATGAGCGAAGCGCCCGAGCTCTCGGCCGACCCTCAGCTCGCTGAGGGCGAAGCGAAGCTCTCCGAATCATCTAATAGTGGCGAAAGCGCCGAGCGCGGCGAAGAGCAGCGTGAAGAGCGTGGCGAACGCGGCGGCCGTCGCAGGCGCGGGCGCGGTGGGCGGCGTGGCCGCGGCCAGAACCGCGAAGACGAAGCAGTCTCCGCGCAATCGACTCAGTCCAGCGAGACCGGCGAATCGGTACAACCTGAGACTTCGACCCCATCGCTCGATGCGAGTGGCGAACCTCAGGTGGAAGCTCCCGCTCAGCCACCTAAGAATCCTCGCAAGATCACGCTTCCTCCGAGGCCTGATCGCCAGGAGCGACAAGGTCGTAACGAGCGCCAGGAGCTCGAAGCAAGCAAGCCGCAGAAGAAATACCGCCAGGTCCTTCGCGTGACCTCTTCGCTGATCGTCGTGGATCCGCGGGACCCCTCGCTGCCCCCGGCAGAGCCGCGCGAATATCCGCTGCTCGAGTCCCGGAAACGCGAACCCGCAGCAACCGACTGGTCACAAGGCCCGGTTAAGCCGTTCCCTGTCGACTAAGTCTTTTGGGGCAGAACCCGAAATAAAAAAGGCCGTACCTCCCCCTCCGGAAGCACGGCCCATCTGAGACCGACTCTACGAACGAAAAAGACGGGCGGCAAGTAGAATTTGACTGCCCGGAACATTTCCTGCTCCGTCTGGGCCCATGGCCCCACTTTCCTCCCTGCTGGCTCTCGACGGATACCAGTTGGCTTTCGGCCTTCCGTGGGGTGAGCTGGGCTGGCTGCTCTTCACTCAAGTCGCGGCGACTTTCTTTCTACCGATCGGAATTATTCTCGTTTACTACATGCGTCGATTCCGGACGACGACCCGCGCGGCAATGCCGGGTGAACCACCGACGACCGAAGCGAACTGGCAGGATCAGCCTTACGACGAGGAACCGCAGTTTCCGCGAGCCGCCTGATATCATTTGCAAAAGCGAGAGGCCTTCATTACTTATTCCACATGACCCAATTCGCAACGACCCTCATGCAGCAGCTTTCCGGCAAACACCTTCTCAAGCATCCCTTCTACGTCCAGTGGACCGACGGGACGCTCGCCAAGGAAAAGATCCAGATGTACGCGCGCCAATACTTCCACCATGTGGATGCGTTTCCGCGCTACCTGAGCGCCACGCACTCCCAGTGCACGGACGCTCAGGGCCGCCAGCATCTTCTCGAAAATCTCATCGACGAAGAGCGCGGCGAGAAGAACCACCCCGAGCTCTGGATGCAATTCGCGGAAGCCATGGGCCAGAGCCGCGAAGAAGTCCGCAATCAGGAGCTCATGCCTGAGATCCGCGACGTGGTCGACACGTTCATGGGTCACGCCCGCTCCTCCTACGCCGAAGGCCTCGGTGCCCTCTTCGCTTACGAGCACCAGATCCCGGAGATCGCCAAGTTCAAGGCTGACGCCCTTTGCAAGCACTACGACCAGACCCCGGGCGGAGATGGCGTGAAGTTCTTCGACGTGCACGCGCAGGCCGACGTCTACCACACGCAGGCGATCAGCGAGCTTCTCGAGAAGCTTTCGGACAAGGACCGCGAAGCCGCCATGCGCGCCGCCTTCGACGCCAGCGCCAAGCTCTGGCAGTTCCTCGACGGAATGCATGCCTACCAGCCGACCCAACAGTAAGCTCCACGTTCGCGGACTGCTTCAGCAGGTTCGGCTTGGCGTCTCGACGGAAGAAAGGGCCACGCCCCAGGGCGTGCGCTTTGACTTGCTCGTGACCTATTCCAAAACCGCGCCGAAGGCCGCGAAGACGGACAAGATCAAGGACACTCTTTGCTACGACGAGCTTTGCCAGAAAGTTCGCAAGGTCGTTCGTGGCAAGGAGTTCCGTCTTCTGGAGCACCTCACTCAAGAAGTCTTCGACACGGTCAAGAAAGCCGCCGGAAGCAAAACCAAAGTCGAAGTGCACACGACCAAGCTCCATCCTCCGGTCGTGGATCTGATCGACGGCGTCAGCTTCAGCCTCGCAGAAGAATAGTCCCCCGATGTTGTACCTGGGACTCGGCACCAATGAAGGCGATCGTCTCGGCAATCTTCGTCGCACGATCGCGGCGTTGAACGCCATCGGCGCCGAAAATCTCGGCTCGATCTCCATTCTCGCGATCTCGCCGGTCTACGAATCGGCCGCAATGCTACCACCGGGAGCGCCGGCCGAGTGGAATCGCCCCTATCTCAACCTGGCGCTTCAGTGCCGCTCCTCGCTCTCCCCCCGCGTGCTCCTGGATCTCGTCAAGCGCGTGGAGCGCGAGCTGGGTTGCGAAGCCCGCGACCGATGGGCCCCGCGCGTGATCGACATCGATCTTCTCGACTGGGACGGCGTCGCTCTTCGCACGCCCGAGCTTACGCTCCCGCATGCGGGCCTGGCCGAGCGCCCCTTCGCGATGCTACCGCTCGGTGATCTCACTGGCGTGCCGACCCCCTGGCGCTTTCTCGAGCCCGAAGAGATCCCGTTTCAGACTCAGGCCTCGCCCTTCTCGATCCTGCCCGAGCTCGTCGGCGTGCTCAATGTCACGCCCGACTCGTTCTCCGATGGCGGCCTGTATACCGACCCCGCTCGCGCCGTCGCGCAGGCGCGCAAGCTCGTACAGGAGGGCGCGACCGTCGTCGACGTCGGCGCCGAAAGCACGCGCCCCGGGGCGACGCTTCTTGACCCGCAGTCCGAATGGGCGCGCCTCGGGCCGCTGCTCGAGCAGCTGGCGCCGGCGCTCACGCGCGACTCCGAGTTCTGCGGCCCGTCCGGCACGCGCGCGGCCCTGAGCATCGACACGCGGCACGCCGAGACCGCCCGGCGCGCGATCGCGCTCGGCGCAGACTGGATCAACGACGTGTCCGGGTTTGAAGACGCCCGCCTCATCGAAGCCGTCGCCGACTCCCAGGCTTCGGCCGTCGTCATGCACCACCTAGGCGTACCTCCCGTTTCGGGCCGCACGCTCCCCTCGCAGGCGGACCCCTTGGACGCGCTCCTCGAATGGGGCGCGCGCGCCGTCGAACGCCTCGAGCGCGGCGGCATCCCGCGCCCGCGCATCATCCTCGATCCCGGCATCGGCTTTGGCAAGACCCCATCCCAGACCCGCGCGATCATCGAAGGGTGCGGGCGCCTCAAGGCGCTCGGCTGCCGGGTCTTTGTAGGCCACTCCCGCAAATCCTTCCTCAAGTCATTGACCGGCGCTCTCCCGGCAGCCGAGCGCGATCTCGAGACGCAGGTCGTATCCGTCGAGCTCGCTCGCCGGGGTGCGGACTACCTGCGCGTCCACGACGTCGCCGGCAATCTGCGCGCGCTTCGCGCGGCCTTCAGCGTTGACGCCGTCATTAGTTGGGGCGGACGCGCGCGCGGGGACCGAGCTAACGACGAGGCCCGCGCCGCCGGGCCCAGCCGCGAGGTCCGCGCTTGAGCGACGCGCGCGCCGCCTACCACGCCGCAGTCGCGCGGCTCGAGGCGCTCGGCGTAATGCCGGATCGCCCGCCGAGCCTCGAGACCACCCGCGAGGCGCTCGCGCGCCTGAGTCTCTCGATCGACCCTCGGCGCGTCGTCGTCGTCGCCGGCACCAACGGCAAGGGCAGCACCTGCGCGGCGCTTGAGACGCTTCTCTCGCATACGGGCTCGCGAGTCGGGCTGTACACGTCGCCCCACCTGGTCGAGACCACCGAGCGCATCCGAGTCGCGGGCGCCGACGTGACTCCCGAGATCTTTGTTCGCGCGATGGACGCCGTTTTCGAGAAAACGGCTGGCATCCGCCTCACCCATTTCGAAGCGCTCACGCTCATGGCCGCTTGGGTTTTCTTCTCAGGCAAGTGCGGAGAGCCAGTCGATCACGCCATCTTTGAAGTCGGTCTCGGCGGCCTCTGGGATTCGACCAACGCGATCCCGCATCATTATAGCGTCATCACGGCGCTGGGACTCGATCACCAAAACCTTCTTGGACCGACGATCAACGACATCGCCCGCAACAAGCTCGGCATCGTCAGCGAGGGAGCGACCGTCGTCCACGCCCCCCTTCCGCCCGAGACGCGCGAACTGGTCCGCGAAACCCGCGCGAGGACGCGAAGCCGCTGGGTCGAATGCGTCCCTCACGGAAGCGGCGTCGACGCGATCCCGGAGAGTTCCGAGGACGAGCCCCGCTACTCGATCTCTACCCCCTGGGGCGAGGCGCCGCTCGCGCTGCCAGGGCCGCGCGGGGCGCAGAACGCCGCTGTCGCCCTCACGCTCTTTCAGGCCATGGGCTTCGATCCACGCGACCATTTGGCGGCCCTCAGCGAAATCCGCTGGGCCGGCCGCATGCAGCGCCTGCACGGAGCGCGCTCGCTTGCTCCGGTCTATCTCTCGGGCGACCATAACCCGCAGGGCATTGCGAGCCTGCTGGAGCTGCTGCCCGCCTATCCGCGCACGCGCCTTCATGTCCTCGCCGGGGTCGGCAAGGACAAAGACGTGGACGGCGTGCTCGGACCGCTCTCGCGGATGCCCGACGTCACGCTCTATCTGACAGTCCCGCCGTTCAAGGGCCGCACGCTCGAGGAGTACGGCGAGTGGCGAGAGCGCGCGCAAGGCGCCTGGAGCAGCCCTGCCGAAGCGTTCGCGCAGGTCACGCGCCTCGCTCGCCCGGGTGAGATGGTGCTCGTCACCGGCTCGCTCTACCTCGTCGGCGAGGTGATCCGGCTCACGCGAAGCTGAGGCTCACGAGAGCCCAAGGCTTACAACCCAATGAGGGGGACCTGCGGGTTCCCCAGCTGCACCAACACCTGCCGCGAACGGTAGGCCAGGCATTTGACCGAAGACAAGCTCAGGCCCAGCTTGTCCGCCACCTCCTGATAAGAAAGGTGATGGATCAGCCGCATCCAGACGACCCGCTTCTGAAGTCTCGTGAGCTTGCGCGCGATCTTCAGGAGCGACCGGCGATCGCTCTTCCGCGAGAGCGCCGCCTCCGGGTCGGGGTTGGAGCAGGCGACCTCCGAGATCGGAGAGTCGTCCCCATCGCCTGAGGACAGCACGAGGTCATCGCCCTTCCGGAAAAAATCCGTCACCACGTTCTTGGCGATCGTCCATAGCCAGGTGGAAACCGCGTATTCGCCCTTGTAGTTGAAGCGAAACCTGAAGGCCTTGAGAAACACTTCCTGCGTGAGCTCGTGCGCGGCCTCCACGTCCGCGACGCGCTTGAGAACATAATTGAGGATCGGGGTGCGGAAGCGGTTGTACACTTCCGCGAACTGCTCTTCCTTTTCCAGGATGTTCATTGGACCTGCGAGTATAGTCGCGACTTTTTCTATAAATCAAAAATAATTTGCGACACCTTTTCCGCGCCCGCTCCGTATCACTTTCAAAAAACAGCAGAAAACACGGAGGTTTTCATGTCCAAGTTCAGTAGCGTCGTTTTCGGCGCGTTAATTATTTCCGGGCTGTCCGCTTGTAACGGCAGCGGGGACCAGGCGGCTTTGATGAATCCGAGCGCAAACAGCGGCGGCGGAGGCTCCAGCAAAGTCACGCCCACGCCCGCTCCTTCCGGCACTTCGACTCCCGCGCCGACCGACGTCAGCGGCCTGTACACGGGTTCCGCCGATTTCGCCACGTACGTCTCGAAGTTCGTTTCCGACGGCGCCATCCAAAACGTCGACGTCGTGCCCGGCATGGGCAACCCCAAGCTCGAGATCCAGCTGGGAGACCTTTCGGCCTACGGCCAGTACGTCATCGGGCTCTGCGAGTCCGGCGGCGGGATGAAGCGCGTGACTTTCTCCACGACCTTCTGGAACTCGGTTGACGAGACCCAGCGCGAGCTTCTCGCGCACCACGAGCTCGGCCACTGCGTGCTCGGTCGGCCTCACCGAAACGACCTGCTGCCGAGCGGCGAAGTCGCGTCGATCATGTATCCGGTGATCATGAGCAATGCGACTTACCAGGGCAACTACGACTACTATCAGAACGAGCTCTTCACCCAGGCCGAGACGAGCCAAGCAACCACGACGCCGGATAGCGACGGTGTCACCCGCCATATCTGCAATATCGACGAGCTCGGTGGCGGAAGCAGTAGTCTGAGTCATTAATCGCCAGGGGGCCTATGCATCGCGTCATCCATAGGATGAAAAAAACCGCTGCATGGGCCCTCTTTCTCTGTTGAAAACACAGAGCGTTGCGGGTAGTCGTAATGGCTCCCAGGCACATAGCCTCTTTGATGCGTCTCCATCGTCTAGAGGCCTAGGACACTCCCCTTTCACGGGAGTAACCGGGGTTCGAATCCCCGTGGAGACGCCATTCAAAATCCAAGATAATCAAGGCTTTAGACGAAGGCTCGCTACTCAGCGGGCCTTTTGTTTTTGACGCTAGCCCATTTGAAATGGCGTCTTTTATAAAAATGAAACGCGCCAGCGTTTCGTACTTCAACACGGGGATTAACGAGGCCAGGATGGCCGAGTGGCGAATGGCGGACTGAGCGGGTGCCCGCTGTCCCGCAGCGGCGTCAGCCGCGAGGAACGCGGGCAGCGAAGGAGCCCAGCCTGCAGCCGAGGCGCGATGAGCGCCGAGAGCGGAAGGCGAATCCCTGTGGAGACGCCATTTTATTCGGCAAAAGCCACCCCGTTGGGGTGGCTTTTTTTGTATGTACGCGTAACCACAAGCAAGAGGATTCAAGCACTTGCGTAGGCGGTTGCAGCCTCTTCGTTGCTCGACATTACCCATAATTACACCCGTATTTACCCATATCCCCAATTAGGGTCACGATATCCGCCACTTAATAAATGGCGGATATATGGCGGAATCATTATCCGCCACTCTTGATTATGGCGGAAAAGTGGCGGACAATGGAAATCGTGGCTAAATATCCCCTCTTATCCGCCAACAGAATTCCTCATGAGTTTCAATACACCGATAAATTGGTGAAACTCCTGATGCGGATCGTCGAAACAAAACCTTATCTCGAGGAGTACCTCGGTCAGCCGCTTGAGCTCCAGCTTCTTAGACAAGCTAAAATCAGAGCCATCACCTTCTCGAACCAGATCGAAGGTAACCAACTTGAAGAACGAGGAGTAACGAAAGTCATCGAAAGTGATGAGCGCGAAGACCTGACTAAAGACGAGACTGAAGTGCTCAATTATCGCGACGCCCTGGATTATGCAGAAACGCTAGCGAAGGAAAAGAGCCGCTTTAAGTTGCGAGATCTATGCGACCTGCAGAAGCTAGTCACCCGAGATGTTCTTGGAGATAAGAAACAATCAGGTGCTCTGCGGACCATCCAAGTCAACATCGCCGATGCTCACTCGGGAAAGAAAATAGACGACTGCCCAGAGCCCCACCAACTCCGGGGACTCATGGATGAACTTTGGCAATGGCTCGATGAGAGCCAAGAGACGGATCCTTTCGTAAGGGCATTCGCGTTCCACTACATTGCCGTCGCCATTCATCCTTTTGTCGATGGAAATGGCCGCACCATGCGACTAGCGCAGCATCTCCTGCTCCTAAAGAATGGCGCCGAAATCGCTAAGTTTGTCCCAAGCGAAACTGCCATTATGGCCACTCGCGATAAATATTATTCGTCGATCCGGCAGTGCAAAGCACTGGGTTCCTTAAACCCGATCGTCGAGTATCTCGCGGAGTGTTTCGCCACCTCGGCAGAGGAAGTATTCAAAGAAAGCAAGGCCCTCGTTCGCAAAAGCTTGGGCCGAAAGCCTGAAGCTCGTCATGCGAAGATCCTGAACCTGAGCAAGCAGAAGAAAGAGTTTTCGATCAGCGATGTCATCGCAATTCTAACTGAAGTCCCGCGCCGAACGTTGGAGAGGGATATGGCAACGCTCGTTGAATCTAAGCATCTCAAAGCCATCGGCGACAAAAAAGCTCGGGTCTACTCAAGGAGGCCCAAGAAGTAGTCTGGCTAAGCTAGCCAAATTCGCCCCTCAATTTCATGAAATTACGCTCAAGGGTACCACTCCACCATTTTCTAACGACAAAGGCTCCGCGACTTCGGTCACGGGGCCTTTTGTGTTTCCGGGGACTGCGATCGTTCGGCGCGCGCCGTGTTGGGTTTCGACTCGCAAAAGAAACTAAGGCCTTGAATCTACGCGACACGCGCTGAATCCGAGGGCAAATCAAACGTAGCAGATGCCCCGGTTGCTCGACAAACCCCATCGGTTCGCTCCAGGGATGTCCCGAAATCACTCAAGTTAGCTTCGTGAAGCCAGAGTTTTGGCTACACTTTCTAGAAATTTGAAGAAACTAGAGGAGGCCTATCTACCATGTTTAGTTACCGAGCGAGGGAATATAGATTTCCGCTCACTC
>OUNM010947901.1_pt1 | contig 19619 bp, 16 predicted proteins | sample 1769961 | NCBI WGS metagenome assembly OUNM01 (sample SAMEA3914820, study PRJEB12502) | metagenome | biome: forest; material: soil | place: USA | collected 2012-03-12 | depth 0.3 m
CGGATAGTCCCGCCGCCCGGACCAGCCCGCCGAAACGCCGTCCGCTCGCCAACTGGCGCAAACCTCGTTCAGCCGGTCTCGCTCCGAGGCCGCCACCGCGCCCGCCCAAACTCTCCGCTTCGCCCCCGAGGCCGCCGCATCTTCGAGCTCCGTTGCGGAAATACCGGTCGCGGCGCTCACGTCCATCCAAAACGCGGGCGAACGAGGACACTCCTCGTAGTTGATCGTTAGATCGAAGGCGTCTTCATCCTTCGCCAGAGGCCGGCCATCCGCCGCCAAAATCGAGCCGCGGCGGGCTCGCTGTTCAATCGTCTGGATGTATCGGTGCGCCAAGCGCGCCTTTTCCAAAGTGCCCGCTCGTTCGACCGTCTGCAGCTTGGCCTGGGAATAGGCCGCCGCGCCGAACGAAACGGCGAGGACCGCGCCCATCAATAGGCCGCGGTCACCGAATCCCGTTTTCTCCTTCTCGCTAGAGGCGCGCAACGAGGCCGCCTCCTCGCGGCGAAGGAGTGATCGTCGGGCGAGTCGGCGCCACCGCGCCCGCTTCGACAAATCCGTGGCCATCGGCCCAAGCCCGAAGCGCCGTCGGGTTGGTCAAAGCTTCGATCGCCGCCCGGGCCACCTTGGCCTCCGACCGCGCATAAGTCGCTCGCTCGATCCCCCGACGCGCCGTCTGCCGCGCGCCTTCCAGCGACACGTAACCGGCCAACGTGCTGAATACATAGGTCAAACCCATGATCGCTCCGAAAGTTACCACGCGGGCCCGGAGGTCGCTCTTTCGGCGAACTCGGGGGCGAGTAACGACGCGGGCGCGGACATGGATGTCCGGCCGAACGACCGGCTCCGGCCGGACTTCGCGACGAGGGGCAGCCACCGGACGGGTCGGTGGAACAACGGCAACAACATTTTCCCTTTCAAGCAGTTTCATCTCGATCTCCTAAATCGGGAGAGCGAACGGGGGAATTGGTCATCCGTGACCCCGCGCGCCTCCCTGCAATCTAACCGGCGGTCCGCCGCAACAGTCGAAGCTTTGCGCTTCGGCTGCGCGGGTTTCGCGCCACCTCCTCCGGTGTCGGCTCTTGCGGCTTGCGCAGAACCTCCTCAAACCCCTCGCCGGCCAGCGCGCGAAACGCGTGCTTAACCTGGCGATCCTCTCCGCTGTGGTAACTAAGTACTGCCAGCGTTCCTCCGGGGGCTAGGCACTCCGCAGCATCCGTTACCGCTTCGTCCAAGCCCTCAAGCTCCTTATTGATCGCAATCCGAACCGCCTGGAACGTGCGCGTAGCGGGATTGATCCGCTTGTCGCGCGCTCCCGGCGGAACGGCCGCAAGGACCGCGTCGACCAGGTCGGTCGTGGTCCGTAGCGGCTTGTCTTTCCGGCGCGCTACGATCGACTTCGCGATGGCCCTCGCCCACCGCTCGTCGCCGTAGTTCCACAGAATCCGCTCGATCTCGTCTGGACCGAGTCGGTTCAGGAGCGCCGATGCCGGCTCCCCTTCCGATCGGTCCATACGAAAATCTAGCGGACCTTCCTCTCGGAACGAAATTCCGCGCGTAGGGTCGTCGAGATGCGCAGAGTTCAGTCCCAAATCCATCAGGATTCCGTTGGCCTTCAGACCAAGCTCGTCCATCACATCCCGCATCCCGCGGTAATCGGAATGCACCAGCTCAATCCGAATCCCAGGTTTTTCCCTGAGATTCTCCCGGGCGATCTCCAGCATGCTGGTATCCCAGTCGAATCCCACCACCGTGCCTCCCGGAGAGACCGCATCCGCTATCCTCCGAGCGTGTCCTGCGAGGCCCACGGTCCCATCAACCGCCACCTGGCCGGGCTGAAGACAAAGCGCCGCCAAGACCTCTTCGATCATGACTGGGTCGTGCTTTGCTTCCATAACGTTTGTCCAGGGTTCTCGCTCGAGAACCATTACTGATCCTCCTTCATCTGCCGCCGGGCCTCCTTAATCATCTCCGCCCGCGTTCTTCCGTAGTTAATGGGGTCCGCCTTGAAGTTCTGAAGCTCTTCCTCTGCCCAGATTTCAACCCGGTCGCCGCAACCAATGAGTAAAATTTTGTCCTTAATCTTAGCGTCTTCCCTCAATTTCCGAGGGATCACCGCGCGCCCCTGAGTATCGAAATTCAGGTCATCCACCGCCGTTCCCAGCACCTCACGGCTGTACGTCTGTCGGCCCTGATTTGTGGGGTCGTGGGAGATCACGTCTTCGGCCAATGGATTCCAAACATCCGCCGGATAAGCGTAGATGCAGCAACCGTTGTCGCCCAGGCACATCACGAAGTCCTCGCCCAAGCGCTCGCGCTTCTTCTTGGCGAAGAGAACCCGACCCTTATCGTCGACGTTCGCCTCTTCTTGCCCCAAAAGCAGCTTCGGTTTTGAACCTGAATCGACCGCCATTGGAACCCTCTTAAATCAAATCGTGTAGAATCTTGGTAGGAAACTTATGCTTCTTGCGGCTTCCTACCGATTCCTAGGAAAGGCACCCCGCCAATCCTTTCCGAATGCTTCGGAACCTTCCGTGGTTCCTCCGTTCTCGTGTTAGGGATTATCCATCCACAAACATGGGAAAAAGGCTCCACTAGAGCCAAAAGCCGACTTTCTTCGCAAAATTTGCAAAGTGTACGGTTACGAGTTAAACTCCGTCTACTAGTTTTTTACTAGGTTTTCCCCAGACTTATCCGACTGAAATTTTGGGGATAACTTTGGTGCCTTGCATATCTTTTTAACCAAAAAGATATGCATATCCACCCATAGTGACGGTGGATAACTTGCGGACAAGCCCTTTAGGTGCCAATCGCCGCATGATAGCAAACTGATTTCAAACTTGGGCTTCGAGGGCGCTTCTGAACTGCTCTCGGTAGAGGTCGCGATACATTCCGTCTCGCTCGACAAGCTCCGAGTGGGTGCCTTGGTCCAGGATTTTCCCTGCGTCGATCACGATGATTCGGTCCGCGTCGACCACTGAAGAAAGCCGGTGAGCGATCACAAACGTGGTCCGCCCCTTCATCACCTTCCCCAGCGCATCCTGCACTCGCGCCTCAGTTTCCCCGTCCAGCGCGCTCGTCACGTCGTCCAGAATCAGGATCTTCGGGTCGGTCACCAGGGCGCGGGCCAGCGCCAGGCGCTGCTTCTGACCGCCGGAAAGTTTGATTCCCTCCTCCCCGATCATCGTCTCATATCCGTCCGGCAGCCCCATCACAAACTCGTGAAGGTCGGCCGCCTTCGCCGCGGCGATGGCCTGTTCGTCCGTCGCCCCGCGCGCTCCGTATTTGATGTTCTCCATGATCGAGACGGAGAAAAGCACGTTCTCCTGCGCCACCATCGAGACTTGACGCCGCACGGATTCCAGCCGCAGATCCCTCAGATCGTGGCCATCGATCTGTACCGCCCCTGACGTGGGATCGTAGAACCGCATCAACAGATTCATCATCGTCGACTTGCCCGCCCCGCTGTGGCCCACCAGCGCGACGACCTCGCCCGCCGCCACTTTCAGGGAAAGACCCTCCACCACCGGCCGATCCGGCACGTAGGCGAAGGTGACGTTGTCGAAGAAGACTTCCCCGCTCACCGAAGGCAAGGTCGTCGCCCCAACCTTATCCGCGATCTCCGGCCTTGTATCGAGCGTCTGGAAAACGCGGTCCATCGCCGACACCGCCCACTGAAGGGCGTTGTTAAAGTCGACCACGCGAACCGCCGGGTTAAAGACGAACCCGATGTAGAACGACATTGCGACCAACTTGCCCGGCGTCATCTCGCCGTGCTGGACCAGGTACCCGCCATACGCGTAAACCGTCCCGGTCCCCAATGCGCTCACCAGCCCCGAAACGAGGCCTAGCCGCCGGTTCAGGTGCACCTGGCGCATGTCCACGTCAAACTTCGACTTGACGCTCTCCATGAAGCTCGCCCGCTCGAAGTCCTCCCGTACGAACGCCTTCACCACCGCAATCCCGGCGATCTTCTCCGCCAGCTTGCCCAGCATCTCGTCGTAAAGCCGCCGCTGCTCGCCGCTCACGTGGCGGATGTGTTTCAAGAAGGCGAGGTACGCCACCACGTAGAACGGCACGAGCGCGACGATGATGAGCGCGACCCGCCATTCCAGGAAGAACAGCATCCCCAACACCGCAGTGAGCGTCACGAGGTCCGTGATGAATTGAACGAGCTGCCCTTGGATAAGCCCCTGAATGAGCTCAATATCCGCCGTCACCCGGGCCATGATTTTGCCCGTCTGAGTGGAGTTGTGATAGGCCAGACTCAGCCGCTGGAGGTGACGCCAAGTGGCGAAACGCAGATCGAACACGAACCGGTGACCGACCCACGTTAACGTCGTTGCGTTGACGTAGCTAAAAACGTTCCGCAGACCAACCACGACAACGAGCCCGGCGGCGATCCAGAAAAGAACAATTGGGGCGTGGTCCGCCTCCTGATGCAAAGATGCGACCGTGGCAGGGTCGGTCGCGGTCGTCAAAGCTTGTTGAGCTTTCAGCCCGGGCGTAATGGCGTTGTCGATCGCCGCCTGATAAATTCGGGGCGGCAAGATCTGGAGGAGGGTCACAAAGAGGGTGACCACCACCGCAAGCACAACTCTCGCCCGGTAAGGGCGGAGAAACTCTAGCGTCCGCCGAAAGCTCCGCATCCCCTACAGTTTACGGCGGAACCCGCATTGAGTCTTTCATAAGGTTGAAGGCCCCGAAGAGTGAAGCCGCCGCGAGGAAAATCACAACAGAGATCAGCACGAAAGGGTACTTCCGTCCTGCTTCCATCGAATCCCTCAAAACGGTACCGGGTTTTGTGGTCCGCAGCGCAATTAAATCGATGATATCGGCATCTTGCCGATGCGTTCAACGGGCTTCCAGCCCGCTTTTGCCAGCCTGGGTGGCTAAATCCCGGCGCCGACGTACCCGCCGGCCAGCGCCAACTCGGCTTCTAGCTCGGCGTCCGTCTTAATCTCTCCGAGATCCTTCTCCTCTTTATAAACGCTCATCTTCAGCGGCGGCGAGTAGATGTGGATCGTCACCAGATCCTCCCGCAGACTCCGGTTGACGATTTGGTGAACGTCTTGGTCCTGCGCCATACATTGGGTGCCCGTATGGAATGTCCGCAGCGTTTCCATACGCACGACGTTGCTCCCCGGTTCGACCGGGACAAACCCTAACTCCGTCGCCGTCCCCTGCACGATCCGCAGCGCGCAGCTCGATCCCGAATGATCGTGGATAACGGAACTCTGACCCGGTCGCCAGCCCATCACGAAGAAGTCGTACCAGGGCCCGGAGGCGATCTTATTCCGGTAGTAGTGGGCTTCCGCAAACCGGCAATGCTCGTGGACGTCGTCCACCGTAAATTTTGCCGATTCCAGCATCGCGCCTAACAAACAAAGGTCGGCGCGCCCTTCAAGCGCGTCCAAGTAAGCAAGGATCGGACGAAGCTTCGGACTCATGACTTTGTGTACCACGAAAACCGTAAACTGAAGATATGAATTCGCCGCTTCTTGAAGCAATGGCCGAGCGCGTCCTGGTTTACGACGGCGCGATGGGCACCCAGTTGCAGGCGGCGAACCTCACCGACGCCGACTTCACCCTCCGCGCGGACCAAAATCTCCCGCCCCTCGCCCTTGCGGCGGCGGAGAGAATGGGCGGTCGACCGCTGGACGGCTGCAACGAGATCCTGCTCCTTACCCGACCCGAGGTCGTGGAGGACGTCCATGCCCGTTACTTCGAAGCCGGGTCGGACCTTGTCGAGACGAACACCTTCGGTGCCACCTCCATCGTGCTCGCGGAGTACGAAATCCCCGAGCTCGTGGGCGAAATCTGCCGGGCCGCCGCCCGCGTCGCCCGCAAAGCCGCCGACCGGTTCACCGACCGCCAGCGCTACGTCGTCGGCGCCCTCGGCCCGGGCACCAAACTCGTCTCACTTGGCCAAACAACCTTCGACGAAGTCGAAGCGACCTACACCGAAGCCTTCACCGGACTCCTGGAAGAACGCGTCGACGCGCTGCTCCTCGAGACCATGCAAGATCTCCTGCTGGTCAAGGCGAGCGTCGTCGCCGCCGAGAAAGCGATGGCCGAAACCGGCATCAGGGTCCCCCTCTTCGTCCAAGTCACCATGGAGCAGACCGGCACGATGCTCCTCGGCACCGAGATGGCCGCAGCCCTAAACATGCTGGAATGCTTCCCCAGCGTCAAAGCCATCGGCCTCAACTGCGCCACCGGCCCGGTGGAGATGACTCCGCACATCCGGTTCCTTGGCCAGAACTCGACCCGCCCCCTTGCCATCCAGCCCAACGCCGGTCTTCCGGTGATGGAGCGCGGTGCTGCCCGTTACAAGCTGACTCCCGAAGAGTTGGCCGAGCACCACACCCGGTTCGTGGAAGAGCACGGCGTCGCTCTGGTCGGCGGCTGCTGCGGCACCACGCCGGAACACATCAAAGCCGTCGCGGACGCGGTCGGCGGCCGGGCTCACTCGGCCAATTGCCACTGGCGCCGGGTCCGCCACCTCTTCCCGGGCTTCGATTTCTCGATCACACCGGCCAACCAGGGGGGCCTATCCCTTATCGGCTGCTCCTCCCTTTACAGCTTCCAGCCCTACGAGCAAGACTCTTCCTATCTGGTGGTCGGCGAGAAGACCAACGCCAACGGCTCGCGCGCCTTCAAAGACATGCTCGCCGCCGAGAACTGGGAAGGCCTGACCGAGCTTGCTCGCGAGCAGGAAGCCGAAGGCTCCCACGTCCTTGACGTCTGCGCCGCCTACGTCGGCCGGGACGAAACGCGGGATATGCGAGAGCTTCTCCCCCGCTACAACCGTCACGTCACCATCCCGATCATGATCGACTCGACGGAGACGCCGGTCATGGAGGCCTCCCTGCGCTGCCTTGCCGGCAAGCCGATCCTGAACTCGATCAACTTCGAAGACGGCGAAGGCCGCCCCCGGAAGGTCCTCGACCTCGCCCGCCGATATGGCGCTGCCGTCGTCGCACTCACGATCGACGAGAAGGGAATGGCCAAGTCGGTAGAAGAAAAAGTTCGCATCGCCGGCCGTCTGATCGATCTCTCCCGCGAATACGGTCTGGCCGACCACGACCTCTTCCTCGACTGCCTCACCTTCACCCTCGGCTCCGGCGAGGAGGAGTTCCGCACCTCCGCGATGGCGACCTTGGACGCAATCAGCGAAGTCAAGCGGATCTACCCGTCGGTCAACACAATCCTCGGCCTCTCCAACGTCTCCTTCGGCCTCCGCCCGGCCGCGCGGCAAGTCCTCAACTCTGCTTTCCTCCACTTCGCCCGCGAAGCGGGGCTGACCTCGGCCATCGTCCACGCCACCAAGATTGTCCCCGAGAACCGCGTCGACCCCGAAATCTGGAAGATCGCAACCGATCTTGTGTTCGATAGGCGCGAGTATTCGTTGGCCTAGCCGTGGCGATGGTCTCCAGACCATCGTGCCTTTCAAATCGCAGGAGGTTTAAGAGATTTGCCTCGCCTTTGGCAGGTTCGATGGTCTGGAGACCATCGCCACTATTTCCTCCCCGGGTACCCTACCCCGCATGGTTCTTCCCATCCTTGCGACCATCCTGGCATTCCAGGGCAAGCTCGAAAAGACCGACGTTTTGGTCGGTAAAGGCCTCGAGGCGAAAGCTGGTGACTACGTAACGGTTGAGTACACGGGCAAGCTCACCAACGGCAAGCAGTTCGACTCGAGCGTCGGTCGCGCACCGTTCAGCTTTGTCCTCGGGGCAGGCATGGTCATCAAAGGCTGGGACCAGGGTGTCGCCGGCATGAAGATTGGCGGCAAGCGAAAGCTCAAGATCCCGGCCAGCCTCGGCTACGGCGCGACGGGCGCAGGCGAGGACATTCCGCCGAACGCGACTCTGCTTTTCGACGTCGAACTCAAGAAGATCGACCGGGTCGAAATCACCGTTCTGAAGAAGGGCAAGGGTACGCCAGCCAAGCTGGGCGACCAGGTCAGCATCGACTACACCGGCACCCTCAAGGCGACCGGCAAGCAGTTCGATTCCAGCAAGGGCAAAGCCCCGATCGAGTTCCAGATCGGTGGCCGCGTCATCCAGGGCTTCAGCATCGGTGTGACCGGCATGAAGCTCGGCGAGAAGCGCAAAATCGTGATCCCGTCGGCCTTGGGCTACGGAGCTCGCGCGATGGGCGACGTGATCCCCGCCAACTCGGACCTCGTTTTTGAAGTCGAACTCGTCGGCTTGAACGGAGCGAAGAAGTGATCCAGTTCGAAGATCTGAGCGTGGGCGAGGGCGAAGAAGTTATCGACGGCAACACCGTCGAAGTGGACTACAAGGGATCCTTCCCGGACGGAAAGACGTTCGATTCGGGCCGCTTTAGCTTTAAGGTAGGCAGCGGTCAGGTAATTCAGGGCTTCGACATGATGGTCGTCGGCATGAAGAAGGGCGGCAAGCGAAAAGCCACCATCCCACCGGAGTTCGGCTACGGAGCCCGCGGCGCCGGCCGCGCCATCCCGCCGATGGCCACGCTCGTGTTTGAAGTCACGATCGTTTCGATCAGCTAGAAAAACGATATGGAGTGCGCCGATTTATCGGCGCACTCCATATTTGGTGCTACTCGTTTTCGCGGGCTTCTTTCTGAAGCTCGGCGTACTCTTCCGGGCTCAGCGGAGCCGGGGCATCTTCATCGCGACCGGGATCGTCGGCGGAAGGATTAGGGTTTGGATCTGTGATCATCCCCTCCTACTACCTCTCCTATGCGGGAAAGGTTTCCTCGCCCCCATCAAGATCGTCCACGACCGCATCGATGCGCGCCACGGCGTAGGGTCCGAGGTCGAATTCGATCATGGATTCGGACGGAATCACCTCGTAGCCCGGCTCCTTACGCCAAGCCGCCGACTCGTTGAGTGCTTGATCCAGCGCCTCCTCGTCGAGCACCTTCACGTAATGCGGCCCATCGCCTGCCGCCACCATTGAAAGCCGCAAGGGCCGAGGGGTCAGGTTGGCGGCGATCGCGCGGAACCTGTCGTCCATCACGACCGCAAAACCCGCCGCCCGGCGAGCCGTGGCCAGACCGACGACAAGCTCGCCTTCGGAGAAATCGAGCAGGTCATGGAGAACGTGATAGGCGGGAATGATCCGGCCATCCCGGAAGAGACCGTCCGGACCCGCGAGATCGAAGAGGGTGACGGCGTCCACGTCGGACATCACGATCGACGCGAGCGCGGCGACGACCCAAGAAGCGAAGAGGAGGGAGTTGGTTCGAGGGTCGGGACCGCGGCCCAAACGAACCGGCCCCACCACGATCGGCCCCTCGGTCTTCTCGCCCGCGGTCGCCGCCAGGTCTGGCAGCGCTTCGAGATTCTCAAAGAGCGTTTGGTCGTCGAAGAGGTGCCCCTGCGGCTGGTAGCCAAACGCGACGCCGTCGGCATCGTTCGGCTGCAAACCGCTGCGGTTGAGCTCGACCAGCGACCCAGACCCTGCCATCACGAGTAGCTCGCCAAGCTGCTCCTTGAGCGCCGGAATGTATTTGGCCGAGCTGATCGGGGTTACGATAAGTCGGTCGGGCGGGGTCTGCAGGGTGCTGATTCGGGCGACCGCCTGTTCCATCCGCGCCTCCGCATCCTCCGATAGATCCAGCGTGAGTTCCAACGGCATCGGAAGATCGATCGCGCCGAGCGCGGGCATGCTGAGGTAGTCGATCGGAGCGTAGCGTAGCGCTTCCAGGTCAGGGACGAGATCGCCCACGAGGCCGATCAACGGAATCGGGAGGGTTTCGTCAAGGAACATCAGCGCCGCGACGCCGTCCGGAATCGGCTCCAGCGCCTCCACCTTGGAGCCCCAAGGTTTGGCGACAATGCGGACGGTCTGGTTGACCTTCTCACCGGCGGCGATGATGTACGGAAAAGGGCGGCTTTGCTGGCGGCAGTAGGTTTTGAAGGAGGCGTCGCCATAGTTGCGCTGGTCCTCCATTTCGAAGATCTCGCCCTCCATTGTGATCTCCAGCTTGTAGCCGGGAAACTTGGAGGAGACGCCGACGACCTCGCGAAAGGGCCAGTCGGGTTGGACCAGATCCGGGAACCTGCCACTCTCCCGGGTGCCGTCCGGATGGCGGATCTCCACTGGCTGGTCGGCCAAGGACGATGGGTGAAGGATGCAGAGGCCAGTGCGCGAGGTGTTGATGTCCCCGGTGGCCACTCCCGAATAGGTGTAGACAATCCCGTCCGGTCCGCCTTCGATCTTCACCTTGGCTTCGTAAGGCGACTCATAGTCGAGGTCAAACGAAACCGTGAACCGGTCCTCGCCTTCTTCCAGGTGGAGGTGACTGACGCAAGGCGTCTCGGTCTCCCAGCTAGGACCACGGAGCGAGGCATAGACCGCCCGCACCACTTCCGTGCCGTCCGGAAGTTCGAGGTAACGGATCGCGCCGCTTTCGGTCCGGAACTCCATCGTCAAAACCCCCGCTCGCAACATGATCGAATCGGCAGGCGGCGTCTCGGTGCCGAAAACGAGCGGATTGACGTCCATCCCGCTATTGTGGCTCGCGGGCCACAATGAGATATGACTCCTCGAGAAGAAGCCGCCGCTCTGGCCTGCGTCCTCGGCGACCCTTCCCTTGACCTGGCGATTCTCGCCGAAGGCAACACCTCGGCCCGAGAGGACGACACCTCCTTTTGGGTGAAGGCAAGCGGCCTCTCCATGCGCGGGATCGGGACCGATGGGTTCGTTCGGGTCGCCTTCGAGCCTATCCTGGCCGCGGAGGGCTTGGACGACACCGGCGTCCGCGAGTTGCTCGCCGCCTCTCGGATTGAGACGGGCCCGCTTCTTCCGAGCGTCGAAACCTTCATGCACGCCTGGCTCCTCACCCTGCCGGGCGTATCCGTCGTTGGCCACTGCCACCCGACCGACCTCCTGCCCATTCTCTGCCGGGGAGAGGCCCATCTTGAATCACAACGCCGTTACTTCCCGGACGAGATCGTATGCTGCGGCCCCGCCAGCGCCTGGGTCCCCTACGTCGATCCCGGCCTCCCCCTCGCCCGGGCCGTGCGCGAGGGTGTCGAAACCTATATCGAGGAATGGGGTTCGGTACCGAAAACAATCTGGATGGGCAACCACGGGCTGATCGCCCTGGGCGCCAACCGCCGAGAAGTCGAATCCGCGACCCTCATGTCCGCCAAGGCGGCGCGGTTGCGGCTTGGGGGCGCCACGGTCGCCCTGACCCGTGCCCAAGTCGAGCGCATCGCGACCCGGCCGGACGAGCACTACCGGCAACGCCTGCTGTGGCAGGTCAGAGGCTGAGATACCGTGGCATGGGCGTCCAGCCCATGCCACACAGATTGAATCGCTCCGAGCCTTTGTTGTTCGGACCCTTGTGGATTGGAACACGTGCACCCTCCTATCCCTAAACCCGGCTAAGCTTCAGCGAAATGCCTGACAATGCCGTCCGCCGCGTCGTCCTCGACAAAGACCCCTACGCCGGGCAGAACCCGAGTTGGTCGAAGCGCGCCCACTGGCCGGCCCGCTGGATCGGCCTCACGGCCCCGTCGCCCTTTGTCGCTGCTTACCGCCTCGCCTTCGAACTGGACGCCCCCAAAACCGTCCGCCTCCACGTCTCCGCGGACGAACGTTATGAGCTCTACCTGGACGGCATTCTCGTCGGCCGAGGGCCGGATCGGGGGGATGTCGAGCACTGGAATTTTGAGAGCTATGACGCCGAGCTAACCGCCGGCAAACACATCCTCGCCGCCCGAGTCTGGACGATCGGACTGGAAGCCCCCTATGGCCAATACACCTTCGGCCACGGCTTCCTCCTTGCCGCCGACGGTGCGCCGCTGAACACGGGGGAGGCCGACTGGCAGGCCGCCCTGCTGCCGGGCCATGGCTTCCTTCCGAAAGGCGTGGCTTGGGGCTGCGGACTGAAGTTCCGGTCGGACGGAGCGGAGTTCCCTTGGGGTTGGGAAACCGGCGCGGACAAGCTGACGTGGTCCAAAGCGCCAAATCACGACGTGGGCTATTCCCAATCGGGGGCGAACGATATGGAGCCGGGACGCATGCTCATCCCGGCGATCCTGCCCGAGCAGTGGGAAGAGCCGTTTGTCGGCGGAACCATCCGACATGTGGCCGTCCACCCGGGCGGGCTGACGCACGAGGTTGCGGTTCGCGCCGCCGATTCCATTGCCACCGAAGTTTCGGACTGGCAGGGTCTGATCGCAGGCAAGCCGCTGACAGTTCCCGCCCATACCAAGCGAAGGGCGATTATCGATCTTGAGCAGTACGTCTGCGCCTATCCCCACCTCCACCTGCAGAGCGGCAAGGGCGCGACCGTGCGGGTGCATTGGCAGGAAGCACTCTTCGAGGACGGTAACCATAAAGGAAACCGGGACGAGATCGAGGGCAAATTCTTCCGGAGCATCTGGAGCAAAGAAGATGGTGTCGGTGATCTCTTCGTGGCGGGTGGCGGGGACGAACGGCACGCTACCCTCTGGTGGGAGGCTGGCCGCTATTTAGAGGTGATTGTGGAGACCGCGGACGAGCCGCTGACCATCGCAGGTCTCACGCTCCTGGAGAGCCGATATCCCCTCGAAGACAAATCCGAGTTCGCCAGCAGCGACCCCCGCCTCGCCAAGGTGAAGAAGCTCGCCCACCGAACGCTCCAGATGTGCGCCCATGAGACGACCATGGACTGCCCGTTCTACGAGCAGCTTCAGTACGCGGGCGACACGAGACTTCAATGCCTAGTTGCCTACGCCTCGGGCGGAGACGACCGGCTTTCGCGTCAGGCGTTGCTTGCGTTCGACCGAAGCCGCGATCCCGACGGCCTCACCCGTAGCCGCTACCCGTCTCGAATCCGCCAGACCATCCCCCCTTTCTCCCTCTGGTGGGTCGCGATGGTTCACGACTTTGCGTTGTGGCGAGGCGATATGGCGTTCGTCCGAAACCTCATGCCGGGCGTGCGTTCGGTGCTGGACGCCTACCGGCGGAACGTCGATGAGCACGGCGTCTTCCACGCTCTCGAGGGCTGGAACTTCATGGACTGGGTTCATGGCTGGTCCGACGGCGCACCCGCGGGCGCCCACTGGGGTGTCTCGGGCCTGCTCAATCTTCACCTCGCGTTCGTCGCCCGGCTTGCGAGCGAAGTCGAGATCTGGCTCGGCGAGCCGGAGTTGGCGAAACACCACGCCAAACTGGCCGACCGTGTTCTCGCCGCCGCGGAAGCGAAATTCTGGGACACGAAGCAGGGGCTTTACGCGGATGACCTGGAGCATGCCTATTGGAGCGAACACGCCCAATGCCTCGCCCTTCTCGCGGGCGCCAAGCACGGCGAATCGGCGGTTAAGAAGATCGCCGATACCGAGATTCCGGGAATGGTTCAGACCACCGTCTACTTCGACCACTACCTCTTCGAAGCGCTCGGAAGAATCGATCGAACCGATGTCCTTCAGAAGCGGCTCGGCCTCTGGTTCGGTCTCTTGGATAGTGGCTTGAAGACGGTGATCGAGATGCCGGAACCGACGCGTAGCGACTGCCATGCCTGGGGAGCCCACCCGCTCTATCACTTCTTCGCCACGCTTCTGGGGGTCCGTCCGACCTCACCGGGGATGGCGACCGTCTCGATTCGACCCAACCTTGGCGGCCTTGAGTGGGCGGAAGGTACCCTGCCGACGCCACACGGACCAATCCATATCCGGGTCGACGAGGACGGGGTCCGTAAAGTTTTGCCCAAGGGCATTAAAGAAGCCTGATTTAATCCTATGCTTACGCTTTCCCGCCTGCGCTGTGAACTCCAGACCGAGCCCCTGGGCCTCGGCGAAACCTCCCCCCGTCTGAGCTGGGAGCTCTCCGAGGGCACCCAAACCGCCTACCAGATCCAGACCAATAACGGTTGGGACACCGGGCGAGTTGAGAGCGGCCAGAGCGTCGCGGTGGTCTACACCGGACCGGCGTTGGAAAGCCGACAACGGGTCGAGTGGACCGTCACCGTCTGGACGGAAGGCGGCGAGGCCTCGGCGACTTCCCAATGGGAAATGGGACTGCTCGTGAGCGGAGATTGGCAGGGCGAGTGGATCGAGAATGGGTTGGTTGGCGGGCGGAAGTCGTTTATCCCTTCACCCTACTTCCGCCAAGAGTTTCGCCTGGATGGTCCGATTGCCTCGGCTCGGCTCTATGTCACCGCCCTAGGCCTCTATGAGGCCCACCTCAACGGTCAACGAGTGGGCGACGAGGAGCTTTCGCCCGGTTGGACGGACTATAAGCAGCGGGTTCGCTACGCCACCCACGACGTCACCGACTTGCTAAGCACGGGGGACAACTGCCTCGGGGCGATCCTGGGAAGCGGCTGGTACGTGGGCCACGTCAGTTGGAACGATCGGCAGTACTACGGCGACGCTCCGAAGCTGCTGGCTCAGCTTGAAGTAACTCTGCTAGATGGGAGCCGCGTAGTGGTGGGAACGGACGAATCATGGCAGACCGGTTTCGGAGTCGTGCTCCAGGAAGATATGCAGATGGGCGAGGCGGTAGACGCCCGCCGTGAGCCAAAGGGGTGGGACCGCCCCGGCTTCACTGGCTGGCACGCCTCGGCCCTTCGCGCCCCACGCTACACCGGATCGCTCGACGCGCCGGCCTCACCACCGATCCGGGCGGTGAAGACGGTGGTTCCGGTCGAGAAGACGAAGGTGAGCGACGGCCGCTACCTCTGGAATCTGGGCCAAAACCTGGTCGGCCGTATTCGTCTAAAAGCCACCGGCAAGGAGGGAAAGACGGTCACGATGCGCGTTGCAGAGCGGTTGGAGGACGGCAAGATCTACACCGCCAACTACCGGGCAGCACGGTCGACCGACTACTTCACGCTGGCCGACGGCGAGAACGACCTCACGACCCGGTTCACGTTCCACGGCTTCCAGTACGTGGAGCTCTCCGGCGTTGACGAGAACGCCACGATCGAGGCGTATGTTCTCAGCAGCGACCTTGAGCCGGTCGGGACCTTCGCCTGCGACGAGCCGCTGTTAAACCAGCTTTGGCAGAACATCGAATGGGGCTGGCGAGGCAATTCGCTGGACGTACCCACCGACTGCCCGCAGCGCGACGAGCGGCTAGGTTGGACGGGCGATGCCCAGGTGTTTATCCGCACTTCCCTCTTCCTCGCCGACGCCCAGACCTTCTGGGAGAAGTACCAACAGGACCTGGCGGATTCGCAAAACGAGAAAGGCGACATCCCGCCCGTCGCACCAAACCCGGACGTGCTCTCGTTCGAGGGTGGCCCGGCCTGGGCGGACGCGGTAGTGATCTGTCCTTGGACGGTCTACCGCTGCACCGGCGACCCGCGAATCCTTGAGCGGCACGCGGATTCGATGGCGCGGTGGGTCGACTCGCTGGTCCAGTCGAGCAAAGACCACATTCGCTGCTACCAAGGCTTTGAGGGTTGGCGCGGATTTGGCGACTGGCTAAGCACGAACGCCGAGACCCCCAATGAGGTGATCGGCACCGCGTTCTATTCCCACGTGGCGCGTTTGGTGGCGAAGGCTTTCCGGGCGATCGGCCGCGATGGGTCAGCTTACGATGAGTTGGCGGATGTGGTCAAGGCGGCGTTCGTAAAGGAGTTCGGCGACCAGCTCAGAACCCAGACGGCCAACGTTCTTGCCCTCCACTTCGACCTCCTGCCGGCGGAACAGCGGCCCCTGGCGCTAATGGAGTTAGTGGCCGATATCGAGGAGCGGGGCGACCACCTCAGCACTGGTTTCGTCGGCACCCCTTACCTGCCCCACGTTCTCACCGAAGGCGGATACCTCGACGTGGCGTACCGACTGCTGATGCAGACATCGTGGCCGAGCTACCTGTACCCGGTGACGCAGGGCGCGACGACGATATGGGAGCGGTGGGACGGATGGACGGAGGAGAAGGGGTTCCAGGACATCGGCATGAACTCGTTCAACCACTACGCCTACGGCGCGATTGGGGATTGGATGACGTCGGTGGTCGCCGGAATCGATCTAGATCCGGACGTTCCGGGATACAAGAAGTCATTGTTGAGGCCTCGACCGGGCGGAGGATTGATGCAGGTCTCGGCTTCGCTGAAGACCGGCTACGGCCGCCTTGCTTCTGCCTGGCAGATCGATGGAGATCGGTTCTCTTGGACGGTAGAAGTCCCGGCCAACACGACGGCCTCGGCGATCTTGCCGAGCGGAGCGGCTCACGACCTCGGCCCGGGAAGCCATTCGTTTGAAGAAGGTTGGATTGCGTAAATCGTGATGATCCTCTTTCTCCCAACCTACACCACCCTTACGATTGAGGGATGGACAGTCAAAGCTGAGACTGCGCTGGCAGACGGCCCGGCCTGGAAGTCGGTCTCAGCGGAGCTTCAGAACGAGCTTTACCGGATCTCGCGCGTCGTCCCGGATGCGCCGCTGTCCAAGCTGCGGCAAGTGACCATCTGGGCGCGAGTGAACGATCCTTCAACCCCTTGCATGGCGTACCACCCGGGAGCGGATTGGCTGAAAGAGCACGGCACCGACCCGGCGATGGCAAAGGGGGTGGAAATCGCCAACGCCGCCAACTTCGTCTCCTGGACCAACGAGCAACCTTGGATGTTGCTCCACGAGTTGGCCCACGCCTACCACGACCGTTTCCTCTCGCAAGGCTTCGACAATCCGGAGATCAAAAAGGTCTTCGAGGCGGCGGTGGCTTCGAAAAAGTACGAAACCGTGACGCATTGGAACGGCTTCATCACCAAGCACTACGCCCTAAACAACCCAATGGAGTTCTTTGCGGAGGCCACGGAGGCCTACTTTGGGCAGAACGATTTCTATCCGTTCGTGAACGCGGAACTGAAGAGTTTCGATCCGGATACATATACGCTGCTTGGGAAGATTTGGGGCGCGCCGCAGAAACGACCATAGGGTTGGATTGTGCTTCTTGCGATAAATCTCAAGACTAGCGGGCGTGCCGCCCACGCCACCTTTTGGTAGGTGGCATGATGAGTGCCATGAAAATCGACCTTTCGCCCGACTTCCCCGTCACCGATGACGCTTGTCGTGAAGCAACCGGCAAGACATTCGGCGAGTGGTTCGAGGCCATCGCCGGTGTGCCCGAATATGCGGGCAAACGGCGTGAGACGATCAACTGGATTTGGGACCAGGTCGGCCGCTCTCCGAGCCAAGCATGGTGGGGCACGACGATCTGGGTGGAGTATGAGCGGAGCCTCAGCAGAGTTCAAAAGGACGGACGTCCGGAGGGATACAACATCTGCGTAACCAAGGCGGTGAAAGCACCAATTGACGATGTGCTCAAAGCCATCGTGGCTTCCATCCCGGCCGATAGAGTCCTCCGAGTTCGGGACGGCAAAGACGTGAAGGCGACCTGGCAGACCGAAGGCTTGGCGGCGTCAACGGAGATCGAAGCGACGGTAAAAGACACGGCCGGCAAGGTGGCTATCGCGGTCATGCACAAGCGGATCGACACCCGAGAGGAAGCCGATGGACTGCGGCGGGCGTGGCAGGCGAGGCTGGACGAGATTAAGAAGGGGTTGGAGGGTTAGGCCCTAGGCGTTAGGCGTTAACCTTCATGGGAGGATAGCCCCGCTTCGTGCCTATCACTTAATGCTCAACTGCCTTAAGTCCCACAAAGGAGCCAAGCCTCTCGTAGAATGTAAATCGAATGGCATCGCGATTTGAAGAAAGGCCTGACGAGACCAATCTGATTACGCCGGAGGTCGCAGAACGGATCGTTGAGAGGTTTGCCGAAATGCAGGCCGAGCGCCAGCGAGTCGAAGCCGCCGAGAAAGAGCGGCTCGCCAGCATGACCCGAGTTCAAGAGCTGGCCGACCTCCTTGGCACCACTTCGGACGAAATTGAAACGATCGCCAAAGAGGTTCAGGGCTCGTACGTTAAGAAGCTCGCTCCGACGGAGCCAATGTCCCGGTTCCCTGTCCCCGAGGCAACTTCCACGTGGCCGATCCACCTGGCTTACATTTGCGTGATCGGAGTCATCGCCGTGTGGGCCGCCGCTCCGAAGAACCCGGTCCTAAGCTATGCGCCTGGAGGACCCATGCCGTATGTGAAGTCGCCCGAGGATCCGATGCACAGCGCGGTATCCGCCCTCCAATTCGATCCCTATCTGAAAGGCTACACGCGAGAGATGAGTCCTTTCCTGAATATGGGCAACGGAGTGCCTACCCAGGTAGTGACCGCCCCGAGTGTTACTTCCCCACCCCCAGGCTTTCAGATTTCGGTGGTTACCCCGCTGGGACGAAAAACGATTTACGGCTCGGTTGGGTACCCCGAATCCAGTCGGAGTCCGGAGATGCTCAGAGACTCGGTGCGAAGCTTAGCGGAATACGAAGAGTCACTCGCCAAAGTCGAGCCGGTTTTCCCAACCGCCGGCTACGAAAACGTCCCTTATCTTCAAGAAGCCGCAACCTACCAAGGACAATCGCGCATCGTCGGCTGGCACAACATTGAGATTTACGACGGGGCCAAGCTCTACCGAGCCCTCATCCCGGACAAACGGTATGCCAAGGATTTGTCGGCTTACAACGCCGAACTGGATCGGCGGCTCAATCACTTGACCGACACCAAGTTCTTTCCCAACCTGCCCCCCGGCAATCTTCGACCGAACTCGATCCAACTCAAGCCGACGCCAGCCCTTCCACGTGGCACATCCATGATGGTTTGGAACGGAGAGAAAACCGTCTGGGCGCAGGGAACGGCTCTCGAACCCACGGAATTGGAAACCAGGGCGAGTGTCTCGAACCTGGTGTCGGAAGCGACCAAACTCCTCAAGCCTTTGATGCGGAGCGGCGAGGATCATCTCCAGGTTGAGCTCGTGTATCCCGGCGGCGAATACTACAACAATTGGCCGCTGGACTCGGCCAAAGGTTATCCGCCCAAAGGAATCCTATCTCGGCAAATGAGCGAGTTGGACGACCTCGCTGAGGCCTACCGAAACTCGCTAACGACCAAGGCCACCACACGGACCTCGATCAACCCCCCTACATTCTCGACATCGCCCGTTCGATAGTCTCTTCGACGCTCAACGCGGTGTTGTCGATGACGAGCCAATCGGGGGTGACGTCGAGCCGGTACCGGTCGTTGGTGAACTTGATCGTGTCGTCGAGCCAATGGGCGTCGAAGGTTTTGTTCGTCCGGGTGTGGCTGCGGTGAAGGTTGGTGGCCAGTTCGGGCATAAGGAGGATCTTTATCATCTCCAGGCCCGATTCGGCGATCACGTCGTTCAGGCGTGCAGGGTTGCGGCAATGGTCGATCGCAACGGCGAAGCCGGCTTCGTGGTAACGGCGGGCGACGTCGCAGACGGCGACTTCGGCGATCCGGAATTGGCGTTCGGTTTCGTCGGTCCAGGGGACGCTTTCGGCGATTCCGGCGAGGACCCAGGTGCGGAGGTCGTCTACCGGAATACAGATCCCTCGCTCGAAACGAGCGAGGAGGGCGTGGCAGAGGGTGCTCTTCCCGGCTGCGGGTGGCCCCGAGATCCAGAAGATCGGGGGCTTAGTCATGCTGGTAGACGCGGACGTAGTCGACTTCGAAGCGGGCGGGGAATTCGGTGTTGACGGGATCGCCGCCGGTGGAGCCGATGGCGAGGTTTAGGAGGATGAACTGCGGGTTGTTGAAGGGGTTCGTGCCGTCCGGGTTGATCGTC
>OUNM010807917.1_pt1 | contig 19612 bp, 11 predicted proteins | sample 1769961 | NCBI WGS metagenome assembly OUNM01 (sample SAMEA3914820, study PRJEB12502) | metagenome | biome: forest; material: soil | place: USA | collected 2012-03-12 | depth 0.3 m
CCCCGCCAGTGAGCCCGATGGACACCAGCGAGGGCAGCAAAAACAGCCGCAGCCACTCGGCCAGCGGCGGCAGATGGCTGCCGAACAAGACAATGTTGGCAGGGTTGGAAACGGGCAGCACAAAGCTGGCGGCATTGGCGACGAAGGCGCAGGCCAGGAGGTAGGGCATGGGCTGGCGCACGCGGGCGGCCTTGGTGGCGGCGAGCACCGCAGGCGTCATCACCACAGCGGAGGCATCGTTCGAAAGGAAGATGGTGATAAGCACGCCGACGCCATACATGAGCCAGAACAGCCGCACGGGCGACCCCTGGGCATGGCCCGTGGCATACCGCGCGCACCAGTCAAACACACCTTCCCGGCGGGCCGTTTCGGAAAGCAGCATCATGCCGGAGAGGAAAAAGTACACGTCCATCCCTTTCCAAACGGCCGCACCAGCGCTCTGCCAAGATTGCAGGCCGCAGAGCACCAGCAGAGCGGCCCCGGTCACGGCATAGGCTGCCTCCGGGAGGTTGCGCGGGCGAATGAGCACGCAGGCAACGGTGACGGCTGCGATCAACCAGATGGCGTAGTGGGAAATGGCAGGCTGAGAGGAGGCGAGGAGCATGGGGAGGTTGGTCCGGCCTGCCTAGCATGACGGCGGCTGGCCAGGTGATGATGGACGGGTTTCGCGAGAGTGCGCACCTTCCATTTCAGCCGGTTGTCTTTTTTCGAAGGCCGGCGCATGATAGCCGCACCCATGAGCTCAGACCCCGCCCCTCTCCTCCGCATCCGGGACCTGGATATTGAGTTCCGTCGCCACGACGGGGAGGCGACGAAGGCGGTGCAAGGGCTGAGCCTGGACCTGAAGGCGGGCGAAAGCCGGGCGATCGTGGGCGAGAGCGGCAGCGGCAAAAGCGCCACGGCGCTGGCCCTGGCACGGCTGCTGCCGGAGCCGCCGGCGGTGATCCGGGCGGCGGAACTGAGCCTGGGCGGGCGCGATGTTCTGCGCCTCCATGCGCGTGACCTGCAGCGGATGCGCGGCAAGGAGATCGCCTATGTGTTCCAGGAGCCAAGCACCTCGCTCAATCCCGTGCTGACGGTGCGCACCCAGATTGCGGAGTCCCTGCGGCTGCACCGCCCGGATGTGAAGGACGTGGACGCGGAAATCATCCGCTGGCTGGACCGCGTGGGCATTGTGAACCCGCAACAGAGGCTGCATGCCTACGCGCATGAGCTCAGCGGCGGCATGCAGCAGCGCGTGATGATCGCCATGGCCTTGTGCACCCAGCCCCGGCTCTTGATTGCGGACGAGCCGACCACGGCGCTGGATGTGACCATCCAGAAGCAGATCATGGACCTTTTGGCCCAGCTCCGGCGCGAACTGGGCATGAGCTTGATTCTAATCACGCATAATTTTGGCATCATCCGCGACGTGGCGGACCGCGTGGCGGTCATGTTCCGCGGCAAGGTGGTGGAAGAAGGGCCGGTCAACGAGATCCTGAGCCGGCCGCAGCATCCCTATACCCAGGCGCTGCTGGCCTGCGTGCCGCGCATGGGCGCCAAGCAGGCGCGGCTGCGGGCCATCGATCATTCGACGCTGGCTTGAGAAAAGCAGAATTGAAGTGACAAGCTGCTCCATCAATGGAATCTCAGGGGGCGGGCAGTTGCCTCGTCGTTTATGGCGCTCAAAATTGTCATCATCAGCGGAGGTCAGACAGGAGCCGACCGGTCCGCCCTGGACTGGGCGCTAAAGCACGAGATGCCTCATGGTGGCTGGTGCCCGCAGGGCCGGCAGGCCCTTGATGGTCCGCTGGACGCCCGCTACAAGCTGAAGGAAACCCCGGGCGAAGACGAGGCCGAGCGAATCGAGTGGAACGTGCGGGACTCGGAGGCCTCCCTGGTCTTCTCTCTGGGACCCAAGGCAGCAGGGCCCGCGCAGAAGACGCTGATGCACGCACGCAAGATGAAGAAGCCGTTTCTTCACCTGCACAAAGGCATGCTGGGCATCTCGGAGAAGATCGTGGACTTCCTGGAGAAGCACTATGTGCGCCGCCTCAACGTCGCTGGCGGATCGGAGGAAAAGGAGCCGGGGCTCTATGAGTGGGTGAGCGAGGTGCTGGAGAAGACCAAAATCGTGCTTGACCGGCACGAGGACTGATCAGTTCTCCTCCACCCTGCCGCCAGCCCTGGCCCACCGGGCTTTCTGCGCCTCCGCAATGCGCACCCGTGCTTCGGGTGAGAGCACGTAAGGCTTGCGGGTTTTGCGTGGACCGAAGGCTTTCGCCGCCCCGGCCCTCACCTGGTTGATGATGTCCCGGGTGCCGGCTGGCGTCTCACCCAGGAGAGTGGCGAGTTCGGTCTCCAGCTTTCGAATTTGGGCGGTGATCTTTATGGCGCGCTTAAGCTGGACAACGGACGGAATAGTTTCTGGCATTTGCGTCACACTAGAGGAAGATGGTTTCCGGTCAAACGAAGCTGTCCTCAGACATGTCTGAACCAGTTGCAAAGAAGTTCATCAGGCAAAACCCCGATCGACCCTCCGGGTCACGGATTGTAATGCACGTTTTTCCTGACAAAGCCTGCCTGGCAACCCTTTTCTGGCGTACCGCCCAATAGTTTTAACTAAAACTGCAACCAGTGGGGTTTCACCCCATGGCATTTGGCAGAAGAATCCGTAGCATGGGCAACACCGTGACTGACGGTCTTGAAACCATCAACCTCCTCCTGCCATGAAACTGCTCCTGTTTGTCTTTTCCCTCGCCCTGTCCCTGTCGAGCTGCATCCATATTGGCGGCTGAACCTTGCCTGACACCGTGCCCAGCCAGCCATCTCGAAAGGCGGGAGGGGTGATCCTGGTGCGGGCAGATGTCAAAAGAAAGCAAGGGTGCCCCACCAGCCTAGGCGGAGCCCAGAGCTTTCCTCCAATCCTTGCATGAAGCATCTCCTTCCCATTGAGGGCCGCCTGGCGCTGGCCTGCCTGTTGCCGGTAACAGCACTGACGAGCTGCGCCTCGTCGCTAGGCCACGGGGCGAGCCGGGCCCACGCACACGCCTTCATTGATTATTGGGGGCCGACCAAGCCATCGGGGCACACACGGCTGGCGGTGAAAGACTTGATCGACATGAAGGGCGTGGTGACCTCCGCGGGCTCAGAATACCTGTGGAAGCATGCTGAACCCGCCAAGAAGGATGCGAAGTGCCTGGCGGGTGCACGTGCCCGGGGGGTGGACATTGTGGGCAAGACAAACCTGACGGAATTTGCCGTCTCCGTTTCGGGGATGAACGCCTACTTCGGCACGCCAAGGAACCGCCTGGATCACAAGCACAACTACGTGCCCGGCGGTTCATCCAGCGGATCGGCCGTGGCGGTGGCCAGCGGACGGGCGGATGTGGCTTTTGGCACGGATACAGCGGGGTCGATCCGGGTGCCGGCGGCCTGCTGCGGCATTCTCGGGCTCAAAACCACTTTTGGGCTGGTGCCGTTGGACGGCGTTTTTCCGATTTCGCCGGAACATCTGGACACGGTGGGGCCCATGGCCCGTACGATGCCCAGGCTGGTGGAAGGGATGGACCTGCTGAAGCCCGGTTTCTCCGCCAAGTACGCCGCTGCGGTGGCGGCGAAGCCCTCGGCACGCCAAATCCGGATCGGTCGTCTCTATGTCGAGGGTACGGACCCGGAGATCGACAAGTCGGTGGACGCAGCCCTGGAAAAAAGTCACTTCAAGGTGGTAAGGCTGAGCGACGACTTCAGGGACAAGTGGATGCAGGCACAAAAGGACGGGATTACCGTGGCCCTGGCAGACACTTGGCTGCATGACAAGGATTTCGTGGGCAAAGGCGGGGTAAGCACCAAGACGGTAGCCACCATCATTCTGGGCCGCATCGAATACCCTGGCAACTACAGCGAGGCGCTGTCGCGGCTGCGAGCCTGGCAACGGGAGCTGCGCCGTGCGTTCCGGCAGGTGGACTTCATCGCGCTTCCGACGCTGAAAACCCCGCCAGCGCGCATGCCCCGGCTGATCGGCGGCTCGTTCTTTGAGCTGGACTTGGTGGGCCGGCAAAACACCCAGGCAGTCAATTTCGCCGGCAATCCGGCTCTGGCGGCACCTGTTCCGATGACGGGGGACAAGCCATCGGTGCCCGTGACGAGCATCCAGCTCGTGGGGCCGCGTCTCAGTGAAGCGGAACTTTTGAACGCTGGCAGGCTCTTGGAAACAAAAAGGGACTGATCGGGCCGCGAGGCTCGTATATGATTGTCTGCCACCGACGGGGTCCTCTCATACCCGGGTGGTTCGATAACGGGTGCTTTCGTCGGCGCAAGCCGGGCACCGCCAATCCCGAAATCCCAACACATGCCTATGAGACTGATCCTGCCCAGCCGTGCCATTGTTTCCACAATCGCTGCCGCCACCCTGCTGCTCACCTGTGCCGGCCTGCGTGCCGAGCCCGTGGATGAACTGATCAAGAGCGGCGACGCCTGCGACGCCAAACTGCAAGCCAGCGAGGCGCTGAAATTCTACCTGCCGGCGGAAAAGGCGAAACCCCAGGATCCCCACCTGCTGACGAGCCTGTCGCGCCAGTACCGTCACCTGATGAGCGATGCCAGCAGCACGTCGGAAAAACTGAAGCTGGGCCACATTGCCCTGAGCTATGCCCAGCGGGCGGCGGTGGCGGGCCCCAAGGACGCGGAGGCGCAGCTTGCCCCTGCAATCACCTACGGCAAGATGCTGCCCTTCGAGGGCAAGAGCGAGCAGCTGGAGGCTTCCAAGCACATCAAGGAAAGCGCCGAGAAGGCGATCAAGCTGGACCCCCACAATGACCTTGCCTGGCATATCTTGGGGCGCTGGTACCGGGTGCTTGCGGATGTGGGCACGGTCACGCGAGCGCTGGCCAGCATGATTTACGGCAGCCTGCCGCCAGCGACCAATGAGCAGGCGCTGAAGTGCTTCCAAAAGGCCATCGAACTCAACCCGCACCGGCTGATGCACTATGTGGAGCTCGGTCATGTGTATGCGCAGATGGGCAAAGGCACCGAGGCCAAGCGTTACATTCAGAAAGGCCTGGCCATGACTAACACCGAGAAGGACGACCCTGAAACCAAGCAGAAGGGCCGTGAGCTGCTCGCCTCTCTGAGATAAGCGAGGCGGCTTTTGCCGTCGCTCATCCAATCGTCACCAGCGGCTCCCTGCGGGCCACGCTGGGGAGATCTGTCAGCGAGCCGTCGATGAACGTGTGATGCCAGAGCTGCGTCGCCACCACCGCGGCCAGGCCCATCTCGACTGAGAGACGTGGCAGCGAGCCCGCCTTCATTTCCCGGAAGGCCTTGCGCCAATGGCGCACTTCCTTGATATCGAAGTAGCCGGTGCGGCTGAGCGATTCTTCGCTCAGCAGCCCGGCCACATACGGTGGCTCGGGATCCATGTGGAAGCTGTCCAGCGGTGCGCGGAAGATCACCTTTTTGCGGTGCGCCACGGAAGGCGGCAGCCAGCGGTCTGCCACGCTGCGCAGGAGGTGCTTGTCGCGGAAACCGCGCAGTTTCCAGCTTGGATGCAATTTAGAGGTGAAGTCGAAGACCGCCTCATCCAGAAACGGATAGCGCACCTCCACGGAGGAATGCATCGCCACCCGGTCACCCTTGGCCTGCAGCAGATGGCCGGCCAGCGTCACACGCGCGGCCACCCAGATGCCACGGTTCAGCGGGTGCCAGCGGCGAGCGCGGTCAAGGTTCATGCCCAGGCCAGCCCAGGGCTTCTCTTGGTGCATCACTTCCTGCATCGCCGGCGCATAGAAGCGCAGTTTGGAAAGGCCCAGCAGGCCATAGCTGTCAATCCAGGCATTGGGGCCGGCGATAGAGTTCTCGATCTCACGGCGCGCTTCACGCGGCGGCAGCGGCACATGGTTGAGGCGCAGGAAGCCACGCCGCACAGTCTCGCTGAGCTCCAGGCCGGGGATCACGTCCAGAAAACTGAGGGCCTTGGCGATTTTGTACCAGGGGTAGCCTACCAGCCACTCGTCCGCTCCTTCGCCGGTGAGCACCACTTTCTGGCCGCAGGAATGGACTTTTGCGGCAAGCTGCAGCAAGGCTGCACAAGACGTGTCGATCACCGGTGATTCCGCCGCCTGGATCAGCGCCGGGTAGGTGTTCAGCGCATCCTCGTCGCGAAAGTCCTGCACAATCGGCGCCTTGGCGCCCACGTGCTTGGCCACCAGGCTAGCGGCGCTCAGCTCATCCAGTGCCGGGTCGTCCACCCGGATGGTGTAGGTGTTGATGGCATCCCCTTTGAGCTTGGTGGCCATGGCCACGATCATGCCAGAATCGACTCCGCCTGAAAGGTAGGCACCCACGGGTACATCGGCGCGAAGGCGTCGCTCCACGGCACCTAGCAGGACGTTTTCGAAATCCTTGATCAGCCGCCCCTGGTCTTCGCCGCGCTCTTCATCGCCCTCATCGGGAAAGTCCATCTCCCAGTAGGCCTTCTCGGTGATCGTGGCAGACGTGCCGCCCCGGGCGGGGGTGACCTGCAGGAAGTGGGCGGGCGGCAGGAGGTTGATGCCTTCGAAGCACGTGATAGGACCAGGCACGGCCGAGAAGGTAAACATGTGATCGATGCCGCGCCGGTCTGGCCGGGCAGGCACCATGCCGGAGGCCAGCAGGCCTTTGATTTCCGAGGCAAAGAGCAGCCAGTCGCCCTGCCGTGTCCAGTACAGCGGCGCAATGCCGAAGCGGTCACGGCCCAGGTTGAGCCGGTTGTTGCGGGTGTCCCACAGGGCGATGGCAAACTGGCCGCGCAACCGCTCGAACATGCCCTCCTGGCTCTCCTGCCACAGGTGCGGAATGATCTCCGTGTCGCAGTGGGTGACAAGTTGATGGCCGCGCGATTGAAGCGCGGCCCGCTGCTCCACGTAGTCAAACAGCTCGCCATTATAGACCACGTAGGCGCTCTGGTCCTCGTTCGTCATCGGCTGCTGGCCGTCGGCGAGCCCCACGATGCTGAGGCGGCGGGAAGCCATGGCGATGCCGGGGTGGATGAAAAAGCCTTCCTCATCGGGACCCCGATGGAACAAGGCGCGCGCCATGTTTTGAATGATTTCGTGGGGCACCAATCGCTGCCCCGCCAGATCCAACACTCCTGCAATGCCACACATTGTGATGATTCTACGTTTTAATGACTGCCCTATGACAATCGCTTGTCCCAAGGGTGCTGACCCTACGCAAACAGCAGCCCGGGACGAGAAAAAAACGCGCAACCGGGATGTCAACGGCGATTGAAACCTGCGATTCAGACAAAGGCGGCGGAAGAAGGCCACCCCCTTCCAAGCCGCCTGCCATGGGGTGCGCAGCCGCATGAAGCCCCAACAAAGATTTGCCATAAGCCCCAAACATCCCCATCATCCGCCCCGACATTCCCGACATCTCTCAGGCCGCTCAAAAAACACTGTATGCAAGACAAAGGTATCGCGATCATTGGAATAGGCTGCCGGTTTCCAGGCGGAGTGAACGATGTGGACTCGCTGTGGAAGCTGCTGGCGGAAGGGCGTGAAGCCGTGTGCGAAGTGCCGCCGGACCGCTGGAACATCGAGCGGTTTCACGACGCGGAGCCGGGCATTGCCGGGAAGTCGATTGCCAAGCGTGGCGGTTTCATCGACGGGCTGGACCAGTTCGATCCGCAGTTCTTCGGCATCTCGCCGCGCGAGGCACCCTATGTGGACCCGCAGCACCGCCTGCTGCTGGAGACGGCCTGGGAGGCGATGGAGGATGCCGGCCAGGTCCTGGACCTGGAAAACGGCACGGACATCGCGGTGTTCGTTGGCGTATCACACAATGATTACCAGATCATCCAGGGCACGCCGTGGGATTCCTCCGGCATCAGCCCGCATTCGCCCACGGGCAGCGCGCACAGCATCGCGGCCAACCGCATCTCGTACTGCTTCAACCTGCGCGGCCCCAGTGTCGCGCTCGACACGGCCTGCTCCTCGGCGCTGACCGCCGTGCACGTGGCCTGCGACCACATCCGTGCCGGCCGCTGCTCCACCGCGCTCGCCGGAGGTGTCACGATCATGGTCACGCCCGGCGGCTTCATCGGCTTCTCCCAGGCCTCGATGCTTTCGCCGGACGGGCACTGCAAGGCCTTCGCGGCCTCGGCCAACGGTTTCGTGCGCGGCGAGGGCGCCGGCATGGTGATGCTCAAGGCGCTGGATGAAGCCATCAAGGATGGCGACCCGATCCACGCGGTCATCATGGGCACCTCGGTGAACCAGGACGGCCACACCAACGGCATCTCCCTGCCCAGCCCGGAAGCCCAGGCGCGCTTGGTGCGTGACGCCTGCGCTGACGCCGGCATCGATCCCAAGGAAGTGGGCTTCGTGGAAGCGCACGGTACCGGCACCGCGGTGGGCGATCCCATTGAGGCGCACGCCCTTGCGGAAGCGCTCTGCGGTGAACGTACGGAACCGCTGGCCATGGGCTCGGTGAAGACCAATCTCGGCCATCTGGAAACTGCCGCTGGCATTGTCGGCCTGGCAAAGGCCATCCTGGTGGTGAAGCGCGGACAGATCCCGCCCAGCCTGCATTTTGAAGAGCCCAGCCCGCACATCGATTTTGAAGGGCTGAAGCTCCGCGTTAACACGGAGCTGGAACCTTTCCCGGACAACTACAAGCGCCGCATCGTGGGGGTGAACTCCTTTGGCTTCGGCGGTGCCAATGCACACGTCATCGTGGCGGAGGCCCCGGCCCGCACGGCCGCCAAGGCTCCGGCCGCTCCCGCGGAGCGCCCCTGGCCCGTGGTGCTCTCGGCACGCTCGGAAGAAGCGCTGCGCCTCTCCGCGGCACGCCTGGGTGAGTGGCTGGACGAGCATTCAAAGTCCAACGGCAAGTCGCCGATGCTGCCCGATTTGGTTTACACGCTGGGCGCACGCCGCAACCATCACAACTACCGCCTCACGCTCACCGGCCGCTCCACGACAGAGATCGTGCAGGAGCTCGCCGGCTTTGCCGCTGGCGAGCAGGGCAAGGCGCGCACCTCCTTCACCCCCCGGCCGGAACACGCCCCGCGCATTGGTTTTGTCATGAGCGGCCAGGGCCCGCAGTGGTGGGGCATGGGCCGCGAGCTGATGGCGAACGAGCCGGTGTTCCGCGAGGTGATGGAACGGTGCGACAAGGCCATGAAGCCCTATGCCCGGTTCTCGCTGCTGGAAGAACTCGGCCGTGATGAAGCCACCTCCAAGGTCTCCCGCACGGAGATCGGCCAGCCGGCGATCTTTGCCATGCAGGTCTCGCTCGCCGCGCTGTGGAAGTCCTGGGGCGTCACGCCTTCGGCCATCGTCGGCCATAGCGTCGGTGAAATCGCCGCGTCCTGCGTGGCCGGCGTGCTCAGCCTGGAAGAAGCGGCGCGCGTGATCGTGCTGCGTGCCCGCCACATGGAAAACTGTGCGCGCGGTGACGGCACCATGCTGGCCGTAGGCATCGATGAAGAGCAGGCGAAGGCGGTGATCGCCCGCCACGACCGCACGGTTTCGGTGGCTGCCTTCAACGGTCCGCGTTCGCTCACGCTGTCCGGCGTGCGCACCTCGCTGGAAGCCATCCAGGCGGAACTGGAGCCGCAGGGCATTTTTGCCAAGTTTGTGCGGGTGGATCATCCCTTCCACCACGCCCTCATGCAGCCGGCCGCGGATGCGCTCACCCAGGAGCTGGCGGACCTGAAGCCGCAGGCTGAAACGGTGCCTTTCTTCAGCACGGTGACGGGCACTCGCTGCGCAGGCCTGGACTGTGTGGCCGCCCACTGGGGCGCCGGCATCCGCAATGCCGTGCAGTTCGTCCCGGCGGTCAATGCCATGGCCGATTTCGGTGTGGATGTGTGGCTGGAGCTGAGCTCGCACCCGGCGCTGGTGGTTTCCATTCAGGAATGCCTCGCCGCACGCGGTGCCAAGGCCCCGGTGGTGGCTTCCGCCCGCCGCGACAAGGAGCATGAGAACATGCTGGAAGGCGCGCTGGACCTGCATCGCGCGGGAGTCACGCTCGACTTTGCGGCGATGACGCCCTCGCGCAACCAGCTCGCCCTCCCGGCCTATTCCTGGGAAAAGAGCCGGTGGTGGAGCGAGTCGCCCGACTGGCGCGAAGGCCGTCTTGGAGCCGGTGGCCGCGGCCTGCTGGACACACGTCTTCCGCGTGCGACGCCAACCTGGATCGCGCGTCTCGACAACCGCCACATGGCCTATCTCAAGGATCATAAGGTGGAAAACCTCGTGGTGTTCCCTGCTGCCGCCTTTGTGGACATGGTATTGGAAGTGGGCGTGCAGATCTTTGAAGGCCGCCCCTTCGTGGTGGAAGACTTCGAAATCCGCAAGCCGCTGATCGTTCCTGATCCGGCCTCCGGCGTGATGCTGGAGATTTCGTACGATACCAACGAGCGCACCTTCAGCATCCAGAGCCGCTTTGAACATGCGGCCGCGTGGTCGGTGCATGTGGTAGGCTCGATGCGCGGCGAGCGCACGGAGTCGCCCTTCACCGCCTCAAGCTGGAATGACACTTTTGAATCCGGTCTCACCAAGGTGGGCCTGGGCGAGTTCTACGGCCGCATGAGCGACGTGGGCCTGCGCTATGGCGAGGAGTTCAAGCCGGTGCGCGAGCTGTTTGCCGGCGCCGGGCATTCGGCGGGCAAGGTCTCGCTGTCGGAAAACATCTCCGCCCGCGCGCCGGAGTATCCGCTGCATCCGGTGCTGTTTGACGGCGCCCTGCACGTGTTCTCCGCCGGTGCTCATACCGTTGAAGAACGCGGCGCGCGCACCAAACTGCCTGTTAGGTTCGCCCGCATCCTGTTCCTGCGTTCGCCCGGTGCCGCCGTGCGTGTCCGCGCTGGTGTCGTACGCTGTAATGAAGAGTACCTGGAAGGCGACCTCGCGATCTATGACGAGGCGGGCCAGCCCTGCGTGATGGTGGACGGCTTCCGCGCCATCAGCATGGCGGCGGCGCGCAAGTCCGGCGCTCCTGGCGGGCCGCGCGACCTGCTTTACCACATCGAGTGGGAACGCACACCGGTTGAAGGAACGCGCAAGTCTCTGGCCCCGGTGCCGCTGGAAACCTTGAAAGCCGCCGGGCAGAAAGTGCTTGATGAGGTCATCGCCGTGCGCGGCCGCTCCACGCTGGAGGCCACCATGGCGGCTGAAGACACCCTCGCAGCAACGCAGATCGCCCGCAGCCTGGAAGGCATGGGCGTGACCGTTGCTTCCGGCAAGTTCACGGCGGATTCGCTCAACATCGCCGCGCCCATGCGCACGGTGTTTGGTCGCCTGATGAACACCCTGGCCCAGCGCGGCCTGCTAAAGGTCGATGGTGATGGTTTTGTCGCCACCGAAGCCCTCAAGCCCGCCGGTGATTCCGCCCGCGACGAACTGCGCTCCTTCCTTTCCAAGCATCCCGGCCACCTGCCGGAAGGCCTGCTGTGCGCCAGCTCCTGCGGCGAACTAGGGCCGATCCTGCGCGGTGAAAAGGACGCGATCCAGGTGTTGTTCACCGGACCTAACACGGAGCTGCTGGACCAGTTCTACGGCGACGGCCTTTTCTCCAGCCACTGGATGGCAGCCATTGCGGCCAGCGTTCAGGAAGCGGCGCGCCAGCTCCCGGAAGGGCGCGGCCTGCGTATCCTGGAAGTGGGCGCCGGCACGGGCGGCCTGGCCGCTCATTTGCTGCCGGTGCTGGATCGTGGCATTCACAGCTACACCTTCACCGATGTCTCGGCCAGTTTCTTCCCAGCAGCGCTGGGCAAGCTCGCCGCCTTCCCCGAGGTGGAATGCAAAATCCTGGACTTGGAAAAGCCCGCCCTTGAGCAAGGCTATGAAGCGGGTGCCTACGATATCGTGGTGGGCACCAACGTGCTGCATGCCGTGGCGGATGTGCGTGCCTCCCTGCGCTCAATTCATGAACTGCTGGCCCCGGGCGGCAGCCTGATCTTCATGGACGTGGCCTCGCCCCAGCTCTGGACGGAGTCGGTCTTTGGCCTAACAAGCGGCTGGTGGCATCTCACCGACCGCGACCTGCGCCCCGAGCAGCCGCTCATGCAGCGCGCCCAGTGGCAGAAGGCCCTTGGCGAAGCGGGCTTCGAAGAAACGGCTTCCATTCCCGGCTTGTCGGGTCCGCAGGGCGAAGGCCAGGTGGGCTTGCTGGCACGCAAGGCCTGGCAGGCACCGGTCGAAGCCGAGGGCGCTGTCGAAGCTCCCGCTGAGCAGTCCTGGCTGGTGTTTGCCGACAAGACCGGCGTGGGCGATGCGCTCGCGGCAAAGGTCACCGCTGCCGGTGCACGTTGCCGGGTGATCCATCGTGGTGACAAGTTCACGCAGGCAAAGGATGCCTTCACCGTCTCCGCTGAATCGGCGGAAGACTGGAAGCAGCTTCTCGACATCTGCAACGCCGAGGCCGCGCCGGAACGCATGGTGTATCTCTGGCCTCTGGATGAACCCGTGGGCGATGCTTCGCTGATGGGCACCGATGCCTTGCTGCATCTTACCCAGGCCATTGAAAAGACCACGCCGGCCGCCAAGCTGCGCCTGGATCTGGTCACCCGTGGCGCACAGGCGGTGGACGGCCAGAAGGAGCCTGTCGCGGTGGCCCAGGCCCCGGCGATCGGCCTGTTCCGCGTGGTGCTCAGCGAGCATCCCAACTTCTCCTGCCGTGGCATCGACCTGCCGCCCGCAGCCTCCGCCGACGACCAGGGCCTGCTCTGGGGAGAGCTGCTGCGCAAGGATGTCGAACGCGAAATCGCCTTCCGTGGCGAGGCCCGTTACGTGCAGCGCATCACCCGCGGCCTGCCTGCGCGTGACGACAAGCTGGATGTTAGCGTGCCCATGCGTTTGGAATCGCGCGAGCGCGGCATCCTGGACAGCCTGCGCCTGGTGCCTTTCTCCCCGCCTGCTTGTGGACCAGGCGAGGTGCTGATCGAAGTGAAGGCCGCGGGCATGAACTTCCGCGACGTGCTCAAGGCGCTCGCTCTTTATCCGGCGGAAACAGCAGATGCGCGCATCTTCGGTGACGAAGTGGGCGGCATCGTCCGTGCGGTGGGCTCGGAGGTCACGCATGTGAAGCCGGGCGACTCGGTGTTTGGCCTGGCGGTGTTTGGGCTGGCCACGCATTCCTTGGCTCGCGGAGCCGATGTGCGCCTGCTGCCAACTGGCATGTCGTTTGAAGAAGCCGCCACCATCCCGGTGGTGTTCATGACCGCCTGGCATGCGCTGAAAAATGTCGCGCACATGCAGGCCGGCGAAACCATCCTCGTTCATGCTGGCGCCGGTGGCGTGGGCATGGCGGCCATCCAGATTGCCCAGCACCTGGGCGTGGAAGTGATCGCCAGCGCCGGCAGCCCCTCGAAGCGCGCGCTGCTGGAAACCCTGGGCGTGAAGCATGTGATCGACTCCCGCCGCGGCGACTTTACCCATGCGGTGATGGAGCTGACCCACCGCCGCGGTGTCGATGTGGTGCTCAACTCGCTGGCCGGCGAAGCCATCCCCATGGGCCTCTCCTGCCTCGCCGAGTTCGGCCGCTTCATCGAAATCGGCAAGCGCGACATTTATCAAAATTCGCGCATCCCGCTGTGGCCGCTGCGCAAGAATGCCTCCTTCCATGTGGTGGCGATGGATGCGGTCTTCACCGGCGACGAAAAGCTCACCCGCAACCTGCTGGCGGAGATCGCCGGGCTGGTGGAGCAGGGTGCCCTGCGTGCGCTGCCTTACCGCTCCTTCCCGGCCTCCCGCGTGGATGCGGCCTTCCGCCTTATGGCGCAGGGCAAGCACATTGGCAAGGTGGTGGTGGCGTTCCCAAATGCCTTCGTGCCGCGCCGCGGCGAACTGAAGCCGCAGCCTTTCACGGTGAAAGCGGATGGCACTTACCTGCTCACTGGCGCCTTTGGCGGCTTTGGCCGCGTGCTGGCCGGGTGGCTGGTGGATTGTGGCGCACGTCACTTGGTGATGAGCAGCCGCAGCGGTGCTTCCACCCCGGAAGCTGAAGCCTTTGTGAAGGACATGCTGGCCAAGGGCGTGGACCTCAAGGTGGTGAAAGCCGATGCCGGTTCGGATGCGGATGTGGCGCGCATGGTCAAGGACATCACCGCCTCCGGCCAGCCGCTGCGCGGGGTTTTCCACCTCGCGATGGTGATCGACGACGTTCCGATGTCGGCCCTCAACCGCGAGCGCGTGCGCACGGTCATGGCCCCGAAGGCGCACGGTGCCTGGCTGCTGCATGAGGCGACCAAGGGCCTGAACCTGGACTGCTTCGTGATGTTCTCCTCCGTCTCCAGCATCTTTGGCAACCCGGCACAAGGCAACTACGCCGCGGCCAATGCCTTCCTGGATGCGCTGGCGCATCATCGCCGTTCGATTGGCTTGCCGGCACTCACCATCAACTGGGGCGTGCTCGGCGGCGAAGGCTACGTGGCGCGCAATGAGCGCGTGGCCGAATTCCTGGCGCGCCAGGGGACGGCGGCGCTGTCGCCAGGCGAGGTCATCAGTTTGCTGGAGTCCTTCCTCACCGCCGGTTCCACCCAGGTGGCGGCGATCCGTGTGGACTGGGCCAAGTGGCGCCAGTCCTTCCGCGGTCTTCAGGAAAATCCGCTGCTGGAGCGTGTGTTCGCCTCCGGCGTGGAAAGCCAGGAAGGCGGCGGCGGTGCCAGCAGCGACTGGAAGCTCAAAATCGAAGCCGCTTCTGGTGAAGAACGCCAGAGCCTGATCAGCCAGGCGGTGCGCGAAGTGGTCGGCGGCGTGCTGCGGGTGAAGCCTGGCAGCCTGCGCGACGACCAGCCGCTCACGGACCTGGGCCTGGATTCGCTTATGGGCGTCGAAATCGAGAATTCGCTGGAAAGCGTGATCGGGGTGGCCCTGCCGCCCACGAGCTTGATGCGTGCTCGCACCATCGGCCAGATCGGCGCCTTGATTGGCGAGCACATGGGCGGTGGCAGTGCCAGCGGCACCCCTGCGGCGGCTCCAGCTAAGGTGGTCGAAGCGGCTCCGGCCGCCGCTGAAGAACTGGATCTGGATGCTCTGTCCGACGACGACATCGACCAGCTCCTAGGCGACGATGATCCCGATGCCGAGCCGGCGGTGGCTGAAGCGCGCTGATCAGCCCCTTTCCGTCATGGCAGATGACAATCGCGCGCGCCTGAAACAGTGGCTGGAGAGCGGGGAGGCCCGCCTCCATCCGCTGACGCTGCCCCAGCGGGAGCTCTGGGAGGCCTCGCCCGTGCCAGTGGGCGATGTGGCCAATCACATCTGCGCCTTCATCGAGGTTAAAGGCGCAATCTCCCGCGTCGATTGCGACTCCGCGATCGAGCGTGTGGTGGAGCGTCAGGAAGTGCTGCGCCTGTCCATTCTCCCAGGCAAGGCACAGCCAGTGCAGATGGTGCGGTCCACTCGGCCGATCAACATGGCCTACCGCGAGCTGACGCCTTCCCAGCGCACGCCTGAAGGGCTGGAAGAGGCGATGCAGGAAGTCTTCCTGGAGCCCTTCGACCTAGTGCGCGGCCCCTTGTACCGAATTGTTTTTCTACAGCGTGGTCCCGGAGATCTGGTCATGGTGTTTGCGATACATCACACCATTGCCGACGGCTGGACGCTGGGCGTTTTCGTGCAGGATTTGGTCGCTGCCTACATTATGTCCCGCCGTGGCGGCAAAGACCCGCTGCCGCCAGTACCCCTGGCCTACAGCGCCTGGGGAGCGGCTGACCGCGCTTTCTGGACGCCAGAAATGCTCGCCGAAAAGATGACCTTCTGGAAGCCCCGACTGTCTGGCGCGCAGCACCTGTGGACCGCCCCCGACGATTTGACCAAGGCAGCGGGCCCTTTGCGGCGGCATGTCTCGATGGTGCCGCCGGAACTGACAACCGCCGTGCGCGAACTGGCGCGAACCACCGGCACGACGCTGTTCAGCACCCTGCTAACGGCTTTTCAGTGGACCTTGGCGCGCTGGAGCGGAAAAAATGACATCACCGTGGGCTCGCCGGTGGCGAACCGCACCAAGCCGAACGTGCGGGAGACGATGGGCTCCTTTGCCGGCAACGTGCCGCTGCGCGGCCAGGTGGAGACCAGCCAGACCTTTGCCGCCACGCTCCGCCAGAGCCATGCCGACAACATGGATGCCTTTGCCCATGCCATGCCGTTTGTGGAGCTGGTACGCCTTCTGGGCGACCAGGCGGCGGAGGTGCGCCACCCCGTTTACAGCGTGCGCTTCGCCCTGCAGAACCACCCGGTGCCAGACGTGAGCCTGCCGGGGCTGGTGATGAAGCTGCGCATGCGCTCGACGGGCACCGCGCGCTTTGATCTCGGCTGCGAGGTGACGGAGGATGGCACCAGCCTGGAAGTGGTCTGGCTTTTCCGCCCTTCGCTGTTTTCACAGGCCGACGTTGACACGCTCGACGGGCTGTTCAGAGCCGTATTAACGAAGGTTTGCGACAGCCCGGAAACGAGGGCATCCTCCGTCTGAACCGACTGCGAATGAATAGTTCCTCCTCCATCCATAGCCTCGTGGAAGAGCATGTGCCGCACTGGACCAGCCGTTCAGCCTTCCAGCTCATTGTCTTTGCCCTCGCCATCACGCAGGCAGCGCTGTTCGCGGCGCTGTACCATGACAACTACTGGCTGGCGGTGCCTCTGGCCCTGGTGGCCAGCCATTTCATGCATGGGATGCTGATCGGCTTTCACGAGGCCTCGCACGGCCTCTTGCGTGAGAACCGGAAGTTAAACGAATTCGATGGCGTGCTCATCGGCGTGCTCAGCTTCATGAGCTTCAGCCTGTACCGGGCCGCGCACCAGACCCACCATTCGCATCTGGCCACCGAACGCGACGAAGAGCTCTGGCCTTTTAACGATCCCAAGTCACCGCGCTGGGCGCGGGTGCTGGCAGCGGTCGTGGAACTGAACGCGGGGTTGTTTTTCACGCCGTTTCTTTTTTTGCGCACCTTCTTTCGCAAAGGGTCGCCGATCCGCGCCAAGAAGGTGCGCCGGCGCATCTGGTCGGAACTGATATTGATGGCGGTGTTTTGGTCCGCCGTCCTGGTCACCGTCGCCTCGCTGCACCTGTGGAAGTACTTTTTCTGGGTTTACTTCGTCCCCGGTTACATCGCCGGCAACCTGCAGAGCTGGCGCAAGTACATCGAGCATGTGGGCATGACAGGCGATACCGCCACCAGCGCCACCCGCAGCATTGTCACGGAGACCTGGGGCGGCAGGCTGCTGGCCTTCACCCTTCTGCATGAGCCTTTCCATGGCCTGCACCACCGCCATGTGGGCCTGCCGCATGCCAGCCTGCCGCCGCTGGCACCCACGCTGGCACCGCGCGAGCCAGGCGAAACCGAGCCTTTCCCCAGCTACCGTAGCGCTCTGGCCGACCTGATGCGCAAGCTGGCCGACCCACGCGTAGGCCCGGCATGGCAGGCACAGGCCGGCCCCAATGGCTGAGGCCACCGCTTTTAAAACCTATGAGCCCCGTTTCCACCCAGCCCCCCGCGTCACCGCCTTCAGGGGTGGTGTATGAGGCCGCCAACCTGAAACGGGAGTTCGACAACGGCCGCGTGCAGGCCCTGCGCGGCCTGGATTTCCGCATCCAGGGCGGCGAGTTCGTCGCCATCACCGGCCCCAGCGGCTGTGGCAAGACGACGCTGCTGCAGATTTTGGGCTCGTTGATCAAGCCCAGCTCGGGCTCGTTGTTGTACCGTGGAAAGTCGCTTCCAGACCTTTCATCTCCGTCGGACTACCGGGCAAGGGAGATCGGCTTCATCTTCCAGTCCTTCCAGCTGCTGCCGACCTACACCGCGGTGGAGAACGTGCAGATGCCGATGTTTGAGATGGGCTGGGACGCTAACAAGCGCAAGGCACACGCGGCGAAGCTGCTGGAGTCCGTGGGCCTGGGCCACCGGGTGAACCAGTTCCCGGTGGAGCTTTCCGGCGGTGAGCGCCAGCGCGTGGCCATCGCCCGCAGCCTGGCCAACGGGCCCACCGTCCTGCTGGCGGATGAACCCACCGGCAACCTGGACAGCGAAAACGCGGTGCTCATCATGGACCTGCTGGCGCGCCTGCATCGCGAGCAGAAGATGACTCTGGTGCTCATCACCCATGACATTGGCATTGCCAGTTCGGCCGCGCGTATCCTGCGCATGAAGGACGGGCACATTTTGTCCGACGGCCCTCCCCCAACCCTCAGTCCCGCTGCTTCCTGATCATGACTTTCTTCGTTGTTGTGGCACGCGGCCTGATCCGCAGACCGGTACGCACGAGCCTTACCCTGATGGGCATCTCCGTGGGCATCGCTGCGGTGGTGGCGCTGGTGGGCATGTCGCGCGGCTTTGAATCGAGCTGGCAGAACGGCATGAAGGCGCGCGGCATTGATGTGGTGGTGAGCAACCTGAGCAGCTCCCTCACGCCCAAGCCCTTCAATGTCGAGGCACGCGACCGGATCGCTCGCCTGCCCCACGTCGCCGCCACCTGCACCCTGCTGGTGGACATGATGAGCGTCGAGAGCACGTCGATGATCTTCGTGTCCGCGCGCGAATGGGGCGGCTTCTCATGGGACAACTTGAAGCTGACCACCGGCCGCAAGCCGAAGGACGGCAGTGAACCCGTCGTGGTGCTCGGCCGTACGGCGGCGGAGGTGCTGCACAAGAAGGTCGGCGATCCCATTCAAATTGAAACCCGGGAGCTCACCGTGGCGGGCATCGTCGAGGGCGGCGCCATTGTGGAGGACGGCTCCGTCATCCTCTCCGAGGCGTTGTTTCAGGAAATCACCGGCAACCAGGGCAAGATCAACATCATCGACATGCGCGTGACGCCTGGCACGACGGAGACGGAAATGAAGGACCTGTGCAAGGCGATCAATGCACTGGTTCCCGAATGCAAGGCGGTGCCGGCCTCGGAGAACATCAGCAACAGCCAGGCCTACCGCTTTATCCGGGCCATGAGTTGGGGCACCTCGCTCCTGGCCGTCCTGGTGGGCGTGCTGGGCGTGATGAACACCATGCTCATGACCGTCTTTGAACGCACCCATGAGATCTGCATCCTGCTGGCGCTCGGCTGGAAGCGCGGGCGCATCATGAGCATGGTGCTGTGGGAGTCCGCGCTGCTGGGCCTCTGCGGCGGCGTGGTCGGCGTTGTGATTGGCGCAGTGGGTGTGAAGGTGCTGGAGAAGCTGCCCGCCATCCGCGGCCTGCTGGAGGCGGATTTGAGCCCCTGGCTGATGCTCTATGCCATCGGCATTTCCTTGCTGGTCGGCGTGTTGAGCGGCGTGTATCCGGCCTGGCGCAGCTCGCGTCTTGATCCCGGCACGGCCTTGCATGGATGATGTCCACATCAGGTGGTCTTAGTGCGGCTCAACTTTGCTGAACCGCGCCCTTGCCCTGAAGAAACCCCCAGCGTCGTTGCACACGGTGCAGGAGGGTGTAATGTGGCCGCCCCCGTTTTGCCCATGACCACCCAAATCCTGCCCACCGATGAACCGGTGCCTTTTCAAACCGCCGTCTCTGAAGCCGTGCGGCTGCTCAATGCCGGTGAAGTCGTGGCGCTGCCCACCGAAACCGTTTACGGCCTGGCGGCGGATGCGCTTAACGCGGAGGCGGTGGCGAAGATTTTCGAAGCCAAAGAACGCCCCACCTTCGACCCGTTGATCG